>Ga0160495_100630_pt1 | contig 14570 bp, 9 predicted proteins | sample DID4MG_4_FD_108251 | JGI IMG/M metagenome (GOLD analysis project Ga0160495, IMG submission 108251) | Enriched soil microbial communities from UW Madison campus, WI, USA - DID2933_E24_FP4 MG | ecosystem: Environmental > Terrestrial > Soil > Unclassified | place: USA: Madison, Wisconsin | collected... | reverse complement strand
GAAGCCTTGGCCGGTTATTGCAGCGAGATCCACGTCACCATCCACGCTGACAATTCCATCTCCATCACCGACAACGGTCGCGGCATCCCGACGGGCCTGAAGATGGACGACAAGCACGAACCCAAGCGTTCGGCGGCCGAGATCGTGATGACCGAACTGCACGCCGGCGGCAAGTTCGACCAGAACTCCTACAAGGTCTCCGGCGGCCTGCACGGCGTGGGTGTGTCCTGCGTGAACGCCCTGTCGAAGAAGCTCAAGCTCACCATCCGCCGCGACGGCAAGGTGCATGCGATGGAATTCTCCAAGGGCATCGTGCAGAACCGCGAGCTGGAGATGGTCGATGGCGTGCAGGTCTCACCCATCAAGGTGGTCGGCGAATCCGACAAGCGCGGCACCGAAGTCCACTTCTGGGCCGACGAAGAGATCTTCACCCACGTCGAATTCCACTACGAAATCCTGGCCAAGCGCATCCGCGAACTGTCCTTCCTGAACAACGGCGTGCACATCAAGCTGACCGACCAGCGCACCGGCAAGGAAGAAGACTTCGCCTTCGAAGGTGGCACCCGTGGTTTCGTCGAATACATCAACAAGAACAAGAGCGTGCTCAACCCGACCATCTTCCAGGCCACCGGCGAGAAGCAGTCGGACCAGGGCACGCTGATCTCGGTGGACGTCTCCATGCAATGGAACGACGCCTACAACGAGCAGGTGCTGTGCTTCACCAACAACATCCCGCAGCGTGACGGTGGCAGCCACCTGACCGGCCTGCGCGCGGCCATGACCCGCGTCATCAACAAGTACATCGAAGAAAACGATCTCGCCAAGAAAGCCAAGGTCGATATCTCCGGCGACGACATGCGCGAAGGCCTGACCTGCGTGCTGTCGGTGAAGGTGCCGGAACCCAAGTTCAGCTCGCAGACCAAGGACAAGCTGGTCTCCAGCGAAGTACGCGGCCCGGTGGAAGAAATCGTCGCCAAGACCCTGACCGACTTCCTGGCCGAGAAACCCAACGACGCCAAGATCATCTGCGGCAAGATCGTCGAAGCCGCCCGCGCCCGCGAAGCCGCCCGCAAGGCCCGCGAACTGACCCGCCGCAAGGGCGTCATGGACGGCCTGGGTTTGTCCTCCAAGCTGGCCGACTGTCAGGAACGCGACCCGGCCCTGTGCGAGCTCTACATCGTCGAGGGTGACTCCGCAGGTGGCTCCGCCAAGCAAGGCCGCGACCGCAAGTTCCAGGCCATCCTGCCGCTGCGCGGCAAGGTGCTGAACGTGGAAAAGGCGCGCTTCGAGAAGATGCTCTCTTCCGAACAGATCACGACCCTCATCGCGACCTTAGGCACCAGCATCGGCGCGGACGAATTCAATCCGGACAAGCTGCGCTACCACCGCATCATCATCATGACCGACGCCGACGTTGACGGCGCCCACATCCGCACCCTGCTGCTGACGCTCTTCTATCGTCAGATGCCAGCCCTGGTCGAGCGCGGCCACATCTACATCGCCCAGCCGCCGCTGTACAAGGTCAAGGCCGGCAAGGACGAGCGCTACCTGAAGGATGACGTCGAGGAAGCGCAATACATGATGCAGATTGCGCTCAACGATGCCGAAATCAAGCCAGCCGAAGATGCCGCAGCGATCAGCGGCGAAGCGCTGATCGAACTGGCCCGCCAGTACAACACCGCCAACGCCATCATCATGCGCCTGTCGCGCGGCATCGATGATGCGGCACTCAGCGCCCTCATGACCGCTGGCGTGATCCTGAAGATGGACAACCTGGAGCAGGCCACCGCCACCGCTGCCGAGTTGAAGGCCGCCATCAACGACGTCAACGTGGACGTTCAGGCGCACCTGGACGAACACAGCGAGAAGATCGCCCTGCGCATCCTGCGTCGCCAGCACGGCAACATCAAGGCCACCGCGATCGATGCCGACTTCGTCAGCGGCCCTGACTACCAGGTGCTCTCCGCCGCAGCTGCGACCTTCAAGGGCCTGATCCGCAAGGGTGCCACCGTTGCACGTGGCCAGGGTGAGAAGCGCAAGGAATCGGCCATCACCGACTTCCGCCAGGCCATGGCCTGGCTACGTGATGAGGCCGAGCGCGGCGTCAACAAGCAGCGCTATAAAGGCCTGGGCGAGATGAACCCCGAGCAGCTGTGGGAAACCACCATGGACCCGACCGTGCGCCGTTTGTTGAAGGTGCAGATCGAGGATGCGATTGCGGCTGACCAGATTTTCATGACGCTGATGGGCGATGATGTGGAGCCGCGTCGTGCGTTTATTGAATCTAATGCTTTGCAGGCGGGGAATATTGACGTGTAATCGTGCTGTAGGTGTCGGGTGCCACAGTAATTGATCAAAGTGCCAGATTAGTGAAAAGTTGCGCCGTGATAAATGACAAAAGCCAACCCGAAGGTTGGCTTTTGTGCTTTTTCGCTCGGTAGAACATCACAGTAATCCTCAAAATAGTCGCTGCTGACCTACTTTATTGATTCGCCGTGAATATTGCGCGATCACGTACAGAATACTCTCCCAGCGTAACCTACCGTCTGGTAATGACTATTGTTAAAGGCTTTAGCGTACATTTTGTGAGTTTGCTATTGGCCACACGGTTTAGCTAACGCGTCTGTCACTGTTGACTAACGCCACGACCGTCTGCGGCAATAGCGTCGAGTGTAGCGGTAAGGCTCGATAGCAAATCAGGATGGTGGCGATGCAGGTGCCGACGAATATTTTCATTGCGAAGAAGACGATTGATAAATCCTTTGGCTACGACTAAGGAAAGCATCGTATCTCCAATGGTATCTTCCACCGCTAAGCTAGCCAATGACTTTGGCATTACCGTATGGCATGGCTACGAACTGCTTGATAAGCTTCGCTCGGCAAAAGTTGTCAACGGAACGCTCATCAAAGAGATCTACGAAGCGCTGGAAGTGAATGGCGACTTAACGAAATCATGGCAAGAAGTCAAACACACGCTTTTTGTAAAAATCTTCGGATCCAAGGATGGATAGCAATCGTGTCACGCGAGGAATTTTTCATCGATGGTGGCGCGAATTCGGATGCGTTTACTTTCAGTGTCAGCCAACATGATTTTCGCAGAGCACCACCAGAATCAAAATCATCAGGACGAAACAACGCCCCGTGGATCAACATCCACGGGGCGTTTTCTTTTGCCACACTGCACTGCAGCCTGCTTACCTGGCGCGATGTTCCGCCTTCTGCTTCAACGCTTCGTAAAGCTGCCCAGGTCCAAGCAGGATATCGCGCAGCCCATCGCGCACACGCTCGGACCCCAGCGCCTGGGTACTCATGCTCTGGTGCGCATCCAGGGCATCCATGATGGCATTGAGCATCGCCTCCTTGAGATCAGGTGAATTGGCAAAGTGCTCCTTGCTGTTGCTTGCCGCCTGACGCAGCAAGGTCTCGTTCTCCAGCAGCTTCCCCTTGAGCACGCCATTGACGTACACCAGTTGGTCTCCAGTCGAGAGATCCCCCTCGAACAAGCCATTCACCAATTCGATGATTTCCGTGAGGTAGGCTTCCTGCTTCTCCTGCACGCTGCCACTTCCCACGGCATCCATGGGCTGCAGCTTGTATTCGCCATCCCCGCGCAGACCCATGGTCTGCTTGCCGCGATTCTTGAGCGTGTGATGCGTCAGGACGACCTTGCTCAGGTCCACCGTGTCCCGCTCCCTTCCAAAGTCGAGCAAGGCCACCAGGCGCTTGTAGAACAGAAAGCGCTTTTCGATCTCCGTATTGCCATAGTCGAAGATCTGGCTCAGGAAGGCGTATACCCCCCTCGCCATTGACCACCGGCGCCATCTTCGACAACAGGTGCATCAGGAACAGCATGGAGCCGTCGGAGACGCGTGGTAGGCCCGGGCCGAAGCGACCATCAAAGCCTTTCTGTTCATGCTCCATGTCAAAGAATGACTTTGGCGTCGAATCGGACTTTTCTCCCCCTTGCTAGCCCGCTCGTCATTTGAGAAAGTCATCAATCATCGCGTTGGCCGGTCATTATTTTGCTTGGCATGCCATTACAATGCATTGCGTTCACGGCAATGCTTGAATAACATCGGTCCACGATGCCAGCCTCCGTGACCCCAAGCAAGATCAGCCGCTGCGCCCGCCTGGCGGGCGCAATTTTCCTCGCCCTGGCCACTGGTGTATTTGCAGCCGGCCTTGCCTACGCGCAACGGCCGCCCGTCGAGGATCGCGTCATCGAGATCAAGCTCGCCGACCTCAACGACGACAATCCCCTCATCAATTACCGCAAGGCAGTCATCGAACTGGCGATGAAGGCCAGCGGAAAACGCTATACCCTGGTTGGTTGCCAGATCACTGAAGCCAGCACATCCGATCGTCGCTTCGTCCAGCTGATCCAGTCAGGCCAATACTGCAACCTCATGGCGACCTCCGCCGGCAGCGAGTTGACGCGGGGCCTGGAGCCCATTCCCTTCCCCATCTATCTCGGCGGCGGGGGCTATCGCGTGCTGCTGGCCAATCACAAGAGTCTCGATGCGGCCAGCGCCATTCGTTCGCTTGATGACCTGCGCAAGTTCCGCATCGGTTCCGGAACGGGATGGGTCGATACCAGCATCATGCAGGCCAATGGCCTCACCGTCGTCCAGGGCAGCTACATGAACCTGTTCGAGATGCTCAAGGCGCAGCGCTTCGACTTCTACAACCGCTCCGTCTTCGAGGCGGCCGGGGAGCTGGAGAACTACGATCCCCAGCACCAACTTCGAGGCGGCCGGGGAGCTGGAGAACTACGATCCCCAGCACCAACTGGCCATCGTCCCCGATCTGATCCTCTACTACCCTTCCGACCTGTTCTTCTACACCACGCCGGGGCGCGACGATATCCGCGACGCCCTGCTCGACGGGCTCAGGAAAATCCAGCGCAACGGTGCGCTGGCCGAGCTGATCCAGAACCATCGCTCCACCCGTAGCGCGCGCCTGGCGCTGCGTTCGGCCAAGATGCGGGTATTGGTGCTGGCCAACGAACGCCTCACGCCGATAGAACGCGAAGCCCTCACGATCTACAAGCTGGACTGGCTCAAGTAACACGCCCGCCATCCACTCTTACCTTTTGCACTTGGCACGACCATGAATCAGAAATTCAACAGCCTGGCTGTCTATATCGCTCTGGCCACCCTGCTGGCGCTGAGCCTTCCCGTGGTGGTGGCGCTGACCGTCCTGAATGGCACCCGCGAAAAGCAGATCAGTACCGAAATCAACAAACTGGTCGATGAAAAAGTCGATACGTTGCGTCACGGTCTGGTCCTGCCTGTCTGGAACCTGGATCGCTCCGACATGATGGCGTTGATTCAAGGTGCGATGCTGGACCCGCAGGTGGTCTCGGTGGAGGTGACCGATCCGGAAGAAAAGCCGCTGGCCAGGATGGAGGAGTCGCAGCGTAGCGCGGGCCGTCTCATCAGTCGCGCTGTGCCGTTGGTGATGCAGCAGAACCAGCAGGATGTGAGCCTGGGCAGCCTGCGCATCGTGGTCTCGGATTATCAGTTGCAGCAACAGCTGGCGGCCGACAAGAGCTTCTATGCACTGGTGCTGCTGGCGCAGGCGATCGTGTCCCTGCTCATCATCGGTCTGCTGGTCTATCGGCGCATCCTGGCGCCGATCGGCAAGCTCACGCAGGCCACGGAGCGTATCCAGCGCGGCAGCTTCGAGCAAGGCATCGACCTGACCCAGCAGGATGAGATCGGCCAGCTGGCGCGCCATATGGAAGCCATGCAGGCCAGCCTGAAGGCGCTCTTCGATGAGCAGGCGGCGATCCTGGGCAATATTCCGGCGGGCGTGCTGTTTGTGCGGGAAGGCAAGATCGCCTTCGTCAACGATGCGGCGCGGCTGTTGCTGGCGCGTGATGATCGCGGTCTGGTTGGCTTGCCGGCTGAAGAACTGTTCGTCGAGCCGGCGCAGCAGGCAGCCTATGTGGCCAAGACGGTGGCGCGCTCCAGCGGTGCCGCAGGAGAAATCGTGCTGCTGCGTAATGGTTTTGGTAATGGCAGTGGCATTAGCAGTGGCGGCAGCTTCCCGGCGGAACTGCATACCTCGCTGATTGACCCCGCCCGTCCTGCTGACCAGATCTGGGTGGTCATCGATGTGAGCGCCCGCTTGGCGGCGGAAAATCGTATCGACCAGTTGGCCTTCTATGATCCGGTCACCCAACTGCCCAACAAGAAGCTGTTCATGGATCGCCTGCGGCGCGGCCTGGACCGTCGCCGCATCACCGGCAATGCGGGCGTGGTCTTTGTGATGGAGATTCATCGTGCGGATTTGTCCTACGGCAGCGTCAAGGCTGACGAGGTGGAGCAGTTGCTGATCGAGTGCGCGCGCCGCTTTTCGAGTTGCGTCACGGCTGAGCAGACGGTGGCGCGGATGGACGGCGAGAAGTTCGCGCTGGCCAGCGAGATCAAGACCCATGCGCTGGATGAATGCATCCGCTTCTGCGAGACGCTGGCCCATCGCATCATCGATACCTTCACCGATCCGCAGGCGCTGAGCGTGGTGCGCTTCCCTTGTTCGGTCAACCTGGGCATCAACATCGTGCGCGATGAACAGCATGGCGCTTCGGAACTGGTGATGCAGGCCGAACTGGCGATGGTGCAGTCGCGTGCGGCGGGCCGCAACAGCTTCCGCTTCTTCGATCCGGCCATGCAGGCTCTGGCCAACCAGCGCAGCCAGCTGGAGGCAGAATTGCGCCAGGCCGTGGCGCAGCGCGAGTTTGTCGTGCATTACCAGCCGCAGGTGACCTATGAGGGCGATGTGGTGGGGGCGGAGGCGTTGGTACGCTGGCAGCATCCGACCAAGGGCATCGTTTCGCCGACGGTCTTCATTTCGGTGGCGGAAGACATGGGGCTGATGGAAGAGATCGGTCGCCAGGTTCTGCGCCGCATCTGCACCGATCTGGAAAACTGGCGGCGCGAGGGGTTGGCGCGTGACTTGGTGGTGGCGGTCAATGTCTCGGCGCAGGAGTTCAAGGTGGACAATTTCGTCAACAGCTTCCGCGAGATCATTCGCGAACATCACGTGCCTAGCCATTCGCTGAAGGTGGAGCTGACCGAGAGCATGATGGTGGACCATGTCGAAGACGTGATCAGCAAGATGCAGGCCTTGCGCTCCAATGCGGTCTCGATTTCGCTGGATGACTTTGGAACGGGATATTCCTCGCTGTCCTATCTGGGTCGCTTCCCCATCGACCAGATCAAGATCGACCAGAGCTTCGTGCGCGAGATGCAGCGTGATGCGGCCATGGCCAGCATCGTCCGCAGCATCATCATGCTGGGCCAGAGCCTGAACCTGTCCATCATCGCCGAGGGCGTGGAGACCCAGCAGCAGCGCGATCTCCTGCATGCGCAAGGCTGCTCGCTGTACCAGGGCTACTGGTACAGCAAGCCCATGCCGGGCGAGCAGTTTGCCGATCTGCTCAATACGCCGGATCGCTTCCGCTGAGCGGGCCGACTTTCAGAGTTTCAGATTTCCAGAGTTTCAGACTTACAGCCTGGCCCTAGCTTCGGCGTGCCACAAGCCGCACCAGCCACTTCCAGCGCGGTGCGCCTGATGGCCGCGCCGTAGCCGCGTCACCCTCGTCACCCTCGTCACCGGCATGCGCCATCCGATACAGCAGCGGCAGCACCAGCAAGGTCAGCGCGGTCGAGGAGAGAATGCCGCCGATGACCACGGTCGCCAGTGGCCGCTGCACTTCGGCTCCGGTACCGGTGGCCAGCGCCATCGGCACGAAGCCCAGCGAGGCCACCAGGGCGGTCATCAGCACGGGCCGCAGGCGGGTCATGGCCCCCTCATGGATGGCCTCATCCAGCGAGCGTCCTTCTTCACGCAGGCTGCGGATGAAGGAGATCATCACCAGGCCGTTGAGCACGGCCACGCCGGACAGCGCAATGAAACCCACCGCCGCCGAGATCGACAACGGAATGCCGCGTGCGGCTAGCGCGAGGATGCCGCCGGTCAGCGCGAAGGGAATGCCGGTAAACACCAGCAAGCCATCCTTGACGTTGTTGAACATCGCAAACAGCAGCACGAACACCATCAGCAGGGCCACCGGGATGACGATCTGCAAGCGTTGCGTTGCCGATTGCAGATTCTCGAACTGACCGCCCCAGGTGGTCCAGTAGCCGGTGGGGATTTTCACCTGCGCCTGCAATGCCCGCTCGGCGTCTGCCACGAAGGAACCCAGGTCGCGTCCGCGCACGTTGGCGCTGACGACGATGCGGCGCTTGCCATCTTCGCGGCTGACTTGGTTGGGGCCGGGCGCGATGTTGAGCGCAGCGATCTCGCCCAGCGGCACATAGCTGGTGCGGCTAGCGCCATCCTGGAGCGGCAGCGCGATGGGCAGGCGACGGATCGCGTCGAGATCGGCACGTGCAGCCTCGGGCAGACGCACCACGATGGCGAAGCGGCGGTCGCCCTGGAACAGCGTGCCGGCCTGGGTACCGCCGATGGCGGTGGCGACGGTGTCCTGGATGTCGGAGACATTGAGGCCGTAGCGCGCAATCTTCTGGCGGTCGATGTCGATGGAGAGCATGGGCAGGCCGGTGGTCTGCTCGATCTTGACCTCGGTCGCGCCGGGCGTCTTCTGCAGCACGGCGGCGACCTTGGCGGCGGTATCGTTGAGCACTTGCATGTCATCGCCGAAGATCTTCACCGCCACGTCGCTGCGCACGCCCGAGATCAGCTCATTGAAGCGCAACTGGATCGGCTGCGAGAACTCGTAGCTGTTGCCGGGGATGCGCGATACCACCTGCTGGATCGCCTGGCGCAATTCGTCGTGGGTCTTGCGCGGCTGCGGCCATTGCGATTCGGGTTTGAGCATGATGTAGCCGTCCGAGATATTGGGCGGCATCGGGTCCGAGGCCACTTCAGCAGTGCCGGTGCGGGCGAAGACGCGTTCGATCTCGGGGAATTGCTGCTTGAGCGTCTTCTCGATCTGTTGCTGCATCTCCAGCGACTGCGACAGGCTGGTGCCGGGAATGCGCAGCGCCTGGATGGCCAGGTCGCCTTCATTGAGGCTGGGGACGAACTCTGTTCCCAGCCGCGTTCCCAGCGCCGTGCAGACCACGATGAGCGCCGCCGCGAAGGCCAGCACGACCGGCTTGTGGTCCATGATGCGCGCCAGCAGCGGTGCATAGCAGCGCTTGGCCCAGGTCATCAGGATGTTCTCCTTCTCGCTGACCTTCTCGCCGATGAACAGCGCAATGGCGGCCGGAATGAAGGTCACCGAGAGGATCATCGCGCCCAGCAATGCGGCCACCACGGTAAAGGCCATGGGGGTGAACATCTTGCCCTCCACGCCGGTGAGCGCAAACATCGGTAGGTACACGATCATGATGATGAGTTGACCGAACAGCAGCGGGCGGCGTGCTTCGCGGGCGGCGGCGAAGACTTCGTGGAAGCGTTCACTGCGCGTGAGGGCGCGGCCATGATGCTGTTGCGCGTGGGCCAGGCGGCGTACGCAGTTTTCCACGATGACCACGGCACCGTCGATGATGATGCCAAAGTCCAGCGCGCCCAGGCTCAGCAGGTTGGCGCTGACCTTGTTGGCGACCATGCCAGTGAAGGTGAAGAGCATGGCCAGGGGGATCACCATGGCGGTGATGATGGCCGCCCGCATATTGCCGAGGAAGACGAACAGCACCGCAATGACCAGCAGCGCGCCTTCGACCAGGTTCTTCTTCACTGTGGCGATGGCCTTGTCCACCAGCACCGTGCGGTCATAGACGGTGATGGCCTTGACGCCCTCGGGCAGGCTGCGGTTGATCTCGCGCATCTTCTTGTCCACTGCCTGCGAGACCGTGCGGCTGTTCTCGCCGATGAGCATGAAGACCGTTCCCAGCACCACTTCGCGGCCGTTCTCGGTGGCCGCGCCGGTGCGCAGCTCGCGCCCCTGGTCGACTTCTGCCACGTCACGGATGCGAATGGGGACGCCGCGCACATTGGCCAGGACAATATTGCCGATGTCGTCGGGCGTGGCGACCTGCCCCGGGGCACGGATCAGGTATTGCTCGCCGCGCCGTTCGATATAGCCTGCGCCGACGTTGCTGTTGTTCTTGTCCAGCGCCTTGATGATGCTGTCCATGGTCATGCCATAGGAGGCCAGTCGCTCCGGCGAGGGCGCGACCAGATACTCGCGCGCATACCCGCCAATGGTGTTGATCTCGGTCACCCCCGGCACCAGCCGCAATTGCGGCTTGATGACCCAGTCCTGGATCTCGCGCAGGTCGGCGGCGGTATAGATGCTGCCGTCGGGCTTGCGGGCGCCGTCCTCGGCTTCCACGGTCCACAGGTAGATCTCGCCTAAGCCGGTGGAGATCGGCCCCATGGCTGGATCGATGCCGCCGGGTAGCTGGCTCCTGGCTTGCTGGATGCGTTCATTGACCAGCTGGCGGGCGAAGTAGATGTCGGTGCCGTCCTTGAAGATCACTGTCACCTGCGACAGCCCGTAGCGCGACAGCGAGCGCACCTGTTCCAGTTGCGGCAGGCCCGACATGGCTGTCTCGATGGGATAGCTGATGCGCTGTTCGGTCTCCAGCGGTGAATAGCCGGGGGCGGCGGTGTTGATCTGTACCTGTACATTGGTAATGTCAGGCACGGCGTCGATGGGCAGCTTCTGGTAGCTGTATACCCCATAGGCGGCCATGCCCAGCACCGCCAGCAGGACCAGCCATCGGTGCTCGATGGCAAAGCGTATGATGCGTTCGAACATGATTGTCGTCTCTCGATGTGGGGCTGCGGATCAGTGGCTGTGCTCGGCCGAGCCTTTGCCCAGCTCTGCCTTGATGGCGAAACTGCCGGTGGCCGCATAGCGCTGGCCAGCCTTGAGACCTTCGACGATCTCCACCACCTTGCCGTCGTTGCGTCCGGTACGTACGGCCTGCGCCTTGAAGCCCTCGTCCACCCGCACGAAGACCACGCTCTGGTTCTCCACCGTCTGCACGGCATCGGCGGCCACGGCCACGGGTGCCTGCACCGAATCGGTCATCACCTCGACGGTCACGAACAGGCCCGGACGCCAGGCCTGCTGCGGATTGGGCAAGACCACATGCGCCTTGGCGGTGCGCGTCTGCTCGCCGATCAGTGCGCCGACATAGGAGATCTTGCCGCTGGCGGCAGCGTCGAAGGCGGTGGCGCGCACGACCACCGGACTGCCCATGCGCACCTGCGGCAGGTCCTTGGGCGAGACCACGATCTCGGCCCAGACGCTGGAGAGGTCTGAGATCAGGAAGGCATTGGCATCCTCGCGCACGGCTTCGCCCAGGCCCAGATGCTTCTCGACGACGATGCCGTCGAAGGGCGCGCGGATCTGGTAGCGGTTCAGATGGACGCTTTCAGCGGGGCCGGCGCTGCCGGTCGCGCCAATGGCGCGCAGCTTCTGGCGCGCATTGCGCACGGCCACTTCGGCTTCCTGCAAGGCCGCGCGCGCCTGCTGGTAATCCTGCTCAGCCGAGATCTGCTGTTCCCACAGCTGCTTTTCACGCTGGTGATTGCTGCGCGCCAGCGCCAGTCGCTGTTCAGCATTGAGCAGTTCTGCACGTTGTTCCGAGACGGCGCTGCTGCTGATGACGGCCAACACCTGCCCCTTCTTCACCGCCTGTCCGAGCGTGGCCGAGACCGACTCGACGATGCCGGCGACCTGCGGCACTACGTGTGCGGTGCGGTCTTCATTGAAGCGGATTTCGCCCGGCAGTTGCAGGCCGCTGTCGATGCGCAGTGGACCCGCCTCGCGCAGCGTGATGCCGGCAGCGCTGATCTGCTCAGCCGTCATGGCGATCTGGCCTTCTTCGTCGTGATGCTCGCCGGCCTCCTTGTCTTCATGCGCGGCGTGTTCTTCCTTGCTGCCATTGTCTTTCTGGTTTTCCTTGTTCTCCTTGTTTTCCCTGGCGTGGCCATGTTCATCACCCTTTTCTTCTTCCTGGTGGGCGGCGGCGGGCGTGGTGGATTTGCCCGACATCAGCGTCCAGCCGGACAGCAGCGCGGCCATGGCGAGGATGGCAATGACGGAGAGTTTTTGTTTGCGTGTCATGATCGTGTTCAATCCTTCGTGGAGTGAGCTTCGCCGGCCAGGCGCGCCAGGTCAGCCTGGGCCTGGAAGGCGGTGGAAAGGGCTTTCCAATACTGTGCGCGCGACTGGAAATAGCTGCGCTGGGCGTCGAGCACATCGAGGAAGCCGAACTTGCCCAGCGTGAAACCGGTGCGTGCAGCCGTGTAGGCGCTGGCTGCGCCCGGCACGATGTCCTCACGCAGAGCCTGCGCTTCGTCGCGGGCATTGCGCAGTCGCTCATAGGCTTGCGCGGCATCGTTCTGCATCGCCAGCTCCACTGCCATCAACTCGTCGCGCGCTTTGTCCACGCGTTTGAGCGCTTCCAGCTCGCTGCCGCGATTGCTGTCGAACACCGGAATCGGCACCGAAAAGCCGACTACCCACATGTTGCGGGCCGCCTCTTCGTCGCGTTTGTTGCCCAGTGAGATAGTCAGGTCGGGAACGCGCTTGCTGCTTTCCACCCGGGCCAGCGCCTGGCGTCGCTCCACTTCCAGGCGTGCCAGTTGCACGGTCGGGCCTGCGCTGACCTGGGCAGTCAGTTCGGCGATGGCCGGCAGCGCCGGCAACTGTTCCACGCCGACCTCGGCCAGCACCATGGCGGCGTCGCTGCCGCCCCACAGGCTGGCCAGCTGGCGGCGCGCCAGCCGTGCTTCGCTCTCGGTCTGTTGCGCCTCCAGCCGCGCCGTGGACAGCGCGACGCGCGCCTTGGTGGCTTCCACCGGCGAGACCTTGCCGGCCTGCACGCGGCGCGCTGTCATCTCGGCGGCGGTCTGCGCCAGGCCGACCAGTTCGCCGGCCAGCCGCTGACGTTCACTGGCCAGCACGGCCTCGTAATAGGCTGCGCTGACGCGGCTGCGCAGGGCGCTTTTCTGGCTGGCATAGTCCAGCAGGGCTATGTCGCGCTGGCGTTGCGCAGCCTCGATACGGGCGCTGCGCTTGCCGCCAAGCTCGATGGGCTGGTTGATCTGGTAGGTGGTGGTACGGGTGGCCTTGCGGGTGTCTTCCAGCTGGGCGGAAAACTCCGGGTTGGGATGCGCACCGGCCTGCAGGATGCTGCCTTCGACGGCCTCGATTTCCTTGCGGGCGGCGGCCAGCGAGGGATTGTGGCCATAGGCCTGCTCAATGGCTGCGGCCAGTGTCAGTGCGGTGGCAGTCGCACGGGCGCTGAAGTGCGTTGAGGTAGTGCTTGGATCGGGGTGTGGCGCGGGCGCTTGCGCCAGCACCAGGCTGGGCGCGAGCAGGGCTAGCGCCAGCAGATGGCTGTGCCGGTACATCGAATTCTCCAGGAAAGAAAAGGGGAATTCGGCGAGAGCAGTAGGTAGGAAATGTTCTCGCCGACTTAGGCGGCGAGCAGCCAGTTGGGTTTGTCAGGCCCGTCGGCGATGTGGGAGCGTGGATGGGGAGCGCCGGTGCAGAAAACGTCAAGCACGGTGCAGAAAGCGTCAGCCAGGCCTGGGTGCGCCCACTGGACCGATTTCATGGCGGAGAACTGACAGACCGGACAGCCGGATTCCTGCTCGGCTTTCTTGCCATGTTCGGTGTCGGTATCGGTATTGGTATCGGCGGTAGTGGTCTTGGCAGTGCCGGCGTGGTCGTGATGACCGGGATGGCTGGCCTGTGTGTTGCGGCCAGCGATGCTGCTGCCCTTTTCCGTCTGGCAATAGCTGGCCATGGCTGCCCAGGAGAGCTGCAGCGGCAACAACAAGGTCAGGAAAAGAATCAGTGTACGCATGGGATCAAGGGCGGCGGCCTCCTCTGGCGGGCTGGCCGCCGCGATGGCGCCGCTGGCGGCGCGCATCAGGGCATTGGTTCGGTGCCGATTAGGTCCCGCGATTATGCCCCGTTGTACAGCGAAGCGTCAAAGGCCTGACTCTGGGTGGTGCTGCCTTCCATCGAGGGCTTGGCGGCCTGGGCCGGCATCGGCACGCCTTCACGGGCGGCTTGCAGTTCGGCCACGACGTCGGCACGGGTCTTGGTACTCTTGAAGGTGACGACCGGATAGTTGCTCTCGGCGGTCAGGTTGGCCTGGTCGCGGGCGGTGTCGGTGCTCACGGTGGACTGGGCGAAGGCCGACATCGAGCAGACGCAGACCAGACCGGCGAGGATGAGGTGGGAGGTTTTCATGGGATGCTCCTAGAGGGGATGTGCAAAAAACGTCAGCCGCGCTGCGCGGCCGTCCTGTCGATCCCGTCGCTGTGGCGGGTATCGTTGGAGCCCATTCTAGGAAGCCGCTGCGCACAGAAAGATTGCCAAGTCATTACAGATTTGTAATGAATCTGTGGCGTGGCTGGTTCAGAATATTGGCTTATCCGTCAGGAATCCGATCATGCATATCTTGTTGGTAGAGGACGAGCCCAAGTCCGGCGACTACCTGCGCCGTGGACTGACCGAGTCCGGTTTTGTGGTGGACTGGGTGCAGACCGGCGTCGATGGCCTGCACAATGCGCGCACGCTGGACTACAAGCTCATCATTCTGGATGTGATGCTGCCCGGCATG
>Ga0160495_100629_pt1 | contig 14577 bp, 13 predicted proteins | sample DID4MG_4_FD_108251 | JGI IMG/M metagenome (GOLD analysis project Ga0160495, IMG submission 108251) | Enriched soil microbial communities from UW Madison campus, WI, USA - DID2933_E24_FP4 MG | ecosystem: Environmental > Terrestrial > Soil > Unclassified | place: USA: Madison, Wisconsin | collected... | reverse complement strand
TGATGCCGTAGTTTTCCATCGGCTTGATGATCCGGCCCTCGATCTGCTGCGGGCGGCCGGAAATCTTCAGCAGCCGCGGCATGGAGGGGCCGTAGATATCGGCATCGAGAATGCCGACACGCAGTCCGTTGGCCTTCAGCGCGAGCGCCAGGTTGACCGATGTGGTCGATTTTCCGACGCCGCCCTTGCCGGAGGCGACCGCAATGATGGCACCGACGCCCGGAATGCCGGACTTGGCGCGCTGTTGGGGTTGCCCCGGCGCGGCGTGCGCGTGGCCGGCGTGATCATGTGCAGCGCCCCGGCCCGGCGGAGGCGGCGTCGGCGCACGGGCGGCCGCAGGGCCGGATGCGGCCCGCTTGTCCGCCGTCAGCGCGACCATGGCGGCCTTGATGCCGGGGATTTCCTTCACGACCCGCTCGGCGGCGGCACGCATGGGATCGAGTTCACGGGCGCGCTCGGCCGGCACGGTGATCGAGAAATACGCCTTGCCATCCGAGATGAAGACATCTGAAACGAGGCCCATATCGACGATGTTGCCGTCCATATCCGGGCCGCGCACCGTACGCAGCCGTTCCAGCACCTGTTCCTTGCTCACATCCGTCATGACATCCTCTTGAGACCCCGCCGTGCTATCGCCGGCCTTGTCCGTAGATAGTGCACGCAGCGGCTGCCGCCAACGACTTTGTCTGTGACGGGAGGCAGCAGGCCTGCGGCAAAAATGACGGCGTCAGGTAATGAGACCGCGGCGGATCGCCTTCACAACCGCCTGGGTGCGGTTGACCGCTTCGAGTTTGCGGGTGACCTGATTGAGATAATGATTGACGGTGTGCTCCGACAATCCCAGGATTTCCGCGATCTCCAGGCTCGTCTTGCCGGCGGCGGTCCAGCTCAGGCACTGGACTTCGCGTTCGGTCAAGACGACCTGACCGGTCTTCCAGGCCGAGCCGATTTCGGCAAGCCGGTTGAAGAGGTGCACGGAGATCATCTGCAGCATCAGGCGGTCTTCCCGCTTGAGGGAGAGATTGTCGCCACCCCAGACGACCGCACCCCGATTGCCGAGTGCATCGTGCACCGGGAAGAAGTGGCCGACCAGCATGCCGTGATCGGTCATCATTTCGAGAAGATCGCCGAATTCCGGGTTGGCGCTCGCCTCACCGAGCCATTCGCGCATGTCGTAGGAGAAGGGCACCGTGGTCAGCCGCAGCTTACGGATGCCCGCGCTGTGGCGGACCATGCGCATGGCATCGTATTTGGCGAGAACTTCCTGGGGCCAGTTGCTGACGATGGAATAGGCCGAAAGCTTTTCCGCCTCGAAACCCGGCAGATTGAACACGATGAAATATTTCAGACCATACTGCTCGCACCGCCGTCGCATATAGCGAACGATGTCGAACTGGGTGGCCAGCCCGGCAATCTCGGCGGCGTCGTCGTTTACCTGGTATTCCTCGCTGCTTTTTTCGTCAGCAGTCATTGTTGCCCCGCACTGTTTATTTTTCCCCTTGAGCAGTTGGAGCGGGACCACGCACATTCCAGACAGTCACAAGGTTTCTTCCCATCAGTTCAAAAGACCGGCCCTGATCGCCTTGACGACGGCCTGGACCCGGTTGACCGCATCGAGCTTGCGCGTCGCGCGGTTCAGATAATGGTTCACGGTATACTCTGAGAGACCGAGTATTTCCGACATCTCCACGCTCGTCTTGCCCGCCGAGGCCCAGGAAAGGCATTCGATCTCGCGGCGTGACAACGACACGTTCTGGCGCCGGCGGGCCCGCAGTTCGAGAACCTGGGTGAACACGAGATTGGCGACCGCGTTCAGCTCCGCCATCTCGTTCGGTCGCAACGCTGCCCGCGTGCCGCCGAAGGCGAGCGCCCCGCGCAGGCCGGCGGAATTGTGCGCCGGAAAATAAGCGCCGCGTGTCAGGCCGTGGCCGTCGAACAGCTGCATGGCGATCTCAGACTTGCCATCCGAGCGGCGGCGGTTGGTGCGTTCGGCGTCATACGAAAAGGGGGTCGTGCTCTGTCGCAGATGCTCGATGACAGGACTGCCGAAAATGAGGCCCGCATTGTCATAGGCCTGCAGCATGTCCTTCGGCCAGGACGTCATGAGAACATGGGAGGAGAAATTCGTTGGCGCTTCCGACGGCACATTGATCAGGATGTAGCCGTTGAGACCATGACGCTGTGCAATGGCGAGCAAGGTATCGGCGATATCCGATTCCGATCCCATCGCCGACGGGACAGAATCCCATCGCTGCTGGAGCTTCGCAGAATCCGTATGAAGTCGATCCGCCATAGTCACCTTCCTTCAGCACGCATGCGAAAGTGCGGCAGAGCCCGCCGACACGATACACTGCTTGCTTCAGGAACCCCCGTATCCCAATGCAAGTATTTCCGATGAACCGCGCCTCAAGCCGCGATGAGCGACGCAGCCCGCAGGCGCGTCACCGATGAAGCTAATGACCCCCTCCGCTCGCGTCCAGCGCGATTTTCTAATTTACCGTAAAATGCGGTGATAAGATAAGGTTTGTGCGGTTACGTACATCAGATATCGCGTCAGCGTTGTGGGCCAAGCCGCGCGTCCAACTCACTCTTGATCGCATCGGCCGCCCTTCGCACCAGCGGAACCCAGGCGTCCAGCTTCTCCTGCCCCACCCGATAAGCCGGCCCCGTTACGGAAACGCCGGCTACCAGCGAGCGCGCGGCATCGCAGACCGGTGCGGCCACGCAGCGGATGCCGGGCTCGTGCTCTTCCCGATCGAAGGCCACGCCGCTGCGCCGCACGACCTCCAGCTCGCCAAGCAGCGTTGCCCGGTCGACAATCGTCTGCTGCGTGAAGCGCTGGAACTCGATGCCCGACAGAATCACGTCCAGCGCGGCGGGGTCGAGCGTGGAGAGCGCAGCCTTGCCGACACCCGTGCAATAGACCGGCGAGGCGTTGCCGATCTGCGAGTTCATCCGCACCGCCTGACGGCTTTCCACCTTGTCGAGATAGATGATCTCGCGGCCGCGCAGCACACCGAGATGGACCGTTTCGCCCGTCTCCCCGTGCAGTGCCTCCAGAAAGGGCGCGGCCACCGCGCGGAACTCGTTGCGCGCCCAGCTCGCCGAGGCAAGCTTCAAGAGGCGCAGGCCCGGCACATAGACGTGGTCGGCACGAAGCTCCAGCAGGCCCTCGTGCACCAGATGGGACAGCTGGCGGTGTAGCGTGCCGCGCGGCTGACCGCTGATTGCCAGCACATCCGTAAAGCGCATCGGCCGGTCGGCGAGTGCCACGGCCTCGAGCACCGTCATCGCCTTGCCCAGCGTGCCGGTTCCAACTGTCTCGTCGTTCCGCTCCGTCGCCATCTGCGCTGCTCCGCTCTTCTCTTGACAGGGCGAGAGCCTAACGAAATAATTCCGAATAATCAAACTCAGTTCCAAATAATGGAACAAAAAAGGAGGAGACGATGGCGGGCCGTTATCAGGACCTGGCGGGACAGGGCGTTCTGATCACCGGCGGCGGGTCGGGAATCGGGGCGGCGCTGGTTGCGGCCTTCTGCGCCGAGGGCTCCCGCGTTGCCTTTCTCGACATTGCCGAAACGGAAAGCCGCGCTCTGGTCGCGCAGCTGGCCGATACGGCCGCCCACCGGCCTCACTTCATCAAGGCGGACCTGCGAGACATCACCGCCCTGCGCAGCGCGGTCGACGAGGCGATCTCCGTTCTCGGCGGCATCCGCGTACTCGTCAACAATGCCGCGCGCGATGACCGGCAGGGGCTGGAGGACATCGAGCCCGACGGATGGGACGAGAACCAGGCCGTGAACCTGCGCCACCAGTTCTTTGCCGCCCAGGCGGTTGTGCCGGCCATGCGCAAGGGCGGCGGCGGGGCGATCGTCAATTTCTCCTCCATCGCCTACCTGCTCAATATGGGGGAACTGCCCGCCTATGCCACGGCAAAGGCCGGCATCATCGGCCTGACGAAATCGCTCGCCGGCAAGCTCGGACCGGACAATATCCGCGTCAACGCCATCCTGCCCGGCATGGTGCTGACCGAACGGCAGAAGCGGCTTTGGGTCGACGAGGCCGATGCCGCCGCCGGCATCGAGCGGCAATGCCTGAAGCGCTCCCTCGTTGCCGAGGATATGGTAGGCCCCTGTCTTTTCCTGGCATCGGATGCATCCGCCGCCATCACCGCACAAACGCTCATTGCCGATGGAGGCATGCTCTGATGACCCACACCGCTTCCCCCACCGAAGCCGCCTACGTGGCTGTGGACTGGGGAACGTCCAGCTTCCGTCTCTGGCTCGTCGGCCGTGATGGAGCCGTACTCGCCGAACGCCGCAGCGGCGAAGGCATGACGACCGCCGCGCGCACCGGCTTTACCGAGGTGCTGCAAAGCCACCTCGCCGCCATTTCCGCGCCTGACGGCCTGCCCGTGCTGATCTGCGGCATGGCCGGCGCAAAGCAGGGATGGGTGGAGGCCGGCTATCTCGATACGCCGGCCGCCCTTTCCGCCATTCCCGCTGCTGCCGTTCGTGTTCCCGGTGTCGAGGCAGATATGCGCATCCTGCCCGGTCTCGCACAGCGCGATACGACGGCGCCCGACGTCATACGCGGCGAGGAAACACAGCTTCTCGGCGCGGCCGCCAACCTCGGCAGCGGCAATCATTTCGTATGCATGCCCGGCACGCACAGCAAGTGGGTGCGGCTCTCAGGCGGCAAGGTGGAGGGCTTCTCGACGTTCATGACGGGCGAACTGTTCGACGCCGTCGCGAAGAACACGATCCTCAGCCATGCCATTGCCGATGCAGGCGCGATTGCTCCTGACAACACGGCCTTCCGGGCGGCCGTCACGCGCATGGTCGCCAATCCGGCGCTTGCCACGAGCCAGCTGTTTTCGGTGAGGGCCGGCTCGCTGATTGCCGGGCTTTCACCGGAGGATGCGAAAGCGCGCCTCTCCGGTACGCTGATCGGCCTCGAAATCGCCGGTGCCCTGTCGCTGGCGGCGAAGGATACGCCCGTCATGCTCGTCGCGTCCGGCTCGCTCGGCACACTCTACGGACAGGCGCTGGCCGCCGCCGGCCTCTCCCCCACCGTTATCGATGCCGACACGGCTGTGCGTACCGGCCTTGCCGTCGGCGCAAAGGCCCTCTGGTCGCTTTAGTCATCAACGCAGCCAACGCCGTTGGCTGGAACGCCCGAAGAAAGTCGCAACAATGAGCCGCATCCCCTTCCCGCCGATGAAATATCCGTTAATCGCCATCCTGCGCGGACTGAAGCCGCACGAGACGGAGGATGTCGTGGGCGCGCTGATCGAGACCGGATTCACGGCCATCGAAATCCCCCTGAACTCGCCGGAGCCTTTCAAGTCCATCGAAATCGCCGTGAAGATGGCACCGGAGGGCTGCCTCATCGGTGCCGGTACGGTGCTGACAGTGGAGGACGTGAAGCGCCTTGCCGATGTCGGCGGGCGCCTTATGGTGAGCCCGAATGTCGAGCCGGATGTCATTTCGACGGCCGCCGCCAAGGGCATGGTCACGATGCCGGGCGTCTTCACGCCGACCGAAGCGCTCGCCGCCGCAAGGGCCGGAGCAACGGGGCTGAAATTCTTCCCCGCCAGCGTGCTCGGCCCGTCAGGCATCCAGGCGATCCGCGCCATCCTGCCGCCGGAACTGGAAATCGCCGCCGTGGGTGGTGTCTCCGACCAGAATTTCGGCGATTATGCCGCCATCGGCATCCGCAGCTTCGGGCTCGGTTCCAGCCTCTACAAGGTGGGCATGGACGGCAACGCGGTGCGTGCACGCGCCAAGGCGACGCTCAATGCCTATGACGCCGTTTACGGAGGAAAACGATGACAGACACTCACGCATTTACCGGCCGCGTCCTGTGCGACGTCAACAGCGAGCTAGGCGAAGGCCCGACCTACGATCCGGCGACCGACACCGCCTTCTGGTTCGACATCATCGGGCAGAAGCTGCATGAACTGCAGCTCGCCACCATGAAGAAAACCGTTCACGACCTGCCCTTCCTTGGCAGCGTGCTTGCCGTCGTCGATGCCGAGCGGCAGCTGATCGCATCCGACGAGGGCCTCTTCATCCGCACGGTGGCTGACGGCAAGATCAGCTCCTTTGCAAAACTGGAAGACAAGCCGGGCAACCGCTCCAACGACGGACGCGTGCATCCGTCCGGCGCACTGTGGATCGGCACCATGGGACGCAAGGCCGAAAAGCACGCCGGCGCGATCTACCATGTCGCGGGCGAGCGGGTGACGAAGCTGTATTCCGACATCACCATTCCGAACGCCATCTGCTTCTCGCCGGATGGCAGCATCGGTTACTTCACCGATACGAATTTGAACCACCTCATGCGCGTCACGCTCGATCCCGCCACCGGCCTGCCGAGCGGACAGCCGGAAGTGCTGAGCGACGAGTCCACAACGCCCGGCGGCGTTGACGGGGCGGTCTGCGATGCCGAAGGCCTGATCTGGAACGCGCGATGGGGCTCCAATGCCGTGGAGGTCTACACGCCCGACGGCAACAAGATCGCGCGGCATCTGGTGCCCGCCTCGCAGTCGAGCTGCCCCGCCTTCATCGGTGCAAAGGCCGACCGCCTGCTGGTGACATCGGCATGGCAGGGCATGGATGATGCCGCCCGCAGCGACGATCCGCATGCCGGCCAGACATTCGAACTGGGCGTTGCGGTCAACGGTCGTTTCGAGCCGCGCTTCGCGCTCTGAACCCGGCCCTTACCGCCGATACAAGGGAGCAGCTGCCCGGACTTGAACGGGCGAGAGCTGCTCCTTTTGCATGGCGGACATCAAAAATGAGGCAAATTTTCTCGGAACCAAAACCCGGAGTCGCCGTTGTGTGTGCATCAGCCGGTGCGGAGGATACTTCAAGACCGCCGCGCCTTGATACCAACGAGACGAAAGGCAGGTTTATCATGAGCAAGAAACTTCTTACCTCCGTTGCCGCTGGTGCACTTTTCCTTGGCGCAGCCCTGGCTCCTGCGGCATATGCACAGGACACCAACCAGCCCGCAGCCGGCCAGACGATGGAGCAGCCCGGCATGACCAACGATGACGCCACGGGCACCACCCCCGGCGACACCGCTGCGACACCGGGTGCAACGACTGACCAGAACTTGGCCGAAACGCCGGCTACCGCGACCGAAGATACGGCCCAGGCTCCGGCAGCTGCCGGTGGTGACTATCTGACGGCCCAGTCCGACCAGCAGATCAGCGCCAACACCTATATCGGCCAGGCTGTCTACAACAGCGCCGATGAAAGTATCGGCAAGATTTCCGACCTGATCATGGAAAAGAGCGGCGGTATTGACGCTGCGGTGATTGGCGTCGGCGGCTTCCTGGGCATCGGCGAAAAGTGGGTTGCCGTTCCGTTCGAGAAGATCGCGATTACGCAGGTCCCGGATTCGGACGACGTCAAGCTGACCACGACCGAAACAGCAGAAAGCCTGCAGGCAGCGCCGGAATTCAAGACCAAGGCGCAGCAGGTCTCCGAGCGTCAGGCCAACCAGCCGGTCGACAATTCGACCACGTCGTCGACCTCGGGCACGCTGCCCACCACGACCCAGCCGGCTGAATAAGCCTCAGGCTGAACGACACAAGCCCGGTGGCCTTGAGCCACCGGGTTTTTTGTCCGCAAAAATGGCGCGTCAGCGGCGCAGGACCGGACGCACCTCCTCGTGGAAGAAACGGAAATAGGAGGTGATCTGTGCAAGCGCGTTGGTCGACAGTTTGTACTGGATTCCCAACCGCCCGTTTGAATACCAGCGCACTGTGCCGCTGAGACGACCAAGCTCCTCACTTTCGACCGTCACGAGCTGCCCCGGCATGACCTGAATGGGCTTTTCGATATCGAAGGCCATGCCGCTGGCCGACAGATCGACGACACGCGCGCGCGTCGTCTGATGCATGATCTTTACCGTCGCGAAAAGCCGCACGCTGGAACGATTGCTTGCCCGGACGGGCATATCCTTGATCGTCGTCATTCAGCACACCCCCATCGTTGCCGAGATAAACGCAGGGTAGTGAAAAACCTTTGCCGCCCGGCTAATGGATAGCGTTGAGAATCGGTAAACGCGCGCTCAGGATGCAGCGCGGCCCTCGACGGTTACGTAGCGATCGGCGAGGTAGCGCATCGTCGCCACGGCATCCGCCGGCTTTCCGTAGAAATAGCCCTGCCCCATGCCGCAGCCGAGCGCCTTCAGCTTCAGCGCCTCGGAGAAATCCTCGATACCCTCTGCAACGACGGCCAGATCAAGACCCTCGCACATGGTGACAATAGCCTTGATGATGTGCTCGGACGCCTTGTCGTTGGAAATACGCGAGACAAAGGCGCGGTCGATCTTCACCTTGTCGAAGGTGAAATCGCGCAGGCGCCCGAGGCTGGACTGGCCCGTGCCGAAATCGTCCAGCGAGATGCGAACGCCCGCTGCGCGCAGCTCGCAGACAATCTTCTGGGCCGTATCCGCATCCGTCATGACGGCGGTCTCCGTGATCTCCAGCTCCAGCCGGCGCGGATCGAGCCCCACGCGATTGAGAATCGCCAGCGTGTTGAAGGCGGTCTTCGGGTCCATCAGCTGGGCGGAAGAGAGGTTGAAGGACAGAAAGAGTTCCTTCGGCCAGGAAAGGGCCGCTTCGGCTGCCTTGCGCAGCAGCGTGTCAGACAGCGCATCGATGAAACCACGTTCCTCGGCAAGCGGCACGAATACCGCCGGCGAGACATAGCCAAGATCGGCATCGCACCAGCGCGCCAGCGCCTCGAAGCCGACGACCGTATCATCGCGCAGGCTGACGATCGGCTGGAAATGCACATCCACCTCATTGGCGATGATGGCGTTGCGCAGCGCCTGTTCGAGCTGCGTCGCCCGTTTCATCTCCTGGGCGATCTCCTGGGAATAGACCGTGATCTGCCCGCGCCCGCGACGCTTGGAGCGATAGAGTGCGGTGTCGGCACTTTTCAGGAGTTCGGTAAAGTCCTCGCCGGCGAAGGGATAGATCGCAAAACCGAAGGAGGCGGACAGGCGCACGTTGCGGTCGCCCAGATCGAATGGCGCCGACAGGACCTCACGCAGCATCTGGCCGATCTTCTCCGCACCCTTGCGCTCGAAGACGAGCGGCAGCACGAAGGCGAATTCGTCTCCGCCATGGCGCGTGACGGTTGCACCATCCGGGATGCAGGCCCTCAGGCGATGGGCGACCTGGCAGAGAATCTCGTCGCCGGCCCGGGGGCCGAACAGATCGTTGATGGGCTTGAAGCCGTCGAGATTGGTAATGCCGATGGCAAAGGGCGCAGGGTCCTCCTCGCGCTCCTTGGCGATCTGGCGAACCTTGTCACGCAGTCGGTAGAGATTGCCCAACCCGGTCAACGGGTCTGTATAGGCCATGGCATGGAGGTCAGTCTGGGAAACATCCAGCGCCGCGTGATCAGCAGACTTCATTAATGATTACCCGTACTTGCACTCGACCTCCGAAGACTGCTTCACGATGCGGCATGAGCGTTAACAAATGCATAGCGCGTGATCGTCAGTCCTGCCCTCCAGCCTCCCTAAATATGGGGGGTTGACCCGTCCTTTCCTGATCTATGCAACGGATTTTTCCGAAATCCGGCTGACATAGCGCCGATAGATGGCCTCGATCATGTCGGGGCTTACCGGTTTGGTAATGTAATCGTCCATCCCGGCATCCATGCATTTCTGCATGTCGACGTTCAGCGCCTGGGCGGTAACCGCAACGATGGGTGTGCGGGTGCCTGTCAGCTTTTCCGCCTCCCGGATCTCCTTCGCCGCATCGATTCCGTTCATCAGCGGCATGGAAATATCCATCAGCACGAGGCGTGGCTGATGCTTGCGCCACAGCATGACCGCTTCTTCGCCGTTCTCGGCGATGCGGTGCGAGACGCCCATGCCCTCGAGGATCTGTGAAAAGACGAACTGGTTGATCTGGTTGTCTTCGGCCACCAGCACCTCGACGTCACCGACCGCGCCCGGCAGCATCGTCGTGATGTCGGTCGCGATATACCAGTCGTCGGCGAATGTTGACGGCGTGACGACGATCTCGCCGAGCGGGGAGGCATCCTCCGACAAAAGCTCGTGGCTATCAACAAGGGTCCGCATGAAATCGGGGCCGATATCGTCGGGTGTGATCAGCCGCGTTTCAATGCCGTAGTCATTCTCGGCGATGGCCTCGCGCGCCGGCAGGTTCCTGTCGATGACGATATAGTCGAGGCTCAATCCGCCGGCAGCCGCGGCGACGAGGAAGGCGTGATGTTCCGGTACGCTGTGGACGGCACAGCATTCCGCGCCGCGCGCCTTGAGCGCTGCGACGAGAATATCCTCGATATGCGGATTGGCCGTGACGACAAGCACGCGCTTTCCGGCAATCGTCCGCAACTCATCGGCATCCAGTTGGTCGAGCAACAGCCGGTGTTCCGCCTCGCGAACGGGATCGAAGCAGTTCTGCGCCTCGATGAAGCCGCCGGTCACGCGCAGGACCGCGTCAGTCGAAGCGGGATCGGCAACCCGGTTCTGTGCATAGGCGGTGACGTCCTGCATGACGGTGATGACAACCTGATGCTCGGGAGCCCCGATGCGGTACTTGTGTGTGATGGTGTAGAGGTCGGAACCGTCGGCGCGAATGATGTGCTCGGCAAGGCTGGTCGGTTCGCCGGTCTCCAAGACCGTGCGATCACCCTGCTCGATCCGTTCGGCGGTTTCCGGATCGGCAAAGGCCCAGGACGAGCGCCCGACGATGGTTTCGGCGCTCGCCCCATAGATCGCGCAGAATGCCTTGTTCGCCGCGATATAGGTCAGGTTGCGATCCTTGATCACGACCGGGAACGGCAAGGTTTCCAGGATATCCTCGGTCAGCGCGATGCGCTCGAGGTCAAGGCGCCATTGCTCTTCCTGCTTCTTCTGCTCTGAGACATCGATGAAGGTGCTGACGCTGTAACCGCTCGGCAGGCGGCGCTTGCGGAAATGGATCCAGCGGTCGCGGCCGACGCGCTCGACGGCGTCGTGCTGTTCGCGCCAGTGGGCGGAAATGCGGGTCGAGATCCATTCCTCGCGGTTGATCGCCTTGTGGCGCTGATCCGGCGTGATGCCATAACGCATGCCGCTGTCGAAGATTGCGCCCAGCACATCGCGAAGGCGGGTGCCGGGGATGAGCATTTCGACGGGAATGGGAAAGTAGCGAAGGGCCTGACGGCTGGCAAAAACGAGGCAGTCGTTCTTGTCGTACACGATCACGGCCGCGGCGAGGATATCGCACGCAGCCTCGAACATTCCCAGCCGGATGTGCGCGTCTGACGGCGCTACATCATTCATATTGGCCACCCCTGCCTGTCTGGCATTCCCGCTAACATGCTGATCGGCGCTTCACGCGCTCTTGGACATGGGAATGACAGCGGCCAGCCACGCTGAAATCGTCCGCCGGGCGACCGGCAAGCTTGTGCTCATACAAGCCAAACAGCACGTTCGCAGCATTTTATTAAAGCCTGATTAAATCTCGTGAGCGTGCCTTAACGACGCGCAAGCCGGGATAAGCCGCCAAGACCACTGGCGGGGACCGCGCGAATCCGCGAAAATGGCGCCATGACCATCAGGCAGCTTTCCGAAACCCTCATCAACCAGATTGCAGCCGGCGAGGTGATCGAGCGCCCCGCGAGCGCCGCCAAGGAGCTGATCGAGAACGCGCTGGACGCCGGTGCGACGCGCATCGAGGTTGCCACTGCGGGCGGCGGAAAGACGCTGCTGCGCGTTACCGACAATGGCAGCGGCATGGCGCCCGGGGAGCTGGAACTCGCGATCCGGCGCCACTGCACCTCCAAGCTCGACACGGACCTGCTCGATATCCGCACCCTTGGCTTTCGCGGCGAGGCCTTGCCCTCCATCGGCTCGGTCGCGCGCCTTTCACTGCTCAGCCGCACGGCGGATGCCAGCGAGGGCGCCGAAATCAGCGTAACCGGCGGCAAGGTCGAGCCGGTGCGGCCGGCGGCGGCCAACCGCGGCACCGTCGTGGAGGTGCGTGACCTCTTCTTCGCCACGCCGGCGCGGCTGAAATTCATGAAGAGCGAGAAGGCCGAAGCCTCCGCCATTTCCGATGTCGTACGGCGCATGGCCATAGCCTTCCCGCATGTGCGCTTCGTGTTGTCGGGCTCCGACCGGACGACGCTGGAATTTCCCGCGACCGGGACGGATCGCCTCGCGCGCATAGCACAGGTGCTCGGCCGGGATTTCCGCGACAATGCCATCGAGATCGACGCGGAACGGGAGGGCGTGCGGCTGACGGGCTTTGCGGGCGTGCCGACCTTCAACCGCGGCAACAGCCTGCATCAGTTCGCCTTCGTCAACGGCCGGCCCGTGCAGGACAAGCTTCTCTGGTCGGCGCTGCGGGCCGCCTATGCGGAAACCATCCCGCACGGGCGCTACCCGGTCGCGGTGCTTTCCATCGAGATCGACCCGGCCCTGGTGGATGTCAATGTGCACCCGGCGAAATCCGACGTGCGTTTCCGCGATCCGGGGCTGGTGCGCGGACTTGTCATCGGCGCGATCCGCGAGGCGCTCGGGCGCGAGGGCGACCGGGCGGCCACGACCGGCGCCAGCGGCCTGATGCGCGCCTTCCGGCCGGAAGCGCAGCGACCCGCCACGGCATGGACGCCGGCCGCCTCGCCTTATCGCCCGTTCGAGCCGGCAGCATCGATGCCGCTGCGCGCTGAGCAGGCAGGCTTTGCCGAATTCGCAACACCGTCTGCGCGCAGCGAGCCGGTCTTTACGGCACAGCAGCCGGTGCCGGACGACGCGCCGCAGCAGCATCCGCTCGGCGCGGCGCGCGCGCAGCTGCACGAGAACTACATCGTCGCGCAGACGCAGGACGGCCTCGTCATCGTCGACCAGCACGCAGCGCATGAACGGCTGGTCTTCGAAGCCATGCGCAATGCGCTGCATTCCCGCGCCGTGCCCGCGCAGGCGCTGCTTATCCCCGAGATCATCGATCTGCCGGAAGACGATTGCGATCGGCTGGTGGCCCATGCCGAAGAGTTCGCGACACTCGGGCTCGGCATCGAGCGCTTCGGACCGGGCGCGATTGCAGTGCGCGAAACGCCCGCCATGCTCGGCGAGATGGATGCGGCCGGCCTCATCCGTCAGCTGGCGGACGAACTTGCCGAATGGGACACGGCAAACGGCCTCAAGGAAAAACTCGAATATCTCGCCGCGACCATGGCGTGCCACGGCTCGGTACGCTCCGGGCGGCGCATGCGACCCGAAGAGATGAACGCGCTGCTGCGGCAGATGGAGGCGACACCCGGCTCCGGCCAGTGCAATCACGGCCGACCGACCTATATCGAACTGAAGCTGTCCGATATCGAGCGTCTTTTCGGACGCAGCTGAACGGCGAAAGCGCTGGAAATTTGGCCCTCGCCGCGATATGCACCATGAAGCTTTCTTGACGTAATTCCGGATACGGATCGTTTGCCGAAGCGGAATTGCCAGCAGTGATACGGATACTGAAATCGATGATGAACCGTTTTGAAGGCCGCAACGGCAGTCGGGAAGCGAAGATCCGCTACCTCGATGGCGATTTCCAGATCCTGATGCCAGGTTCGCACGTCATCTGCGCGATGACGGGTGAGACGATCCCGGTCGAGGAACTGCGCTACTGGAGCGTCGCGCGGCAGGAAGCCTATATCAGCTGCGCAGCCTCGCTCGACGCCGAAAAGCGTGCCGGCGCCTTGCCGACGCAGAAGCGCTAGGGTTTCGCTCCGGCCGGGCGCTGCAGCTTGCGCTGCCGCGCATTGGCGATCGCCGCATCGATGATCGCGTCCGGGGCCTTCGGGTCGTCGAACCGGATTTCCACCTCGATCACCCGGCTCTTTTCCTGCAACTCCTCAGACCGGCCGTGCCCGCCGCCGAGCCGCACGCTGTCCTTGGCCGTGGTGACGAGCCCGCACCCCAGTTCTGCGGCCTGCTCAAGGAGCTCGGCCACCTCGTCCTCGGCGAGGAAATGGTGATCGGGGAAGGAGCGCGTCATCTGGAGCTGTGCGCCGGTCTCGCGCACGGTCCGGAAGAACTTCTCGTTGTCGGCGATGCCGGACCAGGCCATGACAGCCTGCCCTGCGAGATCGCCGGCGCCGACGGTTACCAGCGTTGCCGGATGGATCGCCTTTCCGGCGCGGGCGGCCTGGCGGATCAGCCGGTCGGCTGCCGTACCATCGCCGATCGCGAGCAGGGCGCTGGCCTGCCGCATCTGCTCGTCGAGCGGTGCACGCACCGGCCCTCCCGGAACGAGATGGCCGTTTCCGATGCCGCGGCGGGTATCGATGACGACGAGCGCGTAATCGAAAGCCAGTCGCGCGCTTTGGAAACCGTCGTCCATGATGATGAGGTCGGCCCCCTCCTCCACCAGCTTGAGCGCACCCTTGATGCGCTTTCGGGAAATGACCGTCAGCGCCTCGCGGGCGAGCAGCAGCGGCTCGTCGCCAACGGCACGGGCCCGGTGGTGATGAGGATCGACGACAGTGGTGACATCGAGCGAACCGCCATAGCCGCGTGACAGAAAGCCGGGCTTCAGGCCCCGCG
>Ga0160495_100625_pt1 | contig 14641 bp, 6 predicted proteins | sample DID4MG_4_FD_108251 | JGI IMG/M metagenome (GOLD analysis project Ga0160495, IMG submission 108251) | Enriched soil microbial communities from UW Madison campus, WI, USA - DID2933_E24_FP4 MG | ecosystem: Environmental > Terrestrial > Soil > Unclassified | place: USA: Madison, Wisconsin | collected... | reverse complement strand
GCTTCGAGCACCCCGCGCCCAACGACCTGTGGCAGATGGACTTCAAGGGCCATGTGTCGCTCGACGCCGACGGCGGGCGGCTGCATCCGCTGACCGTGCTGGACGATCATTCGCGCTTCTGCCTGGTGCTGGAGGCCTGCGCCGATCAGGAACGAGCGACCGTGAAGTCCTGCCTGATCAACGCTTTCCAGCGCTACGGCCTGCCCCGTCGCATCACCGCCGACAACGGCCCGCCCTGGGGCGCGGGCATGAGGGGCGAGGGCGTGGGCCGCTCATGGACCGCCCTGGGCGTGTGGCTGCTGGAGCAGGACATCGCGCTTGGCCACTCGCGGCCCTACCATCCCCAGACCCAGGGCAAGGACGAGCGCTTCCACCGCACCCTCAAGGCCGAGGCCCTCTCGGGACCGCCCTTCGCCAACCTGGAACAGGCCGCCCGGCGCCTGCGCGACTGGCGCATGATCTACAACACCCAGCGCCCCCATGAGGCCCTGGGCCTGATCACCCCCATCGAGCGCTACGCCCCCAGCCCCAGGCCCTATCGCCACGCCGTCGAGCCCTTCGCCTATGGCCCAGACGACCTGACGCGCAAGGTCCAGGACGGCCGCATCAGCTTCAACGCCCGCCTCATCCGCGTGCCAAAGGCCTTCACCGGCAAGACCTTGGCGCTTCGTCCCACCAGCATCGACGGACGCTTCGACCTGGTCTTCAGGTCCAAGACCATCTCCACCATCGACCTCAATAAGCCGGTGTGATCATCCTCAAACCGTCACGGATGTCTCCGAACACCTGTCACGGATGTCTCCGGTCTGAACATCGAAGAGAGAGGGGTTTGGGTGGCCGTACTCGCGCCTAGTAAGGCAGCTCCGGCGGCGCCTGCGCCCCGCTCGGCCCCGCCCCCGGCGCCGGATCGTCCGGCGCGGCGTCGGCCTCCAGTTCCGAGGCCGTCCGCGCGAATTCCGACGACAGCGTCTCGTAGAAGCCGTTCCTCGGATCCGGCGACGTCCTCGGCTCGGGATCGGGCAGCAGCCACGGGAAATCGCGGATCGCCAGGTTCTGGTGCGCGGCCAGCATGAACCGCCGCCAGATGCTGGCCGGGATGTCGCCGCCGACCACCTTGTTCATCGGCTTGTCGTCGTCGTTGCCCACCCAGACGCCGGTCACGAAGTCGGGGGTGAAGCCCACGAACCAGGCGTCGCGCCAGTTCTGGCTGGTGCCGGTCTTGCCCGCCGCCGGCCAGCCGAACGCCGCCCGCTTGGCCGTGCCCTGGTCGACCACCTTCTTCATCATCTTGACCATCATGCTGGCCTTGGCGACGTCGTAGACCTGGGTCGGAGCCAGCGGCCCGCGGCTGTAGATCGGCCGGCCGTCCTGGGCGGCGATGCTCTCGATGACGTACGGGTTCACGCGTTGCCCGCCCAGCTGGAACACCTGGAAGCCCGAGGTCATCTGCAAGAGATTGACCTCATAGGCCCCCAGCGCCACCGACAGGTCCGGCCGCTCGGGCAGGCTGGTCACGCCGAACCGGCGGGCCAGGTCCGCCACCCGCGCGCCGCCGGCCTCCTGGGCCAGCTTGACGGCGATGGTGTTGGTCGAGGTGACCAGGGCCTGCTCGACGGTCATCGGGCCGCGATAGTCGCCGCCGTAGTTCTCCGGCTTCCAGTCGCCAAACTGCACCGGCGCGTCGACGCGGATGTCGGTGGGCAGCACGCCCTTCTCCAGGGCCGCGGCATAGACGAACGGCTTGAAGGTCGAGCCCGGCTGGCGCCTGGCCTGCACAGCCCGGTTGAAGGGGCTGGCGATGTAGTCCGTACCGCCCACCATCGCCCGGATCGCCCCGTCGGCCGAGATCGACAGCAGCGCCGCCTGGCTCGCGCCCGCATGCTCGCCGCCCAGCGCGATGGCCTGGCGCACGATGTCGGCGCCCGCCTTCTGCAGCCGGCTGTCGATGGTCAGGCGCACCACCAGATCCGGCGCGTTCTGGCCGGCGATGCGGATCGCCTCGGTGGTGGCGTAGTCCAGCACCCAGCCGTAGTCGCCCTCGTCGCTGACGGCGTCGGGCGACAGGCGCGGGGTGTCGTCCAGCGCTTTCGCCTCCTCCTCGGCGGTGATCCAGCCTTCCTTCTTCATGTTGGCCAGAACCAGCCGCGAGCGGGCCAGCGCCCCCTCCATGTCGCGCGTCAGGGCCAGGCGCGACGGCGCCTTGGGCAGCGAGGCCAGGAGGGCGGCTTCGGAAAGGGTCAGCTGGCTGGCCGGCTTGCCGAAATAGGTCCTTGCCGCGCCATCGACGCCATAGGTGTTGGCCCCGAAGAACACCCGGTTGAGATAAAGCTCCAGCACCTCGTCCTTGCTCAGCACCTGTTCCAGGCGCCAGGCCATCAGCATTTCCTGCAGCTTGCGCTCGACCGTGCGGTCGGGCGTCAGGAACAGGCCCTTGGCCAGCTGCTGCGAAAGCGTCGAGGCGCCCTGCACCGTGCGCCCCGCGCGCCAGTTGACCCAGGCCGCGCGGGTGATGCCGTAGAGGTCGATCGGGCCGTGCTTGTAGAAGCGCTTGTCCTCGGCCGCCAGGAAGGCCAGCGGCACGTAGCCCGGCACCGTGTTGACCGTCACCCGCTGGCCGTAGCGCGGGCCGCGCGTGGCGATCACCTGGCCGCTGCGGTCCTCGAACCGCACGCCCGGCGCGCGGTTGATGGCGAACAGGGCCTCCCGGCTCGGCAGCTCCGGCGTGTCCTTCAGATATTTGAACCACACATAGGCCGCGCCCCCGCCCACGGCGATGAAGCCGATCAGGGCGCTGACCAGCAGGGTGATCCACACCCAGCCCCAGCCGCCCGTCTTGCGCGGCGGCTTCAGGTCGGCCCGGAACGGCTCTTCCGGCGGGCGCTGCGGAGGCTGTTGCGGAGGCTCCGGCGGAGACGGCGGAACAGGCGCGAATCCGCCCTGCGCCGGCGGCGTCGGGCGCGCGGGCGTGTCCTCGAACTTGTAGGGCGGCAGCGTCCAGTCGTTCACGTGCGGTGTTGCGTCCAGTTGGTCTTCTTGGCGTTTGGGTTTAGGACGCCCCGATGATGGCGCGCAAACCTTTCTGGGAGACGAAATCCCTTCACCAGATGACCGTCCCCGAGTGGGAGAGTCTATGCGACGGCTGCGGCCTTTGCTGCCTGGTTCGCTTCGAAGACGAAGATACGGGCGAAGTGATCCCCACACGGGTGCACTGCCAGCTGCTCGACGCCCATCTTTGCCGCTGCAGCGACTACCCCAACCGCCGCAAGACCGTGCCCGACTGCATCAAGCTGACGCCGCACAACATCGAGGACCTGGAGTGGATGCCCCCCTCCTGCGCCTATCGCCGCCTGCACGAGGGCAAGACCCTGCCCCAGTGGCACCCGCTGATCACCGGCGACCCCGACAGCCCGCACAAGGCCGGGATCTCGATCCGCGACCAGACCATCAGCGAAGCCAGCCTCGACGACCCCGAAGACGCCATGGACTTCGTCGCCACCGACCTGATGGTCGACAAGGGCGACTGGCCGTATGAGCCGGAAGACTAGATCCTTCCGAGGTGAGGCCTGCACATCAGGATCCTCCCCCTCTGGGGGAGGTGGCGCGAAGCGCCGGAGGGGGGCCGTTTTCAGCTTTCGAGGCATCGGCAGGCCTCCCCCCACCGATCGCTTTGCGATCGCCTCCCCCACAGGGGGAGGTTCCTTGAAAGCCAGCCCCGGGTTAAGCCTCCTCCCATGCTCACCCGCCGCGCCCTCGCCCTGTCCGCCCTCGCCCTGCCGCTGGCCAACGCCGCCCGCGCGCAAGCCCCCGAGCCCTGGCGCAAGGCTGACCGTCTCTACACGGATGATTTCACCCAAGGCCTCGCCAACTGGACCATCGAGGCCGAGAAGCCCGCCGCCGCAAAAGCCGAAAACGGCGTCCTCGAGCTCGACGCCCCGGCCGGCCTGACCGCCTGGTTCAAGCCGCGCCTGCAAGGCCCGCTGCTGATCGAATACCAGGCCCTGGCGGTCTACGAAGGCGGCCGCAACGACCGGATCAGCGACCTCAACGCCTTCTGGATGGCGACCGACGTCCGCTCCCCGGACGACCTCTTCGCCAGCCCCCGCAGCGGCGCCTTCGCCGACTACGACCTGCTCAAGACCTACTATGTCGGCCAGGGCGGCAACTACAATTCCAGCACCCGCCTGCGCCGCTATGTCGGCCGGGCCGGCGACCGCCCCATGCTGCCCCAGCACGACCTCAAGGACGCCCGGACCCTGCTCCAGCCCAACCGCTGGGTCGCCGTCCAGCTGGTGGCCTATGACGGCCTGATCCAGTACTGGGCCGACGGGCGGAAACTGTTCGAGCTGGCCGACCAGGATCCCTACCGCACGGGCTGGTTCGGGCTGCGCACGACCTGGAGCCGGCTGCGGTTCAAGGATTTCGCCGTGTGGCGCCTCACCTGATCCCTCTCCCCTTGCGGGAGAGGGTGGCCTCCCGAAGGGAGGTCGGGTGAGGGGTCTCTCAAACCTCGAAGCCGCGAAGGCGGTCAGGCTGGGTGAGGCGTCTCAAGTCTGAGAGACCCCTCATCCGTCGGCTTCGCCGACACCTTCTCCCGCAAGGGGAGAAGGACCCCGCGAAATCTTCCGAAACCTCGCCTCTCCCCCGTGACGACTCAAGGTTGATCGCGCACCATCCTCCCCGGCCGCCGCCCTTGCCTCCCGGCGGCCTTTCGGGATCATCATGAACGCCGTCTCCAGGGCCCTCGTCGCCCTCTTCGCCCCGTCGCGCGACCAGCATCGCCGCGCCTACGGACCCGACCTGCTGCGCGCCGCCGCCATCCTGCTGGTCATGGCCTGGCACATGCCCAAACCCGCCCGGCCAGAGCCCCTGCTCACCGTCCAGCCCTTCGGCTGGCTGGGGGTCGACGTGTTCTTCGTGCTCAGCGGCTACCTGATCGGCGCCCAGCTGCTGAAGGGGATCGCGGCGGGGAACGGCGTCGACTTCAAGCGCTTCTGGACCAGCCGCGCCTTCCGCATCCTGCCGGCCTTCCTGGTGGTGCTGGCGCTCTATTTCCTGCTGCCCGGCTTCTCGGACGGCAAGGCGATCCAGCCGCTGTGGCGGTTCCTGACCTTCACCATGAACGTCGGCCTCGACTACCGCGTCACCGGCGCCTTCACCTCGGCCTGGTCGCTGTGCGTCGAGGAGCACTTCTACTGGATCCTGCCGCCGCTGATCCTCCTGTTGGCCCGCTTCAGGGGATGGGGACCCAGCGTCGCCGTCGGCGCGGCCCTGATCCTCGGCGGCATGGCCCTGCGCTGGGGGATCTGGCACGGCCCGGCCGCCGATCCGTCCACCCGGCCCGCCGACTTCCTGCGGCTGATCTACTACCCGACCTGGACCCGGCTGGACGGCCTGGCCCTTGGCGTGCTGCTGGCCGCCGCCCGCATCCTCCGCCCCGCCCAGGTCGCCCGCTGGCTGCCGCCGACGCTCACCGGACCCCTGGGCCTGGCCGCCGCCGTCGCCACCGTGATCCTGTGCCTGCGCACCGCCGACGGCGTGGCGCTGGACCTCACCGGCGCGGTCTTCCTCTATCCCCTGGCGTGCCTGGCCACGACCCTGCTGCTCTGCGCCCTGCTCGACCTGGAGCCTGCCCTGCAACGGCTGCCCCTCCAGCCCGTCACCGCCGTGGCGACCCTCGCCTACAGCCTCTACCTCGTCCACAAGCCGGTGCAGCACATGCTGCGCGAGGCCCTGGGCGACACCGTGCTGCGCGGCTGGACCGGCCTTGGCGCCTATCTCGCCGCCGACTTCGCCGCCGCCATCCTGCTGTGGCTGCTGATCGAACGCCCCTTCCTGCGCCTGCGCGAGCGGGTGCTGCGCAAGCCGGTCCCGGCGCCGGTGGAGGAGCAGAGACTGGCGGCTTAGCCACAAGGAACCTCCCCCTGTGGGGGAGGCGGCCGAAGGCCGGTGGGGGGTCGTTTTCAACTGGCCAGGCGGCGCCCAGATTTCGCATCAACTCCCCCCACCGATCGCTACGCGATCGCCTCCCCCACAGGGGGAGGTTTCCCGGGCGCGCCGCCGTCCAGCTCACGCCCTCAATAACTTTCCGCCTTCCCCCTCCCCGCGCCCTGCTATAGGCCCCATCTCCTTCGCCTCCCCCGCCTCGCCGCCCTCCCAGACGTAAAGACCGCTCCATGGCCGCCCCCGCCCGCGCCCCCGTGCTCGCCCTCAAGGACGTTCGTCTCGCCGACGGCGCCAAGCCGCTGTTCGACGGCGTGGACCTGGCCCTGGAGCCGCGCGTGCGCGCCTGCCTGGTCGGCCGCAACGGCGCCGGCAAGTCGACCCTGCTGAAGGTTCTGGCCGCCCAGGGCGCCGAGGCCGACAGCGGCGAGCGCGCCGTGCAGCCGGGCGCCAAGGTGGTGTTCGTCAGCCAGGAGCCGGACATCACCGGCGAGACCCTGCTCGACTACTGCACGGCCGGCGGCGCCCAGGACTACGAGGCCCACGCGACCCTGGCCGACTTCGGCCTGGACTTCCAGAAGAGCACCCAAGGCCTCTCCGGCGGCGAGCGCCGCCGCGCCGCGCTCGCCCGCGCCTTCGCCGAACAGCCCGACGTGCTGCTGCTCGACGAGCCGACCAACCACCTGGACATCTTCGCCATCCAGACGCTGGAAGAGGAGCTGGCCAACTCCAAGTGCGCGGCCCTGATCGTCAGCCACGACCGCGCCTTCCTCAACCGCGTCACCCAGCGCACCTTCTGGCTGGAGCACCGCAAGGTGCGCCGCCTCGACAAGGGCTTCGCCGAGTTCGAGACCTGGAGCGAGCAGGTGCTGGCCGCCGAGGCCGACGAGGAGCGCCGGCTGAACAAGCAGCTGGAGAAGGAAAACGCCTGGCTGGCCCGCGGCGTCCAGGGCCGCCGGGCCCGCAACGAAGGCCGCCGCCGCGCCCTGATGGACCTGCGCGCCCAGAAGCGCGACATCGTCGCCGACAAGCGCGGCTCGATGACCATGGCGGTCGAGAGCTCGGGAACCTCGGGCAAGCGCGTGGTCGAGGCCAAGGGCCTGACCAAGACGTTCGGCGAGCGCACCATCGTCGAGAACTTCTCGACCCGCATCCTGCGCGGCGACCGCGTGGCCCTCGTGGGCCCCAACGGCGCGGGCAAGACCACCCTGGTGCGCCTGCTGCTGGGCGAGCTGGAGGCCGACGCCGGGACCGTGCAGCTGGGCACCAATCTCGAGGTCGCCTATGTCGACCAGAACCGCATGGCCCTGTCGGAAAAGATCACCGTCTGGGACTTCCTGACCCCGTCGGGCGGCGACTCCATCCTGGTGCGCGGCCAGCCCAAGCACGTGGCCGGCTACGCCAAGGAGTTCCTGTTCACCGAGGCCCAGCTGCGCCAGCCGGTCACCAGCCTGTCGGGCGGCGAGCGCAACCGCCTGCTGCTGGCCCGGGCTCTGGCCACGCCGATGAACCTGATGGTGCTCGACGAGCCGACCAACGACCTCGACATGGACACGCTCGACCTGCTGGAAGAGCTTCTGGCCGATTTCGAGGGAACCCTCATTCTCGTCAGCCACGATCGCGACTTCATCGACCGCCTGGCCAGCTCGACCATCGCCATGAACGGCCACGGCCAGGTGCTGGAAACCCCCGGCGGCTGGAGCGACCTGATCGACCAGGCTCCGGACTTCTTCAAGGGCGCCCGCGGCGCGGCCGGCGACTTCGCCACCGGAACCGGCTCGCACAAGGCCATCGTCACCCCCGCCGCCCCGGCCGCGCCCAAGAAGGCCGTCAAGCTGTCCTACAAGGACCAGCGCCGGCTGGAGGAGTGCGAGGCCCTGATCGCCAACTCCCCCAAGATCCTGGCCGACCTCGAGAAGAAGCTCGACGACCCCAACCTCTACGCCCGCGACCCGGCCGGCTTCGACAAGATCATGAAGTCGCTCGACAAGGCCCGGGCGGACCTGGCGCAGGCCGAGGAAGACTGGCTGGCGCTGGAGGAGAAGCGCGAAGCGCTGGCGGGGTGAGGGCCCTTCCTGCGTCCCTAACCTAATTCGCCTTCATGGGCCCTGTGCCCAGGACCCATCGTTCAGCCGCTCAGACCTTGCCGACCGGCCCCGATCTGAGCGGCGGCGGGCATGGGCCCTCGCCACAAGGGCGAGGGAGGCAGCTTTTGAGGCGCGGGGTCGTAGCCAAAGCTCCCGCCACCTCCCCATCGACCCGCTCAATCGAGCCGATGAAAACTATCAATTCGCCTTATCGGCCGGGCGAAGGTGAGGGGGAGTGGCGGCGGCGAGCCTCACCTCCCCGAGAGTAGCCCTCGCCGCTCGCCTTCGCTAAGGATGGGTATCGATCGTCATGGCGAAGCTGAAAGAGCATGGCGCGAACGACGAAGAGCCCGCGCCCGCTCATCGGTGAGCGCATAGAGGCCCTGGAGGCCTATCTGGTCGCCCATCGCGACGATCCCGCCAAGCTGCGTGTCCTTGAGCCTGAACTGGCCGAACGGCATACCGCGCGAGCCGGAAAGCTTCGCGATAGGCTGGCGCGCATCCTCGCCGAAAAGGCGGAGCGAGCGACGGCGGACGAGGCTGCTCATCGCCCGCGATCCGCAAGACAGCCGTCGGCCTCGCCGAAAAGCTCGGCCCGGCCGCCGCATGAAGACGCCCGAACCCGCCCGGACGGATCGGCCCCGCATCGCGAAAGCCCGGGCGCCGATACGCGCCGAGAACGGGACGCCCCCGCCAGGATCCTCGACGCCTGGACGGCCCTGGAAGTGCTCTCCCCCCAGAGCTTCCGGCGGCCGGCCGACCTGGCCGCCATGGCCGGCTCGGAGGTCCAGGACCTGATCGATCTGTCAGCCAGGGCCACCGCGCCCTGGGAAGGCGCGGGGCAGAGATCCAGGCCCGACCACCGCCTCTACTACCAGGTCGTGCTGGGAACGGTGCGACTCGAACCCGCCGTGGAACGCCTCCTGAAGGTCTATGAGGATCGGCGCCCCGAGCGCCACGCCGTCCGGGGCGAGGCCGTGCTGGCCAGCGTCCTGCTCGACCGGAACGGACGTCCGGTCGAGCCCAACGGGTGCGCCGTTTCGAGCTTCGGCTGGGGCCTGCCCCAAGCCCTGCTAGGCGACCTGGGGGGTCTGGGCGACTGGCCTGAAGCCGAACGCGACCTGCTCAAGGACCTCGACCGGCGTGTCCGGTTCGAAGACGAGGACGGCGAGACGCTGCCCGTCACCCTGTCGCAACTGGCGACGGCGTCACGCTGGCTGGTCGAGACCTTGGGCATCGACGGCGACATGGCCTCGCTGGAGCTGAGGGCCATCAAGACCTACCAGTACTACAAGCTGCCCGACGCTCCCGAACCCCTGCTGCTCAACAGCTTCTATCTCGAAGACCTGGGCGCGGCCCGCGCCCTCGCGACAAGGGATCTTCTGCCCGCAACCCTGAAGGCCTATCTCGGCGCCGCCGCGCCGGCGTCCCAACAGGATCTGCTGAAGGACGGCGCCGCCCTCTTCGACGCCGTGCGGCCCGCCAGGACGCCGACCGGCCGATGGCCCTCGGGTCCTCGCAGCCTCGTCCTCCTGCAACAGGCGGCGGTGAACGCCTCGGCCGGGGCGTCGCCCCAGTCGCCGATCCTCGGCGTCAATGGCCCGCCGGGCACGGGCAAGACGACCTTGCTGAGAGACGTGGTCGCCGCGCAGGTCACGAGCCGGGCCCTGGCCATGGCCGCCTATGACGATCCCGCCGCCGCCTTCGGCCACGCGGGCCAGATGCGCGTGGGCCAGAGCTGGCTGCACCTCTACACGCTGGAGGAAAAGCTCCGCGGCTTCGAGATGCTGGTCGCCTCGTCCAACAACAAGGCCGTCGAAAACGTCAGCGCCGAACTGCCCGCGCTGGACGCCGTCGATGGCGAGGTCCGCTATTTCGCCAGCATCGCCGAGCACCTGCTCGAAAGGCCGTGCTGGGGCCTGGCCGCCGCGGTTCTGGGCAAGGGAACCAACCGCGCGCGGTTTCGCAAGCGCTTCTGGTTCGATGACGAGGCGGGCCTTCGGACCTATCTGGCCGAAGCCGCCGGAACGCCGCAGTGGATAGAAACGCTCGACGCCAAGACCGGGAAGGTCGTCGGGCGGCGAAAGCCCAAGGTGATCGCGGCCGAACGCCCGCCTGAAGGTCCCGAGGCGGCGGCGCGTCGCTGGCGGACGGCCCGGCGCGATTTCCTGGCGGTCCACAGCAAGGCGAAAGCGGCTCTGGCGGCCCTTGAGGAAGTCGCCCGCGCCATCGACCAACGGTCGGGGCTGGAAGCCCAGGCGGCCGCCTCGAAGCGGCGCCTCGATGAGACGCGCCCCTTCGCCCAGGCCGCGATGCAGGCTCGTGGCGAGGCCGAGGCGGCTCACAGTCGCGACAAACAGGCCCTGGACGCGGCGAACGCTTTGCGAAGCAGCCACGGCGCGACCCGCCCCGGCCTGCTGGCCAGACTGTTCCGGACACAGCGCGCCCGGACCTGGAGCCAACAGGATCGGGCTCTGGCCGACCAGATCAGCCGCCGGCTCTACGAAACCGCCCAGTCGCTTGAGACCCTGCGAACCTCCGAGACGGCGGAACGTCAGGCCACGGAGGGCCTTGCTCGCCTCCAGTCCGAATGGACATCGGCCGTGCGGGCGCTGGAGCGGGCCATCGCCCTGATCGAAGACGGCAAGCGCAAGCTCGGGCCACGCGTCATAGACGACGATTTCTTCGAACGCTCCCATCACGACCGGCAGATGACCACGCCCTGGCTGGCCCAGGGCGAACAGGACCTGAGGCAGGAGGTCTTCGCCGCGGCGATGGCCCTGCATCGCGCCTTTATCGACGCCGCCGCCAAACCGCTGCGCCACAACATAGGCGCGCTGATGAGCGCGATGTCGAACCCGGGTCTGCCCGTCGAGAAGCAGCACCTGCTGCCTCATCTCTGGAGCTCGCTGTTCCTCGTCACCCCGGTGATCTCGACGACCTTCGCCTCGGTGTCGCGCATGCTGGGCGCCCTGCCGTCGAAGAGCCTCGGCTGGCTGCTGATCGACGAAGCCGGCCAGGCCCTGCCCCAGGCCGCGGTAGGCGGCCTGATGCGTGCGCAAAAGGCCGTGGTGGTCGGCGACCCCATCCAGGTCGAGCCGGTGGTCACCCTCCCGGAAAGCCTAACCGGCGCCATCTGCAAGGCCTTCGACGTCGATCCGGATCGCTACAACGCGCCCGCCGCTTCGGCGCAGACCCTGGCCGACCGCGCAACGCCCTTCGCCAGCGAGTTCGAGACCCGGGAGGGCAGCCGCCGGGTGGGCGCGCCGCTGCTGGTGCACCGTCGTTGCGCCGAGCCGATGTTCGGCATCTCCAACGCCGTCGCCTACAACGGCCTGATGGTCCAGGCCAAGCGCCCCCGCCCCTCGGCCATAGCCGACCTGCTCGGCCCGTCGCGCTGGCTCCACATCGAGAGCACGGGCGAGGAAAAGTGGTCGCCGCGCGAGGGCGAAATCGTCGTGGATCTGCTCAAGGCTCTACAAGCCCTGGAAACCGCGCCCGACGTCTACATCGTCACGCCGTTCGTGACCGTTCAGGACCATCTGCGCGCGCTGGTGCTTCGAAGCCGGGTGCTGGAGCGTTGGCCCCAACTCAACGCCCAGAAATGGGTCTATGACCGCATCGGCACCGTACACACCGTCCAGGGCCGCGAGGCCGAGGCGGTGATCTTCGTGCTGGGCGCGCCCGAGCCCGCCCAGAGGGGCGCACGCGGATGGGCCGGCGGGACGCCCAATCTCCTGAACGTCGCCGTCAGCCGAGCCCAGGAAGCGCTCTACGTCGTGGGCAATCGCGACCTCTGGCGGGAGGCTGGGGTGTTCTCCCAGCTCCACAACCGGCTGCCCGACTAGCCCCCTCACTCCACCTCCGTCGCCCGCGCCGGCTTCGCCTTCCCAACCTCCGTCCCCTCGCCCGTGAATGGCTCCAGCCGGAAGCTCACCCGGGTCGGCTCCAGCTTCGTGCGGTACTTCACGTGGGGCTGGCCGACGAAGTTCCAGGTGGTGTCGCCGCCGACGCCCCATTGGGCGGCGTCGATGAGGAGGGTTCCGGCGTCGTGGGGGACGATGTCGGTGGATTTCCAGGTCCCGGGCGCGCGGCGGTAGAGGTCGGTGTAGGGGAAGGCCAGGGCGTTCATCATCAGGGGGGCGCCGGCGGCCTCGACGCGCAGGCCCGTCGCCCCCTGGCCGCCCCCCTTGTCGCCGCCCGACAGTTCCAGCCAGCGCACGCCCGTCTTGTTGCCGGTGTCCTGGGGCCGCATGTAGTCGTGGTTCTGGTCGGCCAGGGCCCCGCGCCACAGGCCGACCGGGGCCGAGGTGAAGCGGTCGACGTAGCTTTCGTGCGGGCCGCGGCCCAGCCATTCGACCGTCTTGGGCTGGTCGGGCAGGGTGAACCACAGGCCCACGCGCACCGGCGGCGGCAAATCATCCTTCAGCGGGGTGAGGTCGCCGGTCACGGCCACCGAGCCGTCGCCGGCCATGACGTAGGTGGTGACGAACCTGGCCGCGCCGGCGCCCAGGGCGTGCTCGACCGTGACCTGCGCCTCTCCGCCGGCCAGCTTGCGGGCGGTGATCGCGCGCACCTGGCGCACGTCGGTCATCAGGCGCCAGGGCTTCTGCTGGGCGACCGTGCCGGTGGCGGTGTCGTTGTCGGTCTCGGCCCGGAAGAAGTTGGGCTGGCCACCCTGGGCCAGCACCGCGCCGTCCTTGGCGTAGGCCGAGACCAGGCCCGTGGCCCGGTCGATGGTCAGGCTGGCGCCGGACGCTTCCAGCACCACGGCGTCCTTGCCGTCGGTCAGGGCCACCGCGCCCGGGCGGGCGACGACGGCCTTGGGCGTGGCCGCGACCGCGAACTGCTCCCAGCCCACCACGAAACCGGCCGGAGTCATCGGCACGGCGCCGGCTTTCGCCTTGGCCCGCACGGTGACGAAGTATTCGACGCCCGGCTTGGTCGCGATCGCCGGCAGCGGCAGGGTGATCGTCTCCACGCCCCGGGCCTTGGTCGACAGGGCCGGCAAGGCGCCCGAGGCGACCTCGATCCCGTCGCCTTCCAGCACCCAGTCGAAGTCAAAGCCCGACAGGTCGCGGAAGTCGTGGCGGTTGGTCACGCTCACCTTGCCGGTCGCCGGGTCGAAGCCGCCGAACTGGATCGGCGAGAGCACCTTCCTGACTTCGTAATAGTGCGGGTTGGGCGTGCGGTCCGGCTGGATCATGCCGTCGCCGAACTCGATGTCGCCGCCGGGATTGGGACCGTACTCGCCGCCGTCGCCCCAATAGCGGCGGCCGTCCTTGGCGTAGCGGTACATCGACTGGTCCACCCAGTCCCAGACGAAGCCGCCCTGCAGCTTGTCGTAGGCGTAGATGGTGTCCCAGTAGTCCTTGAAGTCGCCGCCGCCGTTGCCCTGCATGTGGGCGTATTCGCACTGGATCATCGGCTGGGTGCGGGTGGGGTCGGTGGCCCAGTCGACCATCTTCTCGATGTCGTCGTACATCGGCGCGTAGATGTCGACATAGGCGTTGGGCTGGTGCTCCCAGTCCAGCGTGCCCCAGCCGAGATAGGAGATCAGGCGCGAGGGATCGCGCTTGCGGGCGGCGGCGGCGGCCTTGGCGAAGTTGGGTCCGATGCCAGCCTCGTTGCCCAGCGACCAGAAGATCACCGACGGGTGGTTCTTGTCGCGCTCGACCATGTTCAGCACCCGGTCGCGGTGGGCGGCTTCCCAGGCCGGGTCGAAGCCCAGTTGCAGGCTCTCGCGCAGCTCGGGATGCTTGTTGCCGTAGTCCATGTAGGCGTGGCTCTCGATATTGGCCTCGTCCATCACATAGAGGCCGTACTCGTCGGCCAGGGCGTACCAGAGCTCGGCATTGGGGTAGTGCGAGGTGCGCACGGCGTTGATGTTGGCCTTCTTCATCAGCTCGATGTCGCGGCGCATCGAGGCCTCGGAGATGACGTGGAAGGTCTCCGGATCGTGCTCGTGGCGATTGACGCCGCGGATGACGATGGGCCGGCCGTTGACCGCCACCCGGCCGTCCTTGATCTCGACGGTGCGGAAGCCGATGCGCTGGGGCGTGGCCTGGACGACCTCGCCCTTGGCGTCGAGCAGCTCGACCAGCAGGGTGTAGAGGTTCGGGGTCTCGGCGGTCCATTGGCGCACGCCGGGGACCGTGGCGTTCAGCGAGACGGTGCGGGCGGCGCCGGCGGCGACCTTGGTCTCGGTCTTCAGCACCTCGCGATCGCCGTCGAGCAGGGTCATCCGCGCGGTCAGCGGGGCCTTGCGGGCGGTCAGGGAGAGCTCGGTGCTCAGCACGCCGTCGCGATAGGCCTTGTCGAGGCCAGCGTGGACGAAGACGTCGGCGGTGCGGGCTTGCGGGACGGCCTTCAGATAGACCGAGCGCTCGATGCCCGAGACGCGCCAGAAGTCCTGGTCCTCGAGGTAGGAGCCGTCGGCCCAGCGGTGCACCTGGATGGCGACGAGGTTCTGGCCGGGCTTGACCCACTTGGTCACGTCGAACTCGGCCGGCAGCTTGGAGTCCTCGTAGTAGCCGACCTCCTGGCCGTTGACCCAGACGCGGTAGGCCGCGCCGGCCGCGCCGATGTGCAGGATGACGTCCTGGCCGCTCCAG
>Ga0160495_100623_pt1 | contig 14681 bp, 14 predicted proteins | sample DID4MG_4_FD_108251 | JGI IMG/M metagenome (GOLD analysis project Ga0160495, IMG submission 108251) | Enriched soil microbial communities from UW Madison campus, WI, USA - DID2933_E24_FP4 MG | ecosystem: Environmental > Terrestrial > Soil > Unclassified | place: USA: Madison, Wisconsin | collected... | reverse complement strand
GTAGCGGGGAATTCCAAAGACTGTACATATTTACAGTATAGCTCCCTGCTGCCAGAATGTTGCCATGTGTACCTACTACGAGGTCCCGGGCCGTGAGCAGCTGGTGCTGCACTTCGGTGACGTGCCCGAGGAAGAGTGGCGCGACAAGATGAGCCCGCTCTACCGGGGGCCGTTCCTGCGGGCCAAGGGCGGGGCAGGGTGCGAGCTAGTGGTAGGGCAGTGGGGCATGATCCCGCCGAACTCCAAGACGCACATCCCCACCGGCAAGGACGGCAAACGCCTGAGCACCGTCAACGCCCGGCGCGAAGGCATGGCCAAGTCATGGACCTACAGCGGCCCTTGGCGCAAGGGGCAGCGCTGCATCATTCCGGCACAGCTGTACGTCGAACCCTACTGGGGCACTGGCAAGCACATCCCCTGGCAGTTCGAGCGCGCCGACGGCGAGCCCTGGGGCCTGGCTGGCCTGTGGAGCGAGTGGACCGATCCGGCCACGGGCGAGGTGCTACCCAGTTACACCATGATCACGCAGAACTGCGACGACGTGCCAGTGCTCAACCTGATGCACCGGCCAGACCCCAAGCGCGCGCCCGACAAACAGGACAAGCGCACGGTGGTGCCGTTGGAAAAGGGAGACTGGGACACTTGGCTGCAAGGCACTATCGAGCAGGCGGAGACGTTGATCAAGGTGCCGCCGCTGAAGCTGTTCGTGCACCGGGCGAAGGATCCAGCGCAGCAGGTGGAGCTACCTATTGGGTCCGCATGAGGCGTGCTTACGATAGTGTCTGGTTGCGGCGGCAAAAAGTTGGCATTCAGCAGCGGGGGTGGGGCGCTCACTGCAGGCAGGACAAGCTCAGTGTGGGTGATCCAAGGCGCTTACCCAGCCGACCTTCAACTTGAACATCACAACCGCTGCGCTGCTGTCGTGCGGACGGCCAAAAGCGGTCACCTGCTGACCTTCGAACTTCGTCAACAATTTAGTCTACTGAAAACCCCGATGTCAGAACTCCCGCAAAAGAGGAAACGCCTTACCGTAGAGCAAAAGAACGAGCGAGCAGATTTTGCTCAGAGAGAGGCAAAAACCAGAGAATGGTTGTCAACGCAGGCGGCCCGAGCCAACAAAATTCGCTCTAAAGATAAAGAATTTCATGGCTTGGAGCGGGAGTTCATGAATTTGCAGGCCAAGATGTTAAGTGACTACGAAATATCCAAGGATATAAAACATCCGAGAGACGTAGGAACTGTTAGAGAAGTGTTACTCAGAGATTTTTTCTTAAAAAATAAACTGTTGCCCCGACGCTACTCCGTGTCAGATGCAAGCGTTCGAGTGGCATCGACGAGCGGCCACCTAAGCAACGAGATTGATATTCTTTTTTATGACGCTATGGAGTCTTTTACGCTCATGCAGCGTCAAGGGGTCTACGAAGTCCTGCCTGTAGAGTATTGCTATGGGGCTATTCAAGTCAAATCAAAATTAACAAAAGGCGAATTAAAAAATGCTTTTTCGAACATTGAATCATTTAAACGACTTCATCGAATAAATGCAAAGAAGAGTCCTCGTATAGATCCAAGTAAACTGGTTCAAAATGAAGGGTTTGGGATTATTTTTGCCTATGATACAGATATGGCTTGGGAGGATTTGGTGGCAGAGCTAAGGTCTCACGCACGGACGTGCGAGAGAAGCGTTTTGCCGAACGCGGTATTCATTCTATCCAAGGGATCTTTGCACTTCGGAGGCAATAAGTTCGGCAGCATATACAACTCACACATTGAAGCATTTGGCGAAATTGATGTGTACGGAAATCCAGATCGACAAGGTTTGTGCCTTTACAGTCTTTACTCAACCGTCTTTGAATTGCTCATCAATACGCGCGCGCAGGAGGCATTACCTCGAGATTATTTTAGACTGCCACTAACGGCGGGAAATTACTCTTATTCATATAGCATGGGCAATTTTGCCGAGTTTGGTCATTGCGGTGAGCATGGTGACTATGCCCGAGTCTTCACTCCTGAAAAACTAGCGCACATAATTGATTGGTGTCAGACTGCCGAGCCAATAAACTGGATCAAAGCGACTGATTTAGCATATGGAAAGACAGGAGATAATACTCGGGCGTATGAGAGGCAGCCGGGGGATGTAAGAATTTACAATCCGAAGAATCTGCCGCTCAGTGAAATATTGATCGCCGATCGGCAATTTACTCGCGATGGGAAAGAGGTTACTGTCAAGGCGCTTGCATTTGATTGCATAACAAGTAACGGAATAAACATCTACATTCCATACTACTACCAAATTGCGGAAAATCTTATTGAGGGATGCGCGAAGTGCAATAAGCTTTGAAGAGGCTCTTTCTCTCTCTTTCGAAGCCTAGAATCTACATAGCATTGTTGCACACCTAGATATTAGGGAGATTCCTTTCCGAAATACTGGTGCGAACGACTGCTTTCGGGATCGCCCGATGATGGCAATGGGCCTGTTCCGATCTCGGAAAATAGCCCAAAGTGGCCACTTGGGCGCTGCCTGGTTGTCCTAACATGCTGACTGAATATGCGTTCCTTGCGTAGTAGTAGCTATGGCTCTTCTCGCTGAAGCAAGCCGAATTCAGTTAATTTTATATGCCTGAATATTTGAAAGCGCAGCAGGTTGCAAAGCTACACTGCTAGCTCCGTCTAGTGGAAATCAGTGTCCGCGGTACCCTGAACGATCCAGTTTAACCCGGTGGTTTAACAGGGTACTTCACGCTGAACATCTTAGGAAACGTTGTGGCTGATATGAAGTGGAGAACCTACGAAGAAGTCGCCGCCTACTTGCTTAATGACTTTGCCGAGCACTTCGGCTTGTTGCGCGTAGAAGGCAAACAGTCGGTCCCGGGCTTGCGCTCAGGTACTCACTGGACCATCGATGCAAAAGGAATATCCCGCGGCGCCGAAGCATTTGTAATTATCGAGTGCCGACGGCACACCGCCTCTAAAGAGGATCAAGAGCAACTCGGCGGTCTCGCCTATCGAATCATTGATACAGGTGCAGGAGGTGGAATAATGGTAAGTCCGCTGGGCTTCCAATCCGGCGCTGAAAAGGTTGCTCAAGCAGAAGGCATTGCCCATGTCGAGCTTCACCCCGACAGCACACCAACGGAGTTCACCATGCAGTTCCTAAACCAAATATTTGTTGGCTTCCATGAGCGTTGCCATATCTCAGTCCACTTTGAAGCAGAACTACGTCGCGCGTGTGAAAAATGCTGCAAGCAATTCACTGCGCTGGCTGATGAACATATCTGCAATTCTTGTTCGTCGTAGACGCCCAACTCTTCATTCGAGCGGACCTGTGCGGAAAGGCGTAAATGCCCATCGATTCGAACCATGAGCGCCCGTTTTCATCGCCTTTAGACGCTTTCGGCCGAATTTTGCACCAGAGCGAGGTGCGCTGGCGGCCCATGGCGGAACTGAACAAAGCGGCATCGACTGTGCCGCTTCTTGACGACGCCCTGCGCCATTAGTCTCGGACCACACCCGCGCTGCTATCTTTCGACATCGCACCAACCTCGTTGCAAGGTCAGTGCAACCGCAGCAATTCTTACTTGCGTCGTCTCAGGGTACGTTGGTGCGTTTTAAGGCGTGGTGCGAAACACGTTCGTGGCGTAAATCGACATTCCAACGATCCCTGGTCCTTCAATTTCAGGTCCCCATAGAGCAGATGAAAGACCGTAGGCGGATGGATCTGCCGAGAATAGCGGTCTTTTTTGACGGACATCTTGCAACATGTTGGCGAACTGAGTTCTATCTATACAGGCGCCCCAGTGTTTTGGTGAAGAGGAATAACTTGCTGCCTTCGAGGGCACCTTCGTATAGCCTTCCAGCAGCGCTCCATAGCCTGAAATGGGGCTTGAATATCGACTCAATAGGTTTGGGGAATTTTGCGATTGGAAGAAAGTAATTGCAATCGGAGCACCGGTATCCGTAGTCTTGTCGATCAGAACGCTTTCAGTCATCGTGTTGGATGGGGTTGTATCAAGCATCATGATGTTCAGAAAGAAGAACCGATTGGTTCCTAATTCATCAAACGCGAAGGTCATTAATGCTTGTGATTTTGATCCTTCCCAGCTATGAAGGTCAATATAGCCATTTACGCACAATTGGCTGGTTGTGTCGTTTTGCGTCCAAATTGTTCGCTTAGGGGTGAAAAAGCGAACAAATTGCTGGGACGAGGTAAGCGCCGGGTTGGGCGGAGTCAGGTTGTATGTGTTCAAGAACATCCCAACTCGTCCAGCATCCAGCTGAAATACGTTGTTGCCGTACGAAGGGATATTTCCGTTATAGCCTAAGCCGGACTGAGATTGAGTACTGCGGTCAGCAGGATCCAGTCCGGTCCATGCGTAGCCGCTCCAAACATTAGGAGAAAACTGTGTGAAAGTCGAGCCGACAGCCGTATTTGCAATATTGGCTGCATTAAAAAATGCCTTACCGTTTGAGGGGAAAGACACAGGGCCGGTGTGCATCAATATGGGGTTATAACCGGTGGAAATCGGTTCGATGGTGCTTGGGTCCATCGTGTAATAAAATTCGGCAATATTCCATGCTGAAGCATTGCTCGCACAGAGCGACACAAGAGCTGAAGCGATAACGATTTTTAAATGTTTCACTGATTCTCCCATGAAAAATATGAAAAAAACATTACAACATGCGCGCTTCGGCAATATTTATCTCAATATGTTTCACTTGTGATTGTCTGTCACGTGAAAAAATCTGAACGGTTTTGGCTGGGAGGAGGCGGGACGAGCTTGTGGGAGCATGCCTCCACGAGCGTCTGCGGGGAGAGTAGATTGGTAGCAGCGCTTGAGCGACGCCTATCGGGAGAAGTGGCTAGCACACTAAAACCAGAAGATGGTTGCCACCGGTGCCGCTGCCGAATCTGGGGGAATGGAGATCGCCTACTATTCAAGATTGAAGATGGCGAGAATCGTTCGTGGTTCGTGTGAGAGGGCTTGATTTATTGAACCCATGGTCGCTTCATAACCATGCAGTTTTAGTAACCATGCAATAAAAGTGGGCAACTATTTCTCACATCTTGCCGCAAACAACTCATTAAGAATTTCGCGCTCCTAGACATTTCCAAGGGAGATGTGTATGCCATTTGAGTACCTGCGCGAGATTGCTGCGGCTACCTTGCCACTCACTGTGGAGGAGGAAGCAAGCATCGACAAGCTCCGCGTGTTACGTGCTGCAGAATTGGTAACCGTCCTGCTGCCGCATCCACACTCGGAAAGGCAATACGCACGCGTTTTGGCGATTACCTCCAGAGGTCGCCAGGTGCTTGCAACTCAATGCGAGCCGCTAGGGCCCGAAGGGACGCTTACGAGGGTTTCGTAGCCACGCTCTAGGATCTGGCTGGGGCGCTCACCTCACATTCTCGGGGGCCTACCCACTGGGTCGTCTTCTTCGTTTTCCACTTCTCCCCGGCAGGGATCCACACATGAACCATTGGGAAGCTGCGGCTGCGGCGAAAGGGTTGGCGGCTCGGTGCTGGGCGGCAGATCGCTTGGTAGGAGGGGAAATTCCTCGGGGACTTTGTGGGCGGGATGTTCGTTGGGATCGGTGGCCATGGAGCCCTCCTTGTTGAAAGAGTCCATTGAGCGCTGGGCCCTACCCCTGTGAAGTAGGAGATCAGCCCAAAAGAAAGCCCGCGGGAGGCGGGCTAAAAAGTGAGGGAGTCGGCAAGTGACACAGCCGACGAGGAATAGTAGCCACCTGATCAAGAACAGGAAACCCGACTAGGGTAGGCCCTCAATGCTGGCGATGTGGCCAAAACAAACCTGAGCCTAGTGCTAGGGCGATAGGTGGACCTTGCCGCCTCATGTGGTATAGCTTCTGGTGTAGTTTTTGATGGTGTTTTTGGTTTTTCATTTGGGGATGAATACCTACCATTGAACTACACCCGCGACGCTCCGGATTATAGGCAGCATCCGCCAGCTGTCTGGCAAGCGCTTTGTGCAAGCGTGCAAAACGCATATCCATAGCCGAACATGTCGGTTGGGTGTGATCGCGTCGGGCTCTAAATTCCTTCCACCTGCTGCACCGCGCAGGCACTTCAAAGAAAAGGAAAGGATGCCAATGACAACCCAACGCACTCTCTCATCGCAATGGTTTGGACGCCGCTGGATGCGCGCCTCCTTGGCATCCTGCATGGCGTTGTTCGGTGGAACTTTGCTCGCTGCCACACCCATCCCCGCAGGCCCTCTGGTCACCACCGAATGGCTGGCGCAGAACCTGGACAACCAGCAGGTGCGCATTGTGGAGGTGAGCGTGAACCCCGGCCTGTACGAGCGCGGCCATGTGCCGGGTGCGGTCAACTTCTCGTGGCACCAGGACCTGAACGACCGGGTGCGCCGTGACATCGTGAGCAAGGAGGCGTTTGAGGCCCTGTTGTCCAAGGCGGGTGTGTCGCAAGACACCACGGTGGTGCTGTACGGCGACACCAACAACTGGTTTGCTGCCTGGGGCGCGTGGGTGTTTGACATCTATGGCGTCAAGAACGTGAAGCTGCTCGACGGCGGCCGCAAGAAGTGGGAGGCTGAGAACCAGCCGCTGAACAACCGCGTGCCCGAGTTTGCAACCACCAGCTATCGGGTGGCCAAGGTGAACGCCGACCTGCGGGCCCGCCTGTCCGATGCATTGGCTGCGGCAGAGGGCAAGAGCAATGCAAAGCTGGTGGACATCCGGTCGGCCGACGAATACGCGGGCAAGATTTTTGCCCCGGCCGGTGTGCCCGAGCTGAGCATCCGTGCCGGCCACATCCCCGGCGCGGCTAACGTGCCCTGGGGCCAGGCGGTCAAGGAGGATGGCACCTTCAAGTCCGTCGAGGACCTCAAAAAGCTCTACGCCAGCGCGGGCGTGGATGGCAGCCAGCCCATCATCACCTACTGCCGCATTGGCGAACGCTCCAGCCACACCTGGTTTGCGCTGTCCAAGATCCTGGGCTACAGCGTCAAGAACTATGACGGTTCGTGGACGGAATACGGCAATGCGGTGGGCGTGCCCATCATCAACCCGGCGGGCACCATCTGGGCCGCGAAGTGAATGGGCTGACCGACAGAACCTTTTGGGAAAAAGGTGCAATGCAAAACAAAGAGATCTTTTGAGTTTTGGTAGGGGGTCTCCTTTACAGCCCGCCTGGTGCGGGCTTTTTTTATGGGTGCGGTGCAATGACATACAAGATCAATTTCTCTGGCGCAGGAGCCCTGGCGTCGCTTGCAGCGCTGGTGGCATTGGGTTGGGCGGCCCAGGCGGTTCAGGGCTTGCCGGGCGGGCGCACGCTCGTTTTTGCTTTGGTCACGGGCGCGGTGCTGGGGCTCGTGCTGCAGCGCTCGCGCTTTTGCTTTTACTGCCACGCGCGCGACTGGTTTGAAGACCGCAATCCGCGCGGGCTGCTGGCCATCGTGCTGGCGCTGGCGGTGGGGGTGGTGGGCTACACCGTGGTGCTGGGCAGCTGGCTGCCGGTGCCCCAGCCGGGCAAGCTGCCGCCCGACATGCACGTCGGCCCCGTGAGCTGGGTGCTGGTAGCGGCTGGGCTGTCGTTTGGTACCGGCATGGTGGTGTCGGGCTCGTGCATCAGCGCGCACTGGTACCGGCTGGCCGAAGGGGCCACGGTATCGCCGTTCGCGCTGGCCGGGTCGGCACTGGGCTTCATCCTGGGTTTCAAGACCTGGAACCCCTTGTACAGCCAGAGTGTGGCCGATGCGCCCGTGGTGTGGCTGCCTGCCCACCTGGGGTATGGCGGCGCCTTGCTGGTGCAACTGGGCGGGTTGGCCCTGGTGGCTGCCTGGCTTTGGCGGGGCTTTGCGCAGGAGGCCGCCGCATCATCAGCGCCGGGTGCAGTCCCTGTCGTACCAGGACTGCGTGCCGTGTGGCGCAACCTGTGGACCGGGCGCTGGCACTACTGGGTAGGCGGGTTGGTCGTGGGTCTGATTGGCGCATTTGCCATCGTGCGCATGCGGCCCCTGGGCGTGACGGCGACGCTGGGCAGCGCCGCACGCCAGTGGGCACAAGGGCATGGCTGGATTCCAGACCGACTCGATGGTCTCGATGGATTTGCGGGTTGCGCTACCGTGCCGCAGGCCACCTGGTTTACCCCCAATGCCGCGCTGTTGGTGGGCCTGGTGGCGGGAGCGTTCGTGGCAGCCACGGCCAGCCGCCAGTTTGTGCCGCGCTGGCCTACGTGGCGCGATGCTGTACGGGGCCTGTCGGGTGGCGTGTTCCTGGGCTGGGGGGCGATGACCGGGCTGGGCTGCACCGTTGGCACGCTGCTGTCCGGCGGCATGGCGGGCGCGCTGTCGGGTTGGGTGTTTGGGCTGTCCGTATTTTTTGCGGTGTGGGCCGGTCTGCAGATCAAGCGGCTGTGGCTGAGCGGAGGGCTGCAACAACGCTGAGTCCACCCGTCAGTCCTATCCGATACACTGCGGGCCGCATGGACGCGCACATGAAACCGATGACTCTGACGGCTTGGCTCTGGCGGGCGGTGCTGGCCGCAGGTGTGGCTGGCTGCGCCTACACACCCCCCGCGCCGTTCGTTGTTGTTGGCAACGGGAAGTCGGTATCCATCAACTGGGAAAATTCAACGCTGGGCCCTGACGGAGCCCTCAATGCGGCCGAAAAACATTGCGCACGATATGGCCTGGGGGCAGAACTGTCGGCCCAGGTCAGTCGCTTTGAAGTGATCTACCGCTGCGTGTAAGCCCCTCGCTGCAGACTCGCAAGAGACTTGGGGCGCCAAAGCGCGCAGGGACGCAATGCACCTGCGCTTTCAGACATTTTGGGCTCGAAGCGTTAGAGATACTTGCCTGTAAAGCTATAAAAATAATAGCTATTCACCGGCAGAGCGAAGCGACAGACCCCCTGGCATTCGCTCACTGGCCGCTCTGGATGTCGCCCAGGCACAGGTATTTGATCTCCACATAGTCGTCCATGCCGTAGTGCGAGCCTTCGCGGCCCAGGCCTGACTGCTTGACGCCGCCAAAGGGTACGTGCTCTGTGGCCAGAATGCCCACGTTGGCACCGACCATCCCGTATTCCAGCGCCTCGGTCACGCGGAAGATGCGACCCACGTCGCGGCTGTAGAAGTAGCTGGCCAGGCCGAACTCGGTGTTGTTGGCTGCGTCGATGGCTTCCTGCTCGGTCTTGAACTTGAACACGGGCGCAAACGGGCCAAAGGTTTCCTCGCGGGCACACAGCATGTCGGCCGACGCATTGGCCACCACCGTGGGCTCGAAGAACTGCCCGGAGCCCAGACTCTTGAGCCGCTGGCCGCCAGCCACCACCTGGCCGCCCTTGGCCAGCGCGTCGTCCACGTGGCGCTGCACCTTGGCCAGCGCGGCTTCCTCGATCAGCGGGCCCTGGTTCACACCGGCTTCAAAGCCATTACCCACCTTGGCCGTCTTGACCTTGGCGGCGAACTTGGCCACGAACTCGTCGTACACGCCTTCCTGCACATAAAAGCGGTTGGTGCAGACGCAGGTCTGGCCCGCGTTGCGGTATTTGCTGGCGAATGCGCCTTCCACGGCGCTGTCGATGTCGGCATCGTCAAACACCAGGAAGGGCGCATTGCCACCCAGCTCCAGCGACATCTTCTTGACCGTGGGGGCGGACTGCGCCATCAGGATGCGGCCCACTTCGGTGCTGCCGGTGAAGCTGATGTGGCGCACCACGTCGCTCGCGCACAGCACCTTGCCGATGGCAATGGAGTTGTCGCTGTCGGCGGGCAGGATGTTGAACACGCCGGCAGGGATGCCCGCACGCAGGGCCAGCTCTGCGGCGGCCAGGGCGGTGAGCGGTGTCAACTCGGCCGGCTTGATGACCACGGGGCAGCCCGCAGCCAGCGCAGGCGCGACCTTGCGGGTGATCATGGCCAGCGGGAAGTTCCATGGCGTGATGGCCGCGCACACGCCGATGGGTTGCTTGAGCACCAGCAGGCGGCGGTTGTTGTCAAACTGGGGCAGGGTCTCGCCGTTGATGCGCTTGGCCTCTTCGGCAAACCATTCCACAAAGCTCGCGCCGTAGGCGACCTCGCCCTTGGCTTCTGGCAGGGGCTTGCCCTGTTCGGCGGTCATGATGCGGCCCAGGTCGTCCTGGTTGGCCATGAGCAGGTCAAACCACTTGCGCAGGATGATGCTGCGCTCCTTGGCGGTCTTGGTCTTCCAAGGGCCCCAGGCGGCGTTGGCGGCGGCAATGGCGGCCTCGGCATCCTGCGGGCCCAGATTGGCCACGTCGGCCAGCTTCAGGCCCGTGGCTGGGTCGTTCACGTCAAAGCGGCTGCTGCCCGCCACCCATTGGCCGTTGATGAGGCCGTCAGTCTTGAGCAGCGTGGGGTCGTTGAGCAAAGCGAGGGGGGAAGTCTTCATGTCCATGGGGGTCTCCGGATGCAGGTGAAATAAGGGCAGAAAGAGGGCGAATTCAGTGCCAAAGTGCGGGCAGTGCGGCGCGTGGATGCGGGGCGACGAACAGGCTATCACGGGCAGTACGGGCGAGTGTCGCCTGCGTTGCAGGGGCCTTGGGCAACTGAAAAATACTAACCAGCTCGGCCAGACGCGCTGCCTGGCCTTGCAGGCTCTGGGTGGCGGCTGTGCCTTGTTCCGCCAGGGCCGCGTTTTGCAGGGTGGTTTCGTCCAACCGTGCCATGGTGCCGCTGATCTCGCGGATGCCTTCGTACTGGCGCGTCATCGCGTGGTGCATGTCGCCGATCATGGCGCTGATGTCGTGCACCTGCGAGACGATGGCGTGCACCGAAGCCCCTGCCTGCTGCACATGCTGGTGGCCTTGTGCCACCTTGTCCACGTTCTGGTGGATGAGCCGCTTGATCTCCCGGGCTGCCTCGGCGCTGCGCTGGGCCAGAGAGCGCACTTCGGTGGCCACCACCGCAAAGCCCCGGCCTTGCTCGCCAGCACGCGCCGCTTCCACGGCAGCGTTCAGCGCGAGGATGTTGGTCTGGAACGCAATGCCGTCAATCACTGCCGTGATGTCGCTGATGGTCTTGGACGAAGTGGAGATGTCCTCCATGGTGGCCACCATCTGCTGCACGGCATGTCCGCTGTCTGCCGCTGCGCCAGAGGCTCCGTCTGCGAGGCGGTGAGCTTGCTCTGCCTTGACTGTGCTGTCCCGCACCGAATCGGTCAAGACCGCTACGGCAGCGGCGGTCTGCTGCAGATGGCTGGCCTGCTCTTCCGTGCGCTGGCTCAGGTGGAGGTTGCCGGTGGCCAACTCTGCCGAGCCGGTGGCGATGCTCTCGCTGCTGTTGCGCACATCGCCGACCAGGGCCGCCAGGTGGCCGCGCATGGTGTCCATGGCCGCCATGACACTGCCCGGCAGGGGGGGCGCCGACCCGGCCGAAGTTGCCGCGCTCAGGTCGCCCTGGGCGATGACCAGCGCCATGTGCGCCACATCAACCGGCTCGCCCCCCAATTGCCGCGTGATGGAGCGGATGACCATCGCGGCCAGGCCCGTGCCCAGCAGCAGCGCCAAGGTGCAGCTGCCCGCGAGCAGGGCCATGGAGAACACATAGGTGGCCCGACCTTTGGCCGCCAACGCATTCGCTGCGTCGGTGGTGAACTGCCATTGCTGTTCCACCGCCGCTGCACTGGCCGCAAACAACCGCTGCGACCGGCCGGTGAACAGACGCCGCGCTTCTTCTGCCCGGGCGGGGTCTGAGAGCGACTCCCGCGATACGGCACGCAGCTTGTCCCAGTAGCCCATGGCCGTTTGCGTCACGTCGGTCACCGCCATCCACAAGGCACGGTCTTCCTCACCCGTCAGGCGCTTCTCGTGTTCAGCGAGACTGCTGCGCAGCTGGGCATGGGCTTCGTCAATGCCCTTTTCCAGAAGGTCCATCTCGGCGGCGGAGACGGTCATGAGGTGTTGTGCCTGCAATATCCGGATGGCGGCCAGCTTTTCCTGCCAGGACTTGACGGCCTGCAGCGATGGCGTGGTGTTGCGTGTGTAGTGGTCCAGCGTTTCATGGAGCACACGGATGCGCTGCGCTGCCACCAGGCCCACACCCGCCAGCAGGGCCAGCAGCAAGCCCAGCGTGCACATCAGGCGCACCCAGACCTTCATGGCGGCGATCGATTGCAATGTTTTGCGGATCATGGTGCGCTTACTGCCCAGCGGCGCTCTACCGACGCACCGTGCGTGCGCCAGAAACTGGCGTCAAAAGCCAGCGATCTGCGCAGGTTGGAGGGGGCGGAGGGCAGGTCGCTGGGGGCCATCGACAGGTCGACCAACGGGGTGTGCGTTGACCCACCTCCTACCGGCTCTGCAGACCGGGGGCGATTTTCTTCATAGCGCAGGATGGCCCCCATGTGGGTGGGGCCGTAGGGAATCGCCTGCGAGAAAGCGAGCTGCGCAGCCTCCGAGGTGGCAAAGCGAATGAAGTCCAGCGCCATCGCCTGCCGTGGCGTGCCCCGCACAATGGCCCAGTAGTCCATCTCGTAGATCGCATCCATCCAGACGATGGACAGGCGCGAGGACTGGGTGGCTGCATTGGCTGCAGCCACGCGGCCATTGAAGGCCGTTGTCATGCCGACCGTGCCGTCGAGCAGGTTCTGCGGCCCTTGTGCACCCGACTCCCACCACACGATGTGGGGCTTGAGCTGTTCCAGCTTCTTGAGTGCGCGTGCCAAGCCGGCTTCACTGTTCAGTTGGGCGTAGACATCGCGGCGGTGCACGCCGTCGGCCAGCAGTGCGATCTCCAGGTTGTAGCGCAGGCCTTTGCGCATGCCGCGCTTGCCGGGAAAGCGTTTGGTGTCCCAGAAGTCGGCCCAGCTCCTGGGCGCGTCCTTGCCAAACCGCTGGCTGTCGAAGGCCAGCACCGTAGACCACACGAAGGCCCCGAGTCCGCAGTCTTGCACCGTACCGGGCAGCAGCATGCTGGCGTGGGGCACGCTCGTGCGGTCAATGCGCTCGAAGTGTCCTGCGGCGCAGCCATTTGCCAGGTCGGCGGATTCCACCTCCACCACATCCCATTCAGGCTTGCCGCGCTGGATCATGGCGCCCACCTGGGCCAGGTCGCCCGTGTATTCAACGCCTTGCACCTTGGCACCCTTGGCGTTGGGGGTGGCTTCAAAAGGCGCATAGAAGGCCAGTTGCTGGGCTTTGGCATTGGCGCCGCCAAAATTGGCCACCGTCAGCGTCTGACCGAGCGCGGGGCTCACGGCCAAGGCCAGGCCACACGACACCCCAAGGGCGTGCTTCACAAAAGCGTGGCGCATGCTCAGCCCCTGCGCGTGCGCAGCCACTCCAGCGCCAGCAAGAGGCTGGTGGTGAAGAGGATGAGCAGTGTGGCCACTGCGGCAATGGTGGGCGAAATGTTCTCGCGGATGCCATTGAACATCTGGCGCGGCAGCGTGGACTGGTCGGCCCCGGCCAGGAAGAGGGTGACCACCACTTCGTCAAAGGAGGTGGCAAACGCAAACAGCGCGCCGGAGATCACGCCCGGCGCAATCACTGGCAGCGTGACGCGAAAGAAGGTGTTGAGCGGTGTCTCACCCAGGCTCAGCGAGGCGCGCACCAGGTTGTGGTTGAAGCCCGCCAGCGTGGCCAGCACGGTGGTCAGCACAAAGGGTGCGCCCAGGGCTGCGTGCACGATGATGAGGCCTAAGTAGCTGTCGGCCAGGCCCAGCGGTGCGAAGTACAGGTAGGTGGCCACGCCCACCACGATGATGGGCACCACCATGGGGGCAATCAGGATGGCCATGAGCAGTCCCTTGAACCGGAAGTCCGCCCGCGACAGGCCTACGGCGGCCAGGGTGCCCAGCACAGTGGCAATCAGCGTGGCTGCGGGCGCCACGATGAAGCTGTTGCGCGTGGCACGGGCCCATTCGGCCGACTCGAACAGGTTGCGGTACCACTTGAGCGACCAGCCGTGGATGGGGTAGGCGAGGAACGAGCTTTCGGAGAATGACAGCGGCACCATCACCAGGATGGGGGCCAGCAGGAACACCAGCACGGACACGCACAGCGCGCGCACGGCCCACCAGCCGAGCTTGTCGGCCAACGTGGCGTACAGGGGGAATTGGGGCAGGCGAAACATGGTCAGCGACTTTCAGCTTTGGAGGGAGTGATCAGCCCAGACTCAATTCGGCTTTGCCAATGCGGCGGTACACGCCGTACAGCAGCAGCGTGGCAGCCAGCAGCAGGGCACCCAGCGCGCAGGCCATGCCCCAGTTCACTTCCACATTGGTGTAGCGGGCGATGTAGTAGCTCAGCATCTGGTCATCGGCCCCGCCCAGCAGTGCGGGCGTGACGTAGTAGCCAATGGCCAGGATGAATACCAGCAGCGCACCCGCGCCAATGCCGGAGTAGGTTTGCGGCACATACACCCGAAAGAACGCGGCAATCGGCGAGCTGCCCAGCGACACCGCCGCGCGCAGGTAGGTGGGCGGCACGCTTTTCATCACGCTGTACAGCGGCAGGATCATGAACGGCAGCAGGATGTGCACCATGGCAATCACCACGCCTGTGCGGTTGAACAGCAGTGCCAGTGGCTGTTCGATCAGGCCCAGGCCCATCAGGCCCCGGTTGACCAGGCCTTCGGATTGCAGCAGCACGATCCAAGCGGCCACACGCACCAGGATCGAGGTCCAGAAAGGCACCAGCACCAGGATCATCAGCACGTTGGCCGAACGCGCAGGCAATGAGGC
>Ga0160495_100620_pt1 | contig 14692 bp, 15 predicted proteins | sample DID4MG_4_FD_108251 | JGI IMG/M metagenome (GOLD analysis project Ga0160495, IMG submission 108251) | Enriched soil microbial communities from UW Madison campus, WI, USA - DID2933_E24_FP4 MG | ecosystem: Environmental > Terrestrial > Soil > Unclassified | place: USA: Madison, Wisconsin | collected... | reverse complement strand
TGGAACTTGTCCGGGAAGGGCGGCTGGAACTGCGTCAGGACGGTGTCTTCCAGCCCATCTATCTGCGCCGGGGCCAGAAGGCGGGCGAAGGCGAGGGAAGTGGGGGCGAAGAGGGTGGCTGAAGATGTGGGCGCCAGCGAAGAAAACGCGACTGTTGTCGATCCGCGGCGACTCTATGAAGCCACGCGCATCGCCGAGGCGCTGGTTTTCGCCTCGGCCGGCCCGGTTTCGTCGGCCTATATCGCCGAGCGGCTGCCGCGCGGTGTCGATGTCCTGCATGTCATGCGCGAACTGAAGGCGTTCTACGCGGGGCGTGGTGTCAATCTCGTGCAGATCGAGGACAGCTGGGCGTTCCGCACGGCGCCCGATATGTCCTTCGTCATTCGCACCGAGGAAACGGAGGTGCGCAAAGTGTCGCGCGCCGCGCTCGAGGTGCTGTCGATCATCGCCTACCACCAGCCGGTTACGCGCGCCGAGATCGAGGATATCCGTGGCGTCCAGACATCAAAAGGCACGCTCGACGTGCTCATGGAGGCCGGATGGGTGCGCCTGCGCGGCCGCCGGCGCTCGCCCGGCCGTCCTGTGACATTCGGCACCACGCGGGATTTCCTCGATCATTTCGGGCTGGAAGAACTGCGCGACCTGCCGGGCCTCGACGAATTGAAGGGCACAGGCCTGCTGTCGGGCCGTATTCCGTCCAATTTCCAGATCCCCATGCCGCTTGGCGAGGATGAGCTCGCGGAGGACGAGGATCCGCTGACACAACTCGACCTCGAGGAACTCGGACTCTTGACACCGGGCGGAAAAGCGGACGAATAGACGAAGGTTTATGCAAGACTGCATCGTCGACCTCCGCGCCGGCGACAGGGAAAGACTTCTGCAATGGCTTCGGACCCGTCAGGTTCCAACGGCATCGAGGCGAGACGAGCTTCGGCGGTGACCTTCGCGTCGCGCCTCGTCTTCGATGACATTCACCACAGCTATCACAACAAGGACACCATTCGTGGCCTCTCGCTGACGGCGGAACCGGGCGAGGTGTTGTGCCTGCTCGGGCCTTCAGGCTCCGGCAAGACGACGCTTCTGCGCATCGCCGCCGGCATCGAGGCGCAGACACGCGGCCGCGTTCTGCTTGATGATCGCGAGATCGCCGGCCCGGATGTCTTCCTGCCGCCAGAACGACGCGGCGTCGGGCTGATGTTCCAGGATTTTGCGCTGTTCCCGCATATGTCCGTGCTCGATAATGTACGCTTCGGTCTGACGGCGCTTCCGCGCGCCGAAGCGGAGGCTGAGGCGAACGTGGCGCTGGACCGCGTCGGTCTGTCGCACTACGCAGCAAAATTCCCGCATATGCTGTCCGGCGGCGAGCAGCAGCGCGTGGCGCTTGCGCGGGCTTTGGCCCCCCGGCCGAGCGTTCTCCTGATGGACGAGCCATTCTCCGGCCTGGATTCGCGGCTCAAGGATTCCATCCGGGCCGATACGCTTGCCATCCTGCGAAAATCCCGCGCCAGCGCCATCGTCGTCACGCATGATGCCGAGGAGGCGATGCGCATGGGGGACCGCATCGCACTTCTCAAGGACGGCAAGCTTGTCCAGGTGGGTACCGCCGAAGACCTGTATCTCAAGCCGAACGACATGTTTGCTGCGGCGTTCTTCTCGGAGATCAACGAATTTCCGGGCCATGTGCGTGGCGGCGTTGTGGAAACGCCGCTCGGCAATGTCGATGGCAAAGATTTTATCGACGGCCAGAAAGTTCACGTCGCGGTGCGTTTGACGGGCATTCGCGTACAGGAAACCGGCGGCGAGACGCCGGCGCGCATCCTTTCGCGGCGTTTCCTTGGCGTGGTCGAGCTTCTGGAGCTCGCCGTCGACGGAACCGACCGTCCCGTTCGGGCGCGGGTGAGGGCCGATCAACTGCCTGCCGGATTGCGCGACGTCACGCTTTCGGCTAACCAGCGCGACATACTAGTGTTTGAAAAAGACGGCTGAACGTCTTACATCGGGATCAGAGTTCAAAAGGGAGTCAAGCGAATGGGTTCTTTCAGCATCTGGCATTGGCTGATTGTTCTGGTGGTAGTGCTGCTGCTGTTCGGCCGTGGCAAGATTCCGGAACTGATGGGCGATGTCGCCAAGGGCATCAAGAACTTCAAGAAGGGTATGACGGACGAGGAAGCCAGCGCCGAGCAGGCGAAGACCGTCGACCACAAGGCCGACGAGGTCAAGTAACCGGCATTCGGCCGCGGACGGTGGTGCGCGGCTTCTGAGGACAGTACCCAATGCTTGATGTCGGCTGGACAGAGATACTGGTTATCGCCGTCGTCCTGATTTTGGTGGTAGGCCCGAAGGACCTGCCGCCGATGCTCAGGACATTCGGCCGCATGGTAACGAAGATGCGCGGCATGGCGAGCGATTTCCGCCAGCAGTTCGACGAGGCGCTGCGCGAGGCTGATCTTGACGATGTTCGCAAGACCATCGGCGATGCGCAGAAGCTTAACCCGCTGAACACCATACGCGAGGCGGTCAATCCGCTGCGCCAGGTGGGAGACGAGATCAAGTCGGACCTCCAGAAGTCGGTCGGATCCCCGTCCTCATCCATTTCGACGCCGGTCTCGGCCGTTTCCGCCGTGCCGTCGGAAGCGAACAAGCCCGCATCTACAGAGCCTGTCGCCGCCGAACCCTTGAAGAAGGGGCCGACGCGCAAGACCGCGGCAAAGAAGACCGACCCTGTGATCGCAGAGACGCAAAAGGCTGCGCGCAAGCCGGCCGCCAAGGCGAAGGCCGAGCCAAAGGCTGCCGCCGAGCCGGTCGCAAAAGTCTCGACCGCCAAGAAGACAGTTGCCGCCAAGGCCAAGACTGCAAAGACCCGGAAGGACGAGGCATGAGCGGCGATATCGAAGACAAGCCCCAGCCGCTCCTCGAGCATCTGATCGAACTGCGCCAACGCCTGATGTGGGCCGTCGGTGCGTTCTTCGTCGCGTTCCTGGTCTGCTTCTACTTCGCCAAACACCTTTTCAACATCCTGGTGCTGCCGTTCAAGTGGTCCGTCGAATGGGCCGGCCTGACGCATCGCAATGTCGAGTTGATCTATACCGCGCCGCAGGAATTTTTCTTCACGCAGATCAAGGTCGCCATGTTCAGCGCTCTGGTCATCGCCTTTCCGGTGATTGCCCAGCAGGTCTACAAGTTCGTGGCGCCCGGCCTCTACAAGAACGAGCGTTCTGCCTTTCTGCCGTTCCTCATCGCCTCGCCGATCCTGTTCCTGATTGGCGCCGCACTCGTTTATTTCTTTTTCACGCCCATGGTCATGTGGTTCTTCCTCTCCATGGAGCAGGGCGGCGGCGAAGGCCAGGTTTCCATTCAGCTTCTGCCGAAGGTTTCGGAGTATCTCAGCCTGATCATGTCGCTGATCTTCGCCTTCGGTTTGGTGTTCCAGTTGCCGGTTATCTCATCGCTTCTGGTGCGCGCCGGCTTCATCACGTCGCAGACGCTTGCGGAAAAGCGCAAATACGCAATCGTCATCGCCTTCGTCGTGGCGGCCGTGCTGACGCCGCCCGATCCGGTGTCCCAGATCGGCCTTGCACTGCCGGCCATCCTTCTCTACGAGATTTCCATCTATACGGCCCGACTCATCGAACGGCAGCGGGCGAGCGCCTCGAACGCGCAGGATGCGGAAAACGAGGTCGCTGCAACGCAGGGCGAGGCTGAATAAGCCTTCGCCTGCGGGTCGCTGCCGGGCGTGGATGGGCCTTCATCCACGGAAGAGCCTGGAACGACAATGCTTGATATCAAATGGATCCGCGACAACCCGACCGCCCTTGACGCCGCTCTGGCCAAGCGCGGTGCAAGCGCGCTTGCGCAGACCCTGATCGACCTCGACGAGAAGCGCCGCAGCGTCATCCAGACCGCGCAGGACATGCAGTCGCGCCGCAATGCCGCCTCCAAGGAAATCGGCGCGGCCATGGCCGCCAAGAATACCGATCTTGCCGACAAGCTGAAGGCGGAAGTCTCCGCCATCAAGGACCGCCTTCCGGCAGCAGAGGAAGAAGAGCGACAGGTCACCGCTGAGCTCAACGACGCGCTGGCACGCCTGCCGAACATTCCATTCGACGACGTGCCTGTCGGAGAAGACGAAGCGGGCAATGTCGAGAAGCACCGTTGGGGCAGCAGGCCCGCCTGGAACCATAAGGCGCTGGAGCACTACGAGATCGGCGAAGCCCTCGGCTACATGGATTTCGAGGCGGCGGCGAAGATCGCAGGTTCGCGCTTCACCGTGCTCAAGGGCCAGCTTGCCCGCCTGGAAAGGGCGCTCGGCCAGTTCATGATCGACGTGCACACCCAGGAGCACGGCTATACGGAGGTGCATGCGCCGCTTCTGGTGCGTGACGACGCCATGTTCGGCACGGGTCAGCTGCCGAAGTTCTCCGAAGACCTGTTTCGCACCACCGATGGCCGCTGGCTGATCCCGACGGCGGAAGTCTCGCTCACCAATCTGGTGCGCGAGGAAATCCTCGAACAGGAAAAGCTTCCCCTTCGTTTCACTGCGCTGACGCCGTGCTTCCGCTCGGAGGCGGGTTCGGCAGGGCGCGATACGCGTGGCATGCTGCGCCAGCACCAGTTCATGAAGTGCGAACTTGTCTCGATCACGGATGCCGAAAGCGCTGTGGACGAGCATGAGCGCATGACGGCGTGCGCGGAAAAGATCCTTCAGCGCCTCGGCCTGCATTACCGCGTCATGACGCTTTGCACCGGCGACATGGGCTTCGGCGCCCGCAAGACCTACGACCTTGAGGTCTGGCTGCCCGGCCAGGACACCTTCCGGGAGATCTCGTCCTGCTCGGTGTGTGGCGATTTCCAGGGGCGCCGGATGAATGCCCGCTACCGCGGCAAGGACGACAAGGCGACGAAGTTCGTGCACACGCTGAACGGCTCGGGCACGGCCGTCGGACGCGCGCTCATCGCCGTCATGGAAAATTACCTCAATGACGATGGCACCGTGACTGTGCCTGAGGCGCTGCTGCCCTATATGGGCGGGCTGACGAAGATCGAGAAGGCCGCCTGAGGCGGGACGGGGCATGCGCATTCTTCTGACGAACGATGATGGTATCCACGCAGAAGGCCTTGCGGCCCTCGAACGCATCGCGCGTGAACTCACGGATGACGTGTGGGTCGTCGCCCCGGAGACCGACCAGAGCGGCCTTGCCCACTCCCTGACGCTTTCCGAGCCGTTGCGGCTCAGGAAGATCGATGAGAAGCGTTTCGCGTTGCGCGGCACGCCGACTGACTGCGTCATCATGGGCGTGCGCGAGGTTCTCGACAAAAAGCCGGATCTCGTTCTGTCCGGCGTGAATGCCGGCGCCAACATGGCTGACGACGTCACCTATTCCGGCACCATCGCCGGCGCCATCGAGGGTACGCTTCAGGGCATCAAGTCCATGGCGCTCAGCCAGGCGTACAATCATGCCAATGGCCGTGTCGTGCCGTGGGAAGTTGCCGAGACCTTCGCGCCCAATCTCATTAGACAGCTGATGGATGTCGAACTGCCGGATTGGACGTTCTTCAACCTCAATTTCCCGAATTGCGCGCCTAAGGAACTCCAGGGCGTCGAAGTGACGAGCCAGGGCAAGCTCGATTTCGGCCTGACCATCGACGAACGTGCAGACGGCCGCGGTTTTCCCTATTACTGGCTACGCTTCGGCGAGCGGAAGGGCGATTTCCGCGCGGGCACCGATATTCATGCAGTGAAGAACCACAAGATCTCCGTCACGCCGCTCAAGCTCGACCTGACGGACTACACGGTGCTGGATCGCGTTAAGCGCGCCCTGATCGGTGAGGATGCGGATTGAGCACGGGGCGGGTGATCGAGAAGGAAGGATTTGCCGCGTTGGCGCTGCGCCTGCGCGGCGAGGGCATCAACAATCTCGAACTCCTCACGGCGGTGGAGCAGACGCCCCGCACGCTCTTCGTTCCCCCGCAATTTGCTGGCGACGCCTATTCGAGCAGGCTGCTTCCGCTGGAATGCGGCTCTTTTGCCGAAGGCATCGATCTTGCCGTGCGCCTTCTGCATATCCTGAATCTCAAGGCTGGCCAGCGCGTGCTGGAAGTCGGTACGGGCAGCGGCTTCACCGCTGCCGTCATGGGGCGCCTGACGGAGCGCGTGCTGACCATCGACCGCTATCGCACGCTGGTCACGAACGCCCAGCAAGCCATCGAAAAGGCCGGCACCCGCAACGTCATCGTCCGGCAGGCCGATGGCAGCAACGGCATGCCGGGTGAGGGCACCTTCGACCGCATCCTCGTCACCGCCGCCTTTCCGGCGCTGCCGCGCTTCTTTGCCGAGCAGCTCGTTTCCGGTGGTGTCCTCATCGCGCCCGCCATGGTCAGCGAAACCGAGTGTCGCATGCTGAAGCTGACCAAGACCGGCAGCCGCTTCGATCGCGAGGATCTTTTTGCGGTGCCCTATCTGCCCATCGTTCCGATGATGGCCCAGGCGCTCTGAGCGCCCGAACGTTTTACCCTGCCTTCCCAATTGCGCTGCCGGCTGAGTCGTTTCGCCGGTTTTCCGCGTGATCCGTGCGCTTTGCCGTGCGCCAATCCTCCAGTCGGCCGAGAAAGTGTAGCGTTAACCTTTTGTTAACCGACGCAAGCCTCGCGCAAGCTTCGGCGCGTAGGCCCGTAGCGAAGCAGCAGTTTCCACGCAGGATGCCGGGTTTTCAACCTTCCGGCGATTCCGATGGAGAGGGAAATGTACGTCTCGAACAGGATAGCCAGCGGCTCGACCCATGAGGGGCTCGCCTATCTCGCGACCAAGGCGGCCGGCAAGGCCAACGAGGACGTGGCGGAGGCTGTTTCATCAGCGAACCTCGCCGGCGGCACGAGCGATCCCTCATCCCATGTCGGCCTTTCGGTCGATGCGCTTCTCGTTCTCAGCGTCGCCAGGGAAGAGGCAGTTCACAGCCAGCCGGCCTTGACGGATGCCGAACGCAACAACCTGGACACGGCCGCACTCGAAGCCCGTGAATACGGCGCCTTTGGTCATTTCTTGGAGGCCGGTGATCGCAAGGCCTACTACCGCGCCTATATCGAATATTTTGACAGCATGCCGCCGCAGGATCAGCGCAGTACTCGCTATCTCGGGACGCGTGAGACGGCCGTTTCTGCTCTGCGTGCCATCGCGTACAACGAAAGCGCGCTCGATATGAGCGAACCCGTAACGGTCATTGAAGGTGCGGCCCGGCGGGCGACGCCGATTTCCGCGATCCTGCAGCCGGGGCAGGGCAATATGGAAAATAACGCCCATATCGGCGCACGCATCTCCCGCGCCGACAGCATGTACGCGGCCGGCTTCTGACGCTGCCAGCGATGGCCGCCTTGCGCATGGTTATCAATTTATCAAAAAACCTTTGCGGATAGGCCAGCCTTAACCGGGCAGTAACTCTAACGAGCTTTAATCGGTTCACTTCAAGTAGCGTACCGATTGGGTAGTCTCATGCGTAAGAGTGTATCGCCGAGTTTTGGCAGGACCGCGACCCGCCTTATTGCTGCGGCCCTGCTGGCCAGTGTCGCAACCGGGTGCAGCTCGGATGTTTCCCGTTTTGGCGGCCTGTTTTCCAGCTCCGGGCAGGACAACATGACGACCAGCTCGGTTCCGCGCCGCACGCTGTTCGGCAGCAATAGCATCGTTCCCCGCGCAACGGTTGGAAACGAGCAGCAGCAGTTTGCATCCGCAAATCAGATGGGAAGTCGGGATCAGGCGCTCAATCAGCCTTTCCCGGATCAGGGCGGCGTTTCCTACGATCCGATCAACACCTCGACGACGAGTGGCTCCGGTTCGCGTCTTGCGACCACGCCGATGACCGTTCAGCGTGGCGCGCTTAACGATCCCACAGCCGGCGCTGCACGTTCGGCAGAGCGCGAAGCCGTCGGTCAGCAGCGTCAGGCGAAAGCGATCGCCGACAATGCGGATACGCTCTCGACGGGAACCATCCAGAAGCCCAAGGCCGGTTGGTCGACGAACAATGCTCCTGTTGTCATGCTGCGGCAGGGCGAAAGCGTAAAGACGCTCGCTAACCGCTACGGCGTGCCGGAGAAGGAAATTCTCGCCGCAAACGGCCTGACGCGTTCGACCGACGCCGAACCTGGCCAGCGTATCATCATTCCGACCTTCAGCACGACCGCAAGCGCGGCCAAGGCTGCGACTGACCATACGCTCAAAGTCGATAACAAGCTGCCGACGCCTGAGCGCAAGACGGAACAGAACGTTGCCATCCTGCCCGGCACGTCGAAGCGCGACAAGGTAAAGTCGGATACCGATCAGGCCAACACCAATCTCGCCAATGCCGGTGAAGGCGCTGGTGGCTACGAGGTCAAGCCGGGCGATTCGCTCGCCAAGATCGCCCGCAGCAACGGTGTGTCGGTCGACGCCTTGAAGAAGGCGAACGGCATCCAGACCGCCTCGATCCGCATCGGCCAGAAGCTCGTGATCCCGGCGGGCGGGGCGGCTGTGGATACGACGACGGACAAGACGACCACGGCCTCCGTTCCGGTCAAGGAAAAGAAGGTCGAGACAGCGGAAAAGAAGCCGGAATCCTATAAGGCACCGGTCAAAACCGTCTCGGTCGCCGAGGTGACGCAGAAATCCGATGTGACCGACGAAGCGCCCGAATCGACGGGCATCGGCAAGTATCGCTGGCCAGTCCGCGGCGCGGTCATTGCCGGCTATGGCTCCAACGTCAACGGCAGCCGCAACGACGGTATCGACATTTCCGTACCCGAGGGCACGCCCATCAAGGCGGCTGAGAATGGCGTCGTCATCTATGCCGGCAGCAGCCTGAAGGAACTCGGCAACGCGGTTCTCGTCCGCCATGACGATGGCACGGTTACGGTCTATGGCCACGCCGGTGACCTCAACGTGCAGCGTGGCCAGAAGATCCAGCGCGGCCAGACCGTCGCAACGTCGGGCATGAGCGGCAGCGCCACCCGTCCGAAGGTTCACTTCGAGGTGCGCAAGAACGCGACCCCGGTCAACCCGATGACGTTCCTGGAATAGGTTCGTCTGCATTGCTGAATGAGCTTAGGGCGGTTCCTGCGGGACCGCCCTTTTGTCATTCGGGTGTTTCTAGCGGTGAAGCGGCTTTCCAAGGCGTCCGGCAAGATCCTGCACATATTGCCAGGCGACGCGTCCGGAGCGGGAGCCACGCGTCGTTGCCCATTCCAACGCCTCGGCGTGAAGCTGTTCGACCGGGATATCGAGCGTATAGTGGCTCGCATAGCCGTCGATCATCTCGAGATATTCTGCCTGGCTGCATTTGTAGAAGCCGAGCCACAGCCCGAAGCGGTCGGAAAGGGAAACCTTTTCCTCGACGGCTTCCGACGGATTGATGGCCGTGGATTGCTCGTTTTCCATCATGTCGCGGGGCAGGAGGTGGCGACGGTTGGAGGTGGCATAGAGCAGTACATTGTCCGGCCGGCCCTCGACACCGCCATCCAGCGCCGCCTTCAGCGACTTGTAGGACGTGTCGTCGTGGTCGAAGGAAAGGTCGTCGCAGAAGATGATGACGGGATAGGGCACTTCCTTCAGAATATCCATCAACGCGGGCAGGGTGGCGATATCCTCGCGATGAACCTCGATGAGCTTCAGGTTGCTGCCAGTTTCGACCGCCGCGAGCGCATGCACCGACTTGACCAGTGAGGACTTGCCCATACCGCGGGCGCCCCACAAGAGCACATTGTTGGCCGGCAGACCGCGCGCGAAGCGCACCGTGTTATCGACGAGAATGTCACGAACATGATCGACGCCGCGGATAAGATCGATGTCGATGCGGTTCGGGCGCTTCACCGCTTGCACCTGCAGGCGCGCGGGCGACCAGACGAAGACGTCTGCCGCGTCCCAGTCGTTGATGGCGGGCGCGGGGCCGGCGAGGCGCTCCAGCGTTGCGTTGATGCGGCCGATTTCGGCCAGCAGAAGCTTGACGTGATCTTCCTGCACTGTGTCTCTCCTCATACTCCATGCCGGGTAGCATGGCGGGAAGGGGGGCGAAAAGGGGGAAAACACTTGAAAAACGAGAGCTTCTCAGTCTCGTGTGTTGCATTGGATGTGTGCTTGCCTATATTCCGGCATCCGAAATGGGCCTTCAGGGCTTACAAATTCAAGTTTTCAAGGAGTAGATGATGTTCATTACCGAGGCCTTCGCCCAGACGGCGGCACCCGGCGGTTCAGCAGGCGGTGCAGACATCCTGATGTCTATCCTCCCGTTCCTGCTGATTTTCGTGGTGATGTATTTCCTCATCATCCGCCCGCAGCGCGCTTCCATGAAGCGTCGCGAAGAGCTTCTGAAGAACATCCGCCGCGGCGATCAGGTCGTCACGGGTGGTGGTATCGTCGGCAAGGTGACCAAGGTCGTCGACGACAGCGAGCTTGAAGTCGAAATCGCAGAAGGCATCAAGGTGTGCGTCGTGCGCAGCGGTGTCAGCGAAGTCCGCGTCAAGGGCGAACCCGTCAAGGAATGACTTGGCTTGCCGTTCGGCCGAGGGTAACCTCGGCCTGCGGCCCGACTGGTTTTCAGCGGCGCTGGCGCCGTTTTTGTCGAGATCGCAATGCAGCAATCCGCCCGCTGGAAAACGTTTCTTCTCTGGTCCGCGTTCCTGGCCAGTCTTCTCGTCCTGTTGCCAAGCCTTATTCCGGCACGCATGGCAGCCGGCCTTCCCGAGTGGATCGCCGCACATCGGCTGAAACCGGGCCTGGATCTCACCGGCGGCTCGCGCCTTGTTCTCGATATCTCCCGTGACGATATCATCGATGCGCGCCTGCGAGGCGCCGTCGAAACGATCGGCAATGCCCTGCGGGCAGCGCAGATCCCTTATGGCAATCTCAACGGCGCGGACGACCAGGTCGATGTGACGATATCGTCGACCAGTGATGTCGAAGCAGCCAGCAAGACGCTCGATGCCCTTGGGCTCGGCACGCTGACCACAGGCGAAAACGGCGCCTTCAGCATCGTGCTTTCCGATGCCGCCATCGACGAAGCCGTGGCGGCAGCATCGCTCGGCGCCGTCGATGCCGTGCGTCGTCGTGTGGAGAGTCTCGGAATTCCCGCTCTGACTGTCGGGCGGGGCGACCGCGGCCGCATCGTCGTTTCCATGCCGGGTCTCACCGATCCGCAGCGCGTGAAGGACATGCTGGCGACCGTGGGCAAGCTTTCCGCCCGCCTGATCGACAACAGCGTGCCGGTCAACACGGCTATTGAGAGCGGCGCGCCTGCCGGTTCCGAAGTGCTATATTCAGCCGACGAGCCGCCGACCGGTTATCTCGTACGCCAGGATGACCTATTCACTGCGGCGGATGTCGCGTCGGCGCGGGCATCGGCCGATGGCGAACCCTTCATCGAATTCGTGTTGCGCAAGGAGGCCGCCGACAAGCTCGCTGCCTTTACGCGCGACAATGCCGGCCGAACCATTGCGATTCTGCTCGATGGGCAAGTTATCTCGACATCGCAGATCCAGGGCGCCATCAGCGATGGCATCGGCCGGCTTTCCGGCGATTTCGACGCCGAAGGGGCGGCTAACCTCGCCCGAATCGTTGCCAGCGGCCCGCTACCGGCAGCTCTCACGATCCTGGAGGAGCGGTCGATCGAGCCGGTGCTTGGCACCACGTCGGTCGGCTCCATCGTGCTGGCGCTCGCGGTTGCCGTGGTCGCTGTCGTCGCCTTCATAACGTTCTTCTATGGTGTGCTCGGGATCATCGCTTCGCTGGCGCTGTTCTTCAACGTGCTGCTGACCTTTGCCGCGCTCGCGCTGATCGGTGCACCGATCTCGCTTTCGATGATCGCGGGGGTCGTGCTGACCATGGGGCTTGCCGTCGACGCAAGCGTTCTGATCTTCGAACGCATCCGCGAGGAGGTGAAGGCCGGGCGCCCGCTGTCGCAAGCCGTCTCGGTCGGTTTCGGCCGCGCCCGCACGACCGTGGTGGATGCATCCGTCACGATGCTGATTGCCGTTGCCGTCCTGTTCCTGCTTTCCGCGGCACCGGTTCGCGGCTTCGCGCTTGCGGTCGGCGTCGGCATGGTGGCGACCCTGTTCACAACATTCGGGCTGGCACACCGGCTTGTTCGGATCTGGCTCGGACGGAGCCATGCGACGCGCCTCCCCAAAGGCGTGCGCAGCGGGTTCTTCGACAGCCTGAACCTGCGCTTCATGGCGGTGCGCAACGCGGTTTTCCTGGCCACGGCCGCGCTTTCGCTGGTCATTGCCGGCATGCTTGCGATGGGTGAACTGCGGCTCGGGATCGATTTCACGGGCGGTGCGGCGGTTGAGGTTCAGGCGAAATCCGGAAAGGCCGATGCGTTCGATATTTCCGCGCGCCTCGCCGATGCCGGCGTGGCCGTTCAGACCGTGGATACGCGGGTGGACGAACGGCGGGCGATCGTCCGGCTGACCTCGCAGGGCGATGGCGAAAACGCCGAGCAGACCTCCGTACTTGTCGCACGCGGCGAACTCGAGGACGATTACGACTTCCGCCGCGTCGAGGTTGTCGGCCCGTCCATATCGGGTGAGTTGATCGATACGGCGACGCTTGGATTCGTCGCCGGGCTTCTCGCGCTGATCGCCTATATCTGGGTACGCTTCGAATGGCAGTTTGCCATCGGCGCCGTGATTGCGCTGGCCCATGACGTATTCTTCACGCTCGGCTTCCTCGCCGTCGCCAATATCGAGTTCAACATCAGCGCTGTTGCCGCGTTGCTGACGGTCGTCGGCTACTCGCTGAACGACACGATGGTTGTCTACGACCGGATCCGCGAAAATCTGCGGCACTTCAAGCAGATGCCGCTGCCGATCCTGATCGACGATGCGATCAATCGCACATTGTCGCGCACGGTCCTTACCTCCGCGACCACGCTGATCGCGCTTGCCGCGCTCGCACTCTTCGGCGGCGAGGCAATCCGCACATTCGCGCTGACGCTGTTCTTCGGGGTCGCCGTCGGCACCATATCATCCATCTACATTGCCGGGCCTATCCTCATTCTGTTCCGTCTCCGGCCGGAGCGCTACCGCCCCGGCAAGGGCGGCGCGGTGACGGCCCCGGAAGCGACGGGAGCCAATGGCCAAGGGAATTGAAATCCGGGAGGCGCACTTCCCCGGACGCGCGCCGATCGACGCATACGGCAATGGCGGCTTCCGATTTGCGGATATGTCGCATCGCGGCTCCATCCTCTGCCTGCCCTCGGGCATTCATGGCTGGGACAAAGAGGATGGCAGCCCGCTGACGCTGGCCGATCTGGAGCGCGTGCTGGACGAGGCGGGCGATATCGAGGTTCTGCTCGTTGGCACCGGCAAGGAGATCCGCCCGCTCGCGCCGGAGATCAAAACGGCCCTACGTGAACGTAAAATCAGTTCCGATCCGATGAGCACAGGCGCGGCCGTGCGTACGTTCAATGTCATGCTGGCGGAAAGCCGCGCGGTTGCCGCCGCGCTTATCGCCGTGTGACGGGCGAGGCGGTTCTTTGACGTGAGCGATAACGATACCCACTATGCGCACTGCCTGACGGTGCTTCGCGACACCGATCGCGACCGCTATCTCGCCTGCCTTCTGGCGCCCGCTGAAAAGCGCGGCGCGCTTGCCGCCCTCTATGCCTTTAATGCCGAGCTCGCCCGGGTGCGCGATGTCGTGCGCGAGGCGCTGCCCGGAGAAATCCGCCTGCAATGGTGGCGGGATCTTCTCGAGGGTGAAGCGGATGGCGATGCGTCGGCCAATCCGCTGGCGGCCGGCCTTCTGGCCTGCGTACGGGAACATCATCTGCCGGTCGGCGTGCTGACCGATATGATCGAGGCCCGCATCTTCGATGTCTACAACGACCCGATGGAGAGCCGCTCCGCTTTTGAAGGTTATGCGGGCGAAACGGCCTCGGCACTCATCCAGCTTGCAAGCCTGGTGCTCGATCCGACAAACGCGCCGAAGTCTGCCGACGCTGCAGGCCATGCCGGCGTGGCGCAGACAGTGGCCGGTGCTCTGCTGATGCTGCCGATTCATCGCCGGCGCGGACAGGTCTATCTGCCGGCGGATCTGCTTGCGGCGACCGGCCTGTCGCCGGAGGCGTTGCTTGCAGGTGACGACAAAGCCGCCGCCAGGCGCGCGATCGAGGCATTTGCGGGCCTCGGCCGGGAACATCTGGCCAAGGCGCGTGCGGCAAACGGTGTGTCAGTGGGCAACCGTCCGGCATTTCTGCCCATTGCGCTCGTGCCGCATATTCTCGATGCCGCCGAAAAGGCCGGGGCGGATGTACTCGAAGGCTCGCTCCAACCGGCGCAATGGCGACGGCAATGGTGGATGTGGCGGGCGCTGCGGCGTGGTCCTTTGTGACACGTCCGGCCGGAACCGTTTGGCGCCCGCTGCCGTTTCATTTGACGAGACACACAACTGGCGCAAGCCTCGTTCGTTAGAGAAGGCGAATGTTATCGGCGCGGGGGAGTTCACGCCATGCTCTGGACCATCACGATTGTCTGCCTGTTTCTGGCGGGGCTGATTTTTCGTCAGGCGTTTCATCGCGATGAACGTGAAAAAGCCGAGAACGATTCCGGGTTGGCGATCTTGGAGTTCGGCCGGGCTTTTCCCGATGAGGCGATCCGCGATGTCGTGACCACGGCAAATGGCAGGACCGTGTTCCTGCGCCTGCACGATGGGAAGGCCGGATGCATGAACGCA
>Ga0160495_100619_pt1 | contig 14726 bp, 14 predicted proteins | sample DID4MG_4_FD_108251 | JGI IMG/M metagenome (GOLD analysis project Ga0160495, IMG submission 108251) | Enriched soil microbial communities from UW Madison campus, WI, USA - DID2933_E24_FP4 MG | ecosystem: Environmental > Terrestrial > Soil > Unclassified | place: USA: Madison, Wisconsin | collected... | reverse complement strand
GGCAGCCAGCGAGGCGATCATCGCCGAGGTGCGTCCGCCTTCGCCGGGCTCCGGCGGCGTGCGGGCTTCCCACTTGCGGTGTGGGTCGTATTTATGTGTGGCGCTCATGGCGTCATCCCTCCCTCATTCCGGCCGGTTCGCATCGAGAAAGGCGAGCGCTTTTTGCCACTCGTCCGCCTCGACCCGCACGAAATGCGTAATCTCGCGCTGTTCGAGAAAAGGCACGCCCTTGCACATGATCGTGTCACAGATGATGACACGGGGTTTGGCCTCCTTGAGATGGCGGGCCGCATCGAAAGCCGCGACGAGCGCGGCGATGTCGTTGCCATCGACGCGCTGGACATGCCAGCCAAAGGAGGCCCACTTGGCGCCTAGCGGCTCGGAGCACAGCATGTCCGTCGACTTACCGTCAGCCTGCTGGTCGTTGAAATCGACGATGCAGACGATATTGTCCAGCTTGTGATGGGCCGCCGACATGGCGGCTTCCCAGGTGGATCCCTCACCGAGTTCGCCATCCGACATGAGGTTATAGACGAAGGCCGGGTTGTTCTTGGCCTTGAGGCCGAGCGCCATGCCGACGCCGATGCCCAGCCCCTGGCCGAGCGATCCACCAGTGATCTCCATGCCGGGCGTATAGGCTGCCATGCCGGACATCGGCAGGCGGCTGTCATCCGTCCCGTAGGTCTCAAGTTCCTGCTCCGGCAGGATGCCTGCCTCGATCAGCGCCGAATAGAGGGCGATCGCGTAGTGGCCGATGGACAGCAGAAAGCGGTCGCGGCCTTCCCATTCCGGTTCCTCCGGACGATAGGCGAGCGCGTGGAAGTAAGAAACGGAGAGGACGTCGGCAATACCGAGCGCCTGCCCGACATAGCCCTGCCCCTGCACCTCGCCCATGCGAATGGCCTTGCGGCGGATTTCCCAAGCGCGACGCGCAAGGCTCATGTTCGACAGCGTCGCCGTCGTGGCCTGAATGGTCATGGTTCCTCCCGTGTCGTCCGGCGCAATCACGGCGCCAACGAGCGACACTACTGCCGCGGAAAAAAACGACCTTCAATTAAGTTATTCGAACAACTTGTTTAGAAACACTTAGGTGACGCACCCCTTAAGATAGGCGAGGTTCGTGGGAGCGGGCGAGGAGGACGTTCCGCTGCATGACCTGGTTGATCGCCGCCGCCGCTCTGACGGCACGATCGCGGATCACGCAGTGTCGGAGGCTTCCCTTTCGCGTAGACAACCCACGCCCTAGGGAGGAGCGACATGAAATTTCGCCATCTATTGACCGCCGTTGCCTTTGCGTTCTGCGCCAGCATGGCCAATGCCCAGACCTTCCAGCTGTCTCACAATGCAGGCGCCGGCAATCCAAAGGATGTTGCCTCGCTGAAGTTCTCCGAGATCGTCAAGGAAAATTCGGGCGGACGCCTTCAGGTCGATGTAGGCGGTGCCGCGCAGTTCGGCGACGACGCCGAGACCATAACCAACATGCGCCTCGGCACCATTGCGTTCTCGGCGAATTCACAGGGCACCACCTCGGCCGTTGTGCCTGAGATCGCGCTACTGGGACTGCCGTTCCTCTTCCAGAATCTCGAGCAGGCCGAAGCCGTGATGGACGGTCCTGTCGGCGACAAGATCGCAGCGGCGGCCGAAAAGCAGGGTCTGGTCGTACTGGGCTGGTGGAACAACGGCATTCGCGAAGTATCCAATTCCAAGAAGCCGATCGTGGCGCCGGATGACCTGAAGGGCATGAAGATCCGCACGCCGCCGGATCCGATGACCATCGACATTTTCGAAGCGCTCGGCGCGTCACCCACTCCCATGGCCTTCTCCGAGCTTTACATCGCGCTCCAGCAGGGCGTGGTTGACGGTCAGGAAAACCCGCTGATCAACATCTACTCGTCGAAACTGCATGAAGTTCAGCCCTTCATCTCGATGACAAACCACAAGTATGAGGCGACTCCCTTTCTGGCTTCCAAGATCGTCTTTGACGGTCTGTCCGCCGAAGACCAGGAAATCGTCCGCGCAGCCGCAAAGGAAGCTGGAGAGTTGAACCGAAAGATGGTGCGCGACCAGTCGAACGAACTGCGCACCACGCTTGAGGCCGCTGGCATCAAGTTCAATGAGGTCGATCCCACACCGTTCGTCGCAGCCACGCAGCCGGTCTACGAAAAGTGGCGTGCCCAATACCCGGAACTCGTCGATGAACTCATCGCAGCAGCCAAGGAAGCCGCCAAGTGATGACGGCAGCTCCTGTTCGGGCACCTGATGGCAAGGCGGGTTCTCCCGCCTTGCGCTTCGCCAATCTGATCGGCCACGTACTCGACCGAATTGCGATCCTCATCGCCGTCTCAGCGATCGTCGTCATCTTCCTGGCGCTGATGGCGGAGGTCGTCGTGCGCTATTTCACCTCCGCAGGCCTCGGCTGGCCGAACGAAGTGCCCAACCTGCTCTTCCCGTGGCTCATCACGGGCGGTATCGTCGTGGGCGCGCAACGCGGTGCCCATATTGCGGCCGAAGCCCTGCGCTCCGTGCTGGACGCGGCAAAGCTGCGCCTTCTGCTGATGGGCATCAATATGCTCGTAGCCGTTTCGTTCGCCTATCTCGCGTGGCTTTCGCTGCAGGTCATCCAGATCACGAAGGTTCAGGTCTTCCCCATGACCGGACTTGGTCAGGCCTGGGCGTACAGTTCTCTTCTTTTCGGTTTCGGCGGCATAGCGCTGGCGGCCGGCGTCAATCTCATTCGGGTGGCCTATGCAGCGGATCCGCGCCTTGTCCACCAGACGGAAACGGAGCACACGACATGACAGCCGTCATGACTGGCATTTTCGCCGTCCTTCTGGCCCTGTCCGTGCCTGTCGGCTATGCGCTGATCATCGCCGCCGGTACGGCCATTCTCTTCCATGGCGGAACACCCACGGTGCTTGCCGTCGTCAAGCTGTTTCAGCCGACCCAGAGCTTCCCGCTGCTGGCCATTCCTTTCTTCATCCTGTCCGGCTCGCTGATGATGTCGGGTACGCTCGGCCAGAAGCTCGTGCAATTCGCCGCCGCTCTCGTCGGCCGCTTTCATGGCGGCATGGGCCAGGTTACCGTCGTCGGTTCCACCATCTTTGGCGGCGTCTCCGGGTCCGCTGTAGCGGAAGCATCGGCGCTCGGTTCCATGCTCATCCCGTGGCAGAAGCGTGAAGGCTATCCGGCCGGCTTTGCCGCCGCAGTCACAGCCTCGTCCTCGACAATCGCGGGCCTCATTCCGCCGTCGATCCCGCTCATCCTCTATTCCACCGTCTCCAATGCCTCCATCGCGGCACTGTTCTCGGCTGCCGTCCTGCCCGGCCTGATGCTCGCCGCCGGCATGATGGTGGTCTGCTATCTGTCAGGCCGTATCCGGAATTTTCCAAGGCTAACCGACCAGACACATCTGCGCTCCATCGGCAAATCGATCCTGTCTGCCCTACCCGCGCTGCTGATGCCGTTCTTCATCGTCGTACTGCTGCGCGCCGGCATTGCCACGCCGACCGAGGTCAGCGTCATCGCGGTGTTCTACGCGCTGGGCGTCAGCGTCATTGTCTACCGTGACCTGACCTGGACCCGCCTTCATGAAGCGGTGGTGGGCACCGTGATTACCACCGGCATCGTCATGCTAGTCATCACCGCGTCGAGCCTGGTCGGACACGTTCTCATCACCGAGCGGATTCCCACCATCGTGGCGCAGTGGGCGCAGGACACGCTGGTCAATGCCATCCTGATCATTCTCATGATGAACATCATCATGCTGGTAGTCGGCATGTTCCTCGACCTGCCTGCAGCGATCCTGCTTCTGGGTCCGACCTTCGTAGCCATCGGACACGCCATCGGCATGGACCCGATCCAGCTTGGGGTGATGGTGTGCATCAACCTGTCGATCGGCCTCTTCACTCCACCCATCGGTACCACGCTGTTCATCGGCGCGGCCATAGCACGCGTGCCGATCGGCGCCGTCGTCAAGGAGCTCTGGCCCTTCTATCTGGTGGCGTTCATCGTGCTGGTATTGATGTCATACGTTCCGGCACTCACAATTTATTGAGGACAGCATGACCAAGACCATCGCCTTTGTCGGGCTAGGCTCCATGGGCCTGCCCATGGCCACCAATCTGGTCAAGGCCGGGTACTCCGTCCATGGCTTCGATACGCGGCCGCAAGCCATGGACGCGCTCGCTGCGGCCGGCGGGGTGCGCACCGAAAGCCTTGCAGCGGCCTGCCAGCATGCCAATGCACTGATCCTCATGGTGGTCAACGCCGCGCAGGCGCTGACCGTGCTGATCGAGGCCGGAGCGCTCGCCGCGCTTCCCACGGGCGCGCATGTCTGCCTGATGGCGACATGCCCGCCGGACGAGGTCACGGCACTGGAAACAGAGATTCGGGCAAGCGGCAAGCGCCTCGTCGACTGCCCGGTCTCCGGCGGTGTCGTCGGCGCGAAGGCCGCGACGCTGACCATCATGGTGGGTGCGCCGCAGGAGGACTTCGACGCGGTCGCTCCGATCCTTCGCAGCATGGGCGACAAGCTCTACCATTGCGGCCAGAAGGTTGGCCAGGGCGCGGTGGTCAAGGCGATCAACCAGCTTCTCTGCGGCGTTCATCTCGCCGCGGCCGGGGAAGCGCTAGCGCTGGGCGAAAAGGCCGGCGTCGACGTCGCCACGCTCCTGGAGATCGTCTCCGGCTCGGCGGCCTCGAGCTGGATGCTGAAGGACCGCGGCCCGCGCATGCTGATGCAAACCCCGCCCGTAACGAGCGCGGTCGACATATTCGTCAAGGATCTCGGCATCGCGCTGTCCGCCGGGCATTCGGCCGGCATGGGGCTGCCGCTTGCCGCCGCTGCCCACCAAATGTTCCTTGCCGAAAGCGGCAACGGCAATGGTCTTGCCGATGACAGCAAGGTCATCGCCGCCTATCGGCGTCTCAACGGGATCTCTTGACATCCACGGCACGCCGCAGCCCATTGGCGGGCGGCGTTCCGGATTGTCTCCGGGGCGCCGCATACACTGCGGAGACCAGCGTGGCCATCAATCCCAATCTGAATTCACTTGCCTATTTCGAGGCCGTCGCCCGCACGGGACGCGTATCGCTAGCCGCTGCCGAACTCGGTGTGTCTGCCGCCGCCGTCAGCCAGCAACTCAAGCAGCTTGAGGAGCAATGGGGTGTACGCCTGTTTCGCCGCAAGGACAGGCGCCTGAGCCTGACGCTCGACGGAGAGACGCTTTTCCAGGCAACGACGAACGCATTTCGCATGATCCGCGGCGCCCGGGCCGTGGTCCTGCGCCAGCGCAACAGCCGGCAGTTGACGGTGCGCTCAAGCCCCAGCTTTGCCGTCCGCTGGCTAACGCCGCGCCTCAAGCATTTCCTCGACGCCAATCCCGACTGGGGTATTCGCGTCGATGCCACGCCCGATTTCTCAGACTTCGACACGGAGGCGATCGATCTCGACATGCGATATGGCGCAGGTGCCTGGGACGGCCTGCATACCGAATGCATCATCAACGATTTCTTCCTGCCGATGTGCAGCCCGGCCTATCGCGAGCGCCTGACGGCCGACGATGCGGATCCGGCCGGTCTTCTCGCCCATGCAAGACTGATCCATTCGGTGAAGACGCTCTATCAATGGGACGCCTGGCTGCTGGTGCATGGCATCGACCCGCCGCTGGAGCAGGCACCGCTGCGCTTTGACCGGTCGTCCATGGCCATCCAGCTTGCCCGCGACGGCGCGGGCGTAGTGCTCGATTCCGCCACCCTTGCCCAGGAAGATCTCGAGCGCGGCACGCTCGTCCCGCTATCGGCCGCCTTCGATGTCGTGGAGTTTCCCGCCTACTGGATCGCCTGCCCGCCCCGCCATGTCAACAGGCGCAATGTGCGGCTGTTTTCCGACTGGATACGTGAGCAGGGCCGGAGCTTCGACCATCAGGCGCGCGGCCTTCTCAAGGGTCTCGGTTGCCGTATCCGCTTCGCCAACGACGGCGAGCCGGTCCTGCGCTAGCATTTCCGGCCGCGCCCTGGGGGCGCGGCCGACCGACACTCGTCCTCAATAGATGGTCAGGGCCGGGACGTAGGAGATGAGGCCAAGGGCAAGCGCTGCGACGAGGTAGAACGGCCAGAGTTCGCGCACGACGACTCCGATGGGAACGCGTGCAATGGCCGCGCCGATGAACAGCGTGGTGCCGATGGGCGGGGTGAACAGGCCGATCGACAGGTTGATGCAGATCATGATGCCGAGCTGGATTGGATCCAGGCCGATCGCCTGGCCGATGGCCACGAAGGTCGGGCCCAGCAGCAGGATCGCTGCCGGAAGGTCAAGGAACATGCCCACCACCAGCATAATGATGTTCATCATGAGGATGATCAGGATCATCGTGCCCAGCGTCTGCTGCGCCCATTGTGCCACGATGGTGGGGATCCGCTCCGTGATCAGCACGTGGCCGACGAGGCTGGAGGCGGTGATGACCAGCATGACGATGCCTGTCGTGACGACGGTCCCGACCAGCGCGGCGTAGATGCTCTTGAGGGTCAGGTCACGGTAGACAACGGCACTGACGACCAGCGCATACGACACCGCGATGACGCTTACCTCGGTCGGCGTCGCGATGCCGGCGCGCAGAAGAAGCACGATGAAGAGTGGCATGGCGAGCGCAGGCAGAGCCGAGACGAACAGCCTGCCGAAGGGCGGGAACTGCGAGCGGTCGGTCAGCCGCGGAAAATTACGGATACGGCCGGACAGATAGCAGACCAGCATCATGCCGGCGGCGAGCATCAGGCCGGGCAGGATGCCGGCGGTGAACAGGGCCGCAATCGAGACATTGGCAACCGTCGAATAGAGGATGAGCGGGATCGACGGCGGTATGAGGCCGGCGATCGTGGCCGAAGATGCGGTGACGGCGGCGGCAAAGCCGGCCGGATAGCCCTCGCGCTTCTGCCAGGGAATGAGCATGGAACCGAGGGCCGAGGCCTCGGCGACGGCCGAGCCCGAGACGCCACCGAAAATGGTGGAGCCGACGACGGTGACCTGTCCCATACCGCCATGGAAGCGACCGACGAGGGCGGCGGCGAGCTGGACGAGCTTCTGGCCGAGCGTGCCGGACATCATCAGCGAGCCGGACAGGATGAAGAAGGGGATGGCCAGCAGCGGGAAGCTCTGGGTCGGCTGAAACAGCTTGACGACGGCCAGCACCGTGGGCGTTCCACCATGCCACAGGATGGCGCCGCCCGAGGCGATGATGAGGGCGTATCCGACCGGCATGGAAAGAGCCAGCAGGACCGAGAAAACGGCGAGCATGATCGCAGTCATGGCGCGTGCTCCGGATCGGTTTGATTCAGGGATTGCGGGTCCTGCGCAAAGGCGACCCGCACGATGTTGACGAGCGATGCAAGCGCGATGCCGCCGAAGCCGAAGAGCAGTGCCGAATAGGCCCAGGCCTGCCCCAGCCCTGTCATCGGGAAGACCTGCGCCTTGGTGATGGCGATGACCTGCAGCGAAAGCCAGGCGAGATAGCAGAACGCGACGGCGACCATCGCATGCAACAGCATAAGGAGCCTGCGCAGCTGCTCGGTGCTGAGATAGCTGCGGATGGCTTCGGCGGCGATATGGCTGCCGCGCTGCGCGCCGATGACGATGCCGCCCATGATAAGCCATGGGAATAGCAGGTTCGGCACCTCGCTTGGCCAGCCGAGGCCGGCGGAGGTGAAGTAGCGCACGAGGACCTCGGCCATCAGCGCCAGGAAGATGACGACGATGGAGCCGACGGAAATCGCGATGGCGGCGTAGTCGATGACGAGGCCAGCCCAGTTTGAGACGCGCAAGGCGGGTGGACCCGCCTTGACGTCATAGAAGGGGGAGTTGGCCAGCCCCATTATTGCGCCGCCGCCTGCCTGGCCGCCGCAACCAGCTCGTCGACGAGCTCGGGATACTGCGCGCGCCACTTCTCGTAGACCGGCTGCGTCGCTGCAACGAACGGTGCAGGGTCCACATCGTTGAACGTTACGCCCGCCTCCTGCAGCTTGGCATAAAGTTCTTCGCTCTGCTCGCGGACCATCTTACGGTTCAGCTCGCCCGCCTCGATGGCGGCCTTGCGAATGATGTCCTGATCCTCCGGCGAGAGCGAATCGAAGACGATTTTCGAAGCGAGGAACGGCGTGGATTCGAATTTGTGGTTGGTGCGGCTGATATAGGGCTGAACCTCGTAGAGCTTCGAGGAGAAGATGTTGATCAGCGGGTTTTCCTGACCGTCGACCACCTTCTGCTGGAGCGCGATGTAGAGTTCGGAGAAGGCCATGGGGGTCGGCGACGCGCCGAGCGCCTCGAAAATGTCGATGGTCATCGGATCCGGCGGTGTGCGGATCTTCAGACCGGCGAGATCGCCCGGAGCCAGGATGGGCTTGCTGGAGTTCGACGTCTCGCGAATACCGTTGTTCCACCACGCAAGAACCAGGATGCCCTGCTTTTCAGCCGCCGCCGCGATCTTCTCACCGACCGGGCCGTCCATGACGGTCTCGGCCTGCTCAAGGCTCTGAAACAGGAAAGGCAGGCCGAAAAGCCCGATCTCAGGAACCGCGCCCGACGTCGCACCTTGCGCATTCGCCGAAAACGCGATGGTGCCCAAGCGAATATTGGTAATGCTCTCTGCATCATCGCCGAACTGCGAACTTGTTCCGACGTCGATGGTGATGCGTCCGTCCGTACGCTCCTTGACGAGTTCTGCGAATTTCAGGGACGCGGTGTCTTTAGGATTGCCGACGGCGGCACTGTGCGAGATCTGGAACTGCTGGGCAGCTGCGGAACTGGCACACAATGAAACGACCAGAGCGGCGATGATATTACGAACTTTCATGACTATCCTCCACTTGTTGTCACGAGCTGTCTAGTTGGTGTTTTCGGGCTCCCCTCCCGAAGACCGACCTGTCAGGGGCGACGGCGGGCCACGCGCACCTGCGTTACAGGTGTCGCTGCCATGAAACCGATCTGCCGGGTCGAACGGGCCTCCCCTTGGGGGCGCCGATCAGGTGGTTCGACGAACGACGCCGAACCGGCTTGTCTGGCCGAATGGCCGGCGGGCATTGCTGCCTGCCACGCACCGCGCGATGCGCCATTCTGGCTGCCGGACTGTCTTCCTCATATACCTCCCGAACCGTCTCTACATCTGAAGCAGCAGCTTCTTGAGGATCTCGCGCACGAGATGGCGGTGATCCTGGCAAAGCTTGCGTGCCTTCTCGCTGTCACCGGCAGCAATGGCCGCGATGATCAACCGGTGCTCCCGGACGGAATTCGCCCGGTCGACATAAATCGGGCTGACAAAAGACAGCACCGATTTCATCTGGTCGCGAACCGAATAATAGCTGCTGGCGATCAGCGCGTTTTCGGACATGTCGAAGATGATCTGGTGGAATTGCCCATCCAGCTCCGCCCATATCCGCGCCTGGTCGCGGTCCAGATTCTCCTCCATCCTGTCGACCAGCGGCGTCAGACGCGCTTCCAGTTCCTGTCCATCCACGTCGCCGGCGGCGACACGTTCGGCCAGCAGATATCCCGCCATGCCATCGAGCGCCTCGACCAGTTCGTACCCCTTAATGAGGTCCTGGATCGTGAAATGGCGCACAAACGTCCCGGAGCGCGGAATGACCTCCACAAGCCCGTCGGCTTCCAGCCGCTTGATGGCGTCGCGTACCGGCGTGATGCTCATTTCGAATTCACTGGCGATGCGGTGAATGTCGAGGGGAGCCGACGGACGCAGACCACCATTGATGATCCTGTCCCGCAGCGTTTCATACGCCTTGTCGGAATAGTTTCGCGTCATTACCTTCCCTCTGGACACCGCAGGGCCTCTTTCACATAAGTTCGCTATATACCCTCGCTATATCCTGCGCCGACAGCGGAACATAGTTGTTCACCAGCAATCGTTGCTGCGTCTCGATCACCTTGTCGGCGTACCGGCCCGCGTCACCGGCGGTCATGCCGTATTCACCAAGCCGCCGTGTCGGCACCACCGCGGCAAGAAGCGCATCGAGCGCATCGAAGGGATTGCTGCCATCGCTCACGCCCACGACATCCTCGATCAGGCGCGCGATATCGGCGATCTTTCCGTCCGGGGCCTTCTCGTAATAGATCTTGAAGACCGGCGGCAGGAAAAGCCGTGTCGCCTCGCCGTGCGGCACGTGATGCGCGCTGCCGAAATGCATCGCGATCGCGTGAACGCCGCCGGCGAGCACGTTTGCCAATGCGATGCCCGCCATGTTGCTGGCGGTCAGATATGCCTTGGCGTCTTGCTGGATGACATCGCGACCATGTTGCACGATGCGCATGTAGCCCTGCAGGATCGCGCGGATGGCCGCCATACAGAACATGTCCGTAAAGGCGCTGGCGCGCGGCGCGAGATAGATTTCCAAGGCGTGCACGAGCGCGTCGGCCGAGGATGTCGCAAAGACATGATACGGGATCTTCGACAGGAGCTCGTCGATCAGGACGGCGTGGTCTGCAAAACCCGCGTCGAAACCCTTGCCGATCTTGCTGCCGATGGACGGGAAATCGAAGACCGAAACGCAGGTAACTTCGCAACCCGTACCGCATGTCGTCGGGATCAGGAAAAGGCCCGGCTTGCGGCCCGGCTGCACGCCGGCCGCGAAAAGTCCTGCCACTGTCTCATCCGAATCCAGCGCCAGCACCTTCGCGCAATCGAGGATCGAGCCGCCGCCGATGGCGATGAGACGCTCGAAGCCGAGCTTGCGGACAGCACGCAGCATTTCGTCCACGGCGACATCCGTCGGCTCGCCGCCGCAGAAGTCGTCATAGAACAAGGTCTGCGCCGGCGTATCCTTCATGAAGGCGTCATGCAGGACGCGTTGCGTGAAAATCAGATCCCGTTCCGTGACGGCATGGGCTTCGGTGAAGGCGGAAAAGGTGTCGTAGCCATGAAGCTGTGGGCGAACAGCGAACTTCATAGTCGTTCAGGCTCCCGCAGCGATATGCACGGCGGCGATCTTCCCGAGCAGGGGGCCGTAGATGGCCTGATCGTCGGGCGCCGACCGGTCAAGCGGTTCGGCGATGCGCGTCGTGTTGTAATAGTGCTTCTGGGTGACGTTTTCGGATACCGAGTTCCCACCCCAGCTACCGCAGCCGAGCGAGAAGGTCTTCGCCAGGCCGTTGGACCAGCTGCCCGAATTCGCAACACCGTGCGACTGGCGCACGATGACCCGCGAGGTCTTCGTTTCGAGGCCGAGCTTCAGGATACGCTCGGGATCGTTGGAATGGATGCCGCAGGAATGGCCGGCACCAGAATAGCCGGTGATGACGTTGACCAGCGCGATGGCGTCGTCGAAGGCATCGTATTTGTAGCAGGTGAGGACAAGGCTGAGCTTTTCGCCGGAGAACGGATAGTCGGCACCGGCGCCCTGCTCTTCCACCACGATGAACTTGCGACCGACAGGCACGTCGATGCCGGCAAGGGCCGCGATTTCAGCGAGAGGGCGAGCAACGACCTTGCGCGAGACATGGCCGTTCTCCCAGAGCACGGCCTGGAGCTTCGCCTTCTCTTCGACCGTCGCGATATACGCCCCCTCCTCTTCGAGTGCGCGCAGAAAGCCATCATAGACGGAGGCCTGGACAATGATGGCGTTTTCGGCCGAGCACCCGGAGGCATTGTCGCCGGTTTTGCCGATCCTGATCTTCGAGGCTGTTTCCGCCAGATCGATCGTCTCGTCGATGATCACAGCAGCATTGCCTACACCTACCCCATAGGCCGGCTTGCCGGAAGAATACGCCGCGGCCACCATATCACCCGAGCCTGTCGCCATGGTCACGTCGCACTGGGCCATGAGCTCGGCGGCGAGCGCCTTAGACGGTGCCAGGATACACTGGACCAAATCTTCCGGGGCATCGAGCGCACGAAGAACCTGGCGGATGACATCGACGACAAAGATGGTGGTATTTTTGCTGGCCGGATGCGGCGCGCAGATCACGGCGTTGCGGGCGCGGATGCCCAGAACCGATTTGAAGATCGGCGTTGCCTCGCAGTTGGTACTTGGCACCAGCGCCGCGATGACTCCGTAGGGCTTGGCAATAGTGATTATGCCGTTCTCGTTGTCGCGGTCGATGACGCCGACGGTCTTTTCTTTACGGATGTCGTGGAAGATCGCCGGCATCTTGTGCGTAAGTTTGGCGCGCTTACTTTCGACAAGGCCCATCTTCGTCTCCTCATAAGCCATGTCTGCAATTGTCGCTGCCAGTTCGGGGCGTGAGAGATGGTATACGATCGCACCGGCTATTAGGTCGACCTGCTCCTGGGTGTAGCCGTTCAGGATGGCCTGCGCACTGCGCGCCCGGCAAACGAGTTGTGCGATATGACTATGATCTGCGGACTGCGACATTGTTCCTCCAGGCCGCGGTCACGGCCAAATGCTGCATGCTGTGATGCATCAGATAAAACATCACGATGGACATAAAACAAAGCCAGCCCAATTTCAACTCACAAATTTCATCTGATGTATCAGCTCATATTCTCATTGATACTTTCTGTGACGCATGTTAGCCGGCATGACCCGCGAAAACAGGAGGTGGATATGGCAGAGGAAAAGGATCGCGTAGAGATCAATGAGGTCGTTCTGCGGGATGGCCTCCAGAACGAGCCAGATTTCGTTGCGACCGAGGAGAAGATCCGACTTGCTGACGGCCTTTCGCGCACGGGTGTCAGGCGTCTCGAGGTTTCATCTTTCGTGTCGCCGAAAGCGATTCCGAACCTGCGCGACGCGGCCGACGTACTCCAGGGCATAACGCGCGTGCCGGGCGTGCGTTACACGGCACTCGTGCCCAATGTGCGCGGCGCGGAGCGTGCGCTGGAAAGTGTCGTGGACGAGGTGAACCTTGTCATGTCCATCGGAGAACGGCACAATCTCGCCAACATGCGGATGACATGCGACCAGTCGCTTGCCCAGTTCAAGGAAATCATGACAGTGATCGCGGGCAGCGGCTTCTTCGTGAACGGCACGCTCGCTACGACGTTTGGCTGCCCGTTCGAGGGTCGCCAATCGGTGGAGCGGGTGCTATGGGCCATCGATATCTATCGCGAAATGGGCATCGAAGGCATTACGATCGCCGATACGATCGGCGTCGCCAACCCCCGTCAGGTCGGTGAACTCACGACGACAATTTTCCGGCATCACCCGGACCTGCCGCTGACGCTCCACCTGCACAACACGCGCGACATGGGGCTCGCTAACGCACTTGCGGCTTATGATGCCGGCATCCGAAGCTTCGACTCCGCACTTGGCGGTATCGGCGGTTGCCCCTATGCCCCCGGTGCGACGGGAAATGTCTGCACCGAGGATCTGGTTCATATGTTCCACGCTTGCGGGATAGATACAGGCGTGGATCTTTCAGCGTTGATCGGACTTTCATGCGAGCTTCCGGCCTTGCTTGGCCATGCCACGCCTGGCTATGTCATGAAAGCAGGAACCAGCGATCGCGTTTACGCCTAGATGCTCGGATCTGACCGCGTCTGCTTGTTGCAACATAATAGCATCAGCCCGCGCATTGACGCCGAGGCTTTGACGAAAGGCAGGCGTCAGAGGACCAAGTGGCGCGCTCCACGGGTAGCGCATCGATAGCGACCGGGGAGCTTCGTCGTTCGGACTGTGGGGGCGCGTCATTGCCGTTTTCAAACAGTGCCTTGGCGTTGCTTGGCGTCCGGGTCGGCGAATAGCGAGTATGGGCGGCGTTTCAATCACAGGCATGACCGCCGTGGGAGGTTGGCCGAACAACTTTGAACCAGGAACATGAACCGCGTTACCAATCGCCCGACAGGCCGGCACGGCCGCCGGATCATGGTCATTGACGTAACGGCGGTGACATGTTGCCTTTCTGGCCAAACGCCGTGCTCTTGAGAACGACGAGTCCGACGCCACCGTGTCCGCTCTTCCTGATTGCACAGTGGTCCTTAGACGGCCTTCGGCAGATGGCCAAGTGCAGTGGAGTTGGGCTGAGCGCACACCATCTCCCCTCTCGTCAGCCCGCCTACTTGAGAACATCTGGAACGTCCTCATCGGGGGTTCCAAGCCAGACGCCAAGCGCCTTCAGCCGAGCCTGCACTTCCGATGCGGTAATCGCGGATGTCGGAACGTTGCGCTTCGCCGCCAAGGCTGCCGCAATTGCTGTCGCTTCACCCGTCATGGTGCAGGCCGGCACGTTGCGGGTGGAACCGAAGGCGATGGCATCGACGGAGATGCACCGTCCGGCAACGAGGATATTGTCCACATCGAGCGGAACCAGTGTGCGCCACGGAATACCGTAACCGATGCCGACATGGTCCATGATGGCGCGGCTGCCGCCCGGCTCGTGCACGTCGACGGGCGAATTGCAAAGACCGATGGCGTCGTCGAAGCGACCGTTGCCTCGCACGTCGGCCTCCGTCAGGATGTAATGACCGGTCACGCGGCGGGTCTCACGCACGCCAAGCTTGGGCGCGACTTCCAGGAAGATCGCATCCTCGAAGCCGCCGACATAGCGCTGCAGGAAGTCAAACGCGCAATAGGCCTGCTTGCGGATCTCGATCTCTGCACGGCTCCGGTCGCGGTCGTCGAGGCCATTGCCCTGATAACGCGTTACGTTGACGCTGATTTCGCCGGGGATGAGCCCCGTCTTCATGGTGATGTGATCTTTCGGGATGATCCCGTCGAAGCCTTCGGCAACCTTGTCCTTGATGCGCTGCTGGAAGCCAGTCAGAAGC
>Ga0160495_100617_pt1 | contig 14773 bp, 9 predicted proteins | sample DID4MG_4_FD_108251 | JGI IMG/M metagenome (GOLD analysis project Ga0160495, IMG submission 108251) | Enriched soil microbial communities from UW Madison campus, WI, USA - DID2933_E24_FP4 MG | ecosystem: Environmental > Terrestrial > Soil > Unclassified | place: USA: Madison, Wisconsin | collected... | reverse complement strand
TCCGCCGAGACCGGCGAAGACACCGGCTTCAACCGCTGCGGCCTGCTGTATCTGTCCAACGACGATGAAGAGATCGCCCGCTGGGCCGCCTGGGGCGACTTCGCCAAGACCGCCGGCGTGACTACCTACATGCTCGATGCCAGGCAGGCCGCCGAACGCGGCCATGCCACCGGGCGTGCGTGGAAGGGCGGCGTCTTCTCGCCCACCGACGGCACCGCCGATCCGGGCAAGGCCGCACCCGCCGTGGCGCGCGCCATCATGAAGCTGGGCGGTCACGTGATCCAGCAATGCGCGGCACGCGGCATCGAAACCGAAGGCGGTCGCGTCTCGGGCGTCATCACCGAAGCCGGTGTCATCAAGACCAAGGTGGCCGTTATGGCCGGCGGCGCGTGGGCTTCATCGTTCTGCCGCCAGTTGGGCATCCGCTTCCCGCAGGCATCGGTACGGCAATCCATCATGAGCGTGGCCCCGACTGAGCAGCCCTTGCCAGGCGCGCTCTATACCTCTGGCGTAGCCATCACGCGTCGCAGCAATGGTTCCTATGCGCTGGCCATCAGTGGCCGTGCGCGGGTCGATCCGACCATGCAGTTCTTGCGCTTCTCGCCGCAGTTCCTGCCAATGTTCGCCAAGCGCTGGCGCAGCCTGTCGCCGGGTGGACTGGAAGCCTGGCGCAGCGGCCACGAGACCCTTTCGCGCTGGCGCATGGACGCGCCTACGCCGATGGAGCGCATGCGCATCCTGGATGCCTCCGCCGATCCTGCCTCGATACGCGCCACCCATCGGCGCGCCGTCGAACTGCTGCCGCAACTGGCGCAGGCCAAGGTGACGCATACGTGGGCCGGTTATGTGGACAGCACACCTGATGGCGTGCCAGGGATAGGCGAGTTGCCGCAGACGCCAGGGCTGATTCTGGCCGCTGGCTTCTCCGGCCACGGCTTTGGCATTGGGCCTGGGGCTGGCCACCTGATTGCCGATCTGGCCAGCGGCGCGCAGCCTATCGTCGATCCGCGTCCCTACCACCCCAATCGCTTCACTGATTCGTCCTGGGGCAAGGTGGCTGACTTCTGACCTAGCTCAGTGCCGCCACGGAACGGGCTGGAAGGCCCGTTTGGCGGCGTCGAGAAAGACGCGCTGGCGTAGCGTCAGGCCCTGGCGGCCGGGTAGCAGAGCCATGATGGGTGCAGGATCAAGCTGCCAGCCCGGCAGCACGCGCTTCAAGCTGCCATCAGCGACCAGATGCGCGCAGTCCCATTCGGAACGCGCCACGAAGCCTTCGCCATCGAGCGCCCAGTCGCGCGTGATGGTGCCGTCGTTGGAGGAGAGCGCGGCATTGAGCTTGACCGTGAGCGCCTTGCCGGTGCGGCGGCCTGCGCTGTCCACCGGTGTGAAGCGCAGGCGGCTGAGGTCGTCGTCGTTTTCGCGCAGGTTCAGGTAAGGATAGTCGGCCAGTTCGGCAGGGTGCCTGACACGGTTCATGCGCCGCGCCAGCGCCGCGCTGGCGTAGAGAAAGCGATCATTGGGCGCCAGGAAATGGCCGACCCAGGAGGAGCCCTTGACGCGTCCGATGGAAATGACGGCGTCGGCCCCACTGGCTGCCGCCAGTGGGCTCTCGGCCAGCAGCAGCGAGATCGTCAGCCGGGGATGGCTGCGGTGCAGGTCGCGCACCAGCGGCGCCATGTAGCGGCGGCCAAAGCCAAAGGGCGCTACCACCCGCAGCGAACCGCTGAGCTCGGTCAGGCTTGCGTGCTGGCCGCGGTCCGATTGGCGCGAGACACTGGCCGTGATGGATTCGATGCGCTCCAGGATGTCGGTGGCTTCCTGCACCAGGCGCTGGCCTTCATCGGTGAGCACAAAGCCGCGCGCGGCGCGATTGGCCAGGCGCACGCCGATGCGATCCTCGATGCGTTGCAGGCGCACTGTCACGGCTGGCGGGGTCAGGTCGAGCAGGCGGGCCGCCCCCGCCAGCGAGGTCGATGAACCCAGGGCGCGCAGCAGTTGCATGTCATCGAGTTGCAGCATTAACGACCTCTTAATGGTGAATTGAACGGACATTAAACATCGCTGTAGGTATTTTGGCTACAGTCATCCGGGGAATCGCGTCGTCTATCCTGGCCGGCCTTCCTCGCTCTTGATCATCTCCCATCATGAACCACGACAATCACACCGCAGACGCCAGCGCCACTCCCGTCACCCTCAATCCCGCCGGCCTGGCCACGCCAGGTGGTCATTACAGTCACGTCGCCATCGGCAACGGCATGGTCTTCATCTCCGGCCAGCTTCCCATCGATGCGCAGGGACGCAAGCTCACCGATGCCGCCTTCGACGTGCAGGCCCGGCAGGTGCTGGTCAATGTGGAGGCCGCCTTGGCTGGCGCCGGCAGCGGGATCGGCAAGCTGTTGCAGGTGCGCGTGTATCTGACTGACGTGGCCTGCTGGCCAGCCTTCAACGACATCTATGCACGCTGGGCCGGCCATGCCCGCCCGGCGCGCGCCGTGGTGCCAGTACCGGCACTGCACTTCGGCTTGCAGGTCGAGGTGGAAGCCACGGCGTTGCTGTGACCCCGCGCTGTATGCGCCACCAACCACCAGACAAGGACACCCCGACATGACCAGCTCCGCTCCCACCGGCACGATTTCCCCGCTGACGCATTTGATGCGCAACAGCCGCCTCGACCACTTTTACATCGACGGCCAGTGGCAGCGCCCGCAAGGCGATGGACGTGCGGCCGTGATCTCGCCGGCCAGCGAAGAACGGGTTGGCGAGATCGCATTGGGCAACGCCGTCGATGTCGATCTGGCCGTGCAGGCTGCACGCCGCGCCTTCCCGGCCTGGGCGGCCAGCTCGCCGCTGGAGCGTGCCGCGCTGCTTGGGCGCGTGCATGCCTTGCTGGTCGAACGCACCGAACTGTTCGCCCAGGCATTGACGCTGGAGATGGGCGCACCCATCAGCTATGCCCGCACGGCGCATGTGCCGCTGGCCGCCGAACACCTGCGCGTGGCGCGTGACAATCTCGCGGATTATCCGTTCATCCGCCCGCGCGGCACCACCGCCATCGTGCGCGAGCCCATCGGCGTGTGCGCGCTCATCACACCGTGGAACTGGCCGATCTACCAGATCACCGCCAAGGTCGGTCCGGCGCTGGCCGCCGGTTGCACGGCGGTGTTGAAGGCGAGCGAACTGTCGCCCTTGTCGGCGCTGCTGTTTGCCGAAATCGTGCATGAGGCCGGCATTCCAGCCGGGGTCTTCAATCTGGTCAATGGCAGCGGTTCCGAGGTGGGTGCGGCGATGTCCTCGCATCCGCAGGTGGACATGATCTCCATCACCGGCTCCACCCGCGCCGGGGTGCTGGTGGCGCAGGCTGCCGCCGTCACCGTCAAGCGCGTGGCGCAGGAACTGGGCGGCAAGTCGCCCAATGTGGTGTTGCCGGACGCGGACCTGGAGCGCGCCATCCCGCCCGGCGTGGCGGCGGCTTTCCGCAACATGGGGCAGTCCTGCAGCGCACCCACGCGCCTGATCGTGCCGCGTGCGGCGCTGGATCGCGTGCATGAACTGGCGCTGGCGACGCTGGCGCAGATGAAGGTCGGTGACCCGACCGATGCCGCCACCACCCACGGCCCGCTGGCCAATCGCGCGCAGTTCCTGCGGGTGCAGCAGATGATCGAGGCCGGGATGCAGGACGGTGCACGCCTGCTGGCCGGGGGCGCTGGACGTCCGGACGGGCTGGAGCAGGGCTACTATGCGCGTCCCACCATCTTTTCCGACGTGCATACCGACATGGTGATCGCCCAGGAGGAAATCTTCGGGCCGGTGCTGGCCATCCTGCCCTATGACACCGTGGACGAAGCGATCACCATCGCCAACGATACCGTCTATGGCCTGGGCGCGCATGTGCAGGGTAGGGACAAGGATCAGGTGCGGGCGGTGGCGGCACGCATACAGTCCGGCCAGGTGCATCTGAACTACCCGGCCTGGGATCCGCAGGCCCCCTTTGGCGGCTACAAGCAATCCGGCAACGGGCGCGAGTATGGCGTGGAAGGGATGGAAGAATACATGGAAGTGAAATCGATCCTGGGCTATTACGCCTGACTGCGCCCGATCGCCCTCGATCGCCCTCATTACCGTCCTTACCACTGCCGTCATCACTGCTTCATCATTGCTTCATCACATGCGCATCATGGAATCCACTGAACATTCGCACGACTCCCTGCACCAGCACCGCGCCCACTGGGCCAGCCTGCGCCGCGACCTGCACGCGCATCCCGAACTGCGTTTCGAGGAACATCGTACCGCCGACGTGGTGGTGCAGGAGCTGGTGGCGCTGGGCTACAGCGTCACACGCGGCCTGGGTGGCACCGGCGTGGTGGCCAGCCTGCCGGGCCGCGATCCGCAACGCGGCATCGTGCTGCGGGCCGATCTGGACGCCTTGCCCATCGTCGAGGCCAATGACTTTTCGCATGCCTCCTGCACGCACGGCATCATGCATGCCTGCGGCCACGACGGCCACACCGTCATGCTGCTGGGCGCGGCGCGTGTGCTCAGGCAGCAGCCCAAGTTGCCGGGCAGCGTGCACTTTGTCTTCCAGCCGGGCGAAGAGGGCGGGGCGGGGGCGCGCAAGATGATCGATGATGGGCTGTTCGAGCAGTTTCCCACGGAGGCCGTGTTCGGGATGCACAACTGGCCAGGCATGCCCGCTGGGCAGTTCGGCTTGCGTACCGGTCCCATCATGGCCGCCGGTTCGCGTCTGAAGATCACCATCACCGGCAAGGGCGCGCATGCGGCCCAGCCGCATCTGGGACTGGATCCGATCCCGCTGGCCTGCTCCATGGTTCTGCAATGCCAGACCATCGCGTCGCGCCACAAGGATCCGGTGGATCCGGCGGTCATCTCGGTGTGCATGTTCCATGCGGGCGATACCGACAACGTCATTCCGGATCGCGCCGAACTGCGCGGCACCATCCGCACGCTGTCGTCCAGCTTGCAGCAGAAGCTGCAGGAAGATATCCGCCGCATGTGCCATGCGCTGGCTGACGCCTATGGGGCCAAGGTTGAGGTGGAATTCTTCCAGTACTATCCGGCCACCATCAACACACCCGCCGAGACCGGTTTCTGCGAACGCGTGATCCGCCAGACCTTTGGCGATGAGCGTATCCGTACCGGCATTCCCGCCAACATGACGTCGGAGGATTTCGGTTTCATGCTGGAAGAGCGGCCTGGTACCTATGTGCTGATCGGCAATGCCCCGCAAGACCGCGCCTCGCACTCACTGCACCACCCGCACTACGACTTCAACGATGACATCATCGAAGACGGCGTGCGTTACTGGGTGGCGCTGGCGCAGTCCTATTTTGGCAGCGCTCTCCAGGGAGGAGCTGTCACCAGCCGTTGAAGCGCGGCCAGGTCGTCACGCTGCCATCGGCGGCGATGGCCTGATATTGCTGATACTGCGCACCGGTGGCGCAGGCGTGGTTGGGCAGGATGCGCAGGCGGGTGCCGATGGGCAGGTGTTCTGCAATCTGCGCATCGGGCGTCCCCTGGCGCGAGAGGATGCCGTGCTCCTGATTGGCCCCACTCATCAGATAGCCCTCCAGCACCTTGCCGTCTTCGGTACAGACCTGGCCATAGCCGAAGTCCTGCTTGCGTCCCTGCGTACCTCGGTCGCGGCTCATGGCCATCCAGCCGGCATCGACGATAGCCCAGCCTTTGTCCGACTGGTGGCCGATCACGGTGGTCAGCACGCTCAGTGCGATTTCATCCATGCTGTTGACGCCCACGTTGTGCATCACTAGATCGAACATGGCATAGACTCCGGCGCGCACTTCGGTGACGCCGCGCAGGTGTTCGGCGCGTAGCGCGGTGGGGGTGGAACCGATGCTGACCACATCGCAGGGCAGGCCCGCTTGACGCAGACGTTCTGCGGCGCGCACGCAACCGGCGCGTTCCTGCTCGGCCACGGCGATGAGGGCGGCGTCGTTGTCGTAGTCATAGCTGGAACCGGCGTGGGCGATCACGCCGCCGACGCGCATGCCACCTTCGTGAAGCGCGGTGCCGACAGCCAGCAGGGTGGGGTCTTGCGGGGCGATGCCGGAGCGATGGCCATCGACATCGATTTCAATCCAGACCTCGAAGCATTCATCCTGCGCCTGACCGAAGGCCACGATGGCCTCGGCGCAGGCCACGCTGTCGGCCACGATCTTGAGCGCGCAGCCCTGACGGCGCAGCGCCAGCGCCTGGCCCAGCTTGGTCGGCGCCATGCCCACGGCATAGACGATATCGGTGATGCCGGCAGCAAAGAACTGTTCGGCTTCCTTCAGGGTGGAGACGGTGATGCCGCTTGCGCCTGCCTGCAATTGCGCCTGCACCACGTCACGGCACTTGGTGGTCTTGACGTGCGGACGAAAGCGCACGCCCAGCGCATCCATGCGCTGCTGCATGCGGGCGATATTGCGCTCCATGCGGGTGATGTCGATCAAGGCGGCGGGCGTGGGCAGGGATGCCAGGCTCATGGTGGACTCCTGAAGATTGCACTGTTGGGAGCAATGACTATAGGAGATCGGCATCAAGCTGTGCTTAATGCTGGATGAATCCAGCATTAAGCGTGGTTTAAGGCTGGGTGGGTCAGCGGGGCGTGTCCAGCAAGTTCACTCCAGCTTGAACTTGCCCACCACCGCTGCCAGATTCCCCGCCTGGCCCTTGAGCGAATCCGCGGCGGCGGCGGCTTGTTCGACCAGCGCGGCGTTCTGCTGGGTGGTCTCGTCCATCTGCGTGATGGCCAGGTTGACCTCGTTGATGCCGCCGCTCTGTTCCTGGGTGGCGGCACTGATCTCGGCCACCACATCGGTGACGCGCCGCACGCTGGCGACCACTTCGGTCATGGTGCTGCCGGCGCGTTCCACCAGGGCGCTGCCGGCGCTGACCTTCTGCACCGAATCGTCGATCAGTTCCTTGATTTCCTTGGCCGCGCCTGCCGAACGCTGCGCCAGTGAGCGCACTTCGGAAGCCACCACCGCAAAGCCGCGTCCCTGCTCGCCGGCACGGGCCGCTTCCACCGCCGCATTGAGGGCCAGGATGTTGGTCTGGAAGGCGATGCCGTCGATCACGCTGATGATGTCGGCAATGCGACGCGAACTCTCGGTGATGCCTTCCATGGTCTGCACTACCTGCCCCACCACCTCGCCGCCCCGGCTGGCGATCTGCGATGCGGTCGCTGCCAGTTGGTTGGCCTGGCGCGCGTTGTCGGCGTTCTGGGTCACGGTGGAGGTCAGTTCTTCCATGGCCGAGGCAGTTTCTTCCAGTGAACCGGCCTGTTGTTCGGTGCGGTTCGAGAGATCCAGATTGCCGCGCGCGATCTCGTGCGAGGCGGTGCTGATGGTCTCGGTGCCCTGGCGCACTTCGCTGACGATATCGCGCAGGCTTTCGTTCATGGCGCGCAGCGCTTCCATGAGTGCTCCGGTTTCATCGCGTCCGGCCGGACGGATGCGCAGCGTCAGGTCGCCACGCGCCACGCGCTGGGCGATCTGCACGGCTTCCTTGAGCGGACGCGAGACATTGGTCGCCACCATGAAGGCCAGCAGTGAAGCGATCAGTACCGTGGCCGCCAGCAGGCCGACGATCCAGCGTTGCGCGCCGCGAAACACGTCGGACGCCTCTTCATCGGCCTGGGCGCTGCCGCTGGTGTTGATCTTGACGATCGCGTCGAGGTTGCCGACCATGCTGCGATAGAGCTTGGCCGAGTCGCCGTTGAAGAGGGCGCGGGTTTCATCGTACTGCTGGTTGGCGGCCATTTCGGCGAGCTGTTCATCGACCTTGGCGTAGGCCGTCAGGTTCTTCAGGAATTGCGCGTATTGTTCCTTTTCCTGCGGCTCCGACATGCGCTGTTCGAAGATAGCGCGTTGCTTGGTCAGCGCGTCGAGCCGCTCCTTGATCGCCTTGTTGGCGGCTGCCCGCTCCTGGGGCGTCACGGCGGTCACCAGTTCCAGTTCGTTCAGGCGCAGCGGCGGCAGCGAGCCTTGCAGCTCGCGGGCGGCATCCATGGTCGGCATCCACTTGCTGACGATCTCGCCGGAAGCACTGTTGACCTGCTTGAGTTCCTTGATGGCGAACAGGCCCTGCAACAGGGTCAGCGCAATCACCACGGCAAAGGACAAGGCCAGCTTCTTGGCGATGTTGAGGTTGTAGAACCAGATCATGTCATCCTCGCATTCGATTTATATCGTTTTCGGTATCCGGTCCAGCCGATGCAATCGCAGCGGGGCCGCCCGGTTGGCGTCCGGGCGTGCAGAGACAGACGTCCGGCCGGCGTTGCGGCGGGGCGCGATGGCGCAATCAGGGTGCTGGTGATGTCATGCTGTCATGCCGTCACGAAGCGTCGGCTTGCCTGCCCATCCTGTCTCTGTATGATCTGCGACGGGCGTCCCACTGCCCCTGGCGCTTGCTTGTCGATGGTCGCATGGCTGGATCGGGCTTGATCTTAACGACCGGCAAGATTTCCATCCAATGAAATTAATCATGCAGGCAATGTGCTAATTGATATCGATTGTTGGGAGGATGTCAGACAAGGTGATTCATCTGCTCGCGCTGGGAGAGGCAGCAGCGGTAATAAGATGTGCGCTGAATTCACTTCAGCGTCTTTTTTTCCTGATGCGTCACAAGATTCCCTCCACCCAGGCTTGGGCGTATCGCCTGCCCAGTGGATTGGATTGACGGCATGCAGCTCCACCTGTCCCGACAGGCGGAGCCCGAGTGTTTATCACGCACACGGCTATTTATGAAATGAGTTCTAGTTGGTGATCGGGCACGCACGACGTGCATGCGCTCCTCCTGGGCCGCGCCATCACCGGTCTGGCAGCCGCCTCCAGCTGGACCGATGGAGCCGGTTGTGCCTGCAAGCCGCCTTTATTCGTCCGGCGCTGCTGGGGCGGCGATCGGCTCGCCTGTCCCTGCGCAGAGGCATGAGCTTCCTGTCAGACCGTGAGCGCGGCTGAACCCCTCAGAAGCGCGGCTTGACGGTCTTCCAATCGGGTTTGTACTTGCGCATCTGGCCGACGTCATCGCGCTGGCGAATCCCGCATTCCAGATACAGCTGGTGCAGCTTGCGCAGCTGCTCCTGATCCACCTCCACGCCCAGTCCGGGGGCGTCGGTGATCTGCACGCAGCCATTGCGGATGGGCAGCTTGCCGCCCTTGATGACTTCCTCGTCCGGCTCCTGCCACGGGTAGTGGGTATCGCAGGCATAGGACAGGTTCTCTACTGCGGCGGCCACATGCGACATCGCCATCAGGCTGATGCCCAGGTGCGAATTCGAATGCATCGACACGCCCAGGCCGAAGATATCGCACATCTTCGCCAGTTGCTGGGTATCGCGCAGGCCGCCCCAGTAGTGGTGATCGGCCAGCACGATCTGCACGCTGTTCAGAGCCACGCTGCGACGCAGCTCATCGAAATCGGTGACCACCATGTTGGTGGCCAGTGGCAGGCCGGTGCGGCGGTGCAGTTCGGCCATGCCTTCCAGACCGGGTGTGGGATCTTCGTAATACTGCAGATCGTCGCCCAGCAGTTCGGCCATACGGATGGCTGTCTCCAGCGACCAGTTGCCGTTGGGGTCGATGCGCAGGGGCGCATCGGGGAAGGCTTTCTTCAGTGCCTTGATGCAAGCCACTTCGTGCTCGGGTTCCAGTGCGCCAGCCTTGAGCTTGATGCTCTTGAAGCCGTTTTCCTCGATCATCCTGCGCGCCTGCGCCACGATCTGTTCTTCGCTCAAGGCCTCGCCCCAGGCATCGGGCGCATAGGGGCTGTCGATGTGTTGCGCGTACTTGAAGAACAGATAGGCGCTGAAGGGAATCTCCTTGCGCACCGCACCGCCCAGCAAGTCCACCAGCGGGACGTTGAGGTAGCGCGCCTGCGCATCCAGGCAAGCCACTTCGAAGGCCGAGTAGGCATTGGACACGGCCTTGCTGGCATGCGAACCCGGGGCCAGTTCGGCTCCCGCATTGCTGGCCGGGGCCATGGCCGCAACCACGCCGCGCACGATGGCGCGCAGGCCATTGAGGTTGAATGGGTCCAGACCGATCAGTTGTTCCTTCACCAGATCGAGAATCTTCAGCGCCGGCGCATCGCCATAGCTCTCGCCCAGTCCGATGTGGCCGTTATCCGTTTCGATCTCGATGATGGAACGCAGGGCATAGGGTTCATGGATGCCGCTGGCATTCAACAGCGGACCATCCTTGAAGGCGATGGGGGTGACGGTAACGCGGGCGATTTTCATGATGGACTTTCAGTGATGGGCATGTAGCGGATCGGTTCTGGGGCTCCGGTGTTCAGCGCGCAGTCCCCGGCCCCGAACGCGCCAGGAAGACCACGCCGGCGGCGACCAGCGAGGTGATGGCCAGCCCCATCAGTCCCCCCTGGATCGAACCGGTGCGCTGCTCCAGAAAGCCGAAGGTGGTGGGGGCGACGAAGCCGCCGAGGTTGCCGATGGAATTGATCAGCGCGATGACCCCGGCGGCAATGCGCGCATCCAGGTAGCCCTGTGGCAGCGGCCAGAACAGTGAGGAGGCGGCCTTGAATCCCACTGCCGCAAAGCAGATTGAGACGAAGGCATAGACCGAATTGCCGAAGGTGGAGGCGAACATGCCGATGGCCGCAATCACCAGCGCCGTCGCGGCCCAGGCCTGCTGGTGCTTGAAGCGCGCCGCCAGGGCGGCGAAGGCATACATGGCGATAATCGAGATCAGCCACGGGATGGAATTGAACAGCCCGACCTGGAAATCGCTGAAGCTGCCCATCTTGCGGATGATGCTGGGTAGCCAGAAGGTAGCGCCGTAGATGGTGAGCGAGATCGAGAAGTAGATGAAGCAGAAGATCAGGATCTGCGGATCGCGCAGCAACTGCAGCGGCGATACGTGCGCGGGTTTGTGCTTCAAGCGTTCGGCCTGCTCGGTCACGATGGTGCTGGCGATGGCCGCGCGTTCCTGCGCGGTCAGCCATTTGGCGTCCGCCGGCATCGAATCCAGCCAGAACCAGACGAAGCCGCACAGCACCACCGAGGCCATGCCTTCGATGATGAACATCCATTGCCATCCATGCAGGCCACCGCCATCGAGCTGCAGCAGCCCGCCCGAGATGGGGCCGGAGAGGATGGAGGCCAGTGCCGATCCGGACAGGAAGATGGCCATGGCACGCCCGCGTTCGCTGGCTGGCAGCCATTGCGTGAAATAGTAGATCACGCCGGGGAAGAAGCCGGCCTCGGCGGCACCGAGCAGGAAGCGCAATACATAGAAGGTGGTTTCACTGTTGACGAAGGCCATGGCGGTGGCCGCCAGTCCCCAGGTGGCCATGATGCGAGTGAGCCAGGCCTTGGCCCCGAAACGCTGCAAAAGCAGGTTGGAAGGCACTTCGAAAATGGCATAGCCGACGAAGAACAGACCCGCGCCCAGTCCGTAGGCCGCCGTGCTGATGCCCACGTCGGTGGCCAGGTGGCTGCGCACGAAGCCGATGTTGACCCGGTCGATGTAGTTGACGATGAACATCACCACGAACAGTGGCAGCACCCGATGCTTGATCTTGCTGACCGCCTGCTGCAAGACGGAAGGCTCGACCGCAGCGAACGTGCCGGCCGATGGCTTGATGGTTTCCACGCATGTCTCCTCAATGGGAAGGGGGCTGCCGCAGGGCTTCTGGTGGCCATGCCGTTGAGGAATGCAACGGTCGTCGTGTGCAGCGATTTGATGCATTAAAACACTAATATATTAGTGCGTCAATGTGCCCAGGGCGGGTATCATGCCGGGCATGAGAGCAGGGAGGCCATCGCTACGCGACGGCTGCCGGTTTTTTCCTGAGGATTTTTTGCATGAGCACTGCCACCGAACCCATCGCCATCACCGTTCCGCCGTTGGACCGTTCACGTCACGCCGCACCCCAGGTCTTCGAGCATCTGCGCGAGCTCATCATTGGCATGCGCCTGGTGCCGGGCATCGTGCTGCAGCGCTCGGAGCTGGCTGCACAATACGGCCTGAGCCAGACGCCGATCCGCGATGCCCTCATCAAGCTGGGTGAGGAGGGGCTGGTGGATATCTTTCCCCAGCATGCGACGGTGGTCAGTGCGATCAACGTGACGCTGGCGCGGCAGGCGCATTTCCTGCGTCGTTCGATCGAGCTGGAAATCGTCCACACGCTGGCGCAACAGCCCGATGCGGCGCTGGTGACGCGCCTGCGCGACAGCATCGAGGTGCAGCGCGTGCTGGCCGAGCGTGAGAACTACATGGATTTCGTACTGGCCGACCAGGCCTTCCATCGCCAGATGTACGAGGCGGCCCAGGTGCCCGAGCTGTGGGGCATGGTGCGGCGGCAGAGCGGCAACCTGGATCGCCTGCGCAATCTGCACGTGCCTATTCCCGGCAAGGCAAAACGCGTGCTGCGCGATCACGCTGCACTGGTCGATGCCATCGCGGCAGGGGATGCGCAGGCGGCGCAGGCGGCCTTGCGCGAGCACCTCTCGGGCACGCTCACGCATCTGGAGGAGATCCGCGAGCGCTTCCCTCACTATCTCAAGGACTGAACGGCGCGCACGTGCCGATCGCCCAGGAAAAACGCCCCGCCATCTCACGACAGCGGGGCGTTGTTCATGGGGGCCGACCTGAATCAGGCCTTGGACTTGCCGTCCTGCGCCTTGGCCGCAGCCAGTGCGGTCATGTTGATCACACGGCGCACGGTGCTCGAGGGCGTCAGCACGTGCACGGGAGCGGCAGCGCCCAGCAGGATCGGGCCGATGGTGGTGCCTTGGCCGCTGCTGGTCTTCAACACGTTGAAGAGGATGTTGGCGGCATCCAGGTTCGGGCAGACCAGCACGTTGGCTGCACCGGTCAGGCCGCTGTCGGCCAGACCCGCATTGTGGCGGATCTTTTCGGACAGGGCGGCGTCGCCATGCAGTTCACCGGCGGATTCGACTTCCGGCGCCAGCTTCTTGAAGACCTCATGGGCGGCGGCCATCTTGCGGGCCGACGGACGCGAGGAACTGCCATGGTTGGAGTGCGACAGGAAGGCCACCTTCGGCGGCACGCCAAAGCGCGCCACTTCTTCGGCTGCCGCCTTGGCGATGCGGGCCAGTTGTTCGGCGTCCGGGGTGTCGTTGACGTAGGTGTCGGTGATGAACAGGGTCTGGTCCGGCAGCAGCACGGCGTTCAGGGCGGCGAATTCCTGCGCGCCGTCCTTCAGCCCAATCACCTTTTCCACATGCGCCAGGTGGCCGTCGTAGTTGCCGTCCAGGCCGCACAGCATGGCGTCGGCGTCGCCGGCCTTGACCATCAGCGCGGCCAGCAGGCTGCCGCTGGCGCGCACGTCGGCTTGGCTGCCGTCCTTGTACAGGGCGGCGTACTGCGCCACGCGGGCGTCGGTGGCCGGGTCGATCACTTGCACGTTCTGGCCGATCTTGATGCGCAGGCCCGCCTTCTTGATGCCGGCTTCGATGGCGGCAGGCTGACCGACCAGGATCGGTGCGACCAGACCTTCGTCGGCCACGAACTGCACGGCGCGCAGCACGCGCTCATCCTGGCCATCGGCGTACACCACACGTTGCGGCGCAACCTTGGCGGTGTTGAAGACGGGCTGCATGAACATGCCGGTCTGGTAGATGAAGCGGGTCAGCTCGGCGCGGTAGGCGTCGTAGTCCTGGATGGGACGGGTGGCCACGCCGGATTCGGCAGCGGCCTTGGCCACGGCCGGGGCGATCTTGAGGATCAGGCGCGAATCAAACGGCGTCGGGATCAGGTAGTCGGCGCCGAACACCAGTTCCTTGCCGGGATAGGCAGCGCTGACTTCGGCGCTGGTCTCGGCCTTGGCCAGATCGGCGATCTCGCGCACGCAGGCCAGCTTCATGGCTTCGGTGATCTTGGTCGCGCCGCAATCGAGTGCACCACGGAAGATGTAGGGGAAGCACAGCACGTTGTTGACCTGGTTCGGATAGTCCGAACGGCCGGTGGCGATGATGCAGTCCGGGCGCACCGACTTGGCCAGTTCGGGGCGGATTTCCGGTTCCGGGTTGGCCAGGGCCAGGATGATGGGCTTGTCGGCCATGGTCTTGACCATGTCGGCGCTCAGTACGCCAGGGGCAGAGCAGCCCAGGAAGACGTCAGCCCCATTGACCACGTCGGCCAGGGTGCGCGCCTCGGTCTTGATGGCGTAGCGCTGCTTGGAGGCGTCCAGGCCACCGGGGCGGCCTTCATAGATGACGCCCTTGCTGTCGACCATGTAGACGTTCTCGCGCTTCACACCCAGGCCGATCATGACTTCCACGCAGGCAATCGCGGCCGCGCCTGCGCCGGAGACGGCGATCTTGACGCTACCGATGTCCTTGCCCACCAGTTCCAGGCCGTTCAGCAGGGCGGCCGAAGAGATGATGGCGGTGCCGTGCTGGTCATCGTGGAAGACCGGGATGTTCATGCGGGCCGACAGCTTCTGCTCGATGTAGAAGCATTCGGGAGCCTTGATGTCTTCCAGGTTGATGCCGCCTAGGGTCGGCTCCAGCGCGGCGATGATCTCGACCAGCTTGTCCGGGTCGTTCTCGGCCAGTTCGATGTCGAACACGTCCACGCCGGCAAATTTCTTGAACAGGCAGCCCTTGCCTTCCATCACCGGCTTGGAGGCCAGCGGACCGATGTTGCCCAGGCCCAGCACGGCGGTGCCGTTGCTGATGACGGCCACCAGGTTGCCGCGCGAGGTGTAGTCGAAAGCCTTCAGGGGATCGGCTTCGATGTCCAGGCAGGGATAGGCCACGCCCGGC
>Ga0160495_100616_pt1 | contig 14814 bp, 17 predicted proteins | sample DID4MG_4_FD_108251 | JGI IMG/M metagenome (GOLD analysis project Ga0160495, IMG submission 108251) | Enriched soil microbial communities from UW Madison campus, WI, USA - DID2933_E24_FP4 MG | ecosystem: Environmental > Terrestrial > Soil > Unclassified | place: USA: Madison, Wisconsin | collected... | reverse complement strand
AGATAGGTCTTCGTCTCGATCAGCTTCTCGGTGCCGCGGTGCAGCAGGCCGATATGCGGATCGACGCGCTCGACGATTTCGCCGTCCAGCTCGAGAACCAGACGAAGAACCCCGTGCGCCGCAGGGTGCTGCGGGCCGAAGTTGATGTTGAAATTGCGAACGTTGTGCTCGTTCATACCGCTTGCTCCAGAGGCCGGCGCCCTATCGGGCCACGTGACCCAAAATCAGTTCGTCTTCGCCTTCTCATCGCCCGGAAGCACGTAGTCCGTGCCTTCCCAGGGGGAGAGGAAGTCGAAGTTACGGAATTCCTGCTTCAGCTCGACCGGCTCGTAAACGACGCGCTTGACCTCGTCGTCATAGCGCACTTCCACGAAACCGGTCGTCGGGAAGTCCTTGCGCAGCGGGTGCCCCTCGAAACCGTAGTCGGTGAGGATGCGGCGCAGGTCCGGATGGCCGGTAAAGAGAATGCCGTACATGTCGTAGGCTTCGCGCTCGAACCAGTCCGCGCCCGCATAGACGGAACAGGCCGAAGGAACTGGAACGTCCTCGCCTGTGGCGACCTTGATGCGGATGCGCAGGTTCTGGCGCGGCGACAGGAGATGATAGACCACGTCGAAGCGCTCGGCCCGCGCCGGCCAGTCGACGCCGCAGATATCGATAAGATTGACAAAACCGCACTGCACGTCATCGCGCAGGAACGTCAGAAGCTCGATGACGCGCGCGCCGTCGGTCTTCAAGGTGAGTTCGCCATAGGCGATGTCGGCGGACGAAACCAGACCGCCGGCAACTTCGCCGATGTGGGAGGAGAGCTCCCGCAGAGCTTCGCTCATATCTAAGTCCCCTGCCATTAACGCTCGATCGTACCGGTCCGGCGAATCTTCTTCTGCAGCAGGAGCACACCGTAGAGGAGTGCTTCCGCCGTGGGAGGACAGCCTGGTACATAAATGTCGACCGGCACCACGCGGTCACAGCCGCGCACCACCGAATAGGAATAGTGATAGTAGCCGCCGCCATTGGCGCAGGAGCCCATCGAGATGACGTAGCGAGGCTCCGGCATCTGGTCATAGACCTTGCGGAGCGCAGGCGCCATCTTGTTGGTCAGCGTGCCGGCGACGATCATCACGTCGGACTGACGCGGGCTGGCGCGCGGCGCAAAGCCGAAGCGTTCGACGTCGTAACGCGGCATGGAAAGCTGCATCATCTCGACGGCGCAACAGGCCAGACCGAACGTCATCCACATCAGCGAGCCGGTACGGGCCCAGGTGATGAGCTCATCCGTGGAGGTGACGAGAAAACCCTTGTCGGCGAGCTCGTTGTTGATCTCGCCGAAGAAGGCATCGTTGCTGCCAATGGGCTTGCCGGTCGAGGGATCGATGATCCCCTTCGGCTGCGGCGCGACGAGCGTGCTGGATGCTACTCCCATTCGAGTGCTCCCTTCTTCCATTCGTAGATAAAGCCGATGGTCAGGACACCGAGGAAAACCATCATCGACCAGAAGCCGAACCAGCCCATGTCGCCGAAGGACACGGCCCACGGGAAGAGGAAGGCCACTTCGAGGTCGAAGATGATGAAGAGGATCGACACCAGATAGAAGCGGATGTCGAATTTCATGCGCGCATCGTCAAAAGCGTTGAAGCCGCATTCGTAAGCGGAAAGCTTTTCCGAATCAGGGGCCTTGTATGCGACGGCAAACGGCGCGACCAGCAGCGCAAGGCCGATCACAAGCGCGATACCGATGAAGATGGCGATCGGAATATAGGAACCGAGAAGTTCAGTCATTGGCGTCCATCCTGCCTGCGATCGGCGCCGGAGAGACGCCTGTTGGTTCAAGACCTGCAAGCCGATAAAGTATGTTGCAACGCCCTGTCGTTAGCGCAGCGAGCGCCCCCGCGCAAGGCTTTGTCCCGCTTTCGCCGTAATCAATCTGCGCTTTTGAGACAGGAGTGACACAAGCCCGCGGGAAGCCGTTTAAATCGTTACGATTTCATGACGGGCGGCGTTCGGGGCGTTTCGCCGCAGGCGCGGCCTGAAAACCGCGCCTGCGCGTTTGTTGCCCTAGATGGGGCCGCAGTTCGGCTCTTAATCAGGATTGAGGTTGAGCATGGGGACGGCGCCGCCCGGCAGCATGGTGCGCGGCAGCTGGCCATCCCACTTTTCCGCCTGCGTCAGCGCCACGAGGCCCGGATTGTCTTTTAGCGCATCGCCGCGCGCCTTGATCGCTTCGGCCTCGGCATCACCGCGCAGGCGGATCGCTTCCGATTCGGCCTGCGCCGCCAGCCTGACGGCATCGGCCTGCGCCTGGGCCTCCGCACGCCGCGCATCAGCCTGGGCGCGCGCCTGCGTCACCGTGATTTCCGCCTGCACCTTTTCACGCTCGGCGTTCTGCCGCAGGCGCTGCACTTCCACCTCGGCCAGCATGCGCTGCTCGATGCTCGCCTCATAGGCATCCGAAAAATCGATATTCTCGATCTGAACGCTATCTATAAGGACAGGACCTGAGACGCCCTGCTGGATGGCAGACGCGATTTCCGCGTTGAGCCGGCCGCGCTCCTGGATCGCCGTGACCGCATTGAAGCGGCCGAACACCGTCTTCGTCTCCTCGAAGACCTTGCGCTCGATCAGACGCGACAGAAGACCATCCTCCCCGCCATAGGTGGAATAGACTTCCTGCACGCGGTCCGCGGGGATGCGATAGTTCACGGAAAGACGAATCTCAGCCGGCTGCTGGTCGCGGCTGTAGGCCTCCATCTTTTCATAGACCACGGCCTTCGACTGCACGGACACACGCACGATCGAATCGATGAGCGGCAGCTTGAAGCCGAGGCCGGGCTCGGCCGTGCCGGAAATGGCGCCGTAGCGCAGGATCACGCCGCGCTCCCCCTGGTCGACGGTAAACCAGGAGCCGAACAGAATGCTGAGCGCGACAAGCGCGGCGCACCCGGCCAGAATCATCGTGACGTTTCGCATGCGAATCCTCTCTCGTTTTTGACGCGTCGCTATATCGAGACACAGAGAGGCCCGCAAACATTCAGCTTGCGAGGAGAAAAACAACAGAATCGCAACTCGTTCTTCACATGAAGAAAAAGCTGGAAGAAACTGGAAGTAAAAGAAGAATGGCGCGAGTGACGGGGCTCGAACCCGCGACCTCCGGCGTGACAGGCCGGCACTCTAACCGACTGAGCTACACCCGCGCACCCTTTGGAGCTTAAGTCCCGGATGATGTTCCGGCCTTTCGAGTGGCGCGAGTGACGGGGCTCGAACCCGCGACCTCCGGCGTGACAGGCCGGCACTCTAACCGACTGAGCTACACCCGCATCCTCGAAAGCGACCGGATGACAAGGCATCCGTCCCGAGCGGCCTTGGCCGTTCGATGAGCGGCTAACTACGGGGTTCGTCTTTGGGTGTCAAGCAGGTTTCAAGACAAAAGAATGACGCTGCACGAAATGTTTCCACACCCTCCCGCATCATCAGCGCGCCCTTCAAAAAAATGCAGAAAACTTTGCAATTGCCTCTTGCGGTTCGATCCGGTTCCGCATAGATCACAGCCACCAACGCGGCGGGCGATTAGCTCAGTTGGTAGAGCGCCTCGTTTACACCGAGGATGTCGGGAGTTCGAGTCTCTCATCGCCCACCATATTCATTCGCGCAAGGCTCTGTTTATAGGGCCTTTTTGCTTTTTGGGGTTTCGGAACTCCTCATCTCCTCTGACGCGATCTTGAGGTTTCCACCTCGCCTATTGTGTCTCTGGCCCCATGTCATGCGGTACCCGCCAGCGTGGAGGCCGCGGATGGTCGGCACCTGGACGGAATGGCCGTGCGCCTACGGCTGCGCTGGGAAAATCTCGTAGTTCGCCCACACGCTTCGGCCGATGTCTGCGGCGGTCGCCCATTGCGCGTCAGAAGGGTTGAGCAAGGTCAGGAAGCCGCTTTTCGCGTCAATTTCATCCGGGCTTCGAAAGCCTTGTTCGCACTCCTCGCAATGACCGTACACGTCACAGGTATCGGTCTCGCGGAAGAGAAACATCCGTCCATTGCGGCACGCGGGGCAATTACCAGCATGATACGTGGTCGTGGAGGCTATGGTGGATGGGGCGGAACGGAAAGTCCAGGCACGAAAACCGGACGTCATGAAGGACGGCCCCCGCTGGAAGTTCTGGTGGTGGAAGGACCTCCACCTGATCAGCGCTTTCGCGAACCATATGAGCCCCGCATCCAATATGGCCGCAGACTCATCAGTATTATTCCACGGGCCCGACGGCCGGCGCCGGTACGATGGCGCCATCGCCGGTCTCGGGAGATCGCGGGTCAACCTCGATGAGAAGAACGCTTACCACGAGGGCTGCGAGGGCGACGAGGAGAGCGGTGAAGACGATGCCGGTTCTGTCCATGCCCATATCCTGCATTGTAATGTGCAAAAGCTGAGGCGACGCGACGATATATCCACGCAACTCCACAGAATGGCATTGCACTGCCCAGCGATTACAACTTTATGTAATCATTACACCGCCGCGAAACATCCCTCGGCTATCGTGGCGGCATGAGCAACTTCACCTATCTCGTTGCCGGCGCCTCGATCGCCAGCTTCCTTGCTGCGGGCGGACACGCACTCATTCCGCGCGAAGCCTACGATCCCGCCTGCAATATCAAGGGCAACATCTCCTATAATGGTGGCGCTCGGATCTACCATGTACCCGGCCAGCATTATTATCAGGACACCAAAATCAGCTACGGCAGGGGCGAGCGGTGGTTCTGTACGGAAGCCGAAGCACAGGCTGCCGGCTGGCGCCGCGCGGGCTACTGATTCCATTGCCCGCAGCACTTGCCGTTGGTCCTGGGTGGCTGGCGGACCGAGCGCCGGTCTTTCTTTTTCGGAACCAAATCGTCACCGGCGTGTTCATACTGCATTGCAATATGAAATCTGCTGGCCTTGCCTCTCCTGGCGCGGTCGTGCCGTCATCATGGATTGCCTTCCGGAGGTTTTCCTGCCGAGCGATGGGCCAGCCCAGACATGGTTCAAAAGCTCATGAGTCGTCTCATCGTCGTTTCCAATCGCGTCCCTCTTCCCTCAAAGAGCGGGGCAGCGTCCGCCGGCGGCCTCGCGGTCGCGCTTCAATCGGCTCTGGCCGCGCGCGGCGGGCTGTGGCTCGGCTGGTCGGGAAAGATATGCAGTGACGAGCCCGTGGGGCCGCTGACAATGCTCAAGGACGGCAATATCGAATATGCCTTGACCGATCTCACGGATCTGGACGTCGAGGAATATTATCAGGGTTTTGCCAATCGCGTGCTTTGGCCGATCTGCCATTATCGGCTGGACCTTGCCGAATATGGCCGCCGGGAGATGACGGGATACTTTCGCGTCAACCAGTTCTTTGCCAGTCGCCTGCTTCCGCTTATCCAGAAGGACGATGTCATCTGGATCCACGATTACCACCTCATTCCCCTTGCGGAGGAACTTCGCCGACAAGGCGTGAAAAACCGGATAGGCTTCTTCCTGCACATACCATGGCCGGCGCCGGACGTTTTCTTGGCGATGCCGGTTCATGACGAATTGTTAAAGAGCCTGACTGCCTATGATGTCGTCGGCTTCCAGACCCGCCAGGATCGCGAGAATTTCGCGGAATGCCTGTCGCGGCAGGATATCGGTGAGCGACTCGGCAAGGAGGCTTTCACCGCCGCAGGTCGCAGCTTCATCGCACGGCCCTACCCGATCGGCATCGAGACCGACGAATTCGCAAAACTGGCGCGCCAGGCGGCCAACACCACGCTGCACAAGCGCATGCGCCAGAGCCTCGACGGCAAGGAACTCATCATCGGCGTCGACCGTCTTGATTATTCCAAGGGCATCACCCAGCGCATCGATGCCTTCGAGACGTTTCTGACGCGGCATCCTGATTATCAGCGCAAGGTCACCCTGTTGCAGATCACGCCGAAATCGCGCTCCGAGGTGCCGGAATACGAGGCGATGCAGAAAACGGTCGCGGAACAGGCAGGGCGCGTGAACGGGGCGCTCGGCACGGTGGACTGGGTGCCCATCCGGTATGTCAACCGCTCCCTGCGCCGGCCCGCTCTCGCGGGCCTGTACCGCATGGCCAAGGTGGCTCTCGTGACGCCGCTTCGCGACGGCATGAACCTTGTCGCCAAGGAGTTCGTCGCGGCGCAGGACGAGGATGATCCCGGCGTTCTGCTTCTTTCACGCTTCGCAGGCGCTGCCCATGAACTGAAGGAAGCGGTGCTGGTCAATCCCTACGATGTCGAGGGAACCGCCGACGTCATCGCGCGCAGCCTTGCCATGCCGCTTGAAGAGCGTCAGGCGCGCTGGAGAGGCATGATGACGACGCTGCGAGAAAACAACGTGTTCACCTGGTGCGACACCTTCCTCGGAGATCTCGCCGGAAACGGCGAGATTGCGAGTGGTGAACAGCCCGCTTTGAAACGGGTCAGTTGCTGACGGGACCGTAGAGGCGCCGGCTCACAATCTCGAGCGAACGGTCAGGCGCAATTCGATAAATCTCGACATATTGCTGCCCCGTCACCGCATCGGTCAGACTGTGGCTAAAGGTACTGCCGATCGGCGCCCTGGTCAGTTTCGTATGAGGCTGGCCATTATAGGTAATGCTGCCAGGCACCGGGGTTAACCCCTGTGCAAAGACGGACGATGACGCAAGGAGTGCGGCACAGCCGAAGATCGAGAACATGGCGATATGAAACATCAGAGCATCCTTTCGTCTCTAATCTGGAACGCTTTGATAGGTTCCGGGCCAGCCAGAATTTGCGTTCTGCGCGCCCCTTGTGGAACTTCATCCCACGCAGGTCGTTTCGTGTCTGCAATTGAAATGGAGTGTGAACGATGAAAAGAGCCGTCATCCTTATTGGCCTTCTCGCAGCCTTTCCCGCCGCCGCCCAGCAGGCCGACAAACCGACACCCGAAGCAGGCAAGAAGCCATCGGAAATCCTGGCGATGATCGAGCAACGGCCGGATTTCGCCCGCCTGGACGAGATGTCATGGGAAGATGAAGGTTACTACGAAATCGTCTACCACACGAGCGACAAGGCTCGTGTTGAGGTCAATGTCGATCCGATGGGCAAACCTGTCGAGCATCGCTAAACAACCACCGTCGGGAGAAAAGATGCAGATGCGATTCAGCCCGACTGGCCTGGGGCTTATCCTCACCTTCGTTGTCATCATAGGCTCGGTTCTGAGCCTTGCGGTGCTTAAAAGCCAGGGAGCGAACGCTGAGATCTTCACCGATGCAGCGGCCGAATCAAATGGCCAGTAATCTCGACCATAGGATAGAAGGGCGGGCCATCCCGCTGCAGTAGCGAAATACTGTTACCTAATAGCAATCACCCTGCATCACATACGCAAGACAACAAACAAACCATCATAAAAATTGCATACGCCGCCGCCGGAGTACGGCGGCGGCGTATGTGTATATTACTTTGCGTTCACGAACTGGCAGATCGCACCGGCGTTCGCGTCGTCCTTGTTGGTCTGAGAAGCGGCGTCGCACTTGCGCTTCACTTCCGCCCGCTGATCATCCGACAGCTTTGTCCAGCGGTCCGACCATTCAGCCTGCGGTCGCATCGTCTTGTTCGTGGAGTCACTGAAGAAGACTTCGCCGGTCGCACCCGACCAGACCTGATGATTATCGCCGGCAGCCTGATTCACAGCCGAGTTGTCGGCTTCGCCGCCGGATGACTGTGCATAGGCCGAAACGCTCATGAATGCAGCTGCAGCCGCTACGGTTACCAGTTTCAAGTACATGTTTTATCTCCTCGTTTGGCGGTCAATCCGCATGCAGGAGATAATACGGCGACCGAGCAAATGTTCCCCGGCGGATGCGGCCTAGTGTGTCGTTGGGATATCGTCTTCCTCGAGGAAGGAATGAATGCCGTCGCGGGCGATGGTGGCGAGGAACTCGTCGAAGGCTTCGCGATCGGTGGCGAAGGGTTCGTCCCACTCGAACAGATCTTCGTTCTGGGTGACGACTTCCAGCTTCCAGTCGTTCTGCGTGCCGGCCGGGCGGTAGATATCGACGAGCACCGTGATATCGTCTTCGGTGTATTCTCCGGAAAGCTCGGAATGTTCCAGCTTGGGCTTCTTGGTCATGGCGGCTCGTCCTGGAGGCGATGCCGGATCGTGCGCTCCGGCTCGGGTGATCGAAGGAAATTGCGGCAGGAACGGCCTGCGTGATCTCGCGGCAGCGACGTGACGTCAATCGGTCGCCCGACCCCGATCTAAAACTACCGGCAGTCGCGTTCCTGGAATTGTTCTGACAGAGCAGGCGCCGTGCGTCCACCCATTCCGTAGCGTGCCCACGGCTTCTTATCAGGCGAGCTTGGGATGCGTCGGAGCGAATTCGGCAACGAGTTCATGCTTTTCACCGGGATAGGTGAGCCGCACATGGGTCACGTAGAGACCGCCGCTCCAGGTGCGGCGCTCGACCACAAGGCACGGCGTGCCCGGCGCGATAGCGAGAAGCCCGGCCACACGGCCATCAGCGCCAACGGCGCGGATACGATGCTCGGCAGCACTCCAGGGCACGCGGCTGATCAGCCATGCACCCGGGGCGATGTCGCCGAAGGTCTCGTTTGCAACCTCCGGCACCGCGGCGTGATTGATGAGACGCTCCTCCAGGCAAAATGGCTGGGCGCCTGCGAAATGCAGCGCCATGACTTCGATCACCCGTGCCGCCTCCGGCAGATCCATCAGGCGCCGGTCAGCGGCCCTTGCGAGACGGTCGAGGCGCGCGCGCTGCTCATAGCGATAGGGCAGTCCCAGTTGCTCCACCTCCAGGCGGATGTCGTGGATTTCCAGCACTGCGGATTGTGCGTGGGGATGGGTGACGAAGCTGCCGGATTTGCGGCGGCGCTCGATCAGGCCGCGCTTCACGAGTTCGGTGATCGCCTTGTTCACCGTCATGCGCGAGCACCCGTACTGTTCGGTCAGCTCATGCTCGAAGGGGATGCGATGGCCGGGCGGCCACTCGCCCGACAGAATCCTGCCCTCCACATCCTCCAGGATGCGGCGATGCAGGGAGGGGGTTTTGGCCTCGGCTGCCAGGCTTTCCTCGCCGGTGGACATGCGCATCTCCGTTGCCGGACGCAGATTCGCCGGTCTTTCAATGTCATAGAAAAGGCCGTCCCGCCTTTCAATATGCGCTCAGGCGGCGGCGAGCGCGCGCATGACAGATGCGAAGCGTCGGCCGATCGCCTCACGTTCTGCGTGGCATCCGGCTTCGACCCGCTTTTGGCCGTTCACCCAGACACAATCGACCATCGCGGCATTGGCAAAGATCCAGCCATCGAGAAGCGCGTCGCCCTCCAGATCGAGACCGTGGCGCGCCTTCAGGCTGACGAAATCCGCCGCTTGGCCGGTCGCGATGCCAGAAGCGGCACCGAGTGCTGCGGCACCGCCTGACAGCGCGCCGTCGAACAGCGCGCGGCCTGTCGAGCCGCCGGGCGTCGCCAGCACATTGCGGGCGCGATGAGCAAGACGCTGCGAGTATTCGAGCTGGCGCAATTCATCCGGCAGACCGATCAGCACGTTCGAATCGGAGCCAACGCCGAACCGCCCACCGGCAGCGAGGAAATCGGCCGCCGGGAACGTGCCGTCCCCCAGATTGGCTTCGGTGACGGGGCACAGGCCGGCAATGGCACCGGCCCTTGCCATGCCGGCGGTTTCGGTCTCCGTCATGTGCGTGGCATGGATGAAACACCAATGGCCATCGACAGGCTGGCTGTCGAGCAGCCATTCCACCGGCCGACGTCCAGACCAGGCGATGCAGTCCTCGACCTCCTTGACCTGCTCGGCGATATGAATGTGAACCGGCGCCTTGCCCGCCATGGCGACGACGGCGGAAAGCTCGTCCGGCGTCACCGCGCGCAGGCTGTGGGGGGCGACACCGGTGATGCCGGCCGGCATCGTGTCCGTCAGCGCACGGCATCGCTCCAGCAGCAGAGCGAAGGAATCGCGATCATTGATGAACCGGCGTTGCCCTTCGCCCGGCACGGTCCCGCCGAAGCCGGCATGGGCGTAAAACACCGGCAGCAGGGTCATCGCGATGCCGGTTGCCGACGCGGCCGCTACGATGCGGGCAGCCATTTCGGCGATATCCGCATAGGGACGGCCGTCCTTGTCGTGGTGCAGGTAGTGGAATTCGCCAACGCGGGTGAAGCCGGCTTCCAGCATTTCCACGTAGAGCTGGGCGGCAACGGCCTCCACGTCGTCAGGCGTCATCGAAAGCGCGAACCGGTACATGACGTTGCGCCAGCTCCAGAACGAATCGCTGCCTGGTCCGCGCATTTCGGCAAGCCCGGCCATGCCGCGCTGGAAAGCGTGGCTGTGCAGGTTTGGCATGCCGGCAACGATCGTGTCGTGCCGTTCGTCGGCGACCTCAGGCGCCTTGCCCGTCTCCAGCGCCTCGATACGGCCCGCCGCGATGTGCAGCCGTACGTTCTTCACCCAGCCGCCCGTAAGCAGCGCCTGCCTTGCGTGAATGACGGACATTGTTCCCTCGCTCGCTGCCTCTCGTGCGCGGCGTCAAATTGACCCTTGCGCGCCTCATCATTATGTATATACATTATGGCCATCACAGGGAAGAGGCAATCGCGATGACGACACCGGAAAAGGACAAGCCCCGCGTCTGGCGCCATGCGCATCTAGCCACGCTTGACGAACGCCTCCCCGGACTCGGCATCATCGAGAACGGCGCAATTGCCGTTGACGATGGCCGCATCGCCTTCGCCGGACCTGAGTCGGCGCTGCCCGCCGCATTCGCCGGCGCAGAGACCGTGGATTGCGAGGGCCGCTGGATCACGCCGGGTCTGATCGACTGCCACACCCACCTCGTGCATGCCGGCGACCGTGCCCAGGAATTCGAGCTTCGCCTCGCCGGCGCCTCGTACGAAGAGATCGCGCGGGCCGGCGGCGGCATCGTCTCCTCGGTCAAGGCGCTTCGCGCGGCGAGCGAGGACGAACTGGTGCGCCAGACGCTGCCCCGTCTCGATGCGCTGATCGCCGAGGGCCTGACGACGGTGGAGATCAAGTCCGGCTACGGGCTCGATACCGAAAACGAGCTGAAGTCGCTGCGTGCGGCGCGCCGCATCGCCGACGAGCGTGACGTCACGGTGCGCACGACCTTTCTCGGGGCACACGCTCTTCCGACCGAAATGAACGGCGACAGGACGGCCTATATCGACAAGGTGGTGGGCGAAATGCTGCCGGCCGTCGCAGCCGAAGGACTGGCGGACGCCGTCGACGGCTTCTGCGAGGGCATCGCCTTCTCGCCCGAGGACATGGCACGGGTCTTCGACACGGCAACGGCTCATGGCCTGCCGGTCAAGCTCCATGCCGACCAGCTTTCCAACCTGCATGGCGCCGAACTTGCCGCCCGCTATGGCGCGCTTTCGGCCGATCATCTCGAATATACCGACGATGCCGGTGCTGCGGCCATGGCGAAGGCCGGCACCGTCGCCGTCATCCTGCCGGGCGCCTTCTATTTCATCCGTGAAACGAAGAAGCCGCCGGTCGAGCTTTTCCGCAAGCACGGCGTGAAAATGGCCGTCGCTACCGACAGCAACCCGGGCACCTCGCCGCTGACCTCGCTTCTCCTCACCATGAACATGGCCGCGACCCTGTTCGGCATGACCGTCGAGGAGTGCCTTGCCGGCACGACGCGCGAGGCCGCGCGCGCGCTCGGCCTGGTCGATGAAGTAGGAACGCTGGAGACCGGAAAATGGGCCGATTTCGTCCTTTGGGACATCAGCCGGCCGGCGGAACTGGTCTACCGCATGGGCTTCAATCCCATGCATGCCCGCGTCCGCAGCGGACAATAATCGCTCTTTGCGCAGCACAGTGCTGCATCGGGGAATGAACCATGACGATCACGCTTCACCCGGGCTCCGTGCCCCTGAAAACCCTTGAGACCCTTTACTGGACCGGCGAGGCCACGCGTCTCGATGCATCCTTTGACGCCGGCATCGCAAGAGCCGCCGCGCGTATTGCCGAGATCGCCGCGGGCGATGAGCCGGTCTACGGCATCAATACCGGCTTCGGCAAACTCGCCTCCATCAAGATCGCCCCGGCGGATGTCGCCACACTCCAGCGCAACCTCATTCTCTCGCATTGCTGCGGCGTCGGCAAACCGCTTGCCGAAAACATCGTGCGCCTCATCATGGCGCTGAAGCTCATCTCGCTCGGCCGCGGCGCTTCGGGCGTGCGCATCGAGATCGTCCGCCTCATCGAAGCCATGCAGGAAAAGGGCGTCATCCCCGTCATTCCCGAACAGGGCTCCGTCGGTGCGTCGGGCGACCTCGCTCCCCTCGCCCATATGACGGCCGTGATGATCGGCGAAGGCGAGGCCTATCATGCCGGCGAGCGGCTGCCGGGCGGCGCGGCCCTCGAAAAGGCCGGCCTCAAGCCGGTCGTGCTGGCCGCCAAGGAAGGCCTGGCGCTGATCAACGGCACGCAGGTTTCGACGGCCTTGGCGCTTGCCGGCCTGTTTCGCGCCCACCGCGCCGCCCAGGCTGCCCTTGTGACCGGCGCGCTTTCGACGGACGCCGCGATGGGTTCGTCGGCACCGTTCCATCCCGATATCCACACGCTGCGCGGCCATCAGGGCCAGATCGATGCCGCGGCGGCATTGCGGACGCTGCTCGCCGGCTCCGTCATCCGCGAGAGCCACATCACCGGCGACGAGCGCGTGCAGGACCCCTATTGCATCCGCTGCCAGCCGCAGGTCGACGGCGCCTGCCTTGATCTCCTGCGTTCGGCCGCCCGCACGCTTGAAATCGAAGCCAATGCGGTCACCGACAATCCGCTGGTGCTCTCCGACAACAGCGTGGTGTCCGGCGGAAACTTCCACGCCGAACCTGTCGCTTTCGCCGCCGACCAGATCGCGATCGCCGTCTGCGAGATCGGCGCGATTGCCCAGCGCCGTATTGCGCTTCTGGTCGATCCTGCCCTCTCCTTCGGCCTGCCGGCCTTCCTCGCCAAAAAGCCGGGCCTCAACTCGGGCCTGATGATCGCGGAAGTGACTTCTGCCGCCCTGATGAGCGAGAACAAGCAGATGGCGCACCCGGCCTCGGTCGACTCGACGCCGACCTCCGCCAATCAGGAAGACCACGTCTCCATGGCCTGCCACGGCGCCCGTCGCCTGCTGCGCATGACGGAAAACCTTTCCGCAATCGTCGGCATCGAAGCCCTGACAGCCGCGCAGGGGGTCGAATTCCGCGCGCCCCTCGTCACCAGCCCGGAGCTGCAGAAGGTCGTCGCCGCGTTGCGTACCGTCGTCGCCACACTGGAAGAGGATCGCTACATGGCGCCGGATCTCAGCGCCGCCGGCACCTTCGTGTCGTCCGGCGCGCTCGCCGCCTCCGTCACCAAGGGCATTCTGCCGGTGCTGGGGGGCTGACATGGCGGTGTTCGAGACCCACCAGGGAACCTCGCCCCTCATCCTCGCCTTCCCCCACACGGGCACTGACGTGCCCGCCGCCATATGGGAACGCCTGAACGACAACGGCCGCATCCTCGCCGATACCGACTGGCACATCGAACGTCTCTACGACGGCCTGCTGCCGAACGTGACGACGGTGCGCGCCACATTCCACCGCTATGTCATTGACGCCAATCGTGATCCGGCCGGCGTCAGCCTCTATCCCGGCCAGAACACGACCGGTCTTGTTCCGGAAACGGATTTCGATGGCAAGCCGATCTGGAAGGACGGGCAGGCACCGACAGAGGCAGATATCGCAGACCGGCTCGCCAATTTCCACGCGCCGTATCATGCAGCCCTTGCCGCAGAGATAGAGCGCATCAAGGCGATCCACGGCGTGGCAATCGTCTACGATTGCCACTCGATCCGTTCGCTTATTCCCTTCCTGTTCGAAGGCAGGCTGCCGGGTTTCAACGTCGGCACCGACATGGGACGGACTTGCGCCCGCGAAATCGAAAGAGCGGCCTACGAGGTCTGCGCCAATGCTGAGGGCTATACGAGCGTCCTCAACGGCCGCTTCAAGGGCGGGTGGACGACGCGCCATTACGGCAGGCCGGAAACGGGCGTGCACGCCATCCAGATGGAACTGGCGCAAATCAGCCACCTTGCGACCGAGGCCCCGCCCTTCGCCTATGACGAAGACAAGGCAGCGCGGCTGCGGGTCCACCTCAAAGACATCCTCCACCGCATCGCGGCGCTTGCCGCCACCCTTCCACACTGATCCGGGAGACGCAGCCATGACCGATAATCCCCGCCACAATATCCGCGAGGTCCGTGCCGCCACCGGTACCGAGTGCACCGCCAAGAGCTGGCTGACCGAAGCGCCGCTGCGCATGCTGATGAACAATCTCGACCCCGATGTGGCAGAGAACCCGCACGAACTGGTCGTCTACGGCGGCATCGGCCGCGCCGCCCGCACCTGGGCGGATTTCGACAGGATCGTCGCCTCGCTGCGCGATCTCGAAGACAACGAGACGCTCCTGGTGCAGTCCGGCAAGCCCGTCGGCATCTTCCGTACGCATAAGGATGCGCCGCGCGTGCTCATTGCCAATTCCAACCTCGTGCCGCACTGGGCCACCTGGGACCATTTCAACGAGCTGGATAAGAAGGGGCTTGCCATGTACGGCCAGATGGCGGCCGGCTCGTGGATCTATATCGGCTCGCAGGGCATCGTTCAGGGCACCTACGAGACCTTCGTGGAAGCCGGCCGCCAGCATTATGGCGGCAGTCTCAAGGGCAAGTGGGTGTTGACCGGCGGTCTTGGCGGCATGGGCGGCGCCCAGCCGCTCGCCGCCGTCATGGCCCGCGCGTCGTGCCTT
>Ga0160495_100614_pt1 | contig 14876 bp, 14 predicted proteins | sample DID4MG_4_FD_108251 | JGI IMG/M metagenome (GOLD analysis project Ga0160495, IMG submission 108251) | Enriched soil microbial communities from UW Madison campus, WI, USA - DID2933_E24_FP4 MG | ecosystem: Environmental > Terrestrial > Soil > Unclassified | place: USA: Madison, Wisconsin | collected... | reverse complement strand
CCGATGCGGTGGCGCGCATCATCGAGGGTACGCTCGATGTGAAAACGGCCATCGGGCAGCTCATGACGCGCCCCATCACCCAGGAATGACAGAACGGCCAGGAGCCAGAGAAGGATCGTCCATGCATTTTGCATTCGTTTGCCAGGACAAGCCCGGTGCACTGCAGGTGCGCCTCGACACGCGTCCCGAACACGTCGCCTATCTGAACACGCTCAACGCGGAGGGCACGCTCGCCTTTGCCGGCCCTTTTCTTGGCGACGACGGCAAGCCCACCGGCAGCCTTGTCGTGGTCAAGGCCGAGACGATCGAGGCCGCACGGGAAATCGCCGCCAACGATCCCTATGCCAAGGCCGGCCTGTTCGCATCCGTCGAGGTGAAGGCCTGGAACTGGGTCTTCAACAACCCGGAGGCCTGAGAACCATGGCGTACTGGCTCTACAAATCCGAACCCTTCAAGTTCTCCTGGGAGAAGCTGAAGTCGAAAGGCGAGGAAGGCGAGGAGTGGGACGGCGTGCGCAACTACCTGGCACGCAACAACATGCGGGCCATGAAGATCGGCGACAAGGGCTTCTTCTACCACTCCAACGAGGGGCTGGAAGTCGTCGGCATCACCGAAGTCTGCGCCCTGTCGCATCCCGATTCCACGGCGGGCGACGATCCGCGCTGGGACTGCGTCGATATCCGCGCGGTTTGCGACATGCCGAAGCCTGTCTCGCTGAAGGATGTGAAGGCCAACCCGAAGCTTGCCAAGATGTCGCTCGTTACCTCCATGCGCCTTTCGGTGCAGCCGGTCACGGAGGAGGAGTGGATCGAGGTCTGCCGCATGGGTGGCCTCGACAACCCGCCGCGCTGACGCCGCCCGTGAGGACGGACCCGCAAGTCTTCATCGTCGACAACACGGACGTGCTGGCGCCGCCGCACGTGCCGGAGGTGAAGCTTCGGCTCGCCTCGGAGGCGCATGACCTGTGGCTGAAGACCGAGGCGGAGCTGGAGGAGATCGGCCTGCCGCCGCCCTTCTGGGCCTTTGCCTGGGCGGGCGGTCAGGGGCTTGCGCGCCATGTGCTGGATTACCCGGCGCTGGTGGCCGGCAAATCCGTGCTCGATTTCGCCAGCGGCTCCGGCCTCGTCGGCATCGCGGCTTGGCTTTCCGGTGCTTCCGTAGTGCTGGCGGCGGATATCGATCCCTGGAGCGGAACGGCGATCCGGCTGAATGCCGCGCTGAACAATGTTTCGCTCGACAGCACGGACGAGGACATGCTTGGACGCGACGAAGGCTGGGACGTCATTTTAGCCGGCGACGTATTTTACGACCGGGCCTTCGCCGACGCGCTCATACCTTGGTTCACCGCGCTTGCCGCGCGCGGCGCCACGGTGCTGGTCGGCGATCCCGGTCGCGCCTATTGTCCGCGCGATCGCATGGAAGCGCTTGCCACCTATACCGTGCCGGTGACGCGGGCGCTTGAGGACAGCGAGGTCAAGAAGACCACTGTGTGGCGTTTCACCGGCCTGGCCGGATAACGCAGACGCCCGCTTCCCAGGCACAATCGTTGTGATCAGGGCTCAGCGTTATGATCTTCGGCCCGCTTGCGCGACGCTCCGCCGGCCGGGCTGACCAGCGATAGCCGCCGTCGTCCTCGACATAGAAATAAAGGCCGCTGCCGCCATCACGGTAGGCGACGATCCCGCCGGAATAGAAATCGGGATCGGCGTGCCGGATCCAGTCGCGCTGGTAGCGCAGTTGGGTGCTGACGCCGCCGCGGCTGGCATCGGTATCGAGCCGCGAAATCGTCCTCAAGCCGCCATGATTGGGATGATGGCGATGGCGCAGGCCATCTCCGGCATGAGCGGCCGTCATGCCGCCTGTCACGAGCGCGGCCGCAAGCACGAAGACTTTCGTCGCGCGGAGTGCCGATAACAGAGTCATTCTGTCCTGCCTTCCGTGGCGTGGTTAACAAATCGTTAACAGGCAGAATGGACCGCAAGGCGCTGAAAGTCACTGACACGCTTGAGGAATTTGCGGTTATCGTTAACGGCGCCGGGATGTGTCAAAACGGGGCGGACGCGCGAGCGATCTCTAATCGATTAAATTCATTTTGCACTGCAATGAGGCTTGTGGTTCCGCTTTCCGGTGATTAAACGTCGCAATCACTGCATTGTGCACAACATACTGCAATTCCGGAGAAAATTTGTCCAGTTTATGGCTCTCCGGGGTTCCGTGAGGTTCAGATGGCGAATGTCACTCGAAGCCGGCCGCTCTCGCCGCATCTCCAAGTCTATAAGCCGATCCCGACGATGGTCATGTCCATCGTGCACCGCATCACAGGTGCGGCACTCTACTTCGGCACGGTACTCGTTGCCTGGTGGCTGATCGCCGCCGCGTCGGGCGAGGCCTATTTCAACTGGGTCAACTGGTTCTTCGGCACGCTGATCGGCCGCCTCGTGCTCTTCGGCTACACCTGGGCGCTTGTCCACCACATGCTCGGCGGGCTCCGCCATTTCATGTGGGACATGGGCCGCGGCTACGAAAAGCACTTCAATACCAAACTCGCCATCGCAACCCCGATCGCCTCCGTCGCCCTTACGGTGCTGATCTGGGTTGTCGGCTATCTGGCACGCTGAGGAGAGCCCCATGGATATGCGCACGCCCCTCGGCAAGGTTCGCGGCCTCGGCTCGGCAAAGGACGGCACGGAGCACTTCTGGCGCCAGCGTCTCACGGCCGTCGCCAACGTCCCGCTGCTGTTGTTCTTCGTCGGCTTCCTCATCTGCTATAACGGCGCCTCCTATGCAGAGGTGACGGCAGCGCTGTCGAACCCGCTCGTCGCCGTCCTCATGGGCCTCGTCGTGATCTCCGGCCTCATCCACATGAAGCTTGGCATGCAGGTCATCATCGAGGACTACGTGCATGCGGAAGGCATCAAGATCGGCCTTCTCATGCTCAACACCTTCTTCGCGATCCTGGTCGGCGGGCTCTGTCTTTTCGCCGTCCTCAAAATCGCCTTCGCAGGATAATCCATCATGGCAGCGATCCCCTCCCCGGCGGCCAACGGCAAGGCCTATACCTATGTGGACCACTCCTTCGACGTGATCGTCGTCGGGGCCGGCGGCGCCGGCCTGCGCGCCACGCTCGGCATGGCCGAGCAGGGTCTCAAGACCGCCTGCATCACCAAGGTCTTCCCGACGCGTTCGCACACGGTCGCCGCCCAGGGCGGCATTGCCGCCTCGCTCGTCAACATGACGCCCGATTGCTGGCAGTGGCACCTCTACGACACCGTCAAGGGCTCCGACTGGCTCGGCGACGTCGACGCCATGCAGTATCTCGCCATGGAAGCGCCGAAGGCGGTCTATGAACTCGAGCATTACGGCGTGCCCTTCTCGCGCAACGCCGAAGGCAAGATCTACCAGCGCCCGTTCGGCGGCCACATGCAAAACTACGGCGAAGGTCCGCCGGTGCAGCGCACCTGTGCCGCCGCCGACCGTACCGGCCACGCCATCCTGCACACGCTGTACGGCCAGTCGCTGCGTAACAACGCCGAATTCTTCATCGAGTATTTCGCGCTCGATCTGATCATGTCGGCCGATGGCCGCTGCACCGGCGTCGTCGCGTGGAACCTCGATGACGGCACGATCCATCGCTTCGCCGCCAAGATGGTGGTTCTGGCGACGGGCGGTTACGGCCGTGCCTACTTCTCCGCCACCTCGGCACATACCTGCACGGGCGACGGCGGCGGCATGATCGCGCGCGCCGGCCTGCCGCTGCAGGACATGGAGTTCGTGCAGTTCCACCCGACCGGCATCTACGGCGCGGGCTGCCTCATCACCGAAGGTGCGCGCGGCGAGGGCGGCTATCTCGTCAACTCCGAAGGCGAACGCTTCATGGAGCGTTATGCGCCGTCCGCCAAGGACCTCGCCTCGCGCGACGTCGTTTCGCGCTGCATGACGATGGAAATCCGCGAAGGCCGCGGCGTTGGCAAGAACAAGGACCACATCTTCCTTCATCTCGACCATCTTGATCCGGCCGTCCTGCACGAGCGCCTGCCGGGCATTTCCGAGAGCGCGAAGATTTTCGCCGGCGTCGACGTGACGCGCGAGCCGATCCCGGTCCTGCCGACCGTGCACTACAATATGGGCGGCATTCCCACGAACTACTGGGGCGAAGTGCTCAATGCCGACAGCCAGAACCCGGAGCGCATCGCGCCGGGCCTGATGGCGGTGGGCGAAGCCGGCTGCGCTTCGGTGCACGGTGCAAACCGCCTCGGCTCCAACTCGCTGATCGACCTCGTGGTCTTCGGCCGTGCCGCCGCCATCCGCGCCGGCGAGGTCATCGATCGCAACGAGGCTGTCCCGGCGCTCGACATCGCTGCCTGCGACAGGATCATGGATCGCTTCGACCGGCTGCGCAACGCCAATGGCGGTACGCCCACGGCGGTGCTGCGCGACAAGATGCAGCGCACCATGCAGGAAGACGCCGCCGTGTTCCGCACGCAGGAATCGCTGGAAAGCGGCTGCAAGCGCATCACGGAAATCTGGAAGGAACTGCCTGACATCAAGGTCACCGACCGTTCGATGATCTGGAATTCCGACCTCGTCGAGACGCTGGAGCTGGAAAACCTGATGGCCAACGCCATCACGACGGTCTACGGCGCCGAGGCCCGCAAGGAAAGCCGCGGTTCGCATGCCCGCGAGGACTATGTCGATGGTCCGTTCGGCGGCCGCGACGACGTCAACTGGCGCAAGCACACGCTCGCATGGGTCAACGAGGCGGGCGATGTGAAGCTCGACTATCGCCCCGTGCACACCGACCTCATCGCCGACGGGATCGATCCCCAGAAGATCGCGCCCAAGGCGCGCGTCTACTGATATCGAGGAGAACAGGACATGGTTGAACTCGCTCTCCCGAAAAACTCGCAGATCAGCGAAGGTAAGGTCTGGCCCAAGCCGGCCGGCGCCTCCAACACGCGCGAGCTGCGCGTCTACCGCTGGAACCCCGACGACGGCAAGAACCCGTCGATCGACACCTATTACATCGATGTCGACGATTGCGGTCCCATGGTGCTGGACGCGCTGCTCTACATCAAGAACAAGATCGACCCGACGCTGACGCTGCGCCGCTCGTGCCGTGAAGGCATCTGCGGCTCCTGCGCCATGAACATCGACGGCACCAACACGCTCGCCTGCACCAAGGGCATGGACGAGGTGAAGGGCGCGGTGAAGGTCTATCCGCTGCCGCATATGCCTGTGGTCAAGGATCTCATCCCTGACCTCACCAACTTCTACGCCCAGCATCGCTCGATCGAGCCCTGGCTGAAGACGGTGTCGCCGACGCCGGCCAAGGAGTGGAAGCAGAGCCATGACGATCGCCTCAAGCTGGACGGGCTCTACGAGTGCATCCTGTGCGCCTGCTGCTCGACATCCTGTCCGAGCTACTGGTGGAACGGCGACCGTTATCTCGGGCCGGCCGTGCTGCTCCAGGCCTACCGCTGGCTGATCGACAGCCGCGACGAAGCCACCGGCGAGCGCCTCGATAATCTGGAAGATCCCTTCCGTCTTTACCGCTGCCACACGATCATGAACTGCGCCCAGGCATGCCCGAAAGGCCTTAATCCGGCCAAGGCAATCGGCGAGATCAAAAAGATGCTGGTCGAGCGCCGTCTCTGACCTACATAAGCAGCGTTCACGAAATGTGACGAGGCGGCCTGACCGTTCGGGCCGTTTCATCTTGATTCGTGCGGGCGATTCACGTTAATTCGGCGGGAATTGCTGCATGGCAGCAGTATCGGGCAGATATCGGGAGTATCGACATGCGGATTCATCATGTGGCTGGCGGACTGATGATGGCGCTTGCTCTTGCGGGGTGCCAGCGGACCGCGCCGATGGACAGCGTGAATACGCAGCCGAACATTACACCTCTCCAGGGCCAGCCTGTCGGTAGCGTGTCGTCCAGCCAGCTGCCCGATCCGACCACGAATACCACGCAGTTCCCGGCTCAGCCCACGACCGATACCGCCATGGCGACCGGCACTGGCAACGCGGCCGCGGCAGCGAGCGCGCTCGACGTCAAGAAGGAATCCATGGTCGGCAACTGGCGGGTCGCGAACGGGCCGTCCTCATGCGACATGTTCCTGACGCTCACCAATCTCGGCGGCGGCTCGCGCGGCGGTACGCGCGGTTGCGCAGGCGAGCTGACGGCAATGGGTTCCTGGGAAGTCGCCGGCAAGCAAGTCGTTCTCAAGGACCGCGAGGGCAACCCCATCGCGCGTCTCTACAAGACAGCCGATACCCGCTTCGACGGATCGACCAATTCGGGCCAGCCGGTTAGCCTTTCGCGCTGATCCCTTCCTTCTTCCGACCTCAGACGCGGATAAGTATCGCCCATGGGCAAGCACTGGGACAGTGTTTCGACACATCCGGACCATGGCGTTTCAGGCAGGCTGAAGGCCCTTGTGGACAGCGGAACGCTGAAGCCGGATGTGGCGCAGCAGGCGATGGCGCTGCGTTTCGACAGATTGCTCAGCGAACTCCACGTCCAGCGCCCGGCGCGCAAGTCGAGCGCGCTCGGTTGGCTCTTCGCCTCCCGCAAGCCCGAAAGCGTCGCGGCCCCGAAGGGACTCTACATCCATGGCGGCGTCGGCCGCGGCAAGACCATGCTGATGGATATGTTCTTCGAGCTTGCGCCGCTGAAACGCAAGCGGCGGGCGCATTTCCACGAATTCATGGCGGATGTGCATGACCGCATCCACAAGCATCGGCAGAAGCTGAAGGCGGGCGAGACCAAGCAGGCTGACCCGGTGCCGCCAGTGGCCGCCAGCCTTATCGAGGAAGCGCGCCTGCTCTGCTTCGATGAATTCTCCGTGACCGACATTGCGGATGCGATGATCCTGTCGCGGCTCTTCGGTGAGCTTTTCCAGCGTGGTTGCATTCTTGTCGCGACGTCGAATGTCGAGCCGGACAACCTCTATCGCGAGGGCCTGAACCGCGATCTCTTCCTGCCCTTCGTTGATCTTCTCAAGCAGTATGTCGAGATCGTGCCGCTCGATTCCGTGACGGACTATCGCATGGAAAAGGACAGCGGCCTGCCCGTCTTCCGCCATCCGCTGGGCAGTGAGGCGGATGGCGCGATGGATGCCGCCTGGCGTCGCGAGACGGCCGGCACGATCGTTGCTCCGGCGACCCTGTCGTTTCGTGGGCGAACCATCGCCGTGCCGCAGGCGGCCGGGCGTGTTGCCCGCTTTTCCTTTGCCGATCTGTGCGCCAGGCCACTGGGTGCCGCCGATTATCTCGAGATCCTTGCGCACTACGATACGCTGTTCGTTGACAACATACCTCTGCTCGGCGCGGAAAAGCGCAACGAAACCAAGCGCTTCATCAATCTCGTGGACACGATCTACGATCATCGCGCGCGTCTTTTCGCGTCCGCTGCCGCTGCGCCCGAGAACCTTCTGGTGACCCGCAAAGGCACCGAGGGCTTCGAATTCGACCGCACGGTTTCGCGCCTCATCGAGATCCGCAGCACCGAGTATCTGGCAGACCACAACGCCAGATACAGTACGGGCGTGACGAAAGCATGACAGAAATTCTTACGTTTACGTAAGAAAATATGCATCTAACCGATTGAAATACTTCGATCCAAAAGTATGTATTGAATTTTTAACCTAGGAAGCGTAAGCCCTTGCGCCGAAGGGTCCTGCGGTTGCGACATTCCGGGGCCTGTTGATCGGAGCAAAGGAAGCTTTCATGGCCCGCAAGAAGATCGCACTTATTGGTTCAGGCATGATCGGTGGCACGCTGGCGCATCTCGCTGGCCTGAAGGAGCTGGGCGACATCGTCCTCTTCGACATTGCCGACGGTGTCCCGCAGGGCAAGGGCCTCGATATCGCCCAGTCCTCGCCGGTCGAAGGCTTCAACGCCTCGCTGACGGGTGCCAGCGACTACGCCGCGATCGAGGGTGCCGATGTCTGCATCGTCACCGCAGGCGTTGCCCGCAAGCCCGGCATGAGCCGTGACGACCTGCTTGGCATCAACCTCAAGGTCATGGAACAGGTCGGCGCCGGCATCAAGAAATATGCCCCCGATGCTTTCGTCATCTGCATCACCAACCCGCTCGATGCGATGGTCTGGGCGCTGCAGAAGTTCTCCGGCCTGCCGAAGAACAAGGTCGTCGGCATGGCCGGCGTGCTGGACTCGGCCCGCTTCCGGCTGTTCCTCTCCGAGGAATTCAAGGTTTCCGTCCAGGACGTCACCGCCTTCGTTCTCGGCGGCCACGGCGACACGATGGTGCCGCTCGCCCGTTACTCCACCGTTGCCGGCATTCCGCTGACCGACCTCGTCAAGATGGGCTGGGTCACCAAGGAGCGCCTGGAAGAAATCATCCAGCGCACCCGTGACGGCGGCGCCGAGATCGTCGGCCTGCTCAAGACGGGCTCGGCCTACTACGCGCCGGCCGCATCCGCAATCGAAATGGCCGAGTCCTACCTGAAGGACAAGAAGCGCGTTCTGCCCTGCGCGGCTTACCTGTCGGGCCAGTACGGCGTGAAGGACATGTATGTCGGCGTTCCCACCGTCATCGGTGAAGGCGGCGTCGAGCGCATCATCGAGGTCGAGTTCAACAAGGCCGAGCAGGAAGCCTTCGAGAAGTCGGTTGCGGCCGTCGCAGGCCTTTGCGAAGCCTGTATCAACATCGCGCCCGCGCTGAAGTAATTCCGGTTCTTTTGTTCACGCATGTCCGGCAAAGGCATTTTGCTGGACATGCTCCAGACAGGATTTCACCATGAACATTCATGAATATCAGGCCAAGGCTCTTCTGAAGAGCTATGGCGCGCCGGTCGCCGAAGGCGTGGCGATCTTCTCCGCCGACGAGGCCGAGGCGGCTGCAAAGTCGCTGCCCGGCCCGCTCTACGTGGTCAAGAGCCAGATCCATGCCGGCGGTCGCGGCAAGGGCAAGTTTAAGGAACTCGGCCCCGACGCCAAGGGTGGTGTGCGCCTCGCCTTCTCGATCGAGGAGGCCAAGGCCCATGCCAAGGAAATGCTCGGCAACACGCTCGTCACCGCCCAGACCGGCCCGGCCGGCAAGCAGGTGAACCGCCTCTATATCGAGGACGGCGCCGATATCGACCGCGAACTCTATCTCTCGCTGCTCGTCGACCGCTCCGTCGGCGAAGTCGCCTTCGTCGTTTCGACCGAAGGCGGCATGGACATCGAGGCCGTCGCGCATGACACGCCGGAGAAGATCGTCACCGTCGCGATCAACCCGGAAGCCGGCGTCACCGCCGACGATCTGGCGAAGCTGACATCGGCCCTCAAGCTCGAAGGCGAAGCCAAGGCCGACGGCGAGAAGCTGTTCCCGATCCTCTACAAGGCCTTTGTCGAAAAGGACATGAGCCTGCTGGAGATCAACCCGCTGATCGTCATGAAGAACGGCCGCGTGCGCGTTCTCGACGCCAAGGTCTCCTTCGACGGCAACGCGCTGTTCCGCCACGAGGACATCAAGGCGCTGCGCGACGAGACCGAAGAAGACGCCAAGGAAATCGAGGCCTCCAAGTGGGATCTCGCCTATGTGGCGCTCGACGGCAATATCGGCTGCATGGTCAATGGTGCCGGTCTCGCCATGGCGACGATGGACATCATCAAGCTCTACGGCAAGGAGCCGGCGAACTTCTGCGACGTCGGCGGCGGCGCCGGCAAGGAGAAGGTGGCGGCTGCCTTCAAGATCATCACTGCCGACCCGAAGGTCGAGGGCATCCTCGTCAACATCTTCGGCGGCATCATGAAGTGTGACGTCATCGCCGAGGGCGTGGTCGCTGCCGTGCAGGAAGTCGGCCTCAAGGTTCCGCTGGTCGTTCGCCTCGAAGGCACGAATGTCGAGCTTGGCAAGAAGATCCTGAACGAATCCGGCCTGGCGATCACCGCCGCTGACGATCTGGACGACGCCGCCAAGAAGATCGTCGCCGCGATCAACGGCTAACGGAAGGACCAGACCTCATGTCGATTCTCGTCAACAAGAACACCAAGGTCCTCGTTCAGGGCCTGACCGGCAAGACCGGCACCTTCCACACCGAACAGGCGCTCGCCTACTACGGTACGAAGATGGTCGGCGGCATTCACCCGAAGAAGGGTGGCGAAACCTGGACCGGTTCCAAGGGCGAAAGCCTGCCGATCTTCGCCTCCGTCGCCGAAGCCAAAGAAAAGACCGGCGCAGACGCGTCCGTGATCTACGTTCCGCCGGCAGGCGCCGCGGACGCGATCATCGAGGCGATCGAAGCGGAAATCCCGTTCATCACCTGCATCACCGAGGGCATCCCGGTTGCCGACATGGTGCGCGTCAAGGCTCGCCTCGACCGCTCCAAGTCCCGCCTGCTCGGCCCGAACTGCCCCGGCATCCTGACGCCGGAAGAATGCAAGATCGGCATCATGCCGGGCTCGATCTTCCGCAAGGGCTCCGTCGGTATTGTTTCGCGCTCCGGCACGCTTACCTATGAAGCAGTGTTCCAGACCTCCAACGAAGGCCTTGGCCAGACCACGGCCGTCGGCATCGGCGGCGACCCGGTCAAGGGCACCGAGTTCATCGACGTCTTGGAGATGTTCCTGGCCGACGAAGCCACGACCTCCATCATCATGATCGGCGAAATCGGCGGCTCGGCCGAAGAAGATGCGGCACAGTTCCTCATCGATGAAGCCAAGAAGGGCCGCAAGAAGCCGATGGCCGGCTTCATCGCGGGCCGCACGGCGCCGAAGGGCCGTACCATGGGCCATGCCGGCGCAGTCGTTTCCGGCGGGAAGGGCGATGCGGAATCCAAGATCGCCGCCATGGAAGCGGCAGGCATTCGCGTTTCGCCGTCGCCGGCGCGTCTCGGCAAGACGCTGGTGGAAGTCCTGAAGGGCTGACACACGAAAACGGGTGGGCCGGCGCAAGACGCCGGCCGACCCATCTCACCCGTCACCGGCCAAAAACCGGGCGGCGGGCGGCAAACCGGGCAGGCCCGGTCAACACGATCGTTCGGGAGGCGGGCGCGGCGCCCGCGAAAGACCATGGCACGGCAAGACGCCAACGAACAATTCCTGGCCACCTCCTTCCTCGACGGAGCAAACGCGGCCTATATCGAGCAGCTCTATGCCCAGTACGAGGCAAACCCCGCCTCCGTCGGCGAGGAATGGCAGGCCTTCTTCAAGGCTCTGGAAGACCAGCCTTCCGATGTCGTGAAGGCTGCCAAGGGTGCGTCCTGGAAGCGCGCCAACTGGCCGATCGCCGCCAATGGCGAACTCGTCTCGGCGCTCGACGGCAACTGGGGCGTGGTCGAGAAGGTTCTGGAAAAGAAGGTGCAGGCGAAGGCTGAAGCCGCCGCCGCCCAGACCGGCACGGCCGTCAATCAGGCTGACGTCAACCAGGCGACGCGCGACAGCGTGCGCGCCATCATGATGATCCGCGCCTACCGCGCCCGCGGCCATCTGCACGCCAAGCTCGACCCGCTCGCCATCGCGGCACCCGTCGAGGACTATCACGAGCTTTCGCCTTCGAACTACGGGTTCGAGGACAAGGATCTCGACCGCAAGATCTTCATCGACAACGTGCTCGGCCTGGAATACGCCACCGTGCGCGAAATGGTCGAAATCCTCGAGCGCACCTACTGCTCGACGATCGGCGTCGAATTCATGCATATCTCCAACCCGGAAGAGAAGGGCTGGATTCAGGAGCGCATCGAAGGCCCCGACAAGGGCGTCGACTTCACCGTCGAAGGCAAGAAGGCGATCCTGCAGAAGCTGATCGAGGCGGAAGGTTTCGAGCAGTTCATCGATGTCAAGTACAAGGGCACCAAGCGCTTCGGCCTCGACGGCGGCGAAGCGCTCATCCCGGCGCTGGAGCAGATCATCAAGCGCGGCGGCCAGATGGGCCTGAAGGAAATCGTGCTCGGCATGGCGCACCGCGGCCGCCTGAACGTTCTCACCAACGTGATGGCCAAGCCCCACCGCGCCGTGTTCCACGAGTTCAAGGGCGGCTCCTACGCGCCTGACGACGTCGAAGGCTCCGGTGACGTGAAGTACCACCTCGGCGCCTCTTCGGACCGCGAGTTCGACGGCAACAAGGTGCACCTGTCGCTGACGGCCAACCCCTCGCACCTCGAAATCGTCAACCCTGTCGTGATGGGCAAGGCCCGCGCCAAGCAGGACCAGATGGCGACGGTCTTCGAAGGCGATATCATCCCGCTGCGTGAGCGCGCCAAGGTGATGCCACTGCTGCTGCACGGCGATGCCGCCTTTGCGGGCCAGGGCGTCGTGGCCGAAATCCTCGGCCTGTCCGGTCTGCGCGGACACCGCGTTGCCGGCACGGTCCACGTCATCATCAACAACCAGATCGGCTTCACAACGAACCCGGCCTTTTCGCGCTCGTCGCCCTATCCGTCCGATGTGGCCAAGATGATCGAGGCGCCAATCTTCCACGTGAACGGTGACGATCCGGAAGCGGTGACCTACGCCGCCAAGGTTGCGACCGAATTCCGCATGAAGTTCCACAAGCCGGTCGTGCTGGATATCTTCTGCTACCGCCGCTTCGGCCATAACGAAGGCGACGAGCCTGCGTTCACGCAGCCGAAGATGTACAAGGCGATCCGCGCCCACAAGACCGTGGTCAGCCTTTATGGCGCGCGGCTCATCGCCGAGGGCGTCATCTCCGAAGGCGAATTCGAGAAGATGAAGGCCGATTGGCGCGCCAATCTCGAACAGGAGTTCGAGGCCGGCCAGTCCTACAAGCCGAACAAGGCCGACTGGCTCGACGGTGCATGGTCGGGCCTGCGCTCGGCCGACAATCAGGACGAACAGCGCCGCGGCAAGACCTCGGTCCCGATGAAGCAGCTCAAGGAAATCGGCCGCAAGATCGCGACGACCCCGGAAGGCTTCAAGGCCCACAAGACCATCCAGCGGTTCATGGACAACCGCATGCAGATGGTCGAGACGGGCGAGGGCATCGATTGGGCGATGGGCGAAGCGCTCGCCTTCGGCACGCTGTGCGTGGAAGGCACCAAGATCCGCCTTTCCGGTCAGGATTGCGAACGCGGCACGTTCTCGCAGCGTCACTCGGTTCTCTACGATCAGGAAACCGAAGACCGCTACATCCCGCTCTCCAACCTTTCGCCCACGCAGGCGCGCTACGAGGTCATCAACTCGATGCTCTCGGAAGAAGCGGTGCTCGGCTTCGAATATGGCTATTCGCTGGCCCGTCCGAACGCCCTGACCCTCTGGGAAGCCCAGTTCGGCGACTTCGCCAACGGCGCGCAGGTGATCTTCGACCAGTTCGTCTCCTCCGGCGAACGCAAGTGGCTTCGCATGTCGGGTCTCGTCTGCCTTCTGCCGCATGGCTATGAGGGCCAGGGACCGGAGCATTCCTCCGCCCGTCTGGAGCGCTTCCTGCAGCTTTGTGCGGAAGACAACATGCAGGTCGCCAACGTCACGACGCCGGCGAACTACTTCCACATCCTGCGCCGCCAAGTGAAGCGCGACTTCCGCAAGCCGCTCATCATGATGACGCCGAAGTCACTGCTGCGCCACAAGCGGGCCGTGTCCTCGCTGTCGGAAATGGCCGGGGAAACCTCGTTCCACCGCCTGCTGTGGGATGACGCCGAGGTAATCAAGGACGGCCCGATCAAGCTCCAGAAGGATGCCAAGATCCGCCGTGTCGTCATGTGCTCGGGCAAGGTCTATTACGACCTCTTGGAAGAGCGCGAGAAGCGCGGCATCGACGATGTCTACCTGCTGCGTCTGGAACAGCTCTATCCGTTCCCTGCCAAGGCGCTGATCAACGAGCTTTCACGCTTCCGCAATGCCGAGATGGTCTGGTGCCAGGAAGAGCCCAAGAACATGGGGGCCTGGGCGTTCATCGATCCGTATCTCGAATGGGTGCTCGCTCATATCGACGCCAAATACCAGCGCGTGCGCTACACCGGCCGTCCGGCCGCCGCATCGCCGGCGACGGGTCTCATGTCGAAGCACCTGGCACAGCTTGCCGCATTCCTCGAGGACGCGCTGGGCGGTTGATCCGCCCGGCTATCCAGTAACCACGAAAAGAATCACGAACGGAACACAGTCATGGCTACCGAAATCCGCGTCCCCACTCTGGGCGAATCTGTCAGCGAAGCGACCGTCGGCACCTGGTTCAAGAAGGTGGGCGATGTCGTCAAGGCCGACGAGCCGCTCTGTGAGCTCGAAACCGACAAGGTGACGATCGAAGTGCCTGCACCCGCCTCCGGCGTGCTCGGCGAAATCACCGCCAACGCCGGTGAGACCGTCGAGCCGGGCGGCCTGCTTGGCCAGATCTCTGAAGGTGCTTCCGCCGGTGCGGCTGCTCCCGCCGCCGCCGAAAAGGTCGAGAAGGCTCCTGCTGCCGCTCCGGTCGCCGAAGCCAAGCCCGCTGCCGGCGGCGCGTCCGCTATGCCGGCTGCTCCTGCCGCCGCCAAGCTGCTTGCTGAAAACAACCTTTCGGCCGATCAGGTCGACGGTTCGGGCAAGCGCGGTCAGGTGCTGAAGGGCGACGTGCTTGCCGCCGTTGCAAAGGGTATCACGGCATCGTCGGCGGCTTCCGCCGAGCCTGCCAAGGTTGCTGCCCGTCCGGCCTCTTCCGAAGCCGATGCGCCGCGCGAAGAGCGCGTGAAGATGACGCGCCTGCGCCAGACCATCGCCAAGCGCCTCAAGGATGCCCAGAACACCGCAGCCATGCTGACCACCTACAACGAGGTGGACATGTCGGCCGTGATGGATCTGCGCAACCGTTACAAGGACCTCTTTGAGAAGCAGCACGGCGTGAAGCTCGGCTTCATGGGCTTCTTCACCAAGGCCGTGACGCATGCGCTGAAGGAACTGCCGGCCGTCAACGCCGAGATCGACGGCACCGACAT
>Ga0160495_100612_pt1 | contig 14969 bp, 12 predicted proteins | sample DID4MG_4_FD_108251 | JGI IMG/M metagenome (GOLD analysis project Ga0160495, IMG submission 108251) | Enriched soil microbial communities from UW Madison campus, WI, USA - DID2933_E24_FP4 MG | ecosystem: Environmental > Terrestrial > Soil > Unclassified | place: USA: Madison, Wisconsin | collected... | reverse complement strand
TGCAGGACCGCCTGAGGGTCCTGCAGCAGACTGTCCGCATGGGTCGAACTCAGCAAATCGTTGCTGAACGCCAACGTCGCGCAATCGACCGCGGGCGGGGCATCATTCGGTGAGTAGGGCGCCGACATGAAACGAGAAGACAAGGACGGGAGCAGGAAGGCCATAACGACGCGATCATCCGCGCCCATGACGTGATAACTGTGTAGACCTTGTCGCATGCAGACCTCTGCGCGACCCGAACAACCGTCAATATGCGCTGACGGTGGCAAGTGGGCTCTCGCGCGAACGGCCAGACCGTATCAACTCGAGGTCGGAGCTGCCCGGATGCTGTGCCTACCCGAACGTACGGCAGCCAAAACGGCCTCGGCGTCTGAAGCGCACCGCGGGCTGATTACGGGTCTTCCAGTCTGATCTTATCTCAACGGCGGCTCCCCTCGTGTACGTCGAACAAGGCCGGTGCACGCCAGACCAGGGTTTCATGTGACGGTGACACAATATCCAATATTGCCATCTGTAAAATCATCTGAACACCGCAGAACATGGCGAGATCGGCTGCTTCCAATCGAATGATGAGGCTTTTGTCGGCCCGCCTGATGATCGCGTGTGCATCATCGAAAATCAGGCGCATCTCGGACTGCGTTGGCCGGATTGATATACAATATTCGCGCATTCTCGAGCAAATGCGGTCTGCAATCTGTTCCGCTCGAGCACCGATGATAGACGCTTCCGCGACATGGATGACTCCGGCTAAAGTTTCGTGGATTTGCACCTGTTCACCTGTTCGAAGTTATATTCAGCTTGGAGATCAAGCCCGTGCGCCTGACCAAGATTAGTTTGAAGTTTGAAGCGCTCGATCTGACAACATTAACAGGTTGCAACCTGCCCCTTGTTGCTCGTCCAGACGCTGCAACTCGGCGTCGCGGTGCGTGCAAGCGTCAGTCTGCTCACCTCGCGATCATTGAGGAAAAGGGCCATGCAAAGGCTGGTGGGATCAACTTCAGGAACGCGAGTTCCGTATCCGTCAAGCAATTGATCAGCTGGCCCTTGCATTCTGATGAGGGTTTTCACTAGCCACGAATGATCCCGATCTCGACGGCTCGTCCGACGGCCTGTGTGGTCGTCAACCCGCCGAGCTTGCGTCGTGCCAGGCGAATATGAAGGCGTACCGAACTTTCGGAAATGGCGAGATGCGCCGCAATCTGCTTTGGAAGCCGTCCCTGCGCGAGCAAATTCAGGCACTCCAGCTGGCGTCGCGACAAATTTTGCATCGCCGTGGTACGCAAGTCGGAAACGGAAAGTGCCTTTTCGTGGATATAAGGAGCAAGAAGTTGAAGGTCTTGCTTGCAGTCGGCGCGTAGAGCTCTCCACCCATGCTCGGTCGAGTTCGATGTTGCGGTGAGCAAGGAGCGTTCCCCCGCGGGGCCGCGGATGGGTACCGTAAGGCCAAAGCGTCCCACGCCATAGGTGTCTGCCTCGCGGAAAAAGCGTCTTGTCGTTGCGTTCTTCCGATCGAGAGAGGACCAGTCGACCGGTAGGAGGCCGACGCGACTAACGGCGACGACCGGGTCGACGGCGAAAAAGTCGTTCTCAATGTAATACTCGGTCCAGGCGGACGGATATGTTGAAAGGATCAATGGATGGTCTGCATCGCTTGCGCCAAGGCGGACCACGTGGAAGACCAGGTGTGAAAGGCGATAACAATCTCGAATGGACGCAATTACGGTTTCCAATTCAGCAAGTGTCGATACTGAATCTACAGCGCTCAGGCACTGTGCAAATAAAGGTTGCTCCGACACTGGATACCTCCTTTACGGCGCACGATTTTACAGAGCCACTACGTGCGCATCCCTGCATTGTGTTGATTTCTAGAAGCCATCATGTGGCGAAGGAAAGCAACCCTACACAGCGTAAACGCTGAACACCTTTAACTCAGCGGTCTGAGGCGCGCCGGCGAAGCGCATGAGCGGCGTCTCGCGTCACATCCCACAGCCCGCAGCACGTTCGCCCGAGCCAGGGCCATGAGGTTGAAATGCACTTGGGAGACCAGCCCAAGCGGCGGTAAAGGCGCTCCATGGCAGGTTCGTAGACCGCGATTATATGTTTGATTCCTGACTCCAGGGCGAGTTCGCACAGGCCAGATAGCAGTTCCGCCGACACGTTGGCGTGGCGGACGGCGCCACCGTTCAATGCAGAATGTACGCAAAAGCGGGTGCATTCCCACGTCGCCGGGCACTGCACGTCGATACTTTTTCGGAAATGTGTCCGGAACTCACGCGCGAGCATGGTCGGACCGACCGTTGGCAGCACTCTAAGGGAGCCAACGACGTGTCCGTCACCGTTCAGGGAGACGATATAGATTGGATCCGCATTGAGATCGTACCAGTCGACTTCTTTTCCGTCATGGACACTGACGTCCCACTTCATTCTGTCCTGGAATACCCGCGCTCGTCCGCGCAGCATTTCCTCATAAACAGAGCAAATTTGGTCCTTTTTGGTAAGCGTTCTCAGCATCTTGTCCTCCCCACCCCTGGGAGCGCTGAGAATTGCAAACACCGTTCACGACTAACAACCTGTCAACTTTGGGAGGTTGACAGGCTGATCGCTGCATTTGTCGGCGTCCGCATCGCGGACGACGTTTGTTAGGTCGATTGTGAAAACAAAAGAACTGCGGCCAGGCGCCTATAACTGGTTGCTTTCTTCCTTATGCGTGGTCTTCGCTCCGAGATTGATTCCGGGTTCGCTATGGCACTTCGGTTTTGTTGAACCGAAGCGATAACGCGTGCGCCGGATCGAAGTGCCCATCAAATGGTTCGGTCGAACGCAGCGCCAGCGTCGAACCGCTGGCGGGTAGGGCCCTTCCATTTCGATTCAGAGTATGCTCTGTAGATGGCCGCGCTGCTTCGCGCTTCATCATCGTGAATGAGCATTCGAGACGTTTTTGCCGTGAACCTCCGAGCGCGGCGGCTTGAGCGCGGCCTTTCACAGGAGGAGCTTGCCGATCGAGCGGACCTGCATCGCACTTACGTCAGCGCCATCGAGCGGTGCAAATACAGCGTGTCGATTGATCGCCTCGAGGCACTTGCGAAGGTTCTTGGCGTGGAGCCATACGAGCCCCTCATGCCTGAAGACGGCTCCGCTCCAACCTCCTGTGAAGACGACGGTAGCAATTGAGAGTACGCGGCTCATGAGCTAGGCCCTCCCGACATGATAAGATGACCCGTATCGTTCGTTACCGACATGGTCGCACCGGACATCGTGGACACGTCGCAAAAACGGCGCAGAATCCGTTCCGCATCCTCGCCGTACGCGCGTTCGGGCGTAAGACGCTTCTCCAGGTCGATGTCCTCCAAAGTCTCCGCACCGCCGATGACGATGGGGTGTGCCCTGATTTCCGCCAGCGCGCCGTCTTCGCCGAATGTGCACACAGGAACGACGCTTTCCCACACTTCGCGAGCACGCCAGGGCGATTTCTCGGATCTCACATGGAAAATGAAGTTGCCGAGGCTGTAGAAGATCGGCTTTCCGCGATAGATTTCGATCGGTTGCAAAACAGGGGCGCCGTGGCTCACAAACATGGCCGCGCCTGAATCGATGCACTTTCTCGCGACGTCGCCAACCCAGCCGGGTACGTCGGACCAGACCGATTCCCAGTGATGATGGTGCAGATAGGCGATCACGAGACATCCGTCTTCCGCCGCCGACGTGATGGCTGCGAGATTACCGGACAGCGAACCCTCATCAACCTTCACATTTTTGCCGACCCGCCCGGCGCGGCGGAAGATTGCCCGGGCGATGCAAAGCTCGCCATCGGCGTCAACAGGCGGCGCGTCATCAGGCTGGCTGTCATTGCCTAGATCGGCCGCGGTGTACCGGATCTTGTCGCGCAGGACGCGCAGTTGCTCAAATGTGTCGGCATCGACATCAATGACTTTGGTAATCTTCAGGCGGTTGATGCCAGGGCGTTCGGGGCGTCCAAAAGCCCCATCCGCCGCGTACATGAAGTCGGGGCCCGGTCCCCCATCCATCGCGACGAGGGCTACTCTCCTGCCGGCGAACGTGCCGCGGGCCGCACGGACCGCGGCCGTTTGATTGCGGCCGATACCGGCATGCAGAAAGCCCCGTCGATCAACCTCTTCCAGTGTGGAAAGCACGCCAGCGGGGCCGAGGTCGAAGGCATGGTTGTTCGAGAGTGACAGAGCCTGGAAGCCCAGCGCCTGGAGCGTATCGAGAACCACCGGCTGGCTGCAGCCGAAGAAGGACCCTTTGAGAGGCCATCCACCATGGCTCCCGAGGATCGTGCTTTCGAAGTTGGTGAATGCGAGATCGGCCTTGTGCAAGAGGCTGCAGACCTCCCGGAACCCGGGTTTGTCTATCTGGCGGATGTCATGCTTGATAAGCGATTGTCCGGTAACGGCGATCTTTACGCAGTTTTTCATGTCAGTACTTTCTCGAGCGCATAGGCGCGTTATAGTTCTGCGGACGACGCGACCGCATCGAACGGCCGTTCAAGGCGTCGCCGAGGCGGTATCCCGGGCGGTTGTTGAACGAAGCGGGGCGGGCGGGCGTCGATCAGGCTGCGTGTGTAGGGGTTTTGCGATAGGCCAAAGATGAAGTCGGATGGACCCGCGTCCTCAACCTTGCCGTCCTTGAAGATGTAGATCGATGAGCAAAGCGCCTGCACCAAAGCAAGATCGTGCGAGATGAACAGCATGGATATGCCCTGCTCGATGGCCACTTCCCTCAGCAGCGCCACGATCTCGGACTGAACCGAGACATCCAGCGCGGACGTGGGTTCGTCGGCAACGATGATCCGCGGTTGAGCGAGAAGGGCACGTGCGATACAGGCGCGCTGTTTCTGCCCGCCAGACAGTTGATGCGGATAGCGCGTAAGCAGAGTTCGCGGCATTTTAAGCCGGTCCATCATGGTTCCGACGTCATCCTTTCCCGCATCCACGTGTCTTCTGGCAAACCGAACGCTCTCACGTAGTGTGTCGCCGATCGTCATTCGCGGATTTAGAGACAGAGCGGGATCCTGGAAGATCATCTGGATTCTTCCCAGCAGCCCGCTCCGGTGGCCGGGCTTTTCGATTTCGAAATGGTCGCCATCTACGCGGAGTGTGCCTGAACTGGCGGTCTCGAGACCAGCGAGAATGCGGCCTATCGTGCTCTTGCCGCTTCCGCTTTCGCCGACGATGCCTGTGATTTCGCCGCGCACCATTAAAACAGAGACATCTCGCAAGGCCACTTTGGCAGCCGAACGTCTCAACCAAGCGACACCACCTGCCGAGAACGTTTTACCAATGCCCTGGGCGGCGAGAATTGGTGGGTTATTGAGCAGGGCTACCTCATCGGGAGAGCCAGTCGAATCCAGAAACCGCTCCGAGCGCGCGGCGTTCTTCCCTGCCGTGGACAACCGTAGCCTTGGCACGGCAGCCAGCAGGCTGCGTGTGTATGTTCGCTCTGGCGCGTCGAGCACGGATCCGGTATCGCCTTGCTCGATGACTTTGCCGTGCCGCATGACGACCACCCGGTCGGTGATGGCGGAGACGACACCCATGTCATGAGTGACGAGAAGAATGGAAACGCCCGTCTTTTCGACGAGTTCACGGAGCAGGATCAGGATTTGCTTTTGTACAGTCGCGTCTAACGCGGAGGTCGGCTCGTCAGCAATGATCATGTCGGGGGACCCGGCAAGCGCAATCGCGATCACGATGCGCTGGCGTTGGCCACCGGAGAACTGGTGCGGGTAGCAGTGATAGCGTTCTGACACCTCGGAAATACCGACCTGGGTGAGGAGCTCGACCGCAATATCTCGCGCCTTCTGCCGGTTCAGTTTGGTGCCGGCATTCGCGTGGATCGCCTCCTCGACCTGAAGTCCTATTCCCATCAGCGGATCGAGGGACGCGGTGTGATCCTGGAAAATCGCGGCGATCCTTCGCCCGCGAATGGCCGCCATTTGATGGACGTTCATGCTATCGAGGGGGACACCGTCGAAGACGATAGAGCCAGAGGTCTGTTCGAAGTTGGTCGTCGACATACCGAGAATCGCGTTGCCAAGCGTCGACTTGCCCGCGCCGGACTCGCCGATGAGGCCGAGAACCTCACCGCGTCGAAGGGTGATGCTGACGTCCTGCAGGATCGTCGTGCCGCTACCACCGGCAGGCGCGCGCAATTTCAGGGTAAGGTTGCTGACCGTCAGCAACGGTTTGTCTCTGTTATCATGCGTCATGGGAACTACTCCGCGGATCAAGACGACGTCGGACGTCCTCGCCGACGAAATTGATGCTTGCTATGAGGCTAAAAAGGGCGATGCCGGGGAACACGCTGATCCAGTATTGACCCGTCATCAGGTACTGAAAGCCGTTTGCGACGGTCGAACCCAGCGAAGGCTTGTCGATCGGCACGCCGAGGCCAAGAAATGAAAGGGTAGCTTCAAGCGCGACGGCATGGCCCAGTTCGATAGGGATCAAGGTAATTGCAGGTGCGACGCTGTTGGGCAGAAGGTGCCGAAGGAGGACGCGCCACGTGGGAAGGCGCAGGAGCCGGGCGGCGTCGACATATGGTTTACCGATCTCACTGAGCGCCACCCCACGCGCGAGCCTGGCATAGCTCGCCCATTGTACGATCACGATAGCGAGGATGATACGGTCGACACCAGGCCCCAGAGTGACGATTGCGACGAGCGCGACGAGGATCGTGGGAAGGCTCAGTTGCAGATCGACGACGCGCATGATGATCGCGTCGACCCATTTCCCGAAATAGGCGGCGCTCACACCGAGGATCAGACCGATGAAAGCGGCGATGGCTGTGCTGGTCACAGCGACGAGCAGACTGAGCCGCAGGCCATAGAGGATCGTGCTGACCACGTCCCGGCCGAGCCCGTCCGTTCCCAGTAGGTACATATATCCGCTGGACCCAGACGAGCCGGGCGGCGAGGAGGCCTCCCACGCCTGGATCTGCAGGGGATCATACGGGTCTTGCGGTGCAATCAGCGGCGCGCCCAGCGCCAGAACAATGTAGGCGGCAAGCAGAAGTATGGATGCGCGCATGCGATAGTTTTTCGGGAAGCCCCAGAGAGCGCGAAGTGTTTCGGCCTTCATAATAGTCCCCTTCATGTGGAAAGACGCACGCGCGGATCGAGCACGGCATAGGTGAGGTCGACGAGAGCGTTCAGCCCGACGAAGACGACTGCGACAAAGGTGAGGGTGGCCATCACGACGGGCCGATCGAGAAGCTGAATGGAATCGATGAGGAGCTTGCCCACACCCGGCCATGCAAAGATCGTTTCCACGACAACGGCGAACGCCAGCATCCCACCGAATTGCATGCCGACGATGGTAATAATGGGTATGCTTATGTTGGGGAGCGTATGCCCAAACAGGATGCGCTTGGGCGACAGGCCCTTGGCCCGGCAAAAGCGGATGAAATCCTGCGCTTCCACCTCAATCGTTCCAGCCCGCGCCAGGCGCGCGATTAGCGCGATCTTTGGAATGGCGAGGGCAAGGGCCGGCAGGGCGAGATGGCGCAGTCCGTCGAATGTGAGGAAGCTCCAGTCCTGGCCGAGGAACGAGACGGTCTGCCCACGCCCGCTTGACGGAAACCACCCGAGTGCGATCGCGCCGATAAGGATCAGCATCATACTCAGCCAGAATGAGGGGAGGCTGAGGGCGAAGACGCTCGCCTTCAGGACGATGCGGTCAAGTGTCCCGCCTTGGCGCCGGCCAGCCACGAGACCGAGCAGGACGCCGCAGGGGGCGGCGACCAGCATTGCGGTGAGGGCAAGCTCGAATGTGGCCGGCAGCTTGCTCATAACCAGGGGGAAAGCAGGCAGATGATAGATGTACGACGTACCGAAGTTGCCGGTAACGACGTTGCCCATGAAAAGCAGGTACTGCCGCCAAAGTGGCTGATCCAGGCCTAGGGCAATCGTGGCATTGCGAATGTCCTCGGCTGTCGCCGTTTCGACGTTGACGACGTTGAAAACGGGATTGCCGACGCTGTGTATGCCAGCAAAGCCAATCACCGACATGACGAGAAGGAGAAGGACCGCTTGCGAGAGCCTCCCGGCGATCATGGTCATCATGGCGCACCTCTCACTTTGTTGCAGGGCTGGCTTGCATAGCGGTTGTCCAGCCACGCGGATGGACGGCATAGTCACCGACCTTGTCCCCGTGACCGACGATCAGATGAAAATGGTAGAGCGGAATCACCGGATAATCCGCCAGGACGGCCTCCGTCGCTTGGGCAATCGCTGCGTTACGCTCCGGACCGTCGTCCATGTCCATTGCCTCGGCGAGCGACTGGTCGAAAGCTGGATTGCTGTATTTGCCGTAGTTAAGTGAGCCCGTTCCAGCATCGTCGTTCGCGGTGCCGAGCAGGGCGCCGAGGCAGAAGGTGACGGCCTCGCCCGAGCAGCCACCGTACCAGACCGGATATTCGCCCTTGGAGCGTTTGGTGGCAAAGACGGAGAAGGGGGCGACTATCGGCTGAACCTTTACGCCAATCCTCGCCCAGTTCTGTGCGACGGATTGCAGAGATTCACTGTCTCCGGGATAGCGGCCTCCCGGGCCGGCGAGAACGACCCTGAAACCATCAGGATAACCGGCTTCGGCAAGAAGTGCCTTGGCCTGCTCGTAGTCGGGAGGGCTGACGGTCAGCTTCTCTGAGGTTCCTGCAAGACCGGCCGGGAACAGCTGTGCGGCAGCTGTGCCATAACCGAGAAGGATTCGGTCGGCGATAAAAGGTCGGTCGGTGGCCATCGTCAACGCTTGGCGCACACGCTTGTCTTTGAAAGGGTTGGCAATTGCTTTGCCCGCCTGGTCGGTCACGCTTGGTGTGTTTTCCCGGCCGATGTCGAACTGAAGGAAGTTCGACCGGGCAGCGGCAGTGCTTTCGACTTGCTTACCTCTCTGTTGCAGTCCCGCGACATCGCGAGCCGGGATATAGTCCGCAACATCGACATCGCCGGTGGTAAGCGCCGCGACCCGCGCCGCCGGGCTTTCGATGACGCGGAAGACGACATTGTCCCACGCGGGGGGTCCGCCCCAGTAGGCGTCGTTCCTCGTTACGGTCAGAACCTCGCCGGACTGCCAGCTCTTGAATTTGTATGGGCCAGTTCCGACCGGCGTGGAGCCGGCATTGAGCGCCTCTGTCTTGGCGAAGCCCTCTGCCCTGTCCTTCATAATGAAGATAGAGGTTAGCGAAAGCGGAAGGGTTGGAGCGCTCTCGCTTGTCTCGATGACGATGGTCATGGGATCTGGTGCCGTCACAGCCTTGATCGCCTGTGTATAGGACTGGAAGCCGCCGCTAGGGGGCTTCAAGAAGTCGCGGATACGCTCGATCGAGTAGAGAACGTCCTTCGCCGTGAAGACGGAGCCATCATGAAAGGCAACGCCCTCCCGAAGCTTGAACTCCCAGGTCGTCTCGGACAACCTCTTCCACGAGACAGCAAGGCCGGGCTGGGGATTCAGCTGCTCGTCCTGGTTCACCAAGCGCTCGTAGATGTGCGACAGGAGCGAATTGTTCTCGTTGAGATCCGCATAGTGCGGGTCGAGCGTCATCAGCTTCATCTGTGTTCCGACACGGAGATCCTCAGCCTGGGCAATGCCCGCCAGAAGCGCTGCCGGCGCAGCGGTGGCGAGCGCTGCGGCGAGCGCGAACGAATGGAATTGGTGCGTGGATGCCATTATGGTGTTCCCTCCTGGATATTTTTCTGGCTACCTGAGACACGTAAGAGTGTTTGAAACACGCGAATCGATGTTCACGGAGCAGGGGCGTACTGCTCCGTGACGAGGCGCGTGCGAGTTCGATCGCTGAAGTGGCGCTTCGGCCTAGCGGCTAACGCGGCAGCGACGTGATGAGGATGGAAAGGTTTCTATTGATGATTGCAGGCAAAGTTCTGCTATTCTCAGAATCAGCCATGATCCGAGCTCCTACCAGCTTGATTGTGGTCAGGCCGTGTCCGGTGTTGTGAGCACCGGGCGCGGCCGAATGAACCACTAAGTGCCATATGAACGAAAAAAGTTCAACCGAGAACGCTGACTTTTATGAATGTAATTACGGGAGCTCAAATTCGCGCTGCAAGAGCGTTGGTTCGGTGGACTGCTGAAGACCTAGCGACTGCGGCCAGCGTGGGTATCTCTACGGTGAGGCGAGCCGAGGCGGAAGATGGAAAGCCAAACGTAACAGCAGCCAACCTGAAGCTGATCCGGCTTGCTCTTGAGAACGTCGGTGTGGAATTTCTTGCTGAGAATGGCGGCGGTGCGGGCGTGCGCTTTACGAGGCCGTCCTGATTAGTTGCTTTGAGGTCAAAAGGCTCCCGGAGGACTGTAGCTTAGTCGCCGGATTGGGCGTTTTCCGCAGAGGGTATTCAAACCTAACAAAAATCCGGGGCTTTGCTTGGACCATTAGACGGTCGCGACCCAGCCGTGACCGACCGCAGAGCTGAAAAGGCAGAGATGGTAGCGCGCTGCTCGCCCGGTACAGTCTGAAATCGAGTGTCAAATGGCAAATCCGCGCTGGCGGCAATAAGGCAGTCGAAAAGAATTCCTTGGTCTGCGATCTCGACTGAGACTAAGATGCTTGGCTCGCCGAATGGCGCGACTTCGTTTGCTAGAGCGACAACCCGCCGGCGATGAAAGCGATAGTCCCTCACGGCCTTCCGCGGCTACCGAAATCGGTAGGTAGGAACACGAACGGCTGGAGCTGGCGAAAACGACGTCGGACTGAGAACAAGAAGGCGGCGGAAATCATTAAAGCTGCCGGAGTCGGTCAAGGTGATGATCGCGAAACCGCCAGTCTGATCAGGGATGGCGGGAAAGACGCACGATCTTAACTCCGCAGGTAACGCCGCGGATGGTTCTGGAGCTTGGCTTAGGGACATTATGGGGAGCGGAGGCACGGGCAAGAGGAGCCGTATATCCAGCTAAGGGACAATCTTCCCCTAAGGCGAAACTCTGCCGCTTTTAGGTATCCGATAATGCAAGATTATTAGTCATGATGTGAGAAAGACAAGCAGTGCGGTTGTCATCAAAAAAATATAACTTAAACCGCGCAAGCCCTAAAGGGTGCCGGTCATGGATTCGCCCGCGCCCCCTCTTGTCGCCGCGCCGTGCTCCGGGCCGACTTATCTGGCTGGACCCTGCCGCGTGGCGCGAGCCGGGCGCACTTGCAGCGGCCTCTACCGCCAGCATTCCCTTAAAATCATTGGACTTCGTTAGATATGAGCCCGCCTGGGCCGGGCGGCTGGCGCCCACACCAAACCCTGATATGGCCGCCTTCGCGGTTTGGCTGATGGCTGCGGTGAAGACGAACGCGCGGTACGGTCCGCTTTTTGTGAATGCAGCCAGCGACGATCCGGCGCATGACGGAAAGTGTTTCTGGCCAGCAAAAGGCTTTCGGCCCGTGTACCGCCTTCTCCGCGTAAGCGGTTGCTGTGTTTGCCTATCTGTTGGGGGGCTGGCCTTGGAACGATCGGTCCACCGTGGCGGGCGATCTATTACGACGCCGATCGCCAGTCAGATGACATGGTCGAGCTCACCTGGCCGCTGGGCCTTGTGGACATACTTGATCTGTCCGAGCGTTTCAAACCGAGGCGCATCGATCTCGCCGGTGAGGAATCTCTCTAGGGGGGCTTGATCGCGTCTCGTCCCCCTGAAATCGGAACAACCCCGCCCGTATGGTCTTCCTGCTCAATATAAATAAGGAGCTCGTCATGAAGACTATCACTATCGCCCTTCTCGCCGCCGGCTTGGCATTCACACAGACGCTTCCCGCCGCCGCTAGTGAAGAGCAATTTCTCACGTCGTTGAAAGGCCAATATGAAGGCAAAGGCCAAGTGCGCCTCCGTACCAACAAGGGCCCCATCAACGTCTCGTGCAGCTTTCGCTCCACCGCAACGTCAAGCACTCTCTCGTTAAACGGAAAATGTCGCGGCCTTGTCGTCGTTTCACGCACGATCAAAGCTGACCTGACGAGCAAGTCTGGTGCTTACCGCGGGTCGTATATCGGGGCGGGCTCCGGGCCGGCGACCTTGGCAGGCAAGAGAAACGGCAAGGCGTTGAACCTCACGATTCGGTGGGCAAAGGAAATAAACGGCGACCGCCAGGCGCGGCTCTCGGTAGCGAAGTCTGGCTCGCGTGGGCTTACGTTGACGACGACGGATATGGACCCCACCACCGGCAAGGCGGTCGTCACAAGCAAGATCGTCCTGCAGCGCAAGTAGGTTCGGCGTTTTCCTCATAGGCGTCCCGATGTCGAGCACATTCGGTGGCGACAAGGAGGGGCAAGTCGTCCTGGCGAAGGGGAAGGTACAGGCCATTGAGAGCGCTATGAAAAGCAACCGTTGCGGGGCGACGGGAGGCAAGAACTGATGCCTAAGATTATATTGGTCCAAGGCGTGTCGGGCTCGGGAAAGTCAACTTCAATCGGTATTTTTCTCTTAATCCATGAAGTGCCAATGCGCTCTCCACAAATTCATTGAGATATTGCGGCCAGTTCCGGAGCAATCACAGTGATTCAAATCAGCGCTGCGGTGTTGTTCGCAAAAATGCTCTAGCAACGTGGAAAAACGGCAACCAGTGGTAGATAGTTCGTCGATTTTACATTAGAAGGTTACGCGATCGCTATATCGTGAGACAATTTTCTAGATTTACGGCGTCGCGATGTTCGTACACCAATTGTCAGGGGCGACAATGAGCAGAAGCTGTAAAACCATATCAAATCGTGGACTTAGGGCGTGGGTCAGATCGCCGGAGACGGAGAAGCCCAAGAGGCTTCGTGATTTTCGATATTCGCTGGCCAGAGCATTTCTGGCATCAGCGTTTTTGGTCACAGCCGACAGTGCACGGGCAAATGAAGTACTAGACGGAAACTTCACGCGAAACGTAACTACCGGTGTTACGTTCGATGCTGCTGGCTATCTAATTGTGGGTGGAAACACTACAGGTTATTTAAATATTGCTAGCGGTGGTCATGCGATAAATGCTGATGCGTATGTCGGATTTAATGGCGGGAGCCACGGTGAAGTATTTGTGGCCGGCGCAGGCGCGACATGGACGACTAACGGATACCTTATAATAGGATTGAACGGTGAGGCCTTCGTCATGGTTGACGACGGCGCAAGCATAATTGCTCAGGATGGAATTGCCATTGCAGATGGTGCGGGCAGCTTTGCGCAGCTGACCCTTAGCGGTACCGGAAGCTCCCGTGGGTTGCTTTCGACGCTCGATATTATGAAGGGATACGGAGCAGGTTTGCTTTATTGGGACGGCGGAATCCTACAAGCAAGAGGCAGTGATCCGAACTTCCTCAAGAATTTTGATTACCTCGACATCGACATTCGAGGCAATGGGGCTTTCTTCGATACGAACGGGTTTGATGTCGGCGTCCAGACACCAGGCATCCTTATCGGGAGCGGCGGGCTGACTAAATTGGGTGCGGGAAACCTGACAATAGCGGGCACCAACTCGTGGAGTGGCGACACAGCTGTAAATGCCGGCACACTGACGTTGGACACCTATTTACAGAGCGGCGGACAAATCTTGACCATTGGCGTTGCCGGAAGCGCGAGCTACGGCAAGCTAAACGTTAATGGTGTCGCGACCTTTAACAACAGCAACCTTGAGGTCGATGTCATCGGTAGCCCTGTACTGGTCAACAATACTTCTTTGGCGGGTGTCATAACCGCTGGCACGCTCAATGCTGGATCCTTTACAGTCACAGACAATTCTGCATTGTTCGACGTTGCCGCAACAATCAACGGGAACAGCGTCGATCTCAACGTTAGTACGAGTGGTGCCGGTATTACCGTGTACAGCTCAGTTCTTAACAGCCACCTGTACCCAGCCCTGGGCGCCGCCAGGGTCCTCGATACGCAAGTTCAAGGCGCGCCGACTGGAGATATGGCCAACATCGTCACGGCGCTTGGCCAGCTCCCGGATGAGCGTAGCGTAGCTCGCGCCGCGGCACAGACTTTGCCCTTCAATGCGGGGGCACACGCGACATTGGGGGCACTCGGCACCATCAACTCGATCTTCGAGAGTCGCTTTGCCGCATATCGCCCTGCCCGGCCGACTGACCACTTTGCGACGGGTCAGAACTTCTGGATCACTCCTCTTGGCTCCATTGCTGATCAGAACGACACCGACGGAAATGCATCAGGCTACAGCGCAAAAACTTGGGGGCTAGCAGCCGGTGTAGAAGGCGACTTGGGAGAAACTCAGATCGGGTTTGCTTATGCGTACGCCAGGACTCACATCGACGGCAACAGCTCCCTGAGCGGCGCGGGAACCAGCGCCGAGATCGATAGCAATGTCGTGGCCGCCTATGGCAGCCATCCACTCGCGGATGTGACCTTGGGTTTCCAGATCGACGCCGGGTGGAACAGCGCGGACAGTAGGCGCATCCTCGACTTCGGGGGGATAAACAGATCCGCTCGCGGCACCTACGATAGCTGGAACATGCATGTTGGCGGCGATCTTTCCCAAGCGATAGTCTTGGATGAAGCCAACACCTTCATACCTAGGGTTCGTGCCGACTACACGCGACTCAGAAGCCAGTCCTATACCGAGCATGGTGCAGGAGCTCTCAATCTCGATGTCGCGGCCAGCACTGTCGAAGCCTTGACCCTCGGTATTGATGGCCGCGTTGTTCATATGTTGAGCCCCAATTCCCAAATCGAAGCGACTGTCGGCGTTAGCTACGACGCCATCAATGACTACGGCCCGCTGATTGTTGAGTATGCCGGCGCTCCGGGGCAGAGTTTCGTTGCGGGCGGGATCGACCACGGCCCGTGGCTGGCCAAGGCTGGTGTGGGCTACGCCTACAGCCCCAGAGACGGCATGAATGTGACTTTGAACTACAACGCTGGATGGCGAAATGACTACGTTACCCAGTCACTAGCGTTCAAGGCAGCATGGAGCTTCTAAGCACCGCCGCAGGACATATCCGTTTACGATGTGATTAAAAGA
>Ga0160495_100611_pt1 | contig 15005 bp, 12 predicted proteins | sample DID4MG_4_FD_108251 | JGI IMG/M metagenome (GOLD analysis project Ga0160495, IMG submission 108251) | Enriched soil microbial communities from UW Madison campus, WI, USA - DID2933_E24_FP4 MG | ecosystem: Environmental > Terrestrial > Soil > Unclassified | place: USA: Madison, Wisconsin | collected... | reverse complement strand
TGCGGCAAGTCCACGCTGCTGCGGATGATTGCAGGCCTGGAAGAGATCACAGGCGGAGAACTCAATATCGATGGCAAGGTGGTCAATTTGCTGCCGCCCGCAGAGCGCAATATCGCGATGGTCTTCCAAGACTATGCACTTTATCCGCATATGAGCGTGCGCGAGAACATGTCGTTCGGCCTGAAGATGCGCGGCAACAAGGACGCGGACATAAGCGGCAGGGTCCAGCACGCCGCCGAGATCCTGAAGATCACGGATTACCTCGAGCGGCGGCCGGCCCAGCTGTCGGGCGGGCAGCGCCAGCGCGTCGCTATGGGCCGCGCAATCGTTCGGGAACCGGCTGCGTTCCTCTTCGATGAGCCTCTCTCTAACCTCGACGCTGCATTGCGGGTGGAAATGCGCCTGGAAATCGCCAAGCTGCACAATCGCATGAAGGCCACCACCGTCTATGTCACGCATGATCAGGTGGAGGCCATGACGCTCGCCGACCGGATTGTCGTCATGAACGGCGGCGTCGTCGAGCAGATCGGCAAGCCGCTGGACCTTTACCACAACCCGGCCAGCCTGTTCGTGGCGCGCTTCATCGGCAGCCCGACCATGAACACGCTTCCGGCAACCCTATCGGGTGATGCGCTTCAGATCCTTGGTCGGACGATCAAATTTGAAGGAGCGGCTGGTGTGGCCAACGACGGCAGATCCGTTGTCGTCGGCCTGCGACCGGAAGATATCGCGCAATGTTCGCCCGACGAGGCCTGGTTCAGCGGCGAACTGGTTGTTGCCGAATGCCTGGGAAGCCAGACGTACGGCTACATCGAAATCGGGCATTTGAAGATGCTGAGTGTCGAATTTCCCCGCAACAGCAAGCTTGAGGTCGGCCAGACCCTGCATTTCCGTGGCAATCCGCAGAGCGTCCATCTCTTCGATGCGAAGACTGAGAAACGGTTACCGACAAGCCACTAGACGTGTTGCAGTTCCCGAAATAACTGCTCGGGCTTTCATCACCCGAAGCGTGTCCGAACAGTCCTGATGGCAGGCGGCCTCGGCGGGCCGCCTGCTCTGGGCGCTCTACTTTCGGTGATGAACGGCCTGGAGGCCATAGACTGGAGTGGGGATGCCTTCCAGCCGCGCCTTCAACTGCAAGGAGAGATACTGCGAATAGTGGCGCGACTGGTGCAGGTTTCCGCCATGGAACCACAGCGCTTCCTGCTGCGTCGGCTTCCACATGTTGCGCTGCTCGCCCTCCCACGGACCGGGATCCTTGGGCGTGTCAGAGCCAAGCCCCCACACCTTGCCGACCTTATCAGCTGTTTCCTGGTCGATGAGATCGGCCACCCAGCCGTTCATCGAACCATAGCCCGTCGCATAGACGATGACATCGGCCGGGATCTCCTTGCCATTCGAGAGCTTGACGGCATTCTCCGTGATCTCCTCGACCTGACCCGCAGCCAGCTTCACCTTACCGTCGATGATCAGCTGAGAGGCGCCGATATCGATGTAGTAACCGGAGCCACGGCGCAGATACTTCATGAAAAGACCAGAGCCATCCGCGCCCCAGTCCAGCTGGAAGCCCGCCTTTTCCAGCGCCGCATAGAAATCGGCGTCGCGCTCGCGCATCTTGTCGTAGAGCGGGATCTGGAACTCGTGCATGATCCGGTAGGGCAACGACGCGAAGATGAGATCGGCCTTTGCCGTCGTCACCCCGTTTGCCAGGGCCTGCTCGGAATAGAGTGAACCGAGACCGATATCCATCAATGTGTCGGATTTCACGATATGGGTCGTTGAGCGCTGGATCATCGTGACATCGACACCGGCCTCGTAGAGCGCCGCGCAGATATCGTGTGCCGAATTGTTCGAGCCGATCACCACCACCTTCTTGCCCTTGTAGCCATCCGGTCCCGGATGCTGGGAGGAATGGTGCTGTTCGCCGCGGAACCGCTCGCGGCCCTTGAAGTCCGGGATATTCGCCTTGCCGGACATGCCGGTGGCAAAGACCAGTTGCTTCGGCCGCAGCACCAGTTCCTCGCCGTCACGGTCGACGACGATTGTCCATTCTTTCGTTGCATCGTCCCATTTGGCCGATTTGGCGGTCGAGCGTGTCCAGTAGTTCAGCTCCATCACCTTTGTATAGAATTCCAGCCAGTCACCGATCTTGTCCTTCGGCGCGAAGACAGGCCAGTTCTTCGGGAAGTCGATATAGGGCAGATGGTCGTACCAGACGGGATCGTGCAGGCAGAGAGACTTGTAACGCTTGCGCCAGCTATCGCCGGGACGGTCGTTCTTCTCCAGGATAATGGTCGGCACGCCAAGTTGGCGCAGCCGGGCGCCAAGCGCGATGCCGCCCTGCCCGCCGCCGATGATGACGACATAGGGCTGCTTTTCATAGCCGAGCGTGCGTTCCTCCTCTTCGCGCTCTTCCTTCCAGGTCTTGGCACCGAGATCCTGACCGTGCTTCGCACCGAGCGGACGGGTGAAGCCGGATTTCTCCTCGTGTCCCTTCAGTTCGGATAGCGCGGTGAGCAGCGTCCAGATCAGACCGTTCTTGAAGCGCACCAGTCCGTAGCCACGCCCGGTCGCCGTCTCGAAGGTAATCCAGCTTTCCAGCACGCCGTCGACTTCCGTAGCCTCCTCGCCTGCAGCAACGCGCCAGTCGGACGGCCTGGCCGTCGACAGCTGCGACTGCAGCATATCCCGCACCTGATCGCGTCCTTCGACGGTCTTGATGTTCCAGGTGAAGGCAACGAGGTCGCGCCAATAGCATTCTTCTGCGAAGAGATTGACCGCGTCGTCGATCCGGCCGGCAGCTAGGGCGGTGCCGAATGTGTCGAGTAGCGTCTGGACGCGAGTTGTGGGGGTTTTATCGAGCATAGTTTCTCCTCCTGCTCAGTGGAAAAACGGGACGGCTCCTCAACCGCCCCGCAGAACGGACCGGCCTATCGGGACAGGTCGATCAGAATTTTCAAATGCTGGCCGGCAGGGTCGAGCAACTGGTCGAACCCCTCAGTGACAGCCTCGCCCAGCGAGACATATTTCGTCACGATGCGCTTAGCCGGAATCTGGCCACTGGCGATCAGCCGGGCGACGCGCGGCCAGTAGTGGGTTGGATAGGCCCAGGAACCGCGGATATCGATGTCCTTGAACGTCACGTCGAACCAGTTCAACGGATTTTCACCCGGGTGAAGCCCCGTCTGGACCACGACGCCCTGCTTGCGAACCGCATCGGCACAATTCTTCAGCGCATGCTCGTTGCCGACGCATTCGATCGCGACGTCACAGCCGACGGCGCCTTCCGTCTCGGCACGGATCACGTCACCAACCTTCTCCGTCTTCGGATTGATGGTGCGGACCTCGCCCAGCGCCTCGCGGGCCAGCGCCAGCCGTGTATCGTTGAGATCGGAGAGAAATATCTGCAAGGCTCCGGCCGCCCGCGCTGCCAAGGCGACAAGGATACCGATCGGCCCGGCACCGGTCACGAGCACGCTGTTGCCGGCCGTTACGCCGCCGCGGTCACAGGCGTATACGGCAACCGCGGTCGGCTCGATCAGGGCCGCCTCCTGGTCGCTCAAATCGTCGGGAATAGGCTGCACGTTGTAGCCATTCAGAAGCGACGCTTCCGCCATGCCGCCGGAATGCCAGGAAAGCCCCACAAGCGCGAGGTCGCTGCTCAGATGGAAGAGGCCGCGGTCGGCATAATAGTCGCCATGCCGCGGCATGATGAGCGGTTGCACCGACACCCGGTCACCCGGCTTTACATGGCTGACGCCGTCGCCGACGGCTTTGACGACGCCGCCGAATTCGTGACCGAGGACTTGCGGGCCATGGGCACCGGTAAAGGGATGCGGTTCCTTGGGCACGAAGATCGGGCCATAGGCATATTCATGCAGATCCGTGCCACAAATCCCGCAGAAGCGGTTTTCGATCAGCACCTCGCCCGGGGCCGGCGACGGCGGAGCGTCGATCGTATCGATACGCAGATCCTTGGCGGCGTGAAAGCGCAGAGCTTTCATTGGCATTTCCTCCTGATGTTGTTCTTGCACAGGAGGGACAGCAAGCGCCGTGCCAGAAAACTGACATGCCTATTTCTTGATTGCTATCAAAAGCTTGCAGCGAGGCCTCGCGAAGGCATCCATCAAATGCACCAGATCGCCCGCAACAGGTGTTGCAGGTGTTGCATCAGTTGAGGCGCTTCAGACGGCGATGGATCGTGGACCGGTTGACACCGAGTTTGCGAGCGAGTGCGGAGACATTGTCACCGCACTCGCTCAGCGCGCGGCGCAAGGCCCCGTCATCGTCCACGGCTGCGGGCGCGGACACAGCGAAAATGTGATCAGGTAGGCAATCCGGTGTGACGAGACCGCCGTCCGACAGAGCCGCAGCGACCCGCAGCGCATTGGAAAGCTCGCGCAGATTGCCCGGCCAGGCATGCGCCAGAAGCGCCGCCCGCGCATCCTTGTCCAGACGATAGGCCTCACCATTCTCCTTCTCGATCCGTCCGAGAAGCTGGCCGATCAGCCAGCCCAAATCGGTTCGGTCGCGCAGCGGTGGCAGGCTGAGCGTCGCAGCGTTGAGGCGATAGTAGAGGTCCTGACGGAAGCGGCCTTCCTTTACGAGTTCGGCGAGATCGCGATGAGAAGCGGAGAGCACGCGCAGGCGAACCGGCCGTGCCTTTAGCGCACCAACGGGCTGCACCTCATTTTCCGAGAGGACCCGCAGGAGCCGGCTTTGCAGGGCAAGCGGCATATCGCCAATCTCGTCGAGGAACAGCGTGCCGCCGCTCGCCTCCTCGATCAAGCCGCGCTTGCCCTTTGGATTGGCGCCGGTGAAGGCACCCGGCACGTATCCAAAAAGTTCGGACTCGATGAGATGCTCCGGGATCGCAGCGCAATTGACCGCTACGAAGCTGCCCGGACTGGCGCAACTGTCGTGAATTGCGCGCGCAAGAAACTCCTTGCCGCTGCCGGTCTCGCCCTGGATGAGGATTGGGATGTCGCGGGCAGAAAGTTTTGCCGCACGCGCCTGCACGCGCTCCATGGCAATATCTCCGCCACTCAGATCACGCAACACTCGCGGCAGGCGCGGTTCAGGCGCGTCGGGCCCACGCAGGCTAACGGCGGGCGCGATGGCGCTGGCAAACAGCACAAGTCCGTTGCGCGCCCGTATCAATCGTTCGCCGTTGGGCCTGCCGCGCATGAAACGAGGCAGATCATCGACATCGATATCGAAAACCTGAGAAATCGACTGCCCCAGGAAATCCCGTGTGGAAAAGCCGCGCAGGTTCATCGACCGTGCAAGCGCGCCGAAGCCGCCGTGGGTCATGCCCGTGATGCGCCCGCTGCCATCAAGTGCGATGGCAGCATCCGGGTCGACGTCCAGAAATTCCGGCGAGCGGGCGAGCCGCAGCACCCAGTCGTTGCGGGTGCGGGTCATAAGGTTGGCAAGCTCGATGCGGCGCGCCGTGGAGGCGACGAGGTGCAGCGCGAGTTGCTGGCTTGCCTTGGCTGTCGGCGATCGTAGCTGCGATATGTCGAGCACGGCCGTCAGGTCGCCCAGCGTGTCGAAAACGGGTGCAGCGGTACAAGTGAGGCCGATATGGCTGGTATCGAAATGGTCGTCCTGATGAATGATCACCGGCTCGCCGGAGACGAGGCAGGCGCCGACCGCGCAGGTGCCCGCCCGGTTCTCCGACCATTCAGAACCGAGATAGAGACCGGCCCGGCGCAGCTGGTTATCGAAGGTCGGATCGCCCATGAAGTCGACGGTCACGCCCCGCGCATCCGACAGGAGCAGCACATAGTTCTGCTCGGCGATCTGATTGAACAGGGTTTCGAGGCCGGATCGGCCGATGCGGATCAATTCCTCCGCCTGCTCACGATGTTCGCGCAGCTTCAGCTCGGGAACGATATAGGCTTCCTGCGCGACCGTCGGATCGAGCTTGTAGTCGTTGAGACAGCGCAGCCAGGACTGGACGACGGGCGCATCACGCGGGCTGACCGCCCCCATTCCGACGCGCTCGATCTCCCGTATGTGCGACAATGTCGACACCATCCGCTCTTCCTCCTGTGCGTATCGTTGCACAGGATCGGGTTGACGGCAATTCAGAGAATGCGCCGGCAGGTAGGGTCAGTTGATCACGGCGTGACGGCGTTGGGCTTCCCGGGCGAGGATCTCCCGCGCCGCGTGATAGGCGATGGGGACATTGAGATCCTTTGATATCTCACCAGCTGCAATGAGCGCGTGATACCGGGCACAACACACCCGCAGGAACGAAGTGAAATTGCCGAGATCGTGATCAGCATCCATCGCTTCGTGCCAGAGCCTCGTTATGAGCTGCGCGACGGTCATGCCGTCGCGCAGTCCGATTTCGGTCAGCGTGTCCCAAAAGTGGTTCTCGATGCGGATCGAGGTAGCGACGCCATCTATTCTCAGGCTGTGGGTTCGGCTTTGCCATTGGCTGGCATCGGCCTTGATGAAGAGTTCGCACATACAGACGGCCCTCCTTGCCTTCGATCCCGGCGCCGTCCGGATGTCGAACCGGTCAGCCGCGCTGTTCGCATCACTCCACCCGCATGGGTCTTACAGGATCGCCAGAAACTGCTTGAGCCATGCCGGATGTGCCGGCCATGCCGGCGCCGTCACCAGATTGCCATCCGTGACGGCTTCTGTCACCGCGATATCGGCGAATGTTCCACCCGACGCTGTCACCTCATAGGCGCAGGCGGGGTACGCCGAGCAGGTGCGCCCCTTGAGAACGCCGGCCGCTGCCAGCAGCTGTGCGCCGTGACAAATCGCGGCAACCGGTTTTCCCTCATCAAAGAAGTGTTTCACTTTGGCGAGCACATCCGGATTCATTCGAAGATATTCGGGCGCGCGACCGCCCGGAACGACCAGCGCATCGTAGCCGGCCGGATCAGCAGCAGCGAAATCGGCGTTCAACGCGAAATTATGCCCGGGCTTTTCCGAATAGGTCTGATCGCCTTCAAAGTCGTGGATCGCCGTTTTTACCGTCTCGCCAGCCTTCTTGCCGGGGCAGACGGCATCGACGACATGGCCGCAGGCCAGAAGCGTCTGGAATGGGACCATGGTTTCATAGTCTTCCGTGAAGTCGCCAGTGATCATGAGAATCTTCGCCATCGTACATCCTCCCTTGCCTTGATGGTTATCGCGGCAGAATAGGTCTTGTGACTCCGAAGCGGGTGTTATTCCGATACTACCGGCAATGCCGTCGCGCTTTTGCCGAGCTTTTGGTGATTTCTTCGGGTCGCCAAGTGGCGGCGGCCCGACACTCAAGGTCGATCTCGCATAGGTCGCAAGTTCGTTATCATCGGCTCCAGTCGAAGTGGTAAATCAAATATCTGAGTGGCAGCGATCTTGTCGCAGGGCGAAGCGAGGATATCTGGAGGTTTAACCCAACCGAACCCAAGGATCCCGTCATGCAGTGGTTGCAGAGCATCGGCATCAACCTCGACGTTCTACCTCATCTCGGCACCCTGTTGACCGCCTACATCCTGGCGCTGCCTATCGGCTGGGATCGGGAACGTCACGAACGGAGCGCCGGACTGCGGACATTTCCTCTCGTCGCCATCGCGAGCTGCGGGTTCGTGCAGGCGGCGGAACCGCTCATCAATGGCAATGCCGAAGCGACCGCGCGTATCGTCGAGGGGCTCATCACCGGAATGGGCTTCATCGGCGGCGGCGCCATTCTCGTTGTGAAGAACAGCGTGCGCGGCACCGCAACGGCTGCAAGCCTCTGGGCAACGGGCGCCATCGGCACCTCCGTCGGGCTCGGTTCCTATGACACGGCAATCGTGCTGTCCGTCGTGACGCTCCTGACCCTTCGCGCCATGTCGACCTTCAAGGAAGAGCCGGAAGACTTCACCCGCAAATCAGAGTGATCCTTGCGGCGAGGAATGCTCGAGCCCCTGCCCCGCCGTTGTTTAGGAACCGATGCGTCAATTGCGCATTACATCCAGAGGCATCGCGACTGCGGAGATTTCCATGGATAACAAGGACAGGCTGATCCTGGCGTTGGCGGCCCTTCTGCGTGCGGAGCGCGAAACCCGCGGCGCGTTGACGGACGCGCTGGAAGAAGAATCCATCTCGCGCGAAACGCTCCTCGACATATTGTCAGACCCCATCCCCATCGTGACGCAGGAGGATATCGAGTTCGCCGAGCGTTTTGCACTCTCGAAGCATCTTCCGCTTGAAAGGAACGGATGATGGCGCCGCGGGCCTTCTGGAAGGGTTATCTCAAACTCTCGCTGGTGACGTGCCCAGTGGCCATGTCACCAGCGATTTCGCAGGAGGACAAGGTCCGCTTCCGCACCTTGAACGGCAAGACAGGCAATCCGGTAGTCAGCCGCTATGTGGATGCCGTCACTGGCAAGGAAGTCGGTGAGGACGATGAGGTGAAAGGCTATCCGCGCGGCGAAAACGATTATGTCATGCTGGAGGACGACGAAATCGATGCGGTGGCGCTGGAAAGCACGCGCACCATCGATATCGAGACCTTTGTGCCGCGCGAGACGATCGAATGGATCTGGTACGATTCTCCGCATTTTCTGGTACCGAACGATAAGGTCGGGGAAGAAGCGTTCTCCGTCATCCGCGAGGCCATGGCCTCGACCGGCACAGTGGGTGTCTCCCGGCTCGTGCTCTATCGCCGCGAACGGGCCGTTATGCTGGAACCGCGAGGCAAGGGCATCGTGCTATGGACCTTGCGGTACGGCGATGAAGTGCGCGGCGAGGCAGATTATTTTGCCGACCTGAAGCAGGCAAAACCGGATTTAAAGGCGCTGGCCCTCGTCAAGACGCTGATCAAGGAGCGCACCAAAGCCTGGGATCCCAAGATGGTCGACGATCCTGTACAGGAGAGATTGCTCGACATCATCGCGGCCAAGAAGAAGGGGCGCAAGCAGCCGTCCACACGCAAGGCTCAGCCGAAGACATCCGGTAACGTCATCAATATCATGGATGCCCTACGCAAGAGCATCAAGGCTGAAGGCAAGGGCAAGTAGGATCAGGTCTTCCGCCTTACAGTCTTCAACGGCCGGGCGGCGCGCGTGAAATCAGTCCATGGATCAGCCTTCAGCGACTGGAGTCGCGCCGGTGTGTTTTCGACCGTGAAATAGGCCGGGCCGATATCGGCGCTGAGTTCATCCCATGCCAGCGGCATGGAGACGGCGGCGCCAGGTCGTGCTCGCGTCGAGTACGGGGCGACCGCGGTCATGCCGCGCTGATTGCGCAGGTAGTCGATCAGGATTTTTCCGCCACGCTTCGATTTGGTGATCGTCGCCACATATTTGTCCGGGCTGTCCTTTGCCATGGAGTCGGCAATGCCCTTGCAGAAGGCCTTGACTGCGGGCCAGCGCGCGGAAGGCTTGAGCGGCGCGCAGACATGCAGGCCCTTGCCACCCGAGGTTTTGACAAAAGCGTTGAGGCCCGCCGCTTCAAGCCGCTTGCGCGTCTCCTCCGCGCCATCGATGACCGTCTGCCATTCGACGCCTTCGCCAGGGTCGAGGTCCATGATGATGCGGTCGGGCCGCTCCCAGTCCGCAAGCGTCGAGCCCCATGGGTGGATTTCAAGCACCGCCGCCTGAACGAGACCTATCAGGCCATCGAGATCGTTGATGGCGACATAGGGCTCGTCGTCCTTCTCCGCAGGGTCCTGCACCTCGACAACGTCTGTATTGATGCCCTTCCAGGCATGTTTCTGGAAGAAGGTCTGTCCATCGATGCCGCTCGGCGCACGCAAAAGCGCAAGCGGCCGACCGACGATGTGCGGCGCGATATAGCGCCAGACCTCGGTATAATAGTCCGCGAGCCCCTCCTTGGTAACGCCTTCTTCCGGCCAGTAGACCCGGTCGGGATGGGTGAGGCGCACGGTACGGCGTTGCGGGTTTGGCGCTTTCGCCGCGGTGGCTTTCGTTGACTTGGTCATTTCAGCAACGACCTCCTGTGCGGGCTTGTCTTCCCTGAGACCGCGGAAGGATGCGTGCCGAAGATGGCCGTCGGCCGTCCACGCACGGAATTCCACCTCCGCCACCAGCTCGGGCCGCACGTAACGGGCCTGGCGCGCCTCTTCCGCCGTCAACTTCCGGCCAAAGGGACTTTCCTCCGTCCGAATGCGCGACAGACGCTTGAAGATATCCTCTGCCACGAGCGCAGAAAAGCCCGTGCCGACACGGCCGACCGGCTCCAGCTCGCCCTTGTTGTAGACACCGAGCACCAGCGAGCCGATCGCCTTGCGTGAAACGGTGGATGGCACGTAGCCGCCGATGACGAACTCCTGCCGCGCCGAGCATTTCGACTTTATCCAGCTTTTGCTGCGCCCGGCCCTATAGGGCGCATCGCGCAGCTTCGATACCACGCCCTCAAGGCTGAGGCGGCAAGCATGGCGTAAAACGAGAGCGCCGTTTTCGTCGAAGTGGCCGCTGTGTCGCAAGGGACCCTCCGCTCCCGGAACAAGCTTTTCGAGCAGGCTCTTGCGTTGCTCAAGCGGCAGACGTGTCAGATCATATCCGTCGAGATAGAGGAGGTCGAAGAGATAGAAGGTGAAACGATCGTCGCGTCCGGCGCTGAGATCGGCTTGCAAGGCTGAAAAATCGGATGCGCCGGTGCCGGTCTCCACGACAAGTTCGCCATCCAGGATGGCCGTGCCGACTGGCAAGTCCCGCAGCGCTTCCGGCACGGCCTTGCCGAATTTCTTGGTCCAGTCGAGCCCGCTTCGGGTGAGCAGCTTGACCCGGCCTGCCTCGATGCGGGCCTGAAGGCGATACCCGTCAAACTTGATCTCGTGCAGCCATCGCTCGCCGGCAGGCGGAGCGTTGGCGAGCGTCGCAAGCGTCGGCGGCAGGAAATCCGGCAGCTTCCCCTTGCGAGCACCTTTCATATCCGAAGCGTCAGGTGCGTTCGTTGCCGTCTCTTCGACCTCTGCGGCCTTTTCTTGTGTTTTTGCCTTCGATGATTTGCGGATGCGTCCCGTCTTTGACGACCAGCCGGGCTCTTCACCAGCCACATCGGCGATGTCTCGTCCCGTTTTTACCGATTCCGGACGCTTCTCGAGCAGGTCGTCTTCCCCCTCAGCTACTGCGAATTCATCATCGCCCTTGATGAGCAACCAGTTTTCCCGCTTCTCGCCGGGCTTGCCATGCATGCGCACGAGATGCCAGCGCCCATGCAGCTTCTCACCGTCGAGCGTGAATTCGAGATGCCCTTTTGCATAGGCCTTTCGGGCGTCGCCGATCGGCTCCCATGTGCCGCGGTCCCAGACGATGACTGTGCCGCCGCCATATTCACCTTTGGGGATCGTCCCCTCGAAGTCGCCATAGGCGAGAGGATGGTCCTCCACGTGCACGGCAAGACGTTTATCGCTCGGCACCAAGCTTGGGCCGCGCGTCACAGCCCAGCTTTTGAGGACACCATCCATTTCGAGACGAAAATCGTAGTGCAGCCGTGTGGCATCGTGCTTCTGGATGACGAAGCTGTTGCCGCTCTTTTGTGCCTTCTTACCGCGCGGCTCAGATGTCGTCTTGAAATCCCGCTTCTGCCGATAGACGTCCAGCGTCGCCATGATCATCCTGCCTTTCGACGGCCGGCCGCCGGCTTTCCTGTGGCCGCGGGCTTCTTCGCTTTGCGTTTTGCCGGTTGTTCGCTCTTGCCCGCACTCTGGCGAAGCGCCTCCATCAGATCGACGACCTTACTTTCGGCCTTCGGTTTGGCAGGCTTGATTTTTCGTCCCTCGATCTTTGCCTTAACCACCTCGGCGAGCGCGGCGTCGTAACGGTCGTCAAAGCCCTTAGGGTCAAACCGCCCCTTCTTGGTGTTGATGATGTGTTCAGCAAGCTCCAGCATTTCGCCCTTGAGCTTGACATCCGGTATCTCCGAGAAGGCTTCCTCGGCCGAGCGCACCTCGTAGTCGTAGTTGAGCGTGGTTGCGACAAGGCCCTGGCCTTCGGGTCTGATCAGGACGGTACGGACACGGCGAAAGAGAACGGTTTCGGCAAGGGCGGCCACGTTCGATCTCTTCATGCCCTCGCGGATCAGCGCGAAGGCTTCGACGCCGTGACGGTCGGATGGCGTGAGGTAGTAGGGCTTGTCGAAATAGAGGTCGTCGATGTCGTCGCAGGCGATGAACGCTTCGATTTCCAACGTCTTATCGCTTTCAGGCAGGGCGTCGGCTATCTCCTCCGGGTCGAGCGCAATATAGTCGTTGTTGCTGACCTCATAGCCTTTGACCTGGTCCTCGCGCTCGACGGGCTTACCCGTCTCGCTATCGATAAATTCCCGGTGAAGTCGATGGCCTGTCTTGCGGTTGAGCATGTGAAAGGCGATGCGGTCGCTGGTCGAGGCGGCGGTGTAGAGCGCTACCGGACAGACCAGTTCGCCCACTTTCAGGAAACCTTTCCAGTTCGCTCTTGGCGCCACACCCGTTCTCCAGCTTGAACATCGGCAATGCCGAAACGAGGGGAATGTTCCGGCGTTTGCGGGGAACCAAAGCGGCAAAGTAGAATTCCATTTAACGCTTGTGAAGAGGAGCGGAGGACACGGTGCCCTTCATCGCAACAGCAGCATGGTCCATTCCCAGGACGGTCGCGCGACGGTTTCCCGAAGCGGGCACCGGCCTGGAACGATACGCCGCCGTCTTCGATGGCGTCGAAGTCAACTCGACGTTCTACCGCCACCATCAGGTCAAGACTTTCGAGCGATGGGCCGCCTCGGTGCCGGAGCACTTCCGTTTTGCCGTGAAGATACCCCGCGAGATTACCCACACGGAACGGCTTCGCGGCATAGACGGCCTTTTCGATGCATTTCTAAACGAGATCCGCAGCTTGAAAGACAAGCTTGGTCCGCTCCTGTGCCAGCTGCCGCCAAGCCTCGAATTCGACGCGACGATGGCCGACGAAGCCTTTGCTGCGATGCGTTGCAACCATGCTGGTATGATCGTGGTCGAACCACGCCATAACAGTTGGGCGTCAGAGCCTGCAGAATCGCTCCTGCAACGCCATGCCATTGAGCGTGTTCTGGCCGATCCGGCACCGGTCTGGCCCGAAACGAGTTTCGACAAGCCTCCAAAGTATGTGCGACTCCACGGCTCACCGAAAATCTACTATTCCAGCTACAGCAAAGCGGGCATCGAGCGCTTCGGCAAACGCCTCGCCGATGACAGCTGGTGCATCTTCGACAACACAGCCTCCGGCGCCGCCATCGAAAATGCGCTGACAATGCGGGATCAATTGATTTGACGGGTTTGGACGAACATTTCTTCGCACGCGATGTGCTCGCCGTCGCGACCGATCTCCTGGGAGCAAGCCTGCAAATCGACGGCATCGGGGGGATCATCGTCGAGACCGAAGCCTATCGCCGCGATGATGAGGCGTCACATAGTTTCAGGGGGCAAACGGTTGCAAATGCGGCGATGTTCGGTTCACCGGCGCGCGCCTATGTCTATCGCTCCTACGGGCTGCACTGGTGCCTTAATTTCGTCTGCGAACAGGGCAGCGCGGTGCTCATCCGCGCCTTGGAACCGGTATATGGCATCGAAACCATGAGAGAACGGCGGTCGGTGAGTGAAACACGAAAGCTATGCTCGGGGCCGGGAAACCTTTGCAAGGCGCTCAGCGTCACCGGAAATATGAACGGACTTTCCGTTCTTGCCCCCCCGTTTTCGCTGGAACTTCCGGCCGCTATTCCCGCGATGACGAGCGGCGTGCGTATCGGCATCAGCAAAGCCGCCGAGCGGCCCTGGCGCTTTGCGGTGACGGGATCGCCTTATCTCAGCAAGCCGATCCGAATGGAACGGAACGTTACGGACTGAGACGGCAATCTCGTGCTGATCGGGGGATGGCGATATTATCCCGCACGATCACCTCACATCCTCTCCTTATGTTTTCTTTATTCCTTCGACACGACTTCCCAATCGAAGCCTGAGCCGTGAGGCGCGTATTCTGCTCCTGATCAACAGGAGACACAGACATGTCCGACCTCTTCTTTATCGCGCTTGGCGGCGGCACTCTTCTTGTGCTTGCGTTCTATGCCCGCGCGCTCAACCGTCTTTGAGGAAAACGACGATGGTTGAACCTCTCTTCGGCTTTCTCGTCGCCATCGGCCTCGGCGCCTATCTCGTCGTGACGCTGCTGCGTCCCGAACGTTTTTGATCGGGAGCAGATCCATGACAACAATCGGATGGTTGCAGATCAGCCTCCTCTTCCTTGCCGTCCTCCTCGCGATCAAACCGCTCGGGCTCTACATGGCGCGGGTTTTCAGCTGCGAACGAACCTTTCTCTCGCCGGTACTTGCCCCCGTGGAGGGCGGCTTCTACCGCGTGAGCGGGGTAGATCCGAACAAGGAGCAAAGCTGGCTTGGCTACACGCTTGCCATGCTCACCTTCTCGCTAGCGGGCTTTCTTGCGCTTTACGCGATGCTCCGGCTGCAAGCCCATCTGCCGTTGAATCCGCAGGATTTCCCCGCCGTTCCATCCGATCTTGCCTTCAACACCGCGGTCTCCTTCGTCACGAACACCAACTGGCAGAACTACGCCGGAGAAACGACGCTCAGCCATTTCAGCCAGATGGCCGGACTCACCGTGCAGAACTTCCTGTCGGCGGCCACCGGCATGGCGCTGGCGGTCGCCTTCACCCGGGCGCTCGCCCGCTCCAAGGTCACGACACTCGGCAACTTCTGGGTCGATATGGTCAGGGCCACTCTTTACGTGCTGCTGCCGCTCTCCATCATGGTCGCGCTCGTCTTCGTCGCCATGGGCCTGCCACAGACACTCGAAGCGTCAGTCACGGCTAAGACGCTCGAGGGCGCTAACCAGGTCATCTCGCTCGGCCCCGTCGCCTCGCAGGAGGCCATCAAGCAACTCGGCACCAATGGCGGAGGATTCTTCAACGTCAACGCGGCCCACCCCTTCGAGAACCCAACCGCGTGGTCGAATTACCTGAATATGTTGGCCATGCTGTCCATCTCCGCGGCCCTCGTCTACAGTTTTGGCCAGATGGTCGGCAATC
>Ga0160495_100608_pt1 | contig 15047 bp, 6 predicted proteins | sample DID4MG_4_FD_108251 | JGI IMG/M metagenome (GOLD analysis project Ga0160495, IMG submission 108251) | Enriched soil microbial communities from UW Madison campus, WI, USA - DID2933_E24_FP4 MG | ecosystem: Environmental > Terrestrial > Soil > Unclassified | place: USA: Madison, Wisconsin | collected... | reverse complement strand
GATGAAGTTCTGCTCGGGGTCTTCGGTGGTGATGCGGCACTGCAGCGCGTGACCGTTGAGGCGAATGTCCGCCTGCGCGGGAACGCCGGATGCTGCGGTACCGATCGCCTCGCCGTCGAGGATATGAATCTGTGCCTTCACGATGTCGATGCCGGTCACGACTTCCGTGACGGTATGCTCGACCTGGATGCGCGGATTGACCTCGATGAAGTAGAACTTGCCGCTGTCGGCATCCATCAGATACTCGACCGTTCCCGCGCCGATATAGTTCGTCGCGCGGGCGATCTTCAGCGAATAGTCGGCCAGTTCCTGGCGTTGCGCATCCGAAAGATAGGGCGCCGGTGCACGTTCCACGACCTTCTGGTTACGGCGCTGGATGGAGCAGTCGCGCTCGAATAGATGCACGACATTGCCATGCGTATCGCCGAGGATCTGGCTTTCGACGTGGCGGGCGCGCTCGACGAGCTTTTCCAGATAGACCTCGTCCTTGCCGAAGGCGGCCTTGGCCTCGCGCTTGGCCTCGCGCACCTCGCGGATCAGATCCTTGGGATCGCGGATGGCACGCATGCCGCGCCCGCCGCCACCCCAGGATGCCTTGAGCATGACGGGATAACCGATCTCTTCGGCGAGGCGGTGGATCTCGCCATCGTCATCAGGCAGAGGCTCGGTGGCGGGAACGACCGGCACGCCGACGGAAATGGCGAGATTACGAGCGGCGACCTTGTTGCCGAGCTGGCGCATCGTCTGTGGCCGCGGACCGATGAAGGTGATGCCGGCGGCGTCACAGGCATCGACGAATTCCGGGCTTTCCGACAAGAGGCCATAGCCGGGATGAATGGCATCGGCGCCCGAGAGCTTGGCGACGCGGATCACCTCTTCGATCGAAAGATAGCTTTCGATCGGTCCGAGATCGCGCTCGAGATGCGGGCCCCGGCCGATCTGGTAGCTCTCGTCCGCCTTGAAACGATGCAGCGCGAGCTTGTCCTCTTCCGCCCAGATCGCGACCGTTTTTATGCCGAGCTCATTGGCTGCGCGGAACACGCGGATGGCGATTTCGGAACGGTTGGCGACAAGGATCTTGGAAATGGGCAAGTCGAACTCCTCAATGACTTGGAAGCGGGAAATGCTGCACCCGCGAAGAGAATTATTAGCGGCTAATTTGCAAAGTGCAATTTCGGACTCGTCATGAGACGCAAGATTTGCGTCGTCAGGAAATGAGCCCCAGCCGGAAGGCAAGCGCAATGGCATGGTGCCGGTTTCGCGCGCCGAGCTTCTCCTGGATACCGTTCATGTACCAGTCGACGGTATGACTGGAAATACCCAGCTCGCGGGCGATCTCAGGTGAGGTCATGCCGGCGCCCAGCAATGTCAGCGCCTCCATTTCGCGGCGCGTCAGTTCGAAATCGACGGCGGCGGTGGAGCGCGCGGCCATTTCGGGATCGATCTCGTGGATCAGCTTCCAGAAGAGACGCCGGGCGATGCCGTCAAACAGGCTCATCTCGATTCTTTCGAGATCCACCGGCCTTCCGCCGAGGCTGAGGCTGCCGAGAAGGCCGCGCCGGCCGTGGACCGGAAAGATATAGCCGTCCTCGAGCCCGTTCTGGCGGGCATCCACCATCATGCGCTCCATGCGCTTGCGGTGCGGGCTGGTGCGGTAGACGTCGAGCGTATCGCGCCAGCGGAACCCTTCCCGCGCATGACCGAGATATCTTACCGTCGGGTCGATCTGCATATAGCGCTTGCGCACATAAGTCTCGGGCCAGCCCTTCGGCCAGCGTCCTGCCAGCAAGAGCCCGTCCGGGCCTTCGACCGGCAGCGGCCTGCGGATCATGGCATAATAGTCGAAACCGTAGAATTCGAGCAGGCGCTGGAACTCGGATGTCGTCTCCGCGCGGCCGCGCATCTCCTCAAGCAGTGCAAGAAATTGCACCAGCAAACTGACTTTCATGTACCCCGCGCCGGAAGCGCCCCGTTCAAATTCCAAGCGATGCCTGACCTGTGCTCCAAGTCAGTCATGTCCCATTCATGTTGCCCCACATACAATTGGCAGGATCGAGTGATGAAAATCAATCGGATAAGGAACACACGCCATGCAAAAGAAAGTCATCGTGCACGTTCTGAGTTGCATCATGAGATTCTTACAAGCGTGACGAACTTCGCACCCCCTCTTGTGTTACCCGAACACAGGAGCGAAGGGATCGAGGTGCTACCACCGCACCGCACAACAGGTTTTGCCGGAAAGGCCCGAATTCGTGTCTTTGTTTCAGGTTTATGCAAGAGCTCTCAGCTACTTGAACGTCTACAAGCTGCGCGTCGGATCGGTCGTTGTCGCCAACGTCGTGCTCGCGGTCATCGCCATTGCCGAACCCATCCTGTTCGGTCGTATCATTGATGCCATTTCCAGCGCTGACGGGCATGTCACGCCCCTGCTGCTGATGTGGGCCGGCTTCGGTCTTTTCAACACCATCGCCTTCGTTCTCGTCGCCCGCGAGGCCGACCGGCTGGCCCATGGCCGCCGCGCGAGCCTGCTGACGGAAGCGTTCGGCCGCATCATTTCCATGCCGCTCGCCTGGCACAGCCAGCGCGGCACCTCCAATGCCCTGCACACGCTGCTGCGCGCCTGTGAAACACTGTTCGGCCTGTGGCTGGAATTCATGCGCACGCATCTGGCGACCGCGGTGGCCCTCGTCCTGCTCGTGCCCACTGCCTTCGCGATGGACTACCGCCTCTCGATGGTCCTCGTCGTGCTCGGCGCGCTCTATGTGCTGATCGGCAAGGTGGTGATGAACCGCACCCGCGAGGGCCAGGCCTCGGTGGAGAACCACTATCACACCGTGTTCTCCCACGTGTCGGATTCCATCAGCAACGTCTCGGTGGTGCACAGCTACAACCGCATCGAAGCCGAAACGCGCGAACTGAAGCGCTTTGCCGAACGCCTGATCAACGCCCAGTATCCCGTGCTCGACTGGTGGGCTCTGGCAAGCGCTCTCAACCGCATCGCCTCCACCCTCTCGATGATGGTCATTCTCGTGATCGGCACGGTTCTGGTACAGCGCGGCGAAATCAGGGTGGGCGATGTCATTGCGTTCATCGGCTTTGCCGGCCTGCTGATCGGCCGTCTTGACCAGATGAAGGCCTTTGTCGAACAGATCTTCGAGGCCCGCGCCAAGCTGGAGGACTTCTTCACGCTGGAAGACGCCGTCAAGGATCGAGAGGAACCGAGCGACGCCGGCGACCTCGGCGACGTCAAGGGCAAGGTCGAATTCCGCGACATCACCTTCGACTTCGCCAACACCACGCAGGGCGTTCGCAATATCTCGTTCACCGTGGAAGCCGGCCAGACCGTCGCCATCGTCGGTCCGACCGGTGCGGGCAAGACGACGCTCGTCAATCTGCTTCAGCGGGTCTACGAGCCCCAGTCGGGCCAGATCCTCATCGACGGTGTCGATATCTCGAAGGTGACGCGCAAGTCGCTGCGCCGCTCGATCGCCACCGTGTTCCAGGATGCGGGCCTGCTCAACCGCTCGATCTCCGACAATATCCGTCTCGGCCGCGAGGGCGCGACGGACGAAGAGATCATGGCGGCAGCCGAAGCGGCGGCAGCGAACGACTTCATTACCTCGCGCCAGAGCGGTTACGAAACCCATGTCGGCGAGCGCGGCAACCGTCTTTCAGGCGGCGAGCGCCAGCGCATCGCCATTGCCCGCGCGATCCTGAAGAACGCGCCGATCCTCGTTCTCGACGAGGCCACGAGCGCGCTCGACGTGGAAACGGAAGCCCGGGTAAAGGCCGCGATCGATTCGCTGCGCAAGAACCGCACGACCTTCATCATTGCGCACCGCCTCTCCACCGTGCGCGAGGCCGACAAGGTGATCTTCCTGGATCGTGGCCAGATCGCCGAGATGGGCACGTTCAACGAGCTCAGCCAGAGCAACGGCCGCTTTGCCGCCCTGCTGCGCGCCAGCGGCATCCTGACGGACGACGACGTGCGCAAGAGCCACACCGCCGCCTGATCGGCATCAGCGCTTCGGGCCGTCGCGCCCCTTCACCGGCAGGGCTCGCATGCCCTGCCGTTTTGCGTGGTCGGCAATCACCTCCGCCTGCCAGTCGAGATAGCGCGCATAGGCGAAATGCAGCCCGATGCCGGCGAGCACGTAGAGCGTGCCGAAGAACGGGTTCTTCCCAGTTACGAACATCAGGACCTGCCCTGCCATGGCCAGGATTGTGCCGAAGATGAAGATGGCCAGCGAATGGCGCCCGATCGCGACGAGCGGATGGGAGAGCGGTAGTGCCGCCCAGTTTGACAGGACCGGGATCGTGGCGATGAGATAGGCACCCGCCAGCACATGCAGGAGGCGCGTCGCCGACAGGTAGGTCTTGTCGAAGCCGGTCAGAACGGCCGGCAGGCCGTAGGAAAAGTCGATGTGCCACCAGCCGAGCACGACCCAGAGCATCGAGACCGCCAGATAGATGGCGCTCAGCGCAAACAGCAGCGCATTGCGCGGGATGCCCTTCGACCTTGCCCGCAGCACCCCGACGAAACCGATGGCAAACAGGAACTGCCAGGACAGCGGATTGAGGAACCACTTGCCGTCGTCGAGGAAATTCGACGGGGCGATGCGCCAGATGCCGGCGCAAAGCCAGATCGTGCCCGAAACGGCGAGCAGCAGACGCGGCCCGCGCTGATAGAGCCAGAGGAAGCCGGGCAGCATGAGGAACAGCACGGCATACATCGACAGGATGTTGTTATAGCCGAACTGGTGGCCGAGCAGCACCATGCTGACCACACCCTGCTCCGTGCGGTCGACGACGGCACGCAGATTGATTTCCGACAGGAGATCCGGCCGGCTGAACCATAGCGCCCCACCCGCGAAGATGGCGAAGGTGATGATGCTGGTCATGATGTGGGCGACATAGAGCGTCAGCGCGCGGCGCAGGATGCGCAGCGTGACGGCGAGCCGCTCCCCGACGGCAAAGCGCGATCCATAGGCAAGGCCCACCGACATGCCTGATATCAGCACGAAGGCCTCCGCCGAATCCGAGAAGCCGAAATTCTTGTGCGTGAGATGTTCCAGATACTGGCCCGGAACGTGGTTGACGAAGATCGTCAGGAGGGCGAGGGCCCGGAAGACGTCGAGGCGCGTGTCGCGTTGCCGCGGCACGGCGCCCACCGGTCCAGATTTATCTGTCATGGTACTCTGATCCACATGGGTGGATCAGAGCAAATATCCCTCTTTTGAAGATTTGATGACAGAGCCGTTTATTGTTGCCTGCCATCCGCCGTCATCCCCGCGATCCACACGCAGCGTCAGCTTGCGGCCATCGAGCACCAGCGTCGCGCTGTAGCCGTTCCAGGCTTCCGGCAGGACGGGTTCGACGAAGAGGCGGCCGCCTTCCTTGCGGATGCCGAGAATGCCCTCGACGGCGGCACGGTAAAGCCAGCCGGCCGAGCCGGTGTACCAGGACCATCCGCCACGCCCCGCACGCTCGCCTTCGCCATAGACATCGGCGGCCACGACATAGGGCTCGACGCGGTAGCGTTCCGCCGCCTGTGCATCGAGCGCATGCTTGACCGGATTGAGCAGGTCGAGGCAGGCGAAGGCCTCATCCCCCCGGCCGAGACGCGCCAGCGCCATCACCACCCAGGTCGCCGCATGGGTATATTGCCCGCCATTCTCGCGCACGCCGGGCGGATAGGCCTTGATATAGCCCGGGTCTTCCGTGGTTTCGACAAGCGGCGGCGTGAACAGGCGGATAATCCCGTTCTGCCGGTCGACCAGTTCGGCCATGACCGCATCCATCGCCTGCCTCGAGCGCTCGGCATCGCCCTCGCCGGACAGAACGCTCCAGCTCTGCGCGATGGAATCGATGCGGCATTCGGCGCCATCGGACGTGCCGAGCGGCGCGCCGTTGTCATAATAGCCGCGCCGGTAGTAGGCGCCGTCCCAGCCTGCCGTTTCCAGTGCCTGCTTGAGGCGATCGAGGTGGATTTCCCAAGCCTCGGCATGAATGCCGTCGCCCCGTTCGCGCGCGAGCGGGATGAAGGCGCGCAGCGTGCCGGCAAGGAACCAGCCCAGCCAGACGCTCGTGCCGCGGCCGGCTTCACCGACGCGGTTCATGCCGTCATTCCAGTCCCCGCCGAGAATGAGCGGCAGGCCGTTTTCGCCGGTTCGGGCAAGCGCCAGATCGAGCGCACGGGCGCAATGCTCGTAAAGCGATGCATCCTCGGCCGAACGGCCCGGCTTGAAGAAGGAATCGTGCTGTCCCTCGGCAAGCGGCGGGCCTTCGATGAAGACAAGCCGTTCGTCCAGCACGTCACGGTCGCCGGTGACGCGGCAGTAATATTCGACCGCGTGAGCAAGCCACACCACATCATCCGAGATCATGGTGCGTACACCCGCCCCGCTATCGGGCAGCCACCAATGCTGCACGTCGCCCTCGACGAACTGGCGCGCGGCAGCGTTCAGGATCTGCGCACGCGCGAGGTCCGGCTGGTGCAGGATGAAGGCCAGCGTGTCCTGCAACTGATCACGGAAACCGTAGGCGCCGCTCGCCTGATAGAAGGCCGTGCGGGCCATGATGCGGCAGCCGAGCGCCTGGTAGGGCAGCCAGTCGTTGAGCATGCGATCGAGCGCCGGGTCGGGCGTCTTGACCTGCAGCGTGCCGGTGAAGCCTTCCCAGAACGAACGCACCGACGCCATGACCGCATCGAAATCGGCCTTGCGGCTCTTCCCGGCGAGTGCGCGTGCACCATCGGCATCGGCAGAATCGCCCAGCACGAAGAGCAGTTCGCGCTTTTCGCCGGGTTTCAGGACGAGATCGATGGAGAGCGCCGCGCATGGATCGCTAATGCCGTCGGCTGCGCCCGACAGGGGCTCGCCGGTGAGCAGCGCTACCGGAGACACGATGTCGCCGGTGCGGCCGATAAAGTCCCGCCGCCATGTCGTGAAGCCGGACAACGGCGCATCGACGCCGAAGAAGCTGGTCCGACCGGCGAAGTCGAGACTGTAGGGATTGGTCGCGAAGAGCGCGCCACTTTCCTCGTCATGGCTGGTCAGCACGAAGGGTGCGGTCTTGGTGGGGTTGTTACCCAGCACCCATTCGACATAGCCGTAGACGGAGAGGCGGCGTTCGGTCTCGCCGGTGTTCTTCACGACGAGGCGCGAATATTTCACCGGGTCTTCCGGGTCCACCGTCTGCACGAGGTCGAGTTCGATACCGTCCTCCCAGCTGCGGAACGCGGTGTAGCCGAGGCCGTGCCAAGTCTCGAACTTGACCGACGGCTTGCGCGACAGCGCGGCGAACGGCGTCATCACCGTCCCGCTGTCGCGATCGCGCACGTAGAAGGCCTCGCCGGGACGGTTGATGACAGGATCGTTGGTCCAGGGCGTGAGCTGGTAGTCGCGCGAATTGCGGCTCCAGGTGAAACCACCGCCTTCAGCCGGAACATGGAAGCCGAATTCGCGGTTTGCGATCACGTTGATCCATGGCTGCGGCGTTGCCTCGCCGCCTCGCAGGCGCACGGCATATTCGCGGCGGTCGGCATTGAAGCCGCCGAAACCGTTCCAGAAGGACAGTCCGCTTCCGTCGATCGCGACCGGAGCGGGTAGCGAAGCGGTAACGGCAGCCGGCGAAGGCTTGGCCGTGGCCGGCAGCACCTCCGTCTTCGTCTCGTCGTCGCCGCGCGGGGATGATGAGAAGAGGGAGACCGTGCGGGCAATCTGGTCGGCAAGCGAGCCGTTGCGGGCGTGGAAGACGGCGCGGGCCGCTGCCAGCAAGGCCTGCCAGGTCGTGACATCCATCAGGTCGCGGCGCACCGTGAAGACGTGCTGGCGCACGCCGTCCGACTGGCCGCGCATGCGCAGGTTCTCGCACATCTGATCGAGCGTGTGCTGCATGTCCTGCGCATAGGACGCCGCGCGCTCGTTGAGGATGACGAGGTCCGCCGTGACGCCGCGATGACGCAGATATTCCTGCGCGCGCAGCGCCTCGCGGGCGACATCGAGATCGATCTCGTCGTTGATGCGCAGCACGAAGATCGGGAAATCGCCCGAAATCGCCATGGGCCAGAGCGCCGACTGGGACGTCAGGCCGGTCTGGATCGTGCCGGTATCGGCACGCAGGTGCAGGTCGGGATAGGTGAGATAGCGGCCGAGCATCTGGAAGCTCGCCGCCTCCTGCGAGGTCACGCCCACATGGCGCATATGCACCTGCGAGCGCGTCCAGGCATGGATCATTTCATGGTTGAAGCTATCCGGGTGGCGATAACGGTCGATGGCCGCATCCACATCAGCGCGGGTCGGCGCGGCGATGGTCCAGAAGATGACCTTGACCTTCTTGCCGGCGGGAACGCGCACGACGCGGCGCAGGGCCATGATCGGATCGAGCGTGAAGCCATCCGTGCCGGACAGCTGCGCGCCGGCATCGAAGGCTGCCGCGGTCGCAAGCGAACGGCCACGACCGATGAAGCGTCGGCGATCCGTCTCGATCTCGGTGCGGCGCGAGGGGCCGGCATTGTCGACGATGAGATGGGCGATTGCCATGTCTGGCTCGTTCGGATGACGCTTCTGGCGCTCGGCACGGATCGCGTCGCCGCGCTGGTCGATCTCGGTGCGGATGAACATCTTCGAGAAGAGCGGATGCGCGCTGTCGGCATCGTCGGTCGCAATGACCGGCTCCAGATAGGACGTTACCTCGATGAAGCGGTCCTCCGTACCCGTGTTGACGAGTGTCAGGCGGCGGCCTTCGGCATCATGCTCGGTGGCGACGATGACCTCGACCTCGCTGGTCAGCGTGCCGATGGTCTTGAGGAATTCCGCCTTGTCGTCGCCGAACTGAGTCTTCGTCTCCTCGTCCTCGGCGCGCTTCGGTTCGGCGGTGGCAGACCACCATTCGTTCGTCGCGGTATCGCGAAGGAACAGGAAGGAGCCCCAGCGATCTTCTGTCGGGTCTGGCTTCCAGCGCGTGACGGACTGGCCGTTCCAGCGCGAATAGCCGGCACCGGTTGCCGTCAGCATCACGGAGTAATGGCCGTTCGACAGGAAGACGGTCTCGCGCTCGCGGTTGATCGGGTCCTTGAAGATGCGGATTTCCGGGCGGAGCAAGTCGGCCCGCGTGCTGCCGACGGTTTCCGGCTCGCGCTTGGCGTTGATGACGGGAATGTCGCGCGGCGCCTTCTCCTGCAGGAGCAGTTCGGCCGCCTCGATGACCGGATCGGCATGGAAACGTTCGCGCAGCGCGCCGTTGAAAACGACGTTGGCAACGGCGGCGATGGACATGCCGTGGTGATGGGCCATGTAGTTGCGCACCACCGCGCAGGTCTTGCCCTCCGGCACGCGGGTCGGCGTGAAGTCGACAGCATCGTGGAAACCGTAGATGCCGAGCGCGCCGAGTTTGCGCAGCCGCTCCAGGTTCTCGAGCGCTTCCTTCGGCGCATATTGCGCGGCGAGCAGCGAGGCATAGGGCGCGATGACGGCGTTCTGGCCGAGGCCACGCTTCAGGCCGAGCGTCGGCACGCCGAAATTGGTGTACTGGTAGGTCAGTTCGTGGTCGCGGGCGTTGAAGGCCGCTTCCGAAATGCCCCAGGGCGTGCCCAGCCGGCGGCCGTGGTTCATCTGTTCGACCACGACGAGATTGTTCGTCTGGTTGAGGATGCCGCCCTGGCGCTCTTGCATGACGAGCGGCGGCATCAGATATTCGAACATCGAGCCGGACCAGGAGATCAGCGCGCCGCGCGAACCGACCGGCACGACCGGACGGCCGAGCTTGTACCAGTGCTCGGTGGGCAGATCGCCCTTGGCGATGGCAAACAGGCTCGTCAGGCGCGCTTCCGAGGCGAGCAGGTCGTAGCAGGCCTCGTCCAGCTCGTTGGTCTCGACGCGGTAGCCGATCGACAGGAGACGCCGTTCCGGACGGAACAGGAAGCCGAAATCCATGGAGAACGCGATGTCGCGTGCGCGGTCGCGCAGAACGACGAGCCGCGCACGCAGCGGTTCGATGCTGCCGAGGTCGAAGACGCTGTCGGCAATATGGGCCTCACAGGTCGCGACCAACGCGCCCGCCCAATGCACCACCTCGCCGGTCTGCGGTGACTTTACCTCATGGTCGAGATTGACGATGAGCTTGTTGATGTCACGCGCCAGCACCGCGAGGTTGATGACACGGATGGAAGCGAATTCGTGCTCGCGCTTGACGGCGGCGAGCGCGTTGTGGAAGCCGGCGATGCGCTCCTCCACAAGACGGCGCAGCGGGCGCACCGTCTTGCGGTCGTCAGGCAGCTGCTTGAGCGCCTCCGACAGGATGGCGGCGACATCGCCGATGCCGTCAAGGCTGCCCTGCAGATGCGCCGAGGGCGCCTCCGCCCATTCGCGGCACATGGAGGATACGGCAATGAGGTGGCCGGCAAGGTTGCCGCTGTCGACCGCCGAGACATACCGTGGTCCGAGCGTTTCCAGCGTGTTGGTGCGATACCAGTTGAACAGGTGCCCGCGGTATTTCGGCATGCCGTCGATGGTGGCGATGGTCTGCTCCATCCGGCGCACCGTTTCCTCGAAGCTGATCCAGCCGAAATCGCGCGCCGAAATCACCGAGAGCAGATAGACGCCAATATTGGTCGGCGAGGTGCGCTCGGCCAGGACCGGATTGGGCGTTTCCTGGAAATTGTCCGGCGGCAGGAAGTGCTGCTCGGCGGTGACGAAGGTCTCGAAATAGCGCCAGGTGCGCCGTGCGATCTTGCGCAGTTCGCTGGCGACATGATCGGACACGACGAGCTGGTCTTCCGTCTCCGCCGTCTGGCTGACGGACCAGGCGATCATCGGCGACAGCATCCAGACGAGAGCGAAGGGCACGCCGATAAAGGGCAGGCCGGTCTTGGAGATCATGGCAAGCGCGACGGAAACCACCGCCAGCGCCGGGGCCTGCCACATCGCCTTGTAGTGATCGAGGATACCGCCACGCGCCGCGCTGTCGGCCTGGGCGGCGGTGCGCCACTCCAGCATCATCTTGCGGCTGACGAAGGTACGGTAGAGCGAGCGCACGATGGCGTCGCCCATCAGTGCGGCGGAATGCGCGATGAAGGCGATGCGCAGCGCCACCTGCGCGTTGGCCGCGCGGATATCGGAGAACACGCGATGCACATGGGCGCGCGCCACGATATCGCTGCTGCGCGGCATGAGGCCCGAAATGAGCGAGAGCGTTGGTGCGACGAAGAGCAGGAAGATCAGCACCAGCTGCCAGATCAGCGCCTGGCGCGGCTCCATATACTACCAGCCAATGACCGAGGCGACGAGCCAGGCGATGGGGATGAGGCTGCGCCGCAGGTTGTCGTACATCTTCCAGCGGCCGAGCATGGAAATGCCGCTCGACGGGCCGAAAAGATAGGGCAGGAGCTGCCAGTCGCCGCGCGCCCAGCGATGCTGGCGCGAGGTCTCCACGCCGTAGCGGGTCGGGAAGTCCTCGACGAGCTCCACGTCGGTCACCAGCGCACAGTGCGACAGCGAGCCTTCGAGCAGGTCGTGGCTGAGCACCGAGTTCTCCTCGATGCGGCCCTTCACAGCGGCCTCGAAGGCATCGACGTGGTAGAGCCCCTTGCCGGTGAACGTGCCTTCGCCGGCCAGATCCTGATAGACGTCGGAAACGGTGAAGACGTAGGGGTCGACGCCGCGGTCGGCGGAGAAGATGCGCTGGAAGGTCGACGCTTCCTTGCCCGTCGTCAGCGACGGCGTAACGCGCGGCTGAAGGATCGAGTAGCCGGCGGTGATCTCGCCGGTCGCCTCGTCGATGACGGGACGGTTAATCGGGTGGTGCATCTTGCCGACGAGCTTGGTCACGGCATCGCGCATCAGGCGCGTGTCGGAATCGAGCGTCATGACGTATTTCACGTCCGACGGAACGACATTGGCGCCCGGCAGGAAGGTCGTGTCGCCATCGCCGCGCAGCAGCAGGTTCAGTTCGTGCAGCTTGCCGCGCTTGCGCTCCCAGCCCATCCACGCGCCTTCCGACGGATTGTAGAGGCGGCGGCGGTGCAGCAGGTAGAACCGGGTGCGCCCGTCAAAGGCGTAGCGCGCCGACAGTTCGGCGATCTCGCGCTTGGCATATTCGAGAACATCGAGATCGGCGGGCGTTTCCTCGCTCTGGCTGTCGGCCCAGTCGCTGAGAAGCGCGAAATAGATCTCACCGCGCGGGTTGGCGAGGTAATGGACCTCGAGATTGCGCACGAGTTCATCGACATGGTCGCGTTTCGAGATGAGGCAGGGCACGACGAGCAGCGTGCGCGCATCCTCGGGTATGCCGTCCTTGAACTCGTAGCCGACCAGCCGTGACGGCGTGACGAAAAAGGTAACGAGCGTGTTGAACAGACCCGTCGCCCCCTCGGAGGCCGGCAGCGCGAACAGGACGAGCATGATCAGCCAGGCGCCGTTCGGGATGTCGAGCTGGTCGAGGAAATAATAGACCGCGATCATCGCCAGAAGCGTGAGGATGATGTTGGGACCGGCAATGGCGAGCCAGTCGAGCTTGCGTGTCACGCGGACAGTCCGTTGCACGAGCGTAGGACGGTACCCGATGCGCTTTTCGAGCAGCTTGCGCTTCTTGCCCACGAGAAACGCGCCGACATTGGCGCGATAGTCGGGATCGCTCGCGTTTGCCGCGGCGTCTTCCTCGGTCATGGCGAGCGCGGTTTCGGTGACCTCCAGCTCGCTCTTGCCGGAACGGCGGGCAAAACGCTCGATGGTGTTGCGGTACTTGTTGCGCGAGCCGAAATCGAGATCGCTATAGTCCGACCGCTGGCGCAGCGCCTCGTCGAGGCGGCTGACGCTCTCGAACCAGACCGGCCACTCCGCATCGTCCACCGAGCGCAGGCTCTTGATGAGCGAACTCATGGTCACGTTGCCGGAGGACAGGCGGTTGTTTTCCGCCACGATCAGTTCCTCGAGGTCGCTGCCCCGGCTCTCGATCTTCCGCTCCAGCCACTGGATGACCGCACCCGATGTCTGAAGGCCATCGCGCAGGCGGTAGAGAAGCTGGACGACGAAGGTGTTGTCCTCGGTCAGGCTCTCGATGGTGCGCAGATGCGCGATGGACTTCTCCGGATCGTTGAGACGCACCAGCTCGTCGGCCACGTCATTGGCCTTGAAGCGCATCTTGCGGGAGCGCTCGACGCGGCTGGAAATGCGCCGCAGGTTCTCCAGGAGCACGAAACGTACGAAGGACGGCAGCGCCCAGAGCTCGCCGATCTTCAGCGGATCGACCGACTGGAAGCCCTGCACGAAAGCGGTCAGGCTTTCCTGCGAGACACTGCTGTGCGTATGGGCGACATAAAGCCATGCCAGTGCCAGCGTACGCGGCAGCGACTGACCGTCGATCTCGACAGTCGGGAGCTGCCGGTAGAAGCGGCGGGGGAAGTCGCGGCGGACCTCCTGGATCGCTTCCTCGATCACATAGAAGTTGTCGAGCAGCCACTCGGCCGCCGGCGTGATCTGCGCGCCGGCCTCCACATCCTTGGCCGTGACCTGATAGACGCGGAAGATTTCCTTTTCGTTTTCCTTGTGCCGTGCACGGAAATCGAAGGGATGGAAGCCCGGAAGCACCGCCGCCTTGTCGCGGGCGAGCGCTTCGCCGCACGCGGCGAGCTCCTCCAGCGTCAGATAGGTGGCGCGGATCGAATCGTTATAATCGATCTGCCGGATATCGGTATCGCGCGAGGAGGCTTGCGGCGGAGTATGAAGGGACATGTTTCTGATTCTGGAACCGGCCATGTTGAGCCACCCGGCAACGGCCGTTGCGCCGGATTGTCTTTCGCGGGCGGGCTTCATTCTGCTGTCGCGATCAGCCATGGCACCCGACCTCGCCCTCATGGCGTTCCGGATGCGATTTTGACTGAAGCGACACGCTGTTTAACATCCACGCCGCGTGGTGCATGAAAACGGCATTTTTTAGCCGTAAGGACAGAGACTTGCAACCTGTCAACAGGGCGGGATGGCGCAGCATGGACCCTCATTTGCGGTTTTGGTGAATCGCTCATCCTGAACATGAGGCGAGCCCGCGCGAGGTGCAGGCGGACCAACAATGCGCGGGGGATAAAAAAGGTTCCCGCCCGAATGCAAACCGCCCGCCATTGACTCGAGACCCGGGGAGCGCGAGGTTGCCGGCGTCAGGGTCTTCCGAATCGGGAACGGTCGGAGGCTAAGAGGGAAGCCGGTGCGAAGCCGCAGGGAACAAAGACCTGCGCATCAAGACCGGCGCTGCCCCCGCAACTGTGAACGGCGAGCGTCTGTCGCTCCGCGCCACTGGTGTCACGCACCGGGAAGGCCAGACAGACGCAACGACCCGCAAGCCAGGAGACCTGCCCTGATACCTGTAACGACCTGGGCGGGGTGTCCCAAGGGTGCGCTTGCAATGGCACACAGTGGCCACCAGCAGCGTGCGTCCGGCCATCCCCCAATTATCCGATTGGGGAAGACATGTTTCAACTCACCGAAAATCAGGCGCCCGGCACCGGCAAGCCGGAATCCGTGTTCATTTCCTGGCTTCTCTGGCAGCCGCGCGGCGCGGACCTCCCGGCCGAAGCGCTGAAGGAAGTGCAGAAACTCGCGCGGCTGGATAATGCCGATCCCGACATCGCCAGGCTGAAGGCCTTGTTTACGTCGCTGGCCGGCGCGGACGGACCGCTGCACTAGGTAGGCACACAAAACATATGTTGACATAAAGATATCTTTATGTGATCTCCGATACTGAATGAAAGTACCGGAGGGTTCTCCCATGGCCAATTCCCACCTGGACGACCTGTTCGGCCACGAACAGCCGCCGCGCGACGGAAGCGAAGTCCTTGCTGCCCTCAAGGCTGCCGCCCGCAAACGCATTCTCGTGCTCGACGGCGCGATGGGCACGGAAATCCAGACGCTGAAGCTGGTCGAAGATGATTTCCGCGGCGATCGCTTCGGCGACTGCGCCTGCCACCAGCAGGGCAACAACGACCTCCTGACGCTGACCCAGCCGGGCGCCATCGAGGACATCCATTACCGCTATGCGCTCGCCGGCGCCGATATCCT
>Ga0160495_100606_pt1 | contig 15089 bp, 15 predicted proteins | sample DID4MG_4_FD_108251 | JGI IMG/M metagenome (GOLD analysis project Ga0160495, IMG submission 108251) | Enriched soil microbial communities from UW Madison campus, WI, USA - DID2933_E24_FP4 MG | ecosystem: Environmental > Terrestrial > Soil > Unclassified | place: USA: Madison, Wisconsin | collected... | reverse complement strand
GCGTTCGGCATGCACCATATCGATTTTCTGATCACCGATGTGGATATGCCGGGTGGGCTTAACGGGTTCGATCTCGTAAGATTCGTTCGGCATCACGACAGCGGCGTTGGCGTCATTGTCACATCCGGTGGAAACAGGCCCGGCGACGCAGACCTCAAGCCCGGCGAGACCTTTATTGCCAAGCCCTATCGAATGGATGTCATGGTCGCGCACATGAACCTTCGAGATCGCCGGAGTGAGCGGCGAGTGAAGGTGTAACACAATAGCCCGATCGCGCTCAGCAGCATTTGTGCTCAAGAGCCCTCGTGACGATCATGCCGTCATGCGGCATCCCGAAAGCTCGCCGTCTCGGGGGGAGGCGGGCTTGTACGGAAGCGCGCTCCTTTCAGCCAGAGCTTGAGCGCCTCCCAGTGAATGCCGGCAATTATCTTGAGCGTCATCAAGGGGAAGCGCAGGAGGCATCGAGCGAGGTTGGCGTCAGTCAGCGGCGCGGCGTCCGCCTGGAATGTTGCTGCCAGCACCGGCTCTTTGCCTGCGGTCTCGTGAATGCGGATGCGCACGGCCTTGCCCGGCGGAAGGACGCGGAAGTGGTAGCGCAATCCCATATCCATGAAGGGCGAGACATGGAAGATCTTGGTTCGGGTCTGGCGGATGCCGGCCGGGCTTTCCTCTCCCTCCAGCACCGGTGCCACATAGCTGTGCCGCTCGCCGAATGTGTTCCGCACGGCGTAAATGATCGCGATCAGTCGTCCGTCCGCGTCGTAGGCGAAATAGGTGGACAGTGGATTGAACACATAGCCGAACATGCGCGGATAGGCGAGCAACAGCACCCGCGCCGCCGGCTTGTCGAGCCCGGCACGCGCCAGCAGGCTGTCTGCAAACATGCGCAGCGTCTCACCCTTGTTCTCGACGTGGTCACTTTCGCGGAAAGAAAGGATGCCCGGCCTGTTCACGGCGAGGAGGCGGGTGCTCTGGGAAAGCGCATCGAGACGGTCGATATCCACCAGCAGGGAGAAGACGCTGTAGCTGAAACGGTGTCCGAAGGGATTGAGCCGCTGGTGCATGACCTTGCCGGGGTAAAGCGTGCCAGCGGCCGCTGGCGGCGCCCCATTCTCGGCCATACTCGTGATACGGTCGTGCCTCATCTTCTCTCTTTTGCCCGCTTTTTCACGGCGCAGGCTGCCAGTGGACGTCTTTGCACAACACACCGCCCAGGATGCAGCCGCGGGTGAGAAGCGATTTGCCCGAGACCTGCACCGTGATGGCATAAGTTCGGTCGCGTTTGGCATCATACGCGGTGCCGGCAAGCGTGTCCGCCGATTTCGGCTTGAGCGACATGACGAGCCGGTCTCCGGCCTCCTCTCCCTTGCTGGTATCGCGGATCCAGAGATTTGTGGCGCAGATATTGCTGCCGCAGGGCGCTATGCGCACACGTGCATTTCCATCGTCGCGTAGCCATGTTCCGCTGGGATCGGCAGATTCCTGCGCGTAGGACACAGCGGCGGTCGACATCAAGGCGGCGCATGCATTCAGAACGGCTATTCTCATCGATCCATCCTCCTTGCTTTCCTGTGAAATACGGAAGCGCCGGCCGATCGGTTCACTCTTGGTGATCCGCCGAAGACGGGATGGCGTAGACAGTGTCGAGGACATCGCAGGAGACAATGGTATGAAGACGATCGCAACGGCCTATCTGGCAACCGGCATCGCATTCCTGATCGTCGATGCCATCTGGCTCTCGACAATGGCGGACATGCTTTACAGGCCGCTGATGGGCGACAAGCTCGCGCCGCAGTTTCATCTGGCTCCGGCCATCGTGTTCTATCTGATCTATGTCGCCGGCATCGTGTTCTTCGCCGTCATGCCCGCAATCGAGGGCGGCGGGCTTGCCAAGGCTGCGCTGAATGGTGCCGTGCTTGGCCTGGTTGCCTATGCGACCTATGACCTTACCAACCAGGCGACGCTGAAGGATTGGCCGCTTTCAGTGACACTTGCCGATATCCCTTGGGGTGCCTTTGTGACAGCCGTCGGCGCTTCAGCCGGTTTTCTTGTCGCCAGCCGCGTTGGATGATCGTTCCGCCTCCGCGAGAACCCCGGAGAATATAAGGGCGACAAAAGCCGTCAGCGTGCTGGCGCTGATGAGATTGAGGCGGGAGAGCGCGGCATATTCCGCTGCGTCATAGTGGGCGAGCGGCGGTCCATAGAGGTCGTGCAGCAAAAGAAAGACACCGAAAGCAAGTGCCGTGATTGCCAGCGCGACCAGACGCTCGCGAGGACGAAACAGCAACAGTGAGATGACCCCACAGGGAATGAGAAAGATCTCGACCGCCGAGGCGGTGCCGAAAAGCCAGGCCGAGAGCACCGTATTGCCTATACCCGCCAAAGGCAGGAGCGCGCGACCGGCGGTATCGTTCCAGCGTGAAACGGCCGGTACGGCAAGGAAGAAGGGTGTCGAGAGGAATGTGAACCAGGCGGCCGTGATGTCGTCGCTGACCAGCCAGAAAAGATAAAGCGGATAGAACGGCTGATTGGACGCGACCACAAGTGCGATGACATTTGCCGCAGCCACGCGCGGATCGGGATGGCGGGCATAAGCCCGCACTGTCTCGATGGGGTTGGCGAGAAGGGACATCACGATCTGGTGCCGGCGGGGCGGAGGCGGTAATGACTGACACCCCATTCCTCGCCATTCGCATGCCCAAAAAGTCCGGCCGTGGCGAGGAAGAACAGTCGCCAGCGCCGCATCCAGAGTGCCGCGTCGGGCCCGTAGGTCGCGTTGAAGATGGTACGGATTTCGTCTCGGTTCTTGTCGAAATTGTCGAGCCAGTCGAGGGCCGTGCGTTCGTAATGCGTGCCGTTCCAGCGCCAGTCCTTCTCAACGATGAAGCTGTCGCTGAACTCCCGCACGAGGCCATGGCTCGGCATGACGCCGCCGGTGAAGAAATACTGGGCGATCCAGTCCGCCTTGTCGGCATGGTCGAAGCGGTAAGCCGTCTTGCGATGCGAGAAGACATGCAGGAAGAGACGACCGTCGTCGCGGACCCAGCCGCGCGCCCGTTCCAGCAGAGACTTCCAGTTGGACATGTGTTCGAACATCTCCACCGAAACAATTCGGTCGAAAGTTCTCTCCGGAGAAAAGATATTCATGTCGGCGGTGACGACCGTGAGGTTGCCGAGACCGCGCTCGATGGCCTGTGCCTCGATATGGGCTCGTTGCGAGGCCGAATTCGAGACGCAGACGATGCGTGCGGACGGATAACGTTCGGCCATGAAAAGGGAGAGGGATCCCCAGCCGCACCCCAGTTCGAGAATGTCCTGTCCATCGGCAAGGTCCGCATGGCGGCACGTCTCTTCAAGCGCCGTGATCTCGGCTTGCGCCAACGTGGTGCTGGATGAGGAATAGAGGCAGGAGGAATATTTACGGCACGGCCCGAGCGTCAGAGCGAAGAATGCCGCCGGAAGTTCGTAATGCTGGGCATTGGCTTCATCTGTGTGAACAGCGATCGGCCAATCGGTCATGGATCGGGCAAAGTCGCTATCCGTCGGGCCACCGCTCTGCGCCAGCAGACGGCGCGTGCGCCCAACGAGCCGGCTGATGCCGAAGCGCAGGGCGGGATCAGGAACGGGCAGACGCTCCGCGGCGGTAATAGCAGTAACGGCAAGGTTCATGACGTCTTCTCCCTTTTCTTTAAACCGGGCCAAAACGCGTTGACGCGAGTGACGTAAGCCGCGAAGGCCGCGCCCCGTGAACGCATCATGTGCGCTTCGAGCGGGGGAATTCCCGAGACATGTACAAGCAGCCAATACATGAAGGCCGGGCCGGCAAGCGCCAACCATCCCCAGCCCCAGTCGCCCGCGGGGCCGACAGCGATGACCGCATATCCGCACCAGCCAAGCCACTGGAAGAAGTAGTTGGGGTGACGTGAGCGGCTCCACAGTCCCTGGTCGCAGACCTTCCCCTTGTTTGCCGTCTTGCCGCGGAACCGCGACAGCTGCGCGTCGGACACACCTTCACCGATTACAGCCATGGCGAGGATGGCGATGCCGGCAACATCGCTCCATTGCAGCCCTACTGCCGGGTTTCGTGCGGCAATGAAGATGGTTGCAATCAGAAGAAGTGCTGCGGCGGCCTGAATCTGCAGAAAGAGGAAAAGGCGCAAGCGCCAGCTTTCCCCCCATTCTTCGCGCAGTCTTGCATAACGCGGATCCTCGCCGCCTTGCAACGTGCGCCGCAGGATATGGACGCCCAGCCGGCAGGACCAGAAACCCGCGGCGGCTGCGATAAGGAGCCGCCGCTGCCAGTCGCCCTCCCAGGCGATAACGGGCACGAGCGCGGCCGTGATGCCGGTGGCGCCCACAAGGAACGACCAGACCGCATCGACCCAGCCGGATGTAGCCCCCTTTACGACGGCAAACCACACAACGGTCATTACGAGTCCAGCGGCGGCGGCAAGAAGGAGGAAGAGCACCGCCGCCGTCATGGCTCAGATCCCGAAGATCGGCTGCAGCATGCGGCCGATGACGTTCTTGAAGCGCATCTTGCCCTCCATGGCGGCAAGGCAGATGCATTCAACATCCCGGTCGACAATCGGCTGGTGCTCGACGTCGTCGTCCATTTCAGCAAGGTCTCCAGGGCGAAACGTGCCGAACTTGTCGGAGAACGAGCCCGAGACGATGTAGGTGAACTCCGTGCCGACATGCCCGTGATCGGGAAGAGCGCGACCAGGACCGACTTTCAGCAGGATGAGATTGGCGTCCGGGTCCTGCGGAACGCCGACACGGCTCATCTTCATGCCGGGGCCAATCCAGCGCCAGCGCCCGATATCGCAGCCACGCAGGGCGTCCGGCAGACGGATACCCTCGATTTCAACAGGTGTGGGCGGCGACGGCACGACTGCCGAAGCTTCCTCATCGTCATCGAGCATAGCCAGGGTATCGTTCAGCGCCTTTGCCGAAAGCGGGGTGGGGTCCATGTCTTCGAGGATGGCACCACCGACAGCCTCGAAAGTACCAATGCGGGCCCGACAGGCCGGGCAGCTTGCCAAATGCGCCTCGACCACGATGGCCGGACCAGCGGCGAGCGTGCCGGCGGCGAAGCGCATTAGGGTCTCGTCTGTTGCGTGATGGTTGGCGGTCATGATCTGTCTTCCAGCAGCGCGCGCAGGCGGTTCATGGCCAGGCGAGTTCTAGATTTCACGGTGCCGAGAGGGATACCCAGCTCATCGGCGATTTCTGTCTGCGATTTCTCGCTGAAGTAGGAGAGCCGAATGATGGTCTGCTGCTCGGGCGAGAGGGTCTTCAGCGCCTGGCGCACCTGCGCGTCGCGCTCGGCTCCGAGCAATCCGTCCTCGACTGTGTCCGGTGAACCCTCGGGATCGGCCGGCAGCGCCGACGGGTCGCGCTGCCGGCGCAGGTGATCGATGCGGATGTTGCGCGCCACCGTAAAGATCCAGGTCGCGACGCCCGCCCGCCCGGCATCGAAATACGAAGCCTTGCGCCAGACGGTCAGCATCGTCTCCTGCACGAGATCCTCCGCCACAGCGGAAGAAATCGTCCAACGCAGGAAGAAGGTCTTCAGTCGCGGGCCGAAATAACGGAAAAGCAGCGCAAAGGCCTGCCGGTCGCGTCCCTGAGCGACCTGCATCATCATTTCGACGAGCGCGTCGGGCGACGGCGTCTGTTGTGTATCCCTTGAACTCACCACGGCAAGCCGCCGGCCTGTCGGCACGCTGGGTTTGCGATCAATCTCAATGGGGCTCGAAACTTCATTCATGCGTCCTTCTACGCGGCGTTCTCCAGAGTGGATCACACCGGACGAATTTGGGTTATGGCGGTGATCCGTCAGAACACCAGGCTCGTAAAGAGTTCTACTAGTTTCTCACGAGTTCGACAGCCGCAGAAGGATTGTCATGCGCCATTTTCCTCAATCCGACCGGCCCCTGAAAATTGCGGTTGTGGGCACGGGCATTGCCGGTCTTTCCGCTGCATGGCTCTTGTCGCAACGCCATGAAATCACGGTTTTCGAGGCGGACAGCCGCGTCGGCGGCCATTCCCACACGGTGGACACGGGGGGCGCACCTGTCGATACCGGCTTCATCGTCTATAACGAGGCGACATACCCCAACTTAACGGCGCTGTTTGCACATCTCGACGTGCCCACGAGGGCATCCGATATGTCTTTCGCCGTCTCGATGGATGGAGGGCAGCTCGAATATGCGGGTACCAATCTTGCCGGCCTTTTCGCGCAGCGCAGTAATCTGGCAAGCCCGCGGTTCTGGTCCATGCTGCGCGACCTCGTGCGCTTTTACCGGCAAGCGCCGAGCGGTGTAAGAGATCTCGATCCGTCCGCCAGCCTCAATGACTATCTCGACAGCGCCGGCTTCGGGCGCGCCTTTCGAGAGGACCACCTTTATCCCATGGCCGCTGCGATCTGGTCGACGCCAGCTCTGGAGATCGGGAACTATCCGGCGCTTTCCTTCGTGCGTTTCTGCGAAAATCACGGTCTGCTCAAATTCGTGCGCCGGCCGGTCTGGCGCACGGTCGAGGGCGGCAGCCGCGCCTATGTCGAACGGCTGACAGCTTCTTTCCGTGATCGCATCCGCATCAATGCGCCGGTGAAGTCGATCCGCCGGGTGAACGGCGCAATCGAGATTTCTGTCCCGGGTGCTGAGCCGGAATGGTTCGATCATGTCGTGATTGCCGCCCACGCCGACCAGTCACTGGGTATGCTGGCAGATCCGTCGCGACGGGAGGCTGATCTGTTGGGCGTATTCGCTTATGCCGACAACGAAACGGTACTGCACCGGGACGAAAGCCTGATGCCCAGTCGTCGTCGCGTCTGGGCGAGCTGGAACTATCTGGCGACGTCCGGGCGGGATGGTGTGGCTCCTCGAAAGCCTTGCGTCACCTATTGGATGAACAGGCTTCAGGGTATCTCTGACAAGCGTCCGTTCTTCGTAACCCTCAGCCCTCTTCATGCTCCCGCCGAGGACAAGGTTATCTGGCGCGGCCTATATCAACATCCTCTATTCAACGCGGCGACACTTGCAGCGCAGAAGCAGCTTTGGTCCCTTCAAGGCGAAGGCAACACTTGGTTCTGTGGCTCGTATTTCGGTTCCGGATTCCACGAGGACGCCATTCAGGCGGGGCTTGCGGTCGGCGAAAGCCTCGGGGGAGCCAGCAGGCCATGGACCGTCCCCGGGCATTCCGACAGGATTTTTTGCAGCCCGCAAAATGTCTAATTTTGTCGGCCGGACCGGTAGAAAAGAAGCGCGGCATTTATGCCGCGCTCATGCCGCCTTATTTGATTGTCGGTGATGCCTTGCCAAGCTTTACTGATGGTTCGCGTCCCCAGACACGCAATTTGCCGAGTTCGGAAACGAAGCCGGCAATGCCGTCCTCGCCGGGAAGCATGATCACGCCCTCGTCGAGGGCATCAGCGATGCCGGCCTTTTCCAGTAGTTTCACCGCCGACGAGTCGTAACCGATGAACTTGCAGTGTTGGAAGGCGTCGGCAACAAAGTCGCGCGCCGTTGCTTCCATCACGAGGTCGTCGATCGCCTCGGTAGACGTCAGGAGTACCACGGCATCGAACAGGACGGACGGTCCACCGTCAATCATATGATGCGCCTCGACCCATGATCCGTCCGATGCCGTGACGCCGCCGACCTTCGGAGCAATCAGTTCATAGACGGCACTTTCCGTTTCTATCGCCGCCATAATGCCCTTCAGCAGTTTGGCGTCCACGCCGTCCGTGACGAGAATGCCGAGCTTGCGGCCCTCGAAGCGCTTGGGGCCTTTCACGACGATGCTGAGTGCCGGCGACGGCTCCAGATCCTGGCGTGTCGGCACGGCCGCGTCTGCGGGCTTCGGCATCGACTGGAAGCCGAGCTTCTGGGCAACGGTCGCGGCCAGCGTCTCGTCGATATTGAGAAGATGCGAGACCATACGTTCGCGGATAACAGGCGTTTCAACCTTGCTCAGTTCGAAGGTGAGCGCGGCTGCGATATGGCGTTGCTCGGGCGGAGTCTGACTGATGTAGAACTGCCGGGCCTGGCTGTAATGATCGGCAAAGCTCTCGGGACGCAACCGTGCCTTGGTCCCTTGCTCTTCAACGGCGTAGGAGCGATGACCGCGCATCGGGGATTCACGTGGCCCTTCGTTGAAGGAATTCGGCTGGTAGTTCGCCCGACCCACCGGATTTCGCATCGCCATGTGACCATCCTGCTGGAAATGCGCGAACGGACACTTTGGTGCATTGATTGGCAGATGCGTGAAGTTCGGGCTTCCGAGGCGCTTCAGCTGGGTGTCGAGATAAGAGAAATTCCGACCCTGCAGCAGCGGGTCGTTGCTGAAATCGATGCCCGGCGGCACGTTCTGCGTCATGAAGGCGACCTGTTCGGTCTCCGCAAAGAAGTTGTCAGGCATGCGATCCAGCACCAGACGTCCGACCGGCTGCGGCTTGAGGATTTCTTCCGGGATGATCTTCGTCGGGTCGAGTACGTCGAAGTCGAAGCCGTCGGCGAAATCCTGGTCGAACAGCTGAACCTGCAATTCCCATTCCGGGTAGTTGCCGGACTGTATCGCCTGCCAGAGGTCGCGACGGTGAAAATCGGGATCCGCGCCGTTGATCTTGACGGCTTCGTTCCAGGCGACCGATTGCAACCCTAGCTTCGGCTTCCAGTGGAATTTCACGAAGGTCGATTCGTCCTTGGCGTTGACGAACCGGAAGGTGTGGACACCGAAGCCTTCCATGAAGCGAAATGACCGCGGAATTGTGCGGTCCGACATGATCCACATGACCATGTTCATGCTTTCCGGAGTCAGGCTGATGAAATCCCAGAACGTGTCGTGGGCGGTCTGCGCCTGCGGAAAGGCCCGATCGGGTTCCTGCTTGGCGGCATGGATCAGGTCGGGGAACTTGATCGCATCCTGGATGAAGAAAACCGGAATGTTATTGCCGACGAGATCCCAGTTGCCTTCCTGGGTATAGAGCTTGACGGCGAAGCCCCGGACATCGCGCGCGAGGTCTGCCGAGCCTTTGTTGCCGGCAACCGTGGAGAAGCGGACGAAGGCAGGCGTACGCTCGCCGGGCCGCTGGAAAAGATCGGCTTTGGTGTAGGCCGCAAGCGACGCATAGGTCTCGAAGAAGCCATGCGCCCCATAGCCGCGGGCATGAACGACACGTTCGGGAATACGCTCGTGGTCGAAGTGGAAGATCTTCTCGCGGAAATGGAAATCGTCGACAACGAGCGGGCCCCTCGGGCCGACCCGCATCGAGTTCTGGTCATCCGCGACCGGCCCGCCCTGCGCGGTCGTCAGAACGGCCGCATCGCCATCATCGGCCGTCTGGTGAAGCTCGCCGCCTTGACCCCGTTGCAGCTTTGCGTCGTGAATCGTGACGGTATCGGTTGTGCTACGCTGCGCTGTAGCCGTTGTTTTCTTGGCCATGGAACTGGCTCCTGTAAACGGATCGATGGGCGCCATGGCCCGGAAGCAAAGAGGCCGCCCTCGAGGGCGGCCTGATTGGAGGTGCTGACGGTCTAGCTGGCTTTTTTCATGGAGCCCTTGGCATTTGCCGAGGATTCTCCGAGAGCGGTCAGCTTTTGGTCGGTTGCGATCTCTTCCTGAAGATTGGCGTCGAGCAGCGGGATAGCGTCCTTCATGCCAAGCTGTTTCGCCCAGGCTTTCAGCGTGCCGTAGCGTGCGATCTCGTAATGCTCGACCGCTTGGGCGGAGGAAATGAGACCGGCGTCGAGGGCAGCTGTGCCCTTGTAGTCTTCCATGATTTCTTCGCCCTCAGCGATGATGCCTTGGATGGCTTCGCAGGTCTTTCCTCGCGCAGATTTGCCGAGAAGTTCGAATACCTGTTCAAGGCGTTCGATCTGGCCCTGCGTTTCATCGCGGTGCTGGAGGAAGCCCGCTTTGCCTTCCTCCGATTGCGCCGCACGCGCCATTTTGGGCAGTGCCTTTAAGATCTGTTTTTCGGCGAAGTAGATGTCCTTGAGCGTATCAAGGAACAGGTCGTTCAATGTTTTTTCCGTAGCCATGATAGAATCCGTTCAATTTGTGAGAGGAATAGGACTTACTCAACCGGGGAGTGGGGACGACGTTCCGCTCGGCGGAAAATAAACCCATGGGGTTGCGGTGCCCCAGCCACATCGAGCCTGTGCGACAGACGTGGCTCTGGTTGGTGTAAAGCCGCCCCCCGGGGGCGGCTTCTCAGTCACTCAGCGTGCAACGATCAATGCAGCTTGTTCATCATCGCGCTGGCGTCCGCCAAGGGCGGCAGCGGCAGATGCTATAAATGCACCGACCAGCAAGGACAGGGCGCCGAGCATGGCCGCAGTGGCGGCGGACTTGCGTGACTCATCAGCCGCCTTAAGGGCGGCGTTCTTTGCATCTTCGATCTGTGTCAGCACCTGATCGACACGGGCACGGGCTTCTTCCGGCGTTATGCCGGCGCGCGCGGCGACGATCGACGAAATATATGCTCTGTCGGCTTCCGGTACGCCATCGCTCACCGCACCCCGCATCAGGATACGCGAGACCTCGGCCGCTGCGGACGCATCGTCCGTTCGAGCGCGGCTGGCTACGTCCTGCGGGCGCAGCAAGATGTCAGTAAAGTAGCCGGTTGCCGCATCGGGGCTGGATGAGTCGCTGTTTGCGGCCGCTGCCGTGCCCGCGACCGTTGCGGTCGACACTGCGGAGGATGCCGCCTGGACGCCGGCCCCGGCGAGTGCAGTGAACGCAGAACCTGCCATACCCACCACAACGACAGTTGCCAGGGCCCAACTCAGAAACCCATGCGCGGTATCGCGAAAGAAAACTTCGTCGGTGTGAACATTGTTCCACTTGGTGCGAAGGCGTCCGGTCAGATAGCCGCCCAGCGCCGACGACAGCCATTGAACGACGACAAACCAGATCGCGGCCGTAACGCCGACGGTAGCGAACGAGGCGCTGTCGCCTGCCCAGGGCGACACCATCGTCAGGCCCACACCTGAACCGAGGAGAAGGAGAATGATCGTGGCGGCTGCGGCTGCGACCGCTCCCCCGATCACAGGACCCCAGGCGAGTGCCGGCCTGCCGGATTCGACACCGACATCGGACACATCCGAGCTGTAAAGAGACATGTCCGCCTCCTATCGCAGAAAGAGGACGAGCAGAATGACGAGCGGCAGGGGAATACCCAGAAGCCAGAGAAGAATACCACGACCCATTGTTGAGACCTCCTGTAACGTGCAGGCGAAGGCCCGCAGCATGGTGGTCCAACTCGCTGTGTCGTCCGATGTTCCATCAAACGTCGCAACGATCTGCGGGATGGATATCGATCCCGTCAGGGGGCGCGGCTTCCGGTGTCAGATACCCCCGTGTTCCGGCGCGCCGTGGACCAGTTGGGCGTCGGGTGACTGGACAAGTTTGAGGTAGCGCTCGAACTGGCCCAGGACATCCGCGATGATCTGGTCGCGTTCCATGCCCATGACGTCATAGCCACGACTGCCGCTCGAAAAATAGGTGCGTGCTTCAAAGCGCATTTCCGGTTTGCCGGCCGCCATCGGGGACAGCACCGCGAGCGGATGACTGGCGACGGCGACGCCGTAGACGAAGTCACGCACTCCTTCGGATTGGGCGCGGAGGGCGATTGCGCCGTTTTCTCCTTCCTCGATATGGGTCGGACGACCGCGAGCCGAAAGCTCCCTGGCGACTTGCTCTAGCGCTGCGCGCACCTGGGTCGTGATAAAGGCCCGCACCTCGCCTTCGCGCGGCGCACGAAGCATGTGCCCGAGGCGTCGCTGCCAGGAGGCCCCGGCGGCTGGGTAGGCGGGGGTGGGGCCACCTGCCGTGCGCCCGGCCCATTGCTGCGCCATGTCGGCGCGCATGCCCGCAAGGAGAGACCACAGCAACGCGAGCATGACGATCACGAAGGGCAGGGCGCTCGCGATCGTGACCGATTGTAGGGCAGACAGCCCCCCGGCAAGCAGCAGTACGGCAGCAACGATGCCTGAAAAAGCGCACCAGAAGACGCGCTGGAGGGTCGTCGTTTCGGTTTCTCCGCCGGCAGCGATGGCATCAACGACCAGCGATCCCGAGTCCGCCGAGGTGACGAAAAAGATTGCCACCAGAAGAATGGCGAGGGTCGATGTTACCGCCGTGAACGGAAGATAGGTAAAGAATTCGAAGAGCCCCACCGAAAGATCGCTGACGATCGCCTTTCCAAGCGCGCCGGCGGCCACGCCCTTGTCGATCCAAATGGCGGTGTTGCCGAACACGGTCATCCAGATGAAGGTAAAGCCGGCGGGTATGAAGAGTACAGCGGTAATGAAGCCGCGGACGGTCCGGCCGCGCGAGATGCGGGCGATGAACATGCCGACAAAGGGCGACCAGGAAATCCACCAGGCCCAGTAGAACAGCGTCCAGGCATCGATCCATGGTGTCGGATTATAGGCGTAGATGTTGAACGTGCGAAGCACGAGGCCATCGAGATACAGGCCGAGATTTTGCACGAAGTCGCGAAGAAGTTCGGTCGTCGGGCCGACCATGAGGACGAACACCATCAGAAGGATTGCGACAAGCAGGTTAGCCTCAGAGAGGATACGGACACCCTTGTCGAGCCCAGTGAGGACGGACACTGTCGCGAGGCCTGTGACACAGGCAATGATGAGCAGTTGCACCGCAGGTCCGATCGGCACACCCAGGACGAAATTGAGGCCGGAATTGATCTGCGTTACGCCGGCACCCATCGACGTGGCGAGGCCAAAGATGGTCCCGACAATGGCGAAGATATCGACCACATGGCCGATCGGACCGTTGATGCGCTCCTTCAGCAAGGGATAGAGGCCGGAGCGAATGGTGAGCGGCAGGTTGTAGCGATAGCCGAAATAAGCGAGTGACAATCCGACCAGGGCATAGACGGCCCATGCGTGGATACCCCAATGCAGAAATGTGACGGACATGGCCTCGCGGACGGCAGCGATCGATCCCGGTTCGGCGGTCGGCGGAGCGAGATAATGGGTCATAGGCTCGCCGACGCCGTAAAACATCAAGCCGATCCCCATGCCGGCGGCGAACAACATGGCGATCCACGACAGGAAGCTGAAGTCGGGTGTGGAATCGTCTGGTCCCAGCTTCAGGTCGCCATATCGGCTGAAACACAAAAGCAGCATGGAAGTCAGAATGACCCCGACAGCAAGAAGGTAAAGCCAGCCGAAGCCTGCCAGGATCTGGGCCTGAAGGCCTCTGAATATTTCCTCTGCCTGGGATGGAAACAGGATGCCGACGGCCAGGAACAGTCCGATGATCGCAAGCGATCCAAAAAAGACGGGCGGATTGATGACGAACGGCTTGAACATGATGCTGGCATCCACTGCTTGACGGCCTACGCGACCTGAAGACGCGATCGAACCTGTATCTTGGCAAAGGGAATATAGAACAAAAATCAAGAGGTCGACCAAGAGCGTCGCATGCAGGTGTCGGCCTTGCACTCCGCTGCGCCGGGATGGCCTGACGCGGAGACGGCTCAATGACGCCAGCTCACTTCCGGTGATTATAGGCAGGCTCGTCGGATTGCGGATCGGCTTCGCATGTGCCACCGCCCAGCCATGAGCTGTTGTAGCAGCGCCGCAATGCGTGGTGATCCAACCGTTCAAGCCGGGCTTCCGCGATATCGCGCCACCAGCGCATGTCGAGCGCTGGCCATTGGTCTGGCGGGATCGTGCACACCTGTACGGACGCGTTACCTGTGCACTGGAACGTGAAATCGGACATGCCGTAGCCGACGATTGCCGCCAGCGCGCGGGCGCCGCGTTCATCGGCCGGCGGCAATGCGTCGTTTCCCTCCACCTTTCCCCATCGGGCATTTGTCCGCGCCGCTTCACTTTCCGCGGCGTATTCGGCGCGCGGCAACACGCGGATGACCTGCCCACCTGACGAATAGGCATCCTTGAAACCAGCCGTCATCTGCGGGCCGCGATCTTGATTATCGGTACCGATGACCGAGAGCGGCTGTGTGCCAAGTTTCTGATCATCTGGGGTTTCTGCCGGGTTTCGGAAGCGGAAGACGTACTTGCCGTTCATGGGATATTTCAGCTGTACCTCGGCATAGCGGGAGGTGACCGCAACGCGGTCGGCGGCCTCTTCGTCTGGTGCGCGCAGGTCCTCCGGCGTTATCGGTATCGGATAGATGGTTACAACGCCGCCATGTTCGAGAAGCGCGCCACTTACTTCTATCGTGAGGTTTGCGTCTGATGCACCCGCGCAGACGGTACTGCCCGCTACGAGTGTCGCTGTGAGTACTATGGCGGCCCCATTGGGTGCTTCGTCGAACATATCACGTAGTCTCTCATCAGGGCCGCTCGGCGCATTAATCTGCTGAGGCGATGGCCCACTCATATAGCAAACCCTACCTAGAGCAGGATATGCGACATGGCCACAACCGGGAGGCTCACCTTCGCTATATCCCTCGAGCGGCATTGCTGACGGTCATCCTCAATCACATAAGGAAAGTGCTTTGCACTGCACGCACAGTGCGCGCTGCGGCAAGTTGCTGAATCGTCGAATTATTCAGTCATACCAACGCAGATCCAGCCGAGTTATCGCGCGGTTTCAGTCAGAATGCTTCGCACATGCGGAATGTAATCCGCTTGACACTTTCAACGGGGCGTGAAAATTTTCGCCTGAAAAATATTTCAAGAAAAGCAAAAATTATCATATCGGAGCGGAGGCATGGCAGCGGGCGGTGGTGGATCCCTCAGGGATGACGAGGCGAGCATGGCAGCCCGTGCCGCATGGCTGCACTATGCGGGCGGTCTGACGCAGGCCGAGGTTGCCAAACGTCTCGGACTCACGTCGCTGAAGGCCCACAGGCTGATTACAAAGGCCAACCAGGATGGGCTGGTTAAGGTCTATATCGATGGCGAAGTCTCCGAATGCGTGGAACTGGAGCAGGCCCTGATCGAGCGCTATCGAATGGACTATTGCGAAGTGGTCCCCGATTTCGATCCGGATGCATTGCCGCTGAAGGCGCTCGGTATCGCGGGCGCACAGTTTCTCAAGCGCGAGATCGAGCGCGGCGGCGACATGCTGATCGGCAT
>Ga0160495_100603_pt1 | contig 15164 bp, 11 predicted proteins | sample DID4MG_4_FD_108251 | JGI IMG/M metagenome (GOLD analysis project Ga0160495, IMG submission 108251) | Enriched soil microbial communities from UW Madison campus, WI, USA - DID2933_E24_FP4 MG | ecosystem: Environmental > Terrestrial > Soil > Unclassified | place: USA: Madison, Wisconsin | collected... | reverse complement strand
GAACTGCGTCGCACGCATGACACGCCAGTGCTGTTCCTGACCGCGCGCGACGAGGTGGAAGACCGCGTCAAGGGGCTGGAGCTGGGCGCGGACGATTACCTGGTCAAGCCCTTCGCCTACACCGAACTGCTTGCCCGTGTGCGCACGCTGCTGCGCCGTGGTCCCAGCCGTGAAGTCGATCTGATCGAATACGACGACGTGGTGCTCGATGTCTTGCGCCGCAAGGTGACTCGCGCGGGACAGCGCATCGACCTTACCGCCAAGGAATTCGCCCTGCTGCACATGCTGATCCGCCGCCCCGGCGAAGTCCTCTCGCGTCCGCAGATCGCCTCCCAGGTCTGGGACATGAACTTCGATAGCGATACCAACGTGGTCGATGTCGCCGTGCGCCGCCTGCGCGCCAAGCTCGATGAGGGTTTCGAGAAGAAGCTGCTGCATACGGTGTGGGGTATGGGCTATGTCTTCGAGTTGCGTGAGGTCCGCTCATGAGGCGCTTTGCGCCGGCATCGCTGAACCTGCGACTGGTGGTGCTGTTCGGGCTGCTGGCCATGGTCATCCTGGCGGCGCTGGGGACTTACCTGTCCCATTCTCTGCACGTGCAGCTGGAACGCCGCGACGACGAGGAACTGGCCGGCAAGTGCCGCTCCATCAATCACCTGGTCGAACATGCGGCCTCGCTGGAGGATATCCTGGCGCGCCGCCACCTGGTGCTCGACACCCTCAGCGGCCACGACCAGCTACTGGTGCGCATCGCCCGCACCGATGGCAGCACCCTGCTGGAAAGCCATGACCCGACCCGTACGCCGCCTGGCATCGACCTGTCGCAGGTGGACATCCGCGCCTGGGACAGCATCCAGTCCTGGAAGATGGGCGATCTGCGCGCCCGCTACGTGGCCAGCAAGCCGATGACGCGCTCGGGTGAGGAAGTCGTCGTGCTGGTCGTGCGTACGGCCTCGGATCGCATGCTGCTGCTGGCGGACTACCGCTCGGATGTCTGGTGGGCCGCCGGCATCGGCACGTTGCTGGCCACCTTGATGAGCTACTTTCTGGTACGCAGCGGCCTGCGTCCCTTGCGCGCCATGGCCGCGCAGACGCGGGTGGTCTCCGCCAATCGTCTCGATACCCGGCTGGACCTGCAGGCGGCGCCGCGCGAGCTGCATGAGATCGTCGAATCCTTCAACGAGATGCTGGACCGGCTGCATCGCAGCTTCCAGCAACTGAGCCAGTTTTCTGCCGATCTCGCCCATGACGTGCGCACCCCGCTCAATAACCTCATGGTGCAGACCCAGGTCGCGCTGGGCAAGCCTCGCGGCACCGATGAGTACCAGGCCCTGCTCAGTTCCAATATCGAAGAGTACGAACGGCTGTCGCGGATGATGGAGAGCATGCTCTTCCTGGCGCGCGCCGAGAATGCGCATGTGGTGCTGCAATGGCAGGAGCTGGATGTGGCCCAGGAGCTGAACCGGATTGCGGATTATTTCGAAGGGATTGCCGAGGAGGCCCGGGTGAGCCTGGTCGTGCGCGGTTCCGGGCAGATGCGGGCTGACGCCACCCTGTTGCGCCGCGCAGTGGGCAACCTGGTGGCCAATGCCATCCGTTATACGCCGGCTGACGGCGTGATCAGCTTGCAGGCAGCGCAGGCCGGGGATGGCATGGAGATCAGCGTTTCCAATCCCGGTGCGGGTATTCCGGCCGAGCAGCTGGAACGCTTGTTTGACCGCTTCTATCGCGCCGATCCTTCGCGTAGCAGTGCGGGCGGTTCCAGCGGGCTGGGTTTGGCCATCGTGCGCTCGATCATGATGCTGCACGGTGGGCAAGCCTCGGTGAGCAGCTTGCCCGGCCAGCCGACGGTGTTCAGCCTGCGATTCCCCGGTCGCAGTGCGATATAGACGTCAGCGTGAGGTTGCCGCCAGCGTTGCTGGCGGATGATGCAATTTCAATCGGGCGACCGCTGCTCTTCCTTGGGCAGCGCCAGCAGCGTGTGCCGCAGAAGGTCGGGCAATTCCATTTCCAGTGCCTCTGCGAGGGCTTCCATGTTGTCCACGGAGATGTTTCTCTCCCCGCGTTCAACTTCGCTCAGGTAGGTGCGACTGATGTCAGCCCGGAAAGCAAGCTCTTCTTGCGACATCTCTTTAAGCCGGCGAACTCTGCGGACGTTTTGTCCAAAGATGAGCCGGGCGCTCGGTGGAGTCTCTGTGGTATTCATGAGCGCAAGGATCAGGCGGCTAGTAACGACGGTCGATTAGCTACAATTACTAAGGCAACTACTATCGGTGACATGATAGTTATACTCGCGAATCTCTCTGCAATTAATCGAAATTTATCGAGAATAACGCCAGTCTTTAAACGAACTGAAAATCGAAATATTTTTAGTATGTGCTCGATAAATTTGGGGAATTGCTAGAAGATTGAATCCGCAGTTCCCGCAGGGCGAGCGCAATTCCTGTTTCTGGTTCTTTTCTGCTTCTCATGGACAAGCAAGACGAACTCCGACGAGCCAAGCGGCTCGCATTGATCTGTCTCTTTGCCGCCGCAGTTCTGTTCTCGTCGGCGTCGCTGGCACCGTCTTCGTGGTGGAGCGGCCTGCTGCGCGCCATGGCCGAGGCGGCCATGGTAGGCGCGCTGGCAGACTGGTTTGCCGTGAGTGCGTTGTTTCGCCGCATCCCCCTGCCCTTGCTATCCCGGCATACCGACATCATTGCGCGCAACCAGGGGCGCATTGCCGACAATCTCGCCCTCTTCGTGGAAGAAAAATTCCTTGACCCGCAGTCGCTGGCGATGCTGATACGCCGGCATGATCCGGCGCAGCACCTGGCGCGATGGATGGCCCTGCCGGACAATGCCGCACGTCTTGCCAGCCACATGGCGCGCGCGGTGGGCGGCGTGCTCATGCTTACTGACGATCGTCGCATCCAGTCTTTCCTGCGCCAGGCCCTGCATGCGGCGGTAGGCAAGCTGGACCTGTCGCATTCGCTGGCGGCGGTGCTCGATACGCTGACCCTGGATGGTCGCCACCAGCAGTTGCTCGACCGCGCCATCGTCGAACTGGCCGACTTGCTCAACCGCGAGCAGACCCGTACCTTCATCGCGCAACGAATGGTGGAATGGCTGCGCCAGGAATATCCCAAGATCGAGAAAGTCCTTCCCTCGCACTGGATTGGCGAGAAATCCGCGCAGACCCTGGCCGACATCCTCGACAAGCTGCTCACCGGCATCACCGAAGACCCGCAGCATTCGCTGCGCCGCGCCTTCGATGAGCAGATCGCCCGCTTCATCGATCGTCTCAAGCAAGACCCCGCCCTGCGCGAACGTGCCGAAACGTTCAAGCGTGAGTTGCTGGAAGGCGAAGCCGTGCATGCCTATGTGGGTGGCCTGTGGGACAGCCTGCGGCAATGGTTGCGCACCGACCTGGAGCGCAGCGATTCGGTCCTGCGCACCCACGCCCAGGACGCCACTCAATGGATCGGCCAGGCCTTGCAGGACGATGTGGCCTTGCGGGCATCGCTCAACACGCACCTGGAGCAGGCCGTCGCTAGCCTGAGTCCAGAGCTGGCCGATGTGTTCTCGCGCCACATCAGCGACACGATTCGCCAGTGGGATACGGCCGAGCTGTCGCGCCAGGTCGAACTCAATATCGGCCGCGACCTGCAATACATCCGCATCAATGGCACGCTGGTGGGCGCACTGATCGGCGCCGCGCTGTTCGGCCTGTCATCGCTGATGCAATGGCTGGCGCACGGCGCCTGAGCGCGCCTACCCCAGCGCCTACCCCAGCGCCTACCCCAGCGCTAACGCTAGCGGTTTCACTGATCCATCTCCTTGAGCGTCTTGCGCATGATCTTGCCGGTGGCGGTGGTCGGCAAGGCATCGACAAAGCTGATCAGGCGCGGATACTCATGCGCGGCCAGCTGCGCCCGCACATGCTGCTGCAGCTCCGCCGCCAGCGCTTGGCCCGGAGCGAAGCCGTCCTTGAGCACCACGAAGGCCTTCACCACCTCCGTACGCAATGCATCCTTGACGCCCACCACGGCAGCGATGCGCACGGCCCGATGACGCATCAGGCACTCTTCGATGGGGGCTGGGCCGATGCGGTAGCCTGCGCTGGTGATGACGTCATCGTTGCGGCCCAGGTAGCGGATATAGCCTTGGTCATCCATGCTGCCCAGGTCGCCTGTGAGCAGGAAGTCGCCGGCGAATTTCTCGCGTGTGGCCTCTTCGTTGCGCCAGTAGCGCAGGAACATCACCGGGTCCGGCGCGCGGATGCCGATATTGCCGACGGCACCGTGTGGCAGTGCTGTGCCTTCATCATCGACGATCTGCACCTCATGCCCGGGCACTGCGCGGCCCATGCTGCCGGAGAGTGATGGATAGCACTGCGAGGAAGACGAGACCACCAGGTTGCATTCGGTCTGGCCGTAGAACTCGTTGATGGTGACGCCCAGTGCTTCGCGGCCCCAGGCGATCAGATCATCGCCCAGCGTCTCGCCGCCGCTGGCCACGCTGCGCAGCGAGAAGTCCCATTGCGCGCGCGGTGCGCCGGCTCCGCGCAGCATCTTCAGCGCCGTCGGCGGGAAGAACACATTGCGGATCTGATGCCGCGCCAGCAGCCCGAACACTTCTGCCGCATCGAATTTTTCCAGACGCCGCGCCACCACGGCCACACCGTGATACAGCGACGGCAGCAACACATCGAGCAAGCCGCCGATCCAGGCCCAGTCGGCCGGCGTCCAGAAGCGGTCGCCCGCTTGCGGGAAGCTGTCGTGCGACACCTCCACGCCCGGCAGATGGCCCAGCAGCACGCGGTGCGCATGCAGCGCGCCCTTGGCCTTGCCGGTGGTGCCGGAGGTATAGATGATCATGGCCGGATCATCGGCTTGCGTGAGCACGGGTTCCAGCTCGGCGGGAGCGGCGTGCAGGCGATCCCAGAAGTCGGTGGTCTGGGGCAGCACCAGGTCGGATGATTCCACGCAGAACACCAGCTTGAGCGCCGGCAGCTCGCCGGCCAGCGTGGCCTTTTCCATGCCGCTGGCATCGGTCACCAGTGCGACCGCGCCGCTGTTGTCCAGCCGGTAGGCGATGGCGTCCGGTCCGAACAGGTAGAACAGCGGCACCGTGATGGCGCCCAGCTTGTAGGCCGCCAGATGGGTGATGACCGTTTCGATGCGTTGCGACAGATAGATGCCGATGCGGTCGCCACGCACCACACCGGCTTCACGCAAGGCGTTGGCGAATTTATCGCTGAGCATCTTGAGCTGGTCGTAGCTATAGGTGGTGACGTTGCCGTCGGCATCCTCGCAGAGGATGGCCGGCCGACCACTGCCATCGGCCCAGCGGTCGCAGGCCGCCTGGGCGATGTTGAAGTGGGCGGGAATATCCCACCGATAGGGCGCGGGCTGTGTCGGGTGGTAATGCGCGGCCGTGATTGCCGCGCGGGTGGAGGGGGCCATGCTCACGTCGTTGTCTCCTGTGAATTTCAGATTCATTTGATGGCGTTGCCTGCATTGGGCGTCGCGTGTTTGTGCGCATATCATAGCCTCCCTGACGCAACCACATTGGCAGGCGCGCTGTCCTGAGCTTAGCGGTCTTGTCCGTCGGCTCTGCGCGGTCTGCGGGAGGATCAGGCCGCCATCTTCCCCTCGACATTTTTTGGAATCCCGCACGGGATGTGAGTGCTTGGATTGATGGGACATGATGTCCGCTATATCGTCTCGCCTCTTTTGACCGATCCGGCTTTCACTGGACGAGTATCGGGGCCGGTTTGATTTCGGCGCATTGTCATGTTTTCTCAACCAACGGTATGAGGTTTAAGGTGGTGAAGTCATTCAGGCATTTTGTGATTCTGGTTCCGTTGGTCATGCTCAGCGCTTGCGCAGACCTTGGGCAATTCGCCATGCAGGCGCAAAAAATAGCGGCTGGCACCAGCGTGGGTGCGACGGTGGAGTCGCTTCCCGAGGTCTGCAAAGCCGTCAGGGAAAACAAGGTACGGGCCGGTGGCCAGTATGAGGGAAAGTTCGTTACCACGAAGGCGAAGGTGACGGACATCAGTGACCTGGCGGGACGATATACCGCCGTTCTGGAGCCGGTCGGCATGCCTTCCATTCGCCTGATCGCCCTGCCACCAGGCAAGTCCGCATTGATGAGCATTTCCAAGGGGCAAACCGTTACCGTCTCGGGTGTCATCAGCGGGATAGACGATCTGAGGTCGAGTACGTGCTATATCCATCTGGAGACAGCACGCTTTGAATCCTTGTGAAGCACCTTATCCGCATTTGACTGGCGTTGAGGTCTCACGCGTAAGCCAGCCGGGGATTTGCTGGCGCTGTCACGCGCTTGAGCTCTGGCACCCCGTCATCCAGCTTGAATACCGATACCAGCCGCGCCAGCTGCGCCGCCTGATCCTGCAGCGATTGCGCCGCTGCCGCCGCCTGCTCGACCAGTGCCGCATTCTGCTGCGTCACCTGATCCATTTGCACGATGGCCAGGTTGACCTGTTCGATGCCCGCACTCTGCTCCTGTCCGGCGGCGCTGATTTCGTTGACCACCGCTCCGACCCGCTGCACGCTCTGCACCACTTCCTGCATGGTTCGCCCGGCCTGCTCCACCAGCTTGCTGCCATTGCCGACCCGCGCCACCGAATCGGCGATCAGGGCCTTGATTTCGTGCGCAGCGGTAGCCGAGCGTTGGGCTAGCGCCCGCACTTCGGCGGCCACCACCGCAAAGCCGCGCCCCTGCTCGCCTGCGCGGGCCGCTTCCACGGCGGCATTCAAGGCCAGGATGTTGGTCTGGAAAGCGATGCCGTCAATCACCCCGATGATGTCAACGATCTTCTTGGAAGACGCATCGATGGCCCCCATGGTGTCCACCACCTGGTTCACCACGTCCCCGCCCTGGCGAGCAATGTCAGAAGCCGATCCGGCCAGCTGGTTGGCCTGGCCCGCATGGCTGGCGTTCTGTTTGACGGTGGCGGTGAGCTGCTCCATGGAGGAGGCGGTTTCCTCCAGCGAGGCCGCCTGTTCTTCGGTGCGCGAGGACAGATCCAGATTGCCACGCGCAATCTCGCTGCTGGCCGTGGCAATCGTATCGGTCGAGACACGCACCTGGCTGACGATCTCCAGCAGCCGGTCATTCATCTTCTTGAGCGCCCGCAACAGCATGCTGGTTTCATCGCGGCCATGCGCATCGATGGCCGAGCTCAGGTCGCCGGCGGCGACCGTCTCCGCGACCCGTACGGCGCGATCCAGCGGTGCGGTGATGCTGCGCGTGATCATCCAGGCAATCATCGCAGCCGCGGCCAGGCCAGCAACTGCCAGCACCAGCAGAAGCGTACGGGCCTGTACGTAATTGCGCTCGACGTCGTCGCCAGCGGTCTTCATCATCTCGTGCTGCTGCTTGATGAGCGCATCGGCGGCATTCATGGTGGCGCTCTGCACGGGCCGCACTTCGTCGATCAGCATATCGACGGCTCCTTCCTTGCCGCCTTGCTGCACCATCGCCAACACCTTGTCGCGTTTCTCGAAATAGGCATTCTGGGCCGTCACCAGCTTGCCGAGTGCGGTGCGGCTTTGGTCGTCGGTGAGCAGCTTGTCCAGTTGCGCCAGGTCCTCCCGGATGGCGCGGTCGGCGCCGGTGATGCGCTCGTACTCGCTCTTGATCTGCGGCTCCCGCTTGAGCAGCAGAATGTTGCGCACCGAGCGTGCGATCAGGTTGAGCTGATCGACGATGTCGCCGGCCACCACGGTCTTGGGATACTTGTCGTGGATGACATCCTTCATCTGCCCGTTGAGCTGCCCCAGACGGGCGATGCCGCTGGCGGCCATGGCCAGCATCAGCACCATCAGCAGGCCGAAGCCCAGCCACAGGCGCACACGAATGGTCACGTTGGAAAGTTGCATGGAATTCCCCCTGTTATCGTTTGGTTGTCGGCAGGCAAGCCGCTGGCGCGGCGTAACCGGAAAGCAACAAATGCGTGGCATCAAGTTGCGGTCTGCCTGTTTCAGCATAGGTGACGCACAGGAGGAATCCAAGCGCGGCGGATGCCACGTAACAGGGGGGGATAGCCTCAGCCGGGGGCAGCTGTGACTTCCACGTGCAGCGCGCCCGGCACAGGAGAAAAATCAAAATGCACCGGCAGGAAGGTCTCGATCACTTCGGCATTGGATGCCATGTGCGCGCTCAACTGGGTGGTGGTGAAGCGCCCCGCGCCGGCCAGTGCCAGCGGCAGCATCAGTTGATCGGCCAGATGCTCGCCGACCGCCGCATTGCTTCTGAGATAGCTTTGCATCGGTCGCAAGACGGCCTGTGCAATTTCCTCGCCAGGCCGGGATTTGGCACCATGGCTGCAGAACAACTCGTCCACATGTGCATGCGTCACGTGCAATTCGACCAGGTTGCCTGGACCGTCACAGTCGCTCAGCGTGATCACCTGGCAATGATCTTCCAGGCCCGGCAAGGCTTCCCGCAGCACCTGAATCTCACGCCTGCCGATCGCACTGGCCAGGTTGGCCACCAGCGCCCGCGCCCGCGTCTGCAGCAGCGCGCCGCGTTCCTCCAGCACCAGGCCACGCAAGGGCTGCCCACCCTCCACCTGCAGGCGTACCTGGCCGCCTCCGGCGGGGTGGAATCCATATCGCTTCAGCTCCAGCGTGACGGATGCTCCCATCCGTTTCAACAGCGGCAGGAAGCAGTGCTGCAGGAAATCCGCCGTAGGCGCCATCGGGTTGTGGGTGCCACCGCTGACCTCAATGCAAAAACTCCCCTGTGGTGCGGCCAGCATGGCCGGCAGCAGCGTCTGCAAGACCAGCGTGGTACTGCCGGCCGAGCCGATGGCAAAACGGAAGTCACCCTTCTTGAGGGTACCGGGTACAAAGCGCAGCGCGCTGCTGCCGGGCTCAGCCCCTTCCACGACGGCGTCGCACAAGGTGGCGGCGGCCTTCACGGCGGCCAGGTGCTGGCGCATCAGACCGGGCTTGGGGCGTTGCGCACGGATTGCAGTCAGTTCGAACGAGCGGCCAGTGATCATCGCCAGGCTCAGTGCACTACGCAGGATCTGACCGCCGCCGTGGTGGCCGTCCAGGTTCAGATGAGAGGACATGTTTCTTGCTTTCTATTTGTATCGTTCTTGCCCGCGAGCGAGGCTGACACGCCCCACGCCAAGGGCGTGATACGCCCGCGACGCGGTGTCTGTCAGCCTTTCACACAGACGATTTGGCGCAGCGTATGCACCACCTCCACCAGATCTTGCTGGGCCGCCATGACGGCATCGATGTCCTTGTAGGCCATCGGAATCTCGTCGATGACCGCTTCATCCTTGCGGCACTCCACGCCTTCGGTAGCGCGGATATGATCGGCCACCGAGAAGCGCTTCTTGGCTTCGGTCCGGCTCATGGTGCGGCCCGCACCGTGGCTGCAGCTGTGGAAGCTCTCGGCCTCGCCCTTGCCGCGCACGATGAAGCTCCTCGCGCCCATCGAACCAGGAATGATGCCCAGCTCGCCCGCGCGCGCCGATACCGCACCCTTGCGGGTGACCAGCACATCCTGGCCGAAGTGCTGCTCCTTCTGCACGTAATTGTGGTGACAGTTCACCGCCTCCACGTGCGTCTGGAAAGGCTTGGCGATCACGCTGCGCACGGCGGCGATCAGGTTCTGCATCATCACTTCACGGTTCATGCGCGCAAATTTCTGCGCCCAGCCCACAGCCTGCAGGTAGTCCTCGTAGTGCGTGCTGCCTTCTTGCAGATAGGCCAGGTCGCGGTCCGGCAGGTTGACCATGTGCTTGCGCATGTCCTGCTGCGCCAGTTCGATGAAGTGGGTACCGATGGCATTGCCCACGCCGCGCGAACCCGAGTGCAGCATGAACCAGACGGAGCCTTGCTCATCCAGGCAGATCTCGATGAAGTGGTTGCCCGATCCCAGCGTGCCCAGGTGCTTGTAGTGGTTGGTCTTCTCCAGCCTGGGCGTCTTCTGGCACAGCACCTCGAATTCATCCTTCAGCGTCTGCCATGCCGCATCGACCGGGGCCGGAGGATTTTCCCAGGCGCCCTGATCGCGCCCGCGATGGCTACGCGTGCGCGGAGAGGAGCCGTGCGGCACTGCGCGTTCGATGGCGCTACGCAGCGGCCCCAGGTTGTCCGGCAGGTCGGCTGCGCACAGCGTGGTCTTGGCTGCCATCATGCCGCAGCCGATATCGACCCCCACGGCGGCGGGAATGATCGCGCCCAGGGTCGGGATCACACTGCCGATGGTCGAGCCCTTGCCCACGTGCACATCCGGCATGACCGCAATGTGCTTGTAGATGAAGGGCATCTTGGCCGTATTGCCCAACTGGGTCTTGGCTTCGGCTTCCACCGGCACGCCGCGGGTCCACATCTTGACCGGCTTGCCCTGTTCGATGGACAGGGTGTCGTAGGGCGCTTGTTCCATGTTGTCGAGTTGTTTCATTTTCGTTACTTTCGTGCTCAATATCAGGGCAGGCGAGGCGCGACAAGGGTGCCGGCGACGGGGCTTCCATCAAGGTAGTCGCTTGCGCATTCGCGCCTCGCCTGAAAAAAAGTTGGGGCTCCTGCCCCTCGGCGGCCCGGCAATTCCGGGCCGCCCGCTTCATTCCGACCAGATCGGCAGGATTTGCGTTGATTCTTGCGAACCTCCGCCCCGGAGTTGAACCGGGCTACCCGATGTAATCCTGCCAGCATTCGGAATGATCAGGGCCACGTCCGCCCGACGAGAATGTGCGCGATACTGGGATGTAATCGCAACGGCATTCGGGCGGCAATGGCAACCTGTCTTGCACCATCAAAGCGGTGTGGATGCGATCTCCTGCACCCAATGTCCCGCCTGCATCTGTCCGGCCGCAAAGCTGGCCAGCAGTTTGAAGACCTCATCGGAGAATCCACCGATGTTGAGGATATCGTCCGACTCCGGCGCCTGGCTGGTGCCATACGGTGCCAGATCGATACAGACCAGGCGCGCCTTCGGATTGCGTTGCTTGAACTGCCGCCACTGGCGCATTGTCTCCGTCGCGCCGCTGGCGTGGTTGCGCAGCCAGGATTCGTTGTCCGACACCAGCACCACCAGGTCTGCATGCTGATGGCGTTCGTTCAACCAGCGCAGCGGTGCACTGCAGTCCGTCCCGCCCCCACCGATGCGCGCCAGGCGTGCGGCGTTGGCCATGACCATGACCTTGTCATGGGGAACCAGCGGGCAAGGCACCACCCGCTGTTCAAACGGCAGCACGCAGGCCGCCGGATTCTTGCGCACGATGGCTGCCGCCAGCAAGGCCGCCACGTCGATGCACCGCACCGCGCTGGTGGCGCCCGCCCGCATGCCGCTGATGGGGCTGGACATCGAACCCGAGACATCCGGGCAAACCACGACCGCGCCTTCCAGCACCGGGACATTGGCCAGCGCGATTTCCATTGCGTCCTGCAAGGCATCGCGCACCGCCATCGGTACCGCCCCCGCAGAAGCCTGCCACGCCGCCATCAGCTGATACGGGAGCACCCGTGCCGCTGCAATGGCCTGCGGATCACACAGCTTGGCAGCGATCAGCTCGGTCATGCCGGGCAGCTCAAACACGCCATGGCGAGCGAAGCTGTTCAGGTTCATGCGCACCATGTGCCAGCCACCCTGCCGCGCCATCTCGGCCCATTGCCCTGTGCCAGGTTGCAGAGCCGTGAGCAACTGGAACGGCACCGCCGGTACAGGTTGGCTGCGGTCACGCTGATAGGCCTGCAGGGCTCGCGTCAGCGGCGGCAGCGTGGCCTCATCAAACGGACGTCCGATCAGCCAGGCGAAGAAGGCGGCACGCCACGGTTCCGCCGGCTTGGGGTGGACCATGCGGACCACATCGGCTAGCGACGGCGACTGCCCCACGCTGGCGGCCAGCAGCTGTTGCTCGCTGGCCTGGTTCAGCCAGGCCTGCACCAGCTTCTTGGGGCGGGTGCCCAGCGACTTGCGGCCAGTCACACCGGAGCGCAGGATCTGCACGAAATTGCGCAGCATCTTGCCCTGATCCACCACGCCGGCAAACGCCGGAGCCAGTTCATCGGCGCCGCGTGCGGCCAGCACGGCCAGCAGCAGGGCCGGCATGTCCTTCATGTAGCTGCGGCGGCGAGCGTACAGCGCGGTCTGGGCGATGAAGCGCGGGGCGATGTCCTGGCTCAGTTCCAGCACGGTGGCCAGTTGTGCTTCTGCGCTGGCGTAGAAGGTGCGGTTCAGGCAGCCGGTGGCGGCATACTGCGCCAGGGCGTGCTCCTTGCTCAAGGCGTAGGCGGCAGCACTGGCGTGGTTGATCGTATCGGTCGCCGGCAGCAGGCACCGCTTCAGGGACTGGAACAGTTGCACATTCGCCATTTTCTTTTCCTCGTTGATCGCTTGGTCTTGTTCCCTGTATTGCAATGGGTGTGCCAGCTCTGGCGAGATATGCGAATTTTCTTTCTAACTCATTGAATTAATTGGTGAAACTGCATGGAGACGAGGTTTTTTCTGATTTGCCTTCGATGGATAAAAACGAGATAATTTATCCATTAAGATAAAAAATTATCCAAAAATATCGATTCATATGGCAAAGAAAAAGGTCGTCATCGGTTTCGTCGGTACCCAGCTCGACCACGGGCGCGGCGCATCGCGCTGGGAAAAATGGCGTCCGACCATCGCGCTGACACAGTATCCGGACGTGGTCATCGACCGCCTGGAACTGCTCTACATCGGCGAACGCAACCTTGGACTGGTCGGCCAGATTGGGCGCGACATCGCCAGCGCCTCGCCCGACACCATCGTGCGGCCACATGATCTGCCGATCCAGGACCCCTGGGATTTCGGGGAGGTCTATGCCAACCTGCTCGACTTTGCGCGCGCCTATCCCTTCGATACCGACAACGAGGAATACTGGATCCACATCACCACCGGCACCCACGTAGTCCAGATCTGTCTGTTCCTCATGACGGAAGCGCGCTATCTGCCTGGTGTGCTGCTGCAGACCTCGCCGCCGCGCCGACAGGCGACCGGCTCGCCGGGCAGCTACGCCCTGATCGATCTCGATCTGTCGCGCTACGACCTGATCGCGCAGCGTTTCTCCAGTGAGCAGCGTGAGGCGCTGGCCTTGCTGAAGTCCGGTATCCCCACGCGCAATGCTCACTTCAACCACATGATCGAGGAGATCGAGCGCGTCGCCATCCGCTCGCGCGCGCCAATGCTGCTGATGGGGCCGACGGGTGCCGGCAAGTCCTTCCTCGCCCAGCGCATCTATGAACTGAAGAAGTCGCGGCACCAGCTAGAGGGCCGCTTCGTTGACATCAACTGCGCTACGCTACAGGGCGATGGCGCTGCCTCGACCTTGTTTGGCCACGTGCGCGGCTCCTTCACCGGCGCGGCCCATGATCGGCCGGGCCTGCTACGGTCGGCGCACAAGGGCTTGCTGTTCCTTGATGAGATCGGAGAGCTGGGACTGGATGAACAGGCCATGCTGCTCAAGGCCATCGAGGAGAAGCGCTTTCTGCCGGTCGGTGCCGACGTCGAGGCGCAGAGCGATTTCCAGCTCATCGCCGGCACGCACCGCGACCTGGCGAGCGAGGTCGCGGCTGGCCGCTTCCGCGAAGACCTGTTCGCCCGCATCAACCTGTGGACCTACGCCCTGCCGGGTCTGGCGCAACGTCGCGAAGACATCGAGCCCAATCTGGACTATCTGTTGGAACGCTTCAGCGCTGAGCATGGCCAGGTGGTGCGATTCAACAAGGAGGCGCGGATGCGTTATCTGGCCTTTGCTGCATCGCCGGCGGCCAGCTGGCCGGGCAATTTCCGTGACCTGTCGGCGTCCATCATGCGCATGGCCACGCTGGCCGATGCGGGACGCATCAACGATGCGCTGGTGGAGGAAGAAACAGCACGCCTCACGCGTCAGTGGCGCGCCAGCGCGCAGCCTGCATCAGGGGAGCAGGAGGTCGATCTGGAGACCTTGCTGAGTGCGCAGGCGGACGCACTGGATCTCTTCGATGCGGTGCAGTTGCGTGCCGTGGTCGCGGTATGTCGTCGCTCGCGCTCCCTATCGGAAGCCGGGCGGACTCTCTTTGCGGTCTCACGGGAGGGCAAGGCCAAGCCCAATGATGCGGACCGGCTCAAGAAATATCTGTCGCGCTTCGGGCTGGCTTGGGATGATGTGACGTAGTGGCAGCAGCCAAGGCTCATGGGATAGAGTCGGCGGGGTCACTGCCCTGCATCACCACATCCCGCAACAACCGATCCAGCATCCTGCCGTTCCTCAATCGCCCAGATCGATGGTCCCCGCCAGCCGCACCGCTTGCGGGGCCTCATACATGGCCACCACCCACGCCCGCCGCGCATCATCGGCATGTTCATCAAGCCTGGCCGCAACGAAGTTGATGGAAGCGCGATCCAGGCTGGCATAGGGATCATCCAGCAGCGTCAGCGTGGCATGCGCGGCGAAGGCGGCTGCCAGATAGACCTTGCGCTTGCTGCCGGTGGAGAGCATGAAGAGCTTCTTCTCCAGATGTGGTGTCAGTGACAGCCCTTCAGTGAGCGCCGGCAACAGCCCGTGATCGAAATGCGGATAGCGCTCAGCCAAGGCGGCGAAGACTTCCGGCGGCGTCATCTGCTCGTAGGCTTCGGTGCGCGGATCGATGAAGAAGACCTGACGCCGGTAATTCTCGGGTTCGCCGTCCAGGCGCAGGCCGTCCAGTTCCAGCACGCCGTCGCGCACCGGCATGAGGCCGGCCAGCAGGTTCAGCAGCGTGGTCTTGCCACGGCCATCGCCACCGCGCACCAGGGTCACGCCGGGGGTGATGCGGGTCGAAAAATCCTGGAACAGGTCCAGGCCAGGATAGGAAAAGTTCAGGCGGGATACCAGCAGCAGCGCTGCGCGGTCAGAGGCTGGAGTCATTGGTGCGGAGTGGATCAGCGTAGCGGGCGTGTTCAGCGGCCCTGGCGGCGCGCAGCCTGGCGCTGGGCCTGCTCGGCAGCCTGCTTTTCCCTGCGGGCGTCGGCCAGCATGGCCAAGGCCAGCGCCAGCGGCGGATAGAGCAGGATCAGGCCGCTCCAGTCATGATCCGACAGGAACATCAGGGTAGCGATGCACAGGTCGATGGCCATCAGGAACATCAATGGCCAGCCCACGGGGGCGCCCAGGAAAGTCTTTTGTCGCTTGTTCTTGAAAT
>Ga0160495_100601_pt1 | contig 15186 bp, 12 predicted proteins | sample DID4MG_4_FD_108251 | JGI IMG/M metagenome (GOLD analysis project Ga0160495, IMG submission 108251) | Enriched soil microbial communities from UW Madison campus, WI, USA - DID2933_E24_FP4 MG | ecosystem: Environmental > Terrestrial > Soil > Unclassified | place: USA: Madison, Wisconsin | collected... | reverse complement strand
GCTCTTGTGTTGCGAGCAGGGTTGCAAGCGGCGCGTCGTACATGCCGGCTTCAGCAGGGATGGGCGCAGGGGCTTCTCTTGCGCAACGCACAGGGGCGTCGCCGGGCTCCGATACGCTCCAAATAGCGCCAATTATCATAGGTCAGCTGAAATAGGCCATACAATACGGTAAAAATACCTGGCGCAATGCGGCATGGCACCGTCCGCGTGGCGGTCCCGCCAGGTGATAGGGCCCAGTCGACCAATTGCAGCAATCCATGACCCAGCCACTACCCATCGATTTCGAACAGGTTTTCATGCACGCGCCCATCGGCATGTGCGTCTCGCACAATCGCGTCATCCAGCAGGCCAATCTGGCCATGGCCGCGATGTTCGGCTACGAGGTCGATGCGCTGCGCCAGACCTCCTTCCAGGAGATCTACCCCACCGCCGATGAATTCGAGCGCACCGGCCTGCGTCTGGTACCCATCCTCAACGAAAAGGGCTTTTATTCGGACGAGCGCATCATGAAGCGCTCCAACGATGAAATGTTCTGGTGCCACGTCACCGGCCACGCGCTCAATCGCGACAATCCGCATGCCGCCGGCATCTGGACCTTCGAGGATGTCAGCGCCAAACGCCCCATCGCACCCGGCCTGACCCCGCGCGAACGCGAAATCGCCGCGTTGCTGGTGGAAGGCAAGACCAGCAAGCTCATCGCCCGCCAGGTCGAACTGAGCCCGCGCACGGTGGAAATGCATCGCGCCCGGCTGATGCGCAAGTTCGCCGCCTCCACCTCATCCGAACTGGTGCACAAGCTGCTCAGCATCACGCCCTGATCGTCCTGATCAGAACGGTTGGCCTGCGAACCGCTCCGCCAGAAAATCGAGCATCGTGCGCAAGGTCGCGGGCATGTGCTTGCGCGAGGCATAGACGCCATACATGCCCAACTGCAAGGGTTCGTAATCCGGCAGCAACTGCACCAGCTGGCCGCTGGCCACCAGCGGCGCCACCGTATAGGCCGGCATGTGGCCGATGCCCACGCCCGCCAGCACGGCCTGCAACAGCACCGTGACTTCATTGGCGCTGATGCTGCCGCCCACGGCCACGCTCTGAGTCTGCGTCTTGGTGGTGGCCCCAGCCTTGCCGCCGCTCGCTTTCTTCTTTTTCGGATCGAACTGCCACAGGCTGCGCCCCACATAGGAGTGCGTCAGGCAATTGTGCAGGGCCAGATCCTCCACCTTGCGCGGCAAGCCGTGACGCGCCAAGTAATCCGGCGTGGCGCAGATCACCGAGCGGCACACGCCCAGCGGCCGCGCGATCAGGTTGGGCTCCAGCCGGTTGGTCATGCGGATGGCCAGGTCGATGCGTTCTTCCACCAGGTTCACGGTGCGGTCCAGCGCCAGCAGGTCCACCGCCACGCCAGGATAGCGGCGACCATAGTCCACCACCGCCTGGATCAGCTGGGTCTGCGCGAAGGAGGTGCTGGCGGTGATGCGCAGCAGGCCGCGCGGTGTTTCGTCCGGCGCATCCAGAACATGGCGCATGTCCTCGGAATACTCCAGCATCTGCCGGCAGCGCGGCAACAGCTCATTGCCGGCAGGCGTGAGCGAGAGCCGCCGCGTGGTCCGGTGCAGCAGGCGCGCACCGACCCAGTCTTCCAGCTCGGCGACGTAGCGCGACACCACCGGCCGCGACAAGTCCAGCTGCCCGGCTGCCGCCGACAGGCTGCCGCTGTCCACCACCGTCACGAACACCTGCATGGCCATCAAGCGATCCATCGAGCCCCCACTTCATTTGAACGATTTCAGAAACAAACTATGATCGATTATGCTGTTTTTCGAAACCAAAAGCGATCCTATGATGACCACTCCTGACACCCACACACCGATTACGGAGTCCCCATCATGTCCCCTACCCGCCTGCTGCGCCCCCTGCTGGCCGTCGCTGCCACCGGTCTGCTGGCCTTCTCCAGCGCTGCCGTGCAGGCCGCCACCCCGCTCAAGCTCGATATCTACAACCCCGGCAAGGAAGCCATCTTCCCGGTCAGCTCCGTGCTGGTCTCGGGCGAACGCGAAGCGATCCTGGTCGATGCGCAATTCGGCCAGCGCGAAGCGCAGCAGGTCGTGGAAAAGATCCGCGCCAGCGGCAAGAAACTGACCACCATCTACATCAGCCACGGTGACCCGGATTACTACTTCGGCCTGGAAACCCTGCATGCAGCCTATCCGGAAGCGAAGATCGTGGCTTCGGCGCCGACCGTGCAGCACATCAAGGAAAGCGCCGCCGGCAAGCTGGCCTACTGGGGCCCCAAGCTGGGTGACAACGCTCCGCGCGCTACCATCACGCCGGAAGTGCTCAAGGGCAAGACGCTGACGCTGGAAGGCCGCAAGCTGGAGATCGTCGGCCTGGAAGGTCCGCAACCGGATCGCAGCTTCGTCTGGATTCCCTCGCTCAAGGCCGTGGTCGGCGGCGTGGTCGTGGCCGGCAACATCCACGTGTGGGTGGCGGATACGCAAAGCCTGAAGTCGCGCCAGGACTGGCTCGCCACGCTGGCCCGCATCGAGAAGCTCAAGCCGGCCGTCGTCGTTCCCGGCCACTATGCCGCCGCTGCACCGCTGGACATCGCCTCGGTGCGCTTCACCCGTGACTACCTGAAGGCCTTCGACCAGGAAGCCGCCAAGGCTGCCGACGCCAATGCCCTGATCGCCGCCATGAAGCAGCGCTACCCTGACCTGGGCGACACCAGCTCGCTAGAGCTGTCGGCCAAGGTCATCAAGGGTGAAATGAAGTGGCCCTGAATTCAATCGCGGCACACTGATCCGAAACTGTCTGTCCTCCCTCCCAACCAGAAAGGAAACACCATGAAAATCGCACTCATCGGCGCCTCCGGCAATGTCGGCACCCGCATCGTGGACGAAGCCCTGCGCCGCGGCCATAACCTCATCGCCATCGCCCGCGATGCCGGCAAGATCGCCCAGCGCACCGGCGTCGCCGCTGTCTCGGCCGACGTCAAGGACGCTGCCGCCCTGGCCGCCGCCATCAAGGATGCCGACGTGGTCGTCTCCAGTGGCCGCTTCACCACCTTCGGCGCGGCTGACCTGCTGCCCGCCCTGAAGGCGGCGGGCGTCAAGCGCCTGGCCGTCGTCGGTGGCGCAGGCAGCCTGGAAATCGCACCGGGCAAGGCCCTGATCGACACGCCGGAGTTCCCTGCTGAATACATGGCCGAAGCGTCCGGCGGACGTGACTTCCTCAACGCCCTGCGTGCAGAGACCGAACTGGAGTGGACCTTCCTGTCGCCCTCCGCGCTGTTTACTGCGGGTGAGCGCACCGGCCAGTTCCGCCTCGGTCAGGATGCACTGCTGGTCGGTGCCGACGGCAAGAGCTGGATCTCCTACGAGGACTACGCCGTGGCCCTGCTGAACGAACTGGAACAGCCGAAGCACGTGCGTGCGCGTTTCACGGTAGGCTACTAACCCGCTGGCAACACGGGCCTGACGGTACAGAAAACGCCAGGCCCTGTGCCGATTCATTCACGAGGACATCGCATCATGACCACCCCCATCGCCCCGCACGACACCGTGCTTCACTACATCCACGATCCACTGTGCGGCTGGTGCTACGGTGCCGCGCCGCTGGTGGCGGCAGCACGCCAGGTGCTGCCGGTGCAGGCGCACGGGGGTGGCATGATGGCCGGCCGCAATCGTCGCCGTGTGGATGCACAATTGCGCGATTACGTGATGCCGCACGATCATCGCATCGCGCAAATGACCGGGCAGGCGTTTGGCGAGAACTACTTCAACGGCTTGCTGAAGGACACCGATGCCGTCTTCGACTCGGCCCCGCCGATCGCCGCCGTGCTGGCGGTGCAGGCGCTCAAGGATGACGCAGCGGGACTGGACATGCTGGCGGCGATCCAGCGTGCGCATTACCAGCAGGGTCGCCGCATCTCCGAGGTGGCCACGCTGACCGAACTGGCGCAGGCACTGGGCATCGCGGCCGAGGCCTTCACCACCGAACTACAACGTGTCGAACAGGATGAGCTGGCCAACCACATCGAGGCCAGTCGCGAATTGCTGAACTATGTCGGCGGACGCGGCTTCCCCACCTTCGTGCTGCAACGGGGCGATACGCTGGAAGTGCTCGATACCGGGCGCTGGCTGGGGCAGGCGGAGCAGTGGGCCAATTATCTGCGCGATGAGACGGCAGCACCTTCGTCCGTCGCCGCATCGCAGGGCGAGCTGGCTCAGTGTGACTTGCAGACGGGCCGTTGCGATTGAGAGCGTGGTGTAAAAGCCTCATCGTTGGCGATCGCTAGAAGAAATGTCGAGGCCCACAGTGGCCTCGAACACTGACAAAACCCTGACGGCAAGCCCGCTCCGCCATGATCCCCAACAGGGCAGACAGGGCAGGTCCAGCTTGCCACTCCCTCTGCGCCATTGCTTCCGCGCGCCGTCCTGACCCGCACAACGCGGCCTGCACGCTGGAAAACCTGCCCTCCGCCTGTATCGTTTTAGCGGTCGCATCGTGATGAAGCGCTGCCTGGCCTTATTGGTGCGCTCCCTGTCCTCATGAGCACATCAACATCATTGAACAGCTTTCGCAAATAGTGCCTTCAATTTTTACGCGCTAATCAAAATCCCTCCTTTAAATTAGAGTGGGCAACTTTCCGGAGCAGTCGGCTAACAATGCGCGACCTGCCCGAAAAACGAGTTGCCCTCATCCCCCTTCCATGATGACCGACGTTCCCGCCGGAACAGTCCAACTCTATTGCATCAAAACACCCATTTGCAGGCGACGGCAGCGGATGTGGCGGCCACTCCGGGAACACCGGAGCATCCCTGCCTGACGTGTGCGCCTGATCCCGGTTTACCTAAGAATTCTCAATGGAGAGTGGAATGAATTTAATGCGCTTGACGGTTTCCTCCAGGCTCAGAGTCGGCTTTGGCAGCGTGCTCTTGCTGCTGCTCCTGATTATCGGGATTTCGCTGGAGAAGCTCGCCGAGGTCGACCGGCAATTGAGTTCGATCACCGAAGTCAATAATGCGGAGATCTATCATCTCTCGGCCATGCGTGCGGCCGTCTATGAGCAATCCCTGGCCTCCCGTGGCATTGGCCTGGCGCTCACGCAGGAAGAGCGCTTGCAGAACGCCACGACTCTCAGAGAGCAGATGGGCCGTTACGCCGAGGCAGAGAACGCCCTGGCCAAGCTCTTCGCGGAAATCGAGGAAACCACTGATACCGAAAAGAAGGCCATCGTGGTGATCCAGAAGATGACCACGGAGACGTCACCGTCCCTGAACCATATGATCGAGCTGGCTCAGGCGGAAAAGACTGAGGAGCTCAAGGCGATGCTCAGCGGCCCTCTGGGCCGGATGCAGGCGCAACGGCGCAAGGTGCTGGCCGATCTTTCCGCATTTGAAGACAAGCTCAATGACGACGCAAAGAAAGAGGCCAAGGCCGTGTACGTGACGGCGCGCAGTCTGCTCATCATCCTGGGCGCACTCACCCTGCTGATCGGCCTGGCCGCAGCAGCACTCATCACGAGCAGCGTACTGCGCCAACTGGGCGGAGAACCGGCGTATGCATCGAGACTGGCGGCCCAGATTGCGCAAGGCGACCTGCGCACGGAGGTCAAGGCCGATACCCGTCATCCGGACAGCCTGATGATGTCCATGAAGACCATGAACGAGGGGCTGCGCGGAATCGTGCGCGAAGTGCGCTCCGGCACCGATGCCATTTCGACGGCCAGCAGCCAGATCGCCGCCGGCAATCTGGACCTTTCTTCTCGTACCGAAGAACAGGCAAGCTCATTGGAGCAGACCGCATCGGCCATGGAGCAGCTCACCGCAACCGTGAAGCAGAACGCCGACAGCGCAGGCGAAGCCAACCGTCTGGCTGCCGCAGCCTCGGCGGTGGCCTCGGAAAGCGGACATCTGGTCAAGGAAGTGGTGACGACGATGGCTGCCATCGAAGACTCATCGAAGAAGATCGTCGATATCATCAGCGTCATCGACGGCATTTCTTTCCAGACCAATATTCTCGCCCTCAACGCCGCCGTCGAAGCAGCACGTGCAGGCGAGCAAGGCCGCGGCTTCGCGGTGGTGGCGTCGGAAGTGCGCACCCTGGCGCAACGCAGTTCTTCCGCCGCCAAGGAAATCAAGGCGCTCATCGATGATTCGGTGGAGAAGGTCGCCAGCGGCAGTGCGCTGGTCAACCGGGCCGGCGACACCATGAACAATGTTGTCTCCAGCGTGGACCGGGTGGTCTCGGTCATCGGCGCGATCAGTGACTCCAGCTCGGAACAGAGCAAAGGCATCCAGGAAATCAACCACGCGATCTCGCAGATGGATCAGGTCACGCAACAGAACGCCGCCCTGGTCGAACAGGCCGCCGCTGCTTCGCAGGCGCTGCAAGACCAGGCACGCCGGCTCAGCGACGTGGTCGAGGTCTTTGCGGTGGCCTGAGCGGTCACCAATGAAATGGCCGCAGGGCTTGCTTGCCTGCGGCGGTGGTCTTGTGAAGATGCCGAAAAGCATTCATCCACAGAACCTGAATACCCCCTGATACCCCCTGAGGCTCACAGCGCCTTACAACACCGCGCCTCACGTCACAACGGCGAGGCAGTGTTTAGGGAAAATCCCTAGGTACAAAAATATCCCAAGGACCTATATTGGCCGCTCAACTCTGCCATTGCGCAATGGGAGCGTGCCCGCAGCACACCGGTAGATCGATGATGATGCGGATTGAAAAATGAAATCCCGTTCACCCATTCTTTCCGGGGAAATCAAATGGACATTGAAGATGCTGGCAAACATCTTGCCTCGGATCAACCGCGAGCCTTGCTTCATCAATTGAGCAGGCTTCAGGAAATCATGGAGAGCCTGACGACGACCTTTGAAGAGCTCGCTCTCGATGCTGGCACCGAGCAGAACTGCGCTGCAAAGGCCGTAGCCAGAGCTGCGCTGTCCAAGGCGATGCAACAACAGTAGGCCTTAGCTGGTAGTAGTCCGGTCGCAGCTGGGGAGTTGCTGACTGTCTATGCGCCATCAATTCTCGATGCCGCTCCACTTGAACAACTTGAACAACTTAAACAATGACCGGCGAGGGGCTGGTTCGTAAAGGGGTAGAAAAATGTCTGGATCATTAACCGTGGGTCGTAAACTGGGATTGGCGTTTCTTTGCGTCGTCGTCATATCGCTGGTGGGCAGCAGCTTGTCTCTGTTGAACTTCAACAAGCTCGAAAGCGCCAGTGCGATGAATATCCATACCTATGAGGTCATGGGCAAGGCCGATGACATGCTGGTCAACATGGTCAACATCGAGACCGGCATCCGTGGTTATGTGGCGTCGGGCAACGAGGCTTTTCTGGATCCGTACAAAGGCGGTCGGAAGGAATTCAAGCTCGCCTTCGACCAGGCCAAGTCGCTGACCTCCGACAATCCAGTCCAGCAGAAGCGGCTTTCCGAGATGCTGGAACTGAGCAACAAGATCGAGGAAGTCGACCAGAACCTGATCAAGCTGAGAAAAGAAGCCAATGCCAGCGGCTCCCCGCAGGCGCTGCAAACCTATTTCGGCGCGACCCACGACAAGATCTTCATGGATCGCTTCCGGGTGCTGCAGAAGGAATTCGTGGACGCTGAAGAGTCCTTGCTCAAGGAACGGGGCGACCTGGTGCGCTCCCTGAGCAAATCGACGCTGGCCATCATGATCGCGGCCGGCGCGCTGACTGTCCTGCTGGCCATCGGCGCTGGCCTGGTGATCACGCGCAGCATCGTCAACGCGCTCGGCGGCGAACCGGCTGCGGCAGCCGAAGTAGCGCAGCAGATCGCCGCAGGCGACCTGACCGTAGCAGTGCCGCTGAAAAGCAATGACAGCCATAGCCTCATGGCATCGCTGGCCAGCATGCGCGAGCAGTTGACCACCATCGTGCGCGGCATTCAAACCTCGGGGGAATCCATTTCCGTGGCCGCCAACCAGATCGCAACGGGCAACACCGACCTGTCGCAGCGCACCGAAGAGCAAGCTGCGTCCTTGGAAGAAACGGCATCGAGCATGGAAGAATTGACGTCGACCGTGCGCCAGAACTCGGACAATGCCCGGCAAGCCAATACCTTGGCGGAAAACGCCTCCACGCTGGCCGCCAAGGGCGGCGAGGTGGTCAGTCGCGTCATCGACACCATGAACGAGATCTCCGACAGCTCCAGCAAGGTGTCCGACATCATCACGGTCATTGAAGGCATCGCTTTCCAGACCAACATCCTTGCGCTGAATGCCGCTGTTGAGGCCGCCCGGGCTGGCGAACAAGGACGCGGCTTCGCCGTGGTCGCCAGCGAGGTGCGCTCCCTGGCGCAACGCAGCGCGGCTGCCGCCAAGGATGTCAAGGACCTCATCACCTTGTCCGGCGAACGGGTCGAGCGCGGCACGCATCTGGTCGGCGAAGCCGGTCAGACGATCAATGAAGTGGTGCAGGCCGTGCGCAACGTGACCGACATCATGAATGAAATCACGGCAGCCTCATCGGAGCAGACCGCAGGCATCGAGCAGGTGAACCAGGCGCTGAGCCAGATGGATCAAGTCACCCAGCAGAATGCGGCGCTGGTGGAGCAAGCCGCAGCGGCGGCCCAGGCCATGTCGGAACAGGCCACCGAACTGCGCAGTGCGGTGGGTATCTTCAAGACCGGCGGCGGTTCTGTGCAGAAGCCCGCATCGCCCCGTCCGGTCAAGGTCGTCAATCCAGCGCCCAAGCTGCGTGCTGGCGCAGCCCGCGCGCTGCCGCCCAAGGCCGCAAATGCCGCCAATACCGCAAATGCCGTAAAGAAAGAGCCATCGCCACCCAAGGCCGCTGACGCTTCCGGCGAATGGGAAACATTCTAAGCAAGCCGCCGCAACGCGGACAGGTTTAGACCGGCAGGCCCAGGGCGCGCAATTGCGCCCGGGTGCCTGCCGCATCGACGTGATGTATGCCATGCCAGCCCAGGGCGCGGCAGGCGTGGATGTTCTTCTGGGCATCGTCGATGAAGACCAGTTCCTCAGCCTTGAGATCCGGCAGCTGCCGGGCATAGCGCTCCAGTGCGATCTGGTAGATGCGCGCTTCGGGCTTGATGCAGCGCTCCTCGCCTGAGACCACGATGTCGCGGAAGACCTGCATGAAGTCGTGGTTGTCGCGCGCATGCGGGTAGGTCTCGGTGGACCAGTTGGTCAGCCCGAACAGCGGCACCTGCTGCGCATGCAATTCACGCAGTAGCGCCACCCCATCCGGTAGCGGACCGCGCAACATCTCCACCCAGCGATCATAGAAGGCGCGGATGAGGGTTTCGTGCTGAGGGTGCTGCTGCACCAGATGCGCGGTGCCTTCGGCCAAGGTGCGGCCAGCGTCTTGCTGCACGTTCCAATCAGGCGAACAGATGTGGGTGAGGAAGTGATTGCGCTCCTGCTCGTCGGCAATCAGTTGCTGATACAGGTATTGCGGGTTCCAGTCGAAGAGTACGCCGCCGAAGTCGAAGACGACGGCGCGGATGGGGCTTGGTGCAGAAAACGTCATTGTGGGAATCCTCTGGAAATACTGGTGTGACTCAACGATGATCGCGGAGTCAGGTTCAGTGCGTAGCAATGCGATATCGAGCGCCCTACAAACCTCGCAAGAAGTCAAACAACTCCGGCACATCCGCATACCCCACATTGAAACGGAAGCTGGTCTTGTGCGGGGCCGACAGATGGAAGAAATCCCCCGGTGCCAGCCAGATGCCCTTCTGCCGCGCGCGGTCGGCGATCTCGCGGGCGGACAGTTCGCAGCCCTCGATGGTGGCCCAGCTGAACATGCCGCCACGCGCCGCCGTGAAGGGCGTCAGGCCGACTTCGGTGAGCTTGGCGTTCAGGGTGGACTGGGCATTGAGCAGAGTGGCGTTAAGCGTCTGCACGTGACGCCGGTGATGCCCTTCGGTCAGCACGTTGTGCACCAGCCGTTCGTTGATCTCCGAATTGGTCAGCGTCAAGACCATCTTGGTATGCACGATCTGCCGTGCCAGTTCGCGCTGGCAGGCGATGTAGCCGACCCGCAGCGACGGCGCGATGGTCTTGGAATAGCTGCCCACGTAGATCACTCGTTGCAGACCATCGAGCGCGGCCAGCATCGGGTCGGTGGCCTGGCCGAGTTCGCGGAAGATGTCGTCCTCCACCACCCAGAAACCATACCGCTCGGCCGTCTGCAATACGCGCATGGCGCAGGCCGGCGTGTAGGAGGTGCCGGTCGGGTTCTGCAACACGCTGGTGGTAAAGAACATCTTGGGGTGGTGCATGCGCGCCAGCGTGTCCAGCATGTCGGTATCCACACCGCCGGGCGTGCGCGGCACGCCGATCACGTTCAGGCCGGCCAGACGCAGCATCGCAATCAGGTTGCAGTAGCCAGGATCGTCGATCAGTACCGTATCGCCCGGCTGGGTCATGGTGCGGATGATCAGATCCAGCGCCTGCGTCGCGCCATGGGTGGTCAGCACCTGTTCGATGCCCAGCTCCAGCGCCCAATGGCCGAGGAACTGCGTGATCAGCTGGCGCAGCGGGGCATAGCCATAGGGATGGCCATAACCGACCTGCTGCGCACCGGGAGAACGGATGATGCGACGCTCGGCCTGATGCAGGCCTTCATCGTTGAGCCACTTGCCGGGCAGCCAGCCGCAGCCGGCCTTGATGGGTACGCGCTCGTCGGCAAACATCTCCGAGAGCAGCCAGGCCGAGTCGATCACCGGCTCGGGCGGCACGAAGACAGCACGCGCACCGGACTGCCCGGCCCGCGCGGCGACGAAGAAACCAGCACCGCGCCGGGCCTGCAGCATGCCGCGCGCGACCAGTTGCTCGTAGGCTTCCACCACGGTCGAAGAGCCGATGTCATGATGCTGCGCGAACTGGCGCACCGAGGGCAGGCGCTCGCCGGAGCGCAGTTCGCCGGACTCGATCAGGCCGGCCAGACCGGCCGTTACCTGCTCCACCAGACGGGCGGCGGTCTTGCGTCTCAGATCCAGTTGCAGCGGCGCGCTGGCAGGCTTGGCCATGGAATTCTTTCTGACAGTGTGTGGGGGCTGGCGGGCGACTGCATTGCTCCTACCGGCCAAAGTGTAGGCAGAAATACTGAACTGTATTGGTTACCGCAATGCTGTTTCCGAAACCCCAGAATCAGCCCATATCCCCACGAACACAAGGATACCGGAGCGAGCACCGATGTGACGGAAACACACGCTTCCCGCCAAACGGAGCAATACAGTTCTCCCTGTAGATCAATACAGTTTTCAGCGAAAATCAAAAGTGTAGCTAACAATACGGGCGCTGTCTGGCAATAATCAAGCACTCTGGTTTATTTCCCCGAATTTCCCCGAATTCTCCTTTTTCACGGTGCCTGCCATGTCCAGCCAAGACCAAACGCATCCGTCCAGCCTGTCGGCCTACTGGATGCCCTTCACTGCCAACCGCAACTTCAAGGCCGCGCCGCGCATGCTGGTCTCTGCCGAAGGCATGCATTACCGCGACGACGCCGGCAATCCCATCCTGGACGGCACCGCCGGCCTGTGGTGCGTGCCGCTGGGCCACGCCCATCCCAAGATCGTGTCGGCGGTGCAGAAGTCGGTAGCCACGCTGGACTACGCGCCCTCCTTCCAGCTCGGTCACCCGAGCGCCTTCGAACTGGCCGAGCGCCTCAAGGCCTATACCGGCAACCGTTTCTCCAACGTGTTCTACACCGGCTCCGGCTCGGAGGCGGTGGATACTGCCCTCAAGATCGCCCTGGCCTATCACCGCGCCAAAGGCAATGCCACCCGCACCCGCCTGATCGGCCGCGAGCGCGGCTATCACGGTGTGGGCTTCGGCGGCATGTCGGTGGGTGGCATCGGCGGCAACCGCAAGACCTTCAGCACCGCCCTGCTGCCGGGGGTGGACCACCTGCCGCACACCCACAATCTGGAAAAGAATGCCTTCACCAAGGGCGAGCCGGAATACGGCGCGCACCTGGCCGATGAGCTGGAACGCCTGGTCACCCTGCACGACGCCTCCAACATCGCCGCCGTGATCGTGGAACCGGTGGCCGGCTCCACCGGCGTGCTGATCCCGCCCAAGGGCTACCTGAAGCGCCTGCGCGAGATCTGCACCAAGCACGGCATCCTGCTGATCTTCGATGAAGTCATCACCGGCTTCGGCCGCCTGGGGACGCCCTTTGCGTCCGACTATTTCGATGTGGAACCGGATATCTTCACCACCGCCAAGGGCCTCACCAACGGCGTGGTGCCGATGGGCGCGGTGTTCGTGAAGCAGGAAATCCATGACGCCTTCATGAACGGTCCGGACGGCATCGAGCTCTTCCACGGCTACACCTACTCCGGCCACCCGCTGGCCTGCGCCGCCGGCCTGGCTTCGCTGGAGGTGTTCCAGACCGAGGGCGTGCTGGAGAATGCGCAAGCGGTCGCCGACTACTTCCAGGAAGCGGCCCATGCGCTGCGCGGCCTGCCGCACGTGATCGACGTACGCACCATTGGCCTCATCGCCGGCATCGAGCTGGCCTCCATTCCAGGTCGCGTCGGCGCGCGTGCCTATGACGCCTTCGTGCGCGCCTTCAATGACGGCATCCTGATCCGCGTGACCGGCGACATCATCGCCCTGTCGCCGCCGCTGATCATCAACAAGCAGCAGATCGACGAACTGTTCGGCAAGCTGGCGGCCATCCTCAAGACTGTGGCCTGATTCCACCCTTCCGCCCTATAACGCAATGACGCAATGACGCAAGAAAGACTCATGGAGAAGATTGCACACTACATCGGCGGGCAACGTGTCGATACCACCAGCGGGCGCTACGCCGATGTCTACAATCCGGCGCAAGGCGTGCCGGTGGCGCAGGTCGCGCTGGGTACCGCCGACGAGGTCGATGCCGCCGTGAAGGCCGGCGTCGCCGCCTTCCCGGCCTGGTCCAACACGCCACCGCTGACGCGCGCCCGCGTGTTGTTCCGCTTCCTGCACCTGATCCAGCAGCGGGCCGACGACTTCGCCCGCCTCATCGTGCGCGAGCATGGCAAGACCTTCTCGGATGCCCAGGGCGAAGTGGCACGCGGCATCGAGATCGTCGAGTTCGCCGCCGGCATTCCGCAGATGCTCAAGGGTGAATACACCGACCAGATCGCACGCGGCATCGACGCCTGGTCGATGCGCCAGGCGCTGGGCGTGGTGGCCGGCATCACGCCGTTCAACTTCCCGGCCATGGTGCCGATGTGGATGTTCCCCATCGCCATTGCCTGCGGCAACTGCTTCGTGCTGAAACCCTCAGAGCGAGATCCCTCGGCCTCGCTGCTGATCGCCGAGCTGTTGCAGGAAGCCGGCCTGCCCGATGGCGTCTTCAACGTCATCCAGGGTGACAAGGTGACGGTCGATGCCCTGCTGGATCATCCGCAGGTCAAGGCCATCAGCTTCGTCGGCTCGACCCCGATTGCGGAATACATCTATGCCCGTGGCTCCGCCAAGGGCAAGCGCGTGCAAGCGCTGGGCGGAGCCAAGAACCACATGGTGGTCATGCCTGATGCCGACATGCAGCTGGCCGTGGATGCCTTGATGGGTGCGGCCTTCGGCTCGGCTGGCGAGCGCTGCATGGCGATCTCGGTGGCGGTGGCCGTGGGCAGCGCCGGGGATGAACTGGTGGCAGCGTTGGCCGAACGCGCGCGCAGCCTGAAGATCAATGAAGGCATGGTGGCCGACGCCGAAATGGGTCCGGTGGTCACGGCAGCGGCCAAGCAACGTATCGAAAGCCTGATCGGGCGCGGCGTGGAAGAAGGCGCGACGCTGGTGGTGGATGGTCGCGGCTATCAGGTGCCGGGTTTCGAGCAGGGCTTCTTCGTCGGTGGCACCCTGCTCGACCATGTGACGCCGGAGATGACGGTGTACAAGGAAGAGATCTTCGGCCCGGTGCTGTGCGTGCTGCGCTGCCCGGACATCGCCAGCGCCGTCGAACTGATCAATGCGCATGAGTATGGCAACGGCGTGGCGGTCTATACCCGTGACGGCGGCGTGGCGCGCGAGTTCGTCCGCCAGATCGAGGTCGGCATGGTCGGGGTGAATGTGCCGCTGCCGGTGCCGATGGCCTTCAGCAGCTTCGGCGGCTGGAAGCGCAGTCTCTTCGGCGATCACCACATGTATGGACCGGAAGGTGTGCGCTTCTACACCCGGGCCAAGGCGGTGATGCAGCGCTGGCCCAATACGGCCAGCGCGGGCGCGGAATTCGCGTTCCCGCAGATGAAATAAACAGGATCAACGGCATGAAATTTTCATGCCGTTTTTCTTTGGCGGATGCGTATGATGAGGGAACTGCCGGAGGCATCTGCATCGGTCTTGTTGGTGCAGAAGGCGTCAGACACGGTGCAGAAATGATCAGCCGTCCCCGGCCCGCAGGAAGATCGAAACGGGCTTGCACCAAAAGCAGCAAACCTTAGAAAACCAGACCGTCGTGGCGGACCGGTGGAGACACACCGGCAGCACGGGAGAACGGCAAACAACAACTGGAGACACGCTCTTCTGAGCGGCAGGAGGAGCCTTATGCCGGCTCACGCCACGCGGCGTAAAGATGCGCCGCTACAGCGTTTCATGCGTTCTCACATATCGTCTCGCGCTCCTTGCGCAAGACGGTGCGATCGTGTTGACCCACGCTTTTCCGCTCGTTCACGGCGGAGGATTTCTCACGTCCATGCAAACCTTCCCTGCCCGGCTTTCCTAATTTTTCGGCAAGCACGGGCATGGAACTTGCGTTGACGCATCAGTAATGCAGTATTGCGCATTTCCTTGGATGTCATCTGTCAATCATTCGCCTTGAGGGAGAAACAAGCATGATCAGCCGTCGCAATTTCCTGAAACTGTCCGCCCTGGCCGCACCCGGCGCATTGAGCTATCACGATGTCTTCGCCCAGGCCGAGAACATCGCCTTCGGCTGTCCGGTGCCGATGTCCGGCCCCTTCGCCGCCAACGGCAAGTTCGCCGACATGGGCATGAAGCTGGCCCTGCAGAAGTACGGCAAAGTGCTGGGCAAGAGCACCAGTTACGTCACCCTCGACACCGAAGGCAAGCCCGCCACCGCCGTGCGCAAGATGCAAGAGAGCATCGAGAAAGGCACGCGCTTCTTCGCCGGCGGCATCCTCTCGGGCGAGGCGCTGGCCATGGGCAAGGAAGCCGACAAGGCCGGCGCGGTCT
>Ga0160495_100597_pt1 | contig 15273 bp, 16 predicted proteins | sample DID4MG_4_FD_108251 | JGI IMG/M metagenome (GOLD analysis project Ga0160495, IMG submission 108251) | Enriched soil microbial communities from UW Madison campus, WI, USA - DID2933_E24_FP4 MG | ecosystem: Environmental > Terrestrial > Soil > Unclassified | place: USA: Madison, Wisconsin | collected... | reverse complement strand
TTTTGCCGGGAGTTCGTGGGAGGTTTGCAGTAAGCGCTCACGGAGATTCTGAGAAGCCAACGATTGGCCTGAGGGGATATGCGAAGGCGATACCAAAGTTGTGGGGTCAGGTTTAGGCTGCACAGAGTCATTCGCAGCAGACGGTCTGGGCGGCCGCTTCGATCAGCACCGGCCACTCGACTGACGGTACAAAGTATGATTGCCGCTTATCTGAGACCTGCCGTTCGACAAGTGCTGACTGGTCCGATGCAGGTCAATTGGGCGGAACCGACTCGTTGCGATCATCCGACTTCGCGATTCGGCTTCCCGGGAGCAGCCGCTAGCGCTCGTGCCGTAGCAAGTCTGGCCTTCCACCCTTCAGTCTTCCGAGCTTTGGGGGACTTCTTGGAACCTCCTGCCGCGTCGGCGCAAGGCCAGGCTGGTCACCTCAGTGCAGAGCCTGATGGCAATGGACGAACTGGTCGACTTCGTGGTCTTAGCCGCTGCTGAAGACCAGGTCTGCTCGGGGGGCAGATTGCCACAAGGCCGCCTGATCGGGTGGTTTCTAGAAGTGCACCATGGGATGGATGTAGAGGAACGGTGACAAGGCCGGCCTCAAACCGGGTCTGCTGAAACCTGATAATTCATGCCTGACCATCGACTGCATGCGCATATCAAAGACTAAGGACGACCGTGATCATTCCGCCCAAAGCAATCACTGTAAAGCGGGGCCAGTTGCCAATCTTGAATCTTTCTGAAAGAGAGCTTCTTGATCCAGAAGGTGTGGGCTTCGACCTTCGGTTGTCTGGCATTCACACCATCAAAGGCAGGGGGGCGCTGTTGGTCGAGACTCGGCAAACCCCTAAGGCAACTCCATTGGACCCAGATTCGGATGGTGTCTTTACCTTGGAGCCAAAGCGCTGGTACTTAGCAACGACGATGGAGAGGATGAATCTGCCGGCGCACATGGCAGGCATGATCTTCCCGAGAAGCACGCTCTTTCGAAGCGGTGTTGAGTTACATACGAGCATCACTCCGCCTGGGTACGAGGGTCCATTGACCTTTGGTGTCTCTGTCAGCCACCCTGAGGGATTTCGAATCGCACCAGGGGCACGCTTCTGCCATCTCGTGCTGATGCATGTTCGAAAGGGCTCGACTAAGTATCGTGGCCAGTGGAATCAAGGGCGAATCGACTCCCCGAACGAAGAGAGGCAAGTGTAGTGAGCGTCGTACATATAAAAAATCGAATTACGAGCGATCAGAAGTCTTTCGAAGATTACTCTGCTTCAGATAGAAGTCTGCTTTGGCTTCCGGATCATTCGGGCGTAGATGCGTTCTCAATTGATCTAACGGTAGGCGATCAGTGGAGTGAGAAATACGGTCCCACTTCCAATGAGATGCACAAGATTGCCGAAGAAGGGATGCGCATCTTGAGGCATGGATCTGTCGTTGTTACAGCAGCTGAAGACATTCGGGTGCCACACAATATGTATGGCGTACTCGTGCCGACTGGTAGCTTGTTTCTCGACAAGGGCATCCTGATCGCACCCGCAAAAGTCGAGCCATCGTTCGCTGGAAATTTAAAACTTCGGTTGTTCAACACCACGGCTCTCAAACATACCTTAAAAAAAGGCGACAAGCTTGGCTCAGTCATATTTTTCTCAACTGAGACCACTCAGTTCCAAAATCCAGTCACAAAGAACAGCGTACTAATTTCAAAGCCTATTCCACTCGTCGGTCGTATTTCTCAGTGGCTAAAGAGAAATATCAATCAAATTATCACGTGGATGGTTTCCATATTGGGTGGCTCAATGGTGGCCGCACTAGTATCGCACTTCGTGCTTCAGCCATATTTCCCCTCGACACCAAAAGCCTCTGCGGCTCTACCCACTTCGACCAATTCGTCGCCGACATCCGCTGTATCCGCGCCTTCGCAAAAGAAATCACCATGATCGTAGTCTCTGATAACTTGGCCGGAATTGTCAGGTCATTTAGCATTTGCAGCCCCAATCTCATTGATGATTTTTCCATCCAGATTAAATTAGATCGAAAAGTCCGTCGGCTTCAAGTCCCGTCCGACGATTTGCCACCAATTAGCTATGAATCAGCAATCGATCACGCGGCATATTTCCGTGAATCGGAGCAAGTTGCAGAGAGTTTGATCCTTGGTCCACGAGAGTGCGTACTTGCCTGTTCGCAGGATACCTACAAAATGCCGATAGGTTACTTCGGACTAATACAAACAAAGGGCAGCCTTGCCAGAATGTTTGTTTCGGCGACGGCGAATGACGGCCAAGTCGAGCCAGGTTATTCTGGCAAGGTCACTCTCGAACTCATTAACCACTCACCTTTCTCTGTAGCGATTCGGCCGGGCGCGGCAGTAGCCCAGATGTACATCATGAGATGCAGTAGTGAGGTCTCGAAGCCGTATAGTGGGCGTTATCAGGGCGCTACCGGCCCCACGCTTCCAACTTTTGATTGATGCAAGCCCTCGCGCAGCGTGTGAGTGGAGTCTCGCCGGATTGATCTAAGCCGCTGTTCGAGGTTCGATTGGGCTGCAGCCCCAAATAAGAGCGCACGGTTGCCCACCACAACCAGATCTTCGTTGGTATTGCCGTCGCCAGGCCCGGCGACCGCTGGTTTGTGGTCAGCGTGAGATAGCCCCGCGGATGCGACCGACCGCAGCCGCTGCAGAACAGACGTCCGGCGCGGCAGCTTCAGGCTGGTTGCTGTCGCTCAATCAGCAGCCGTTGAGCGACTATTGCGATCGAGAGCAGACAGTGAAGAACATCACTGGGCGTTTTTCTGCATTGCAAGAACTGACACAGCTTCCGTGGTCACTTGTAGACAACGGCATCTAGAAGGCGCATGGTCTTTGCCCCCACTCGATGGGAGACCATCATGGAATACATTTCAGCCGTCGTTCATCGCGAGCCCTGGAACAAGGGAAAGATCGTTGGTCAGAAGGCGCCCTTCAAACCCAAAGATATCTGGGCGCTACGCGTGCGCCTACAGATGGAGAACCGGGTGCGCGAGCTAGCGCTTTTCAATCTGGGAATCGACAGCAAGCTACGCGGGTGCGACCTGGTCGCCCTAAAAGTCCGCGATGTTTGCCATGGCGACCAAGTCGCTTCACGAGCAACGGTCATGCAGCACAAAACTCATCACCCCGTACAGTTCGAGCTGACGGCGACCACTCGTGAAGCGCTTCAGCAATGGATCAAGACCGCGAAGCTGAAATCCGAGGACTTTATCTTTCCAAGCCGCCTTCACAAGTCGCCGCATCTCGGGACGCGTCAGTACGCCCGGATTCTCGAGCGCTGGGTGTTGCAGCTTGGTTTGGATCCAGCAGAGTATGGAACGCACTCCATGCGACGAACCAAGGCTACGCTTATCTACCGCAGAACCAAGAATCTGCGCGCTGTCCAGCTACTACTAGGCCATTCAAAAATCGAGTCAACTGTCCGCTACCTTGGCATTGAAGTCGACGATGCTCTTGAGCTATCTGAACAGACCGAGATTTGAGTTGACGGAGCACAAATTTTCACCGGGGGCGGCTAAGCTGTGAGCCTTAGATCACGGGGAGCGATGGGATCACTAAGGGCATCTCGCTGCCACTAGTACGCATTGGTCAGAACGGAGCGAGCATCCGCAAGCAGCCTTGAGCCAACAACCTCTCACGGATGATGGCTGTGCAGCGAATGATGTTGCTCACAAGCCTATCGCGGAGCGCCAAGGTTCGACAAATAGTGGGCGGTGATCATCCCCCACATGAGTGCCCAAACCCGTAAGTCGCTGATCGCCAAGCGCTAATGAAAGTTCAGGTAACGATCGTCAATAGACCGACGTCCGAGAGTGGGTCTGCAATGCATCCATCGCACCGCCGGCGAAGGCATGCAAGTGGAGGCTACGCATAGACCTGCGGGACGGTTGATCTTGCGGGATGTTGGCGCTCCCATTGCGTCACCGGGTCCGTTTAAGTCCGACCCTCGGCCGATCGACGGCGAATCAGATAAATGTGCGTGATGGGCACAAGCAAGTTAACTATCGTTTTCGCCAAAAGCGGCAGTTAACTTTCCCTCGCTTCGGTCTGCCGCAGGGGTGTACCGAAACTCCGCGGGCAGCAGCGTCCAGGGATGCGATCCAAAAAATCGTATAGGACCGGACAGCAGCAAAAATAATCATCAATCAAACGTGATGATCATGGCCGCGTATGCCCTGTTTCATTCGTAGCTGCTGCTGAATAGAAGCAAAGCGCGATCGTTCTACGCATCAATATGCGTACTTGCGATGTACAACTGGACGCTTGGTCAATGTCATATTGGACGGACATGCGCTGAGGCTAAGATCTACTTCTGGCCGTCTGCGGCCGATGTCTGAAATACCTGCTGCCGGCGTTCAGGGCGCTCGACCGACCGGTCATTCTCACTGGAATGCGCAGGAAGCCAGGGGGACGCCTGCCTTTGCAAATGAAGCGTAGACAGCAGCCCTGCACCAGACCTGCACCTCATCACCAAGCCTGAGTTCCCATGCGCCTGATCAACTGCCGCTTCCCGCTCCTCTTTACTGCGAGGAATTCCCAGCGAATATTGCTAGTGTGGTTGCTGGTGCTGCTGGCCGCTTGCTCTAAGTCCCCGCGTGCGAATTTTCCGCAGTCGTTCTCGTGCGAGGATGCACCCCAGTTGCGGATCTGGCGCGCCCGCATCGCAGACAATTTCGCCACCCTGCTGCAAGTGACTAGCGCACACGATCCCGAGAGAGCAGACCCTCTGCCCCTCCTGCGTCAAATGCGCCATCTGCATCTTCAGTTGCGCGAATACTTCATGACCGAATCCATGCCAGACTGCATGCAGGAGGCCGTGCGCATCTACGTCGAAGGACTGGAGCCACTGGCTCGTAGTGGCGATAGGGACAAGGAGCTGAGCGCCGCGATGCACGATGTTGGGTCCACGGTGGACCGCTTCGCCGAAGCGGTGAAGACGGCAATGCCCCTATGGGCCCGGGAAGCCCATGCCGCGGAGTCAACCCCGCGCTGATCCCGTCATGATGCTTTGAGCGACTTCTTGATTTCGATTTCTATGCCCACATTCGGTTGAGTCGCAGTCGAATGCTAGCAAGAAATAGTCTTGATCCTTTGCGCGGCCTCTACCCGTTTGAACGAAGTTGTTTGCCCTGTAGAAGGCGAGTGCATTGGTGTTTTCGGCGACACATTTGAGCTGGTAAGGTGTTGTCGACCAGCCCGGTAGTGCGTGCAGCAGTTTTCGCCCAACACCTCGATTTACTGCATCGGGATGAACGTGTAGATGGTGGACAAAGTTATCCGGTTCCCAAACCGAAATGAAGCCTAGAAGGCGATCCCCATCAAAGGCGAGGAGCTGCATTTCGCCCACCGTTTGGAGATCGAAATCTTCAAGCGCAAACCCAGAACAAGCTTCCCAGAAAAACGCCGTCCTGCGAGATCGAAGAAAAAGATTGCGCAGTGATGCTAGGTCGCTAGGCAGCGCAAAACGAATGAGCAAGGCGTTCTCCAGAATGGTGCGATCATAAAATCATCGCCAACGAACGCTCACTATCGGCCAACAGCGGTCTTCGGCCTGATGGAGGTGCGTTTCAACAAGTCGCTGTTCGATTTGTTGTTACCAAGAAAATTCGCCCAACGCGAGGAACTATTCATTGAAGTTCGAGAGCGCTTCGAGAAACCTCTTACAAGCTACAACCCTTGACGTGGTCATGCCACTCACTTCCTAAGACGCGCATCAACTCACAGCGCACAGGCGGGCGCAGATTTGGTCTGTTGACGCGACATCGCCAAAGGCCGCAAACACGTTCAGCAGCGCGGCAGTTTGGGCCGCTTCGCTGCGTGCCGCTGTGGCGTCGGCGACCAAGAGAGTTCGATAGTCAAGCTCCATAGCTTGTCGTGCGGTGGATTCGCAGCAGATATTTGTCAGCGTGCCAGCGATAACTACGGTGTCGATGCCCCTGCGGACCAGTTCTGAGCTCAGGCTGCAGTGCTCGGCACCGAGAGCGCCGAAGCGCATCTTGTCCACTACGAGGTCGCCATCCTGCACGTCGATGCCGCTGAAGATCGCATGGCCGCACGTCCCTTTCCCAAGCAGCGCACTCGCCCGGACTTGATCTCCGCCAGCAACGATTTCTACATAGCGCAACCAGTCGTGCTCGACGACGGTGTGTCGGGTGAAGCAGATAGTGGCACCTGCCGAACGGAGGCAACGTGTTAGTGCATTGATGCGGTCAACGATGAGCTTGGCGGAAGGCACGCAGGCAGGCGAATCGTGCCGAATAAAGGCATCTTGCATGTCGATGACGAGCACTGCTGTGCGCACAGGATCGAGACGTGGGTACATGACCAGCCGGTCCCGACGGTGGCTGGCGGTATCTGCGAGCTTGAGTTGAAGAGCCAGGTCAGTTGTCAAAGTCATACCGCCTCCGTTCCAATGTCGATGCCCAAAAATGAGGCGACTGAGTCGAGTTGGCCCAGAGCCGTCGCTGCCCCGTTAAGCGTTCTCAGTCCTAAACCTGCGGCTGCCGTTAACAAAGACGTCTCCATAGGTTGCGTTACCAGGTCTGCAACCCATGCATCTGCGCGAAGCCGCTTCAGGTCTTCGACATCGACGGCTAGTCCCGGCGCGTGGTGCATGCCGATCGGCGTGGCATTAACCACGATATCGACCTTCTCCAAAGCATGTTCCGGTCCCCAAGGTGCGCTTTCCGCACACATTGCGAGCATGCCTGCACGTTCTGACGCGTCAGTGGTCCGAAAGACGATTGATCGCCCACCTCGGTGAATGAACTCCAGAGCGATCGCGCGGGCGGCTGCACCCGCGCCCACTAGAGCCAGTGTCCGACCCATTGGGTCGAAGCCTTTGAGACTCGCTCCGTTCCAGAAACCATCGCCGTCGAACATGTCACCTTCGAGGCCTTGCTCTGTCTTACGAAAGACGTTCACCGCGCCAATTCTTCGTGCCCTGGATGTGAGCGTGGTGGCCATCTGAGCGGCAGCCTGCTTGTGCGGGGCTGTGAGCACCAACCCTAGGCAGTTGCTAGTGGTGCGCACTATCGACAGCAGCGCCTCCAACGCGCTTGGCGCCGTCTCTAGAGGAACAAGCGCTAGGTCTGCGCCTGCGTGTTCGAAGCGCGCATTGAAAAGAGCGGGCAACTGCACCTGAGCGACCGGATACCCCGCCATGAAGACAACTTGAGCTGCGCCAGTGAGAAACATTGCAGATCCTTGACAAAAATTGAAGATTTCAAATAATATCTAAAATATTGAAGATTTTGTGAAAGATTGAATGTTCTTCCGCTCAAACGATGAGTCCTCCACCGTGGTCCGCCTATTGGCCGAGCAGGTTCGTCGGGACATCTCTTTCGGGGTGCTGGCGCCCGACTCCAAGCTAAAGATTGACGAACTCAGGCAGCGCTACGGCGGAAGCGCGAACTCATTTCGTGAGGCCCTGACCCAGCTCGCCAACGATGGATTGGTGGAGGCGACTCCTCAAAAGGGGTTCAGGGTGGCATCGGCCACAACTGCGGACTTGCAGGACATCGCGCGGGTGCTGTTCGAAGTGGAATCCCTTGCCATTCGATGGTCGATGGCAGCGGGTGACGTGCGGTGGGAAGGAGAAGTGATCGCAGCCCAGCATCGCCTCAGTCGAATCGAAGACCTTGTTGCGCACGACGCTGCAGAACACGCAGTGGAGTGGGAAGAAGCGGGCAGAGCCCTTCATGCTACTTTGGCTAGCGCCTGTGGATCACCTCGTTTGCTTGAAATCATGCAGAAGCTCTATCAGCAGAGCGCTCGCTTCAGGTTGTCACGCCTGCATGGCCAGGGTTTCGACCCGGGCACATCCCAAGCTGCGCATGCCCGCCTCGTGAATGCGGTGCTCGCACGTGATGCCAATGCCATGCATGAGGCACTGCGAGAAATCATCTTCGGCTGGAAAGCCAACTGACAAAGGGTCACCCATGTCTATCTCGCGCAGAAACATCATCAGGCTTGCTGCCGGGGCTGCGGCATTGCCGACTTTCTCCACAAACGCACTGGCAAGCACCGATCGGGTCACGGTTGGTGCGCTGCGCTTCACTTCAGAAGGGCCAACATTTCTGGCGCTGGAGCGGGGCTACTTCAAAGACGAAGGTCTGGATGCCAAGATCGAGTTCTTCCAAGCTGCCCAACCCATGGCCGTAGCCATCGCTTCTGGCGATGTGGACTTCGGCGTCACGGCAGTCACGGCAGGACTTATCAGCCTTGCCGAGAAGGGCGCCTTGAAGGTGATCGGGGGAGCCCTGCAGGAAGAGCCAGGTATCGACGGACAGATCATCTTGGCCTCGCGACAGGCTTGGGAAGCGGGTCTCAAATCGCCCAAAGACCTACGCAATCGGTCCTTCGGCATCACAACCCATGGCTCGTCTTTCCACTACATGGTCCACAAAGTGGCGGAGAAAGTCGGAATTCGTCTCAGCGACATCCAACTCAAGCCCCTGCAACAGATTGGAGCCTTGGTGGGGTCGCTCAGTACGGGGCAAATCGATGCCTGGTCCATCGTGCCAGATATCGGCAAACCGCTGATTGCGAAGCCGGAGGTGAAGAAGATCGGCGAAATTGCCGAGTACATCCCTGACTATCAGGTGACCACCGTCTTCACTGCGACCAAGATGATCCGCGAGCGCAAGGATGTGGTGCAACGCTTCATGAAGGCGCGTGCGCGTGCCGTGTCCGACTTCAACAGAGCACTGGTTGGTCCTAATGCGGACCAGAAGTCTGCTGAGGACGTTTTGAAGGTGCTCCACAAATACGTGATGGCGGACCGCCCCTTTGAGGTCGCTGCGCCTCTGATCCGCAATGGCTCGATGCGGATAGCGGAGCGATCGCAACTTCATGCCGGCAGCATCCGCGATCAGCTCGATTGGTTCAAGTCTGAAAAGCTAGTACCACCCGCAGTTACCTTCGACATGCTGGTGGATGCCGGCTTCGCCCCGATCAAAGGCTGACCATGGAAATCCAGCTCAAGGGCGTCCGCCATCGCTACGGTGAAATGCAGGTTTTGGAAGATGTCACCTTCAACCTGCCAACCGGGCAGATCGTCTGCATCATTGGACCTTCGGGGTGCGGCAAGTCAACCTTGTTGCGTTTCATCGGTGGGCTCGAACGCCCCGACGAAGGCGAGATCCAGCTAGTGGGCGAGCGGCCAGCAGGTTGCCTCAACCCGCTCACGTATATTTTCCAGGACTTCGCACTGCTTCCCTGGCGCACGGTGGAGGAGAACATCAGCGTAGTGCTGGAAGATCACCGGATCAAAGGACGAGAAGCCGAACGGATCATCTCGGACGTGCTGGGGCGCACTAAGCTGACAGAGTTTCGTAAGGCATACCCCCGCCAACTGTCAGGGGGGATGAAGCAGCGCGTCGCGATCGCACGCGCGCTGAGCGTCAGCCCTGCAGTGATGCTAATGGACGAGCCATTATCAGCGTTGGACAGCCAGACGCGCGAGCTGCTGATGGACGACCTGGTGGAGTTGTGGCTACGGGAGCGTTTCACTGCGTGCTATGTCACCCACAACCTTGCTGAAGCCGTACGCCTGGGGCACAAGATCATCCTCCTGAGCCGCCGTCCGGGTCGCATTCGCCAAGTAGTGCAGATCGACATGCCATTGGAGGAGCGCGCCGCGCGGTTGATGGAGTTGGAAGTGATCCAACGCGACCTCTGGGCATTGATGCGTGACGAGGCCATGGCGGCCGATCGGGAGTTGGCCCATGACAACTGAAGCAATCCGTGGGCAGGCAGTGGCGGCCACCGCAATTCCCCCGCAATCCATTCGCACTAGGCCTGTGCCGTTTCGCGGGGGTGGGTTCAGGCCACAGCCAATGCGCTGGGTCGGGCCCGTCGTGTTTCTGGTACTCCTGGTTGTCTGGGAACTGGGATGTCACACGGGAATTATCGGCAGTCTCGTATTGCCGGCACCCAGCAAGGTGTGGGGCGCGCTACAGGATCTGTATCAATCAGGCCTGCTGCGCAAGCATGTGCTAGCCAGCCTTTCCCGGTTGGTCGTGGGGTGGACATTGGGTGCAGCGCTTGGCGTCACGGTTGGGTTGACGATCGGCTTGTTCTCGCTCGCCCGCGCAGGATTGTTGCCTCTGGTGTCGGCGATTTTCCCTATCCCTAAGATCGCACTGCTTCCGCTGTTTGTGATCTGGTTCGGTATCGGAGAGGGCTCCAAGATCGCCACCATCCTGTTCGGTACTTTTTTCCCGATGGTGATTGCAACCTATGGCGGCGTCGACAACGTCGATCGCAGCCTCATCCGAATGGGGCAGTCCTTCGGGCTGTCTTGGTCTTCAATCGTTCGCAAGATTATCATCCCAGGCGCGATGCCAGCCATCCTTTCGGGCTTCCGCATCTCTGTATCGATCGGGATCATCTTGTTGGTGGCCGCTGAAATGATCGGCGCGGAATTTGGCATCGGCTCCTACATCCTGATGGCGGGAGCAATTTTCTCTATGGAACAACTGATCGCTGGCGTCGCGATCCTGTCGCTTATCGGTCTCTGCGCTAGCGGACTCATCGGATGGGCTGAGCGGCGGCTGCTCGGATGGAGGGCTAGATGATGTGGCGTTCACCCCATAGACATGAACAAAACTACGATGTGGTTGTCTGCGGCGGCGGCGCCGCAGGTGTCGGCGCCGCAGTGGGTGCGGCACGGGCTGGTGCTAGGGTGTGCCTTGTCGAGAAGTACGGTTTTTTGGGCGGAGCTGCGACGACGGCGCAGGTCCTTGCGTACTGCGGCTTCTATCAACAAGGCGCAAAGCCGGTGGCAGCAGTGGGCGGCGTTGGGGCTGAACTGCTCGCCAGCCTGAGCAAAAACGGATTGGATACGACTCCCTTTTGCTCGGAAACTACGGGAAACTGGATCGTTCGAATTGAGCCCGAACTACTCAAGCTCACCATGGATGATTTGTTGGTGCGGCATGGCGTAGATGTCCAGTTGCACACCCGGGTCGCTGCTGCCACGCGTACCGGTGAACGCATAGAAGCAGTCACGCTCGCAGGAATGGAAGGCCGGTGGCACGCCGTTGCGGATGCGTTCGTGGATGCCAGCGGCGACGCCAATCTCGCTATGCTCGCGGGCGTCCCTTTCCGCATCGGCGATCGCGAGGGCCTACTTCAGGCGACGACTCTCCCAATGAGGATAGGAGGCGTGCTGCCTGAGGTGTTGATTGATCGTCCGGCCCTATGCGCCGCTGTCGCCCGCTATAACGAAGGTGGACAGTTTCCTATAAGCCGATCCGACGGCGGCATCATGTTTCGGCTGCCTGTGTCCAACGACATCTGGTGGATGGCGGTGGATCTCCCGCTGGCGGAAGTGAGTTCGCGTTGCTTCACTGCGCTCGAGATGAAAGGTCGAGCCATGGCAAACGACTATGTCCACATGTTGCGAAAGCACATGCCTGGCTTCGCCAACGCATATCTTGTTGCCACGGGCCCCCAGATTGGCGTGCGTGAAACGCGACATCCTGCGGCACGGTATGAGATGACGCTTGCTGATGCGACGCAAGGCAAAACTTCCGACGATGCAGTAGCCCGAGCTGCCTGGCCAATCGAATTGCATACACAGCCGGGTCGGCCAACATACACGCCGCTAGGCGGTGCCGGCTACTTCCACGTTCCCTACGATGCAATCAGCGCCGCCGGTATCGAGAACCTCTGGTATGGAGGACGAGTGATTGGGGCAGACCCCGACGCTTATGCATCGGTGCGAGTGATGGGCACTGCATTCGCTACCGGAGAGGCCGCCGGTGTCTCCGCAGTGGACTATATAGAGAGCAATCACCTGCGCAATGCGCGCACAGTTGCCAATCGATTGCGGGCCAACGGCGCGATCGTCTAAAGCACAAGCGCTTCGGCTTGACGCAAGAGTTTCAACGCTTGCCGCCCCGCGCCACCAAGGTTGCAAGCCCTGATGCCACCTAACTGCAGCGTGTCTGCGGACTCCGGGCGCCTTCATGGGTTTCAACAACAAGTTCGCGGCCTTAGGGTCGTACGCCATTAATTTGAACAAGGAGACAAAGCATGCTTCGACGTACCCTCTTCCAATGTGTTGCAGGTACAGCGCTGGCGGCCTCTTGCGGACTACTGCACGCGCAGACCTGGCCATCCAAACCCGTACGTATGATCGTGCCTTTTGCCGCAGGGTCCACGCCCGATCTGCTGGCGCGCATCCTCACGGACCGCCTCTCGGCGCGCTTGGGCCAGGCTTTCGTAGTGGACAACCGCAGCGGGGCAGCCGGCAACATCGGCACCGACGTCGTTGCCAAGGCGGCACCGGACGGCTATACGGTGGGAGTCAGCATTGCGGGACCGCTGGCTATCAACCCGCTGCTGTTCAAATCCATGCCTTATGACCCTGCGCGGGATGTCAAGCTGATCACTGTCGCGGCTACTCAGCCTTCGGTGCTGGTGGCGTCGAACAAGCTGAAGGCTTCGACCTCGAAGGAACTGTTCGAACTTCTCGGGCACAAGGAAGGCCGCTACAGCTTCGCTTCCATGGGGGCGGGAACGATCTCGCAGATGGGCATGTATGTGCTGACCGCAAACAGCCCGGCAGATGTGGTGCACGTGCCTTATGCTGGGTCCGGCGCCGCTTCGTTGGCACTAATGTCCGGCGAGGTGGATTTCGCGCTGTTGCCGGCGGCCAGCGTAATGCCGCACATCCAGGCCGGCAAGATGAAGGCCCTAGGCGTCGCTGACGCCAAGCGGATGTCTGCCCTGCCGAATGTGCCGACCTTAACGGAAGCTGGTGTTCGCAGCGTGACAGCCGATGCCTGGATCGGCGTCATCGCGCCGGCTGGCACGCCCGACGCTATCACTGAGCGACTGCGCGGCGAGATCCTGCAAGTTCTCGCCGAACCGGCCGTGCGCGAAAAACTTCGGACCCAGACTATGGAAGCCGTGGGCGGTACGCCGGTCGAGTTCCGTAAGGTGTTGGACGGTGAGTTGAAGTTGTGGAGCCCGGTGATTAAACAGTATGGCATCACGGTCCAGTGACGTGGCCAATGGCACTTGTTGGATGAGCACCGCCTTAGCAGACTGCTGAAGTGCCCCCTGTTGCGTCGGAGGACATGGCCTGAATTCAACAGGCCTATGTTCTCATTTCCCGATACTTCGAAGGCTTTTGCTGCTCTTTCCGTTGAAGCCTGCCCTTTTTATGAGCGCTCTTTCAGTTTGCCTCTTACGCACTGATTTGCTCCAATGTAGATACATGCATGGGTAACTGCTGTGCGATATGGATGACCTGTACTATGGCCATCCAGTAGCTGTTGCAATGACTGCTCCTCAGCTGAAAGTAAGCGTTCGTGGAAGTAGTGCGTATGACGGCAATCGCTGCAGAGCCGACCTCAAGCGTGCGAGTGCCCCCACTCTCAGGCCCTAGCCACCGGCACATCCTCCCACCGCGTCGTGTACTGCGGCGTGCGCCTCTCCTGCTTCATCCCCCAGTCCTTGCCCTTGTTGCTGCCGCCCGTGGCACCCGAATGCACGGTGCCCTTGCCATACCGCTGGTTGAGAGCATCCAGCGCCACCATCAGCTGCGTGCGATCCCGGTGGTCTTCATCCTCCAGATCCAGCTCGCCCTGCAGCACGTTTCCGGGCATCAGGTCCAGCAACATCACCCCGGCCTTGGCCATCTTGTAGCCAGGCTCATACACGCGGCGCATGCCGGCAGCTGCCGCCCACACCAGCTTGCCGGTGTCGGCCGTAGGCCGGCGCAGGGGCACCACCACCGACTTGTTGAAGCGCGGGCCGGGGCGGAAGGGGGAGGTGTGGCAGAACACCAGCAGCTGGCTGGCCAGACTGCCTTGCTTGCGCAGCTTCTCGGCCGCACGGCTGGCGAACTCGCTCACAGCCTCCACCAGCGGCGGCAGCTCGGTCACCGCCTGGCCGAACGAGCGCGTGCAGGCAATCTCTCTCTTGGGCTCGGGCGCGTCATCCAGCTCGATGCACTGCATTCCCTGCAGCTCGCGCACTGTGCGCTCCAGCACCACGCTCCAGCGCCTGCGTACCATGGCCGGGTCCAGCCGGGCCAGGTCCAGGACGGTATGCACTCCACACTGATGCAGCTGCGCGCCGATCTTGCGGCCCACACCCCAGACTTCTTCCACCAGCGTGCTGGCCAGCACGTCGTCCAGGTCCTGGGCAGGAAGTGCGGTCAGGTTGCACACCTGGGCCAGCTCGGCGGGATAGCTCCCCGGTTTGCGCTCGGCCGTCTTGGCGATGTGGTTGGCCAGCTTCGCCAGCGTCTTAGTGTGACCAATGCCGATACCGCAGGGGATGCCCGCCCATTGGTGGATGCGCGCACGGATGGCGTGGCTGCGGGTGGTCAGGTCGCCCCGCATACCCTGCAGGCCGATGAACGACTCATCGATGCTGTAGATCTCCTGCGAGGGCCCCAGGCCCGCCGCCAGGCTCATCATCCGGTTGCTCATGTCGCCGTACAGGGTGAAGTTGGCACTCAAGGCCACCAGGCCGTGGGTCTCTTCCATGTGCCGTATCTGGAACCACGGCGCCCCCATCTTGATGCCCAGGGCCTTGGCCTCATTGCTGCGGGCGATGGCACAGCCGTCGTTGTTGCTGAGCACCACCACCGGGCGGCCGTTCAGGCTGGGGCGGAACACTCGCTCACAGCTCACGTAAAAATTGTTGCCATCCACCAGCGCATACATGCTGGCCTCCGTCCATCAGATCAGGTGAGAAACAACTTCACGCACCCACTCACCACGCCCCACACCTCAATGGTCTGGCTGTCGCGGGGAATGATGTCGGGATAGGTAGGGTTGGCCGCGCGCAGCTTGATGCGGCCGGCACGCTGGTGCAGAAACTTCACCGTGCATTCGCCGTCCACAATGGCCACGACGATGCTGTTGTGCTTGGGCTTGATCGCCCGGTCCACCGCGATGATGCTGCCGTCTTCAATGCCCGCATCGCGCATCGAGTCGCCCCGCACGCGCCAGAAGTAGGTAGCCTGGGGATGCTTCACCAAGAGCTTCATGATGTCCAGCCGCTCCACCACAAAGTCATCGGCAGGCGATGGAAACCCCGCACGCACGCTCACCCCACAGAGGGGCAAGGCGAGCGACTGCGCCGCCGTGTCGTACGGCACCGGTAGCGGGGAATTCCAAAGACTGTACATATTTACAGTATAGCTCCCTGCTGCCAGAATGTTGCCATGTGTACCTACTACGAGGTCCCGGGCCGTGAGCAGCTGGTGCTGCACTTCGGTGACG
>Ga0160495_100594_pt1 | contig 15381 bp, 11 predicted proteins | sample DID4MG_4_FD_108251 | JGI IMG/M metagenome (GOLD analysis project Ga0160495, IMG submission 108251) | Enriched soil microbial communities from UW Madison campus, WI, USA - DID2933_E24_FP4 MG | ecosystem: Environmental > Terrestrial > Soil > Unclassified | place: USA: Madison, Wisconsin | collected... | reverse complement strand
GCTACGACATCGCGCGATGCCCGTGAGCGATAGACGGTAAGCCGCAGCTCAAAATGCGTGAACACGTGCACGACGGTTCCGCAGGCCTGCCACGCCGCCGGAAACGGTGCTGCGCCAGTGCCAGTGTCACCATCGATACGTGCCGTCCAGTGGCTGCCGGGCACCTCCGTCATGCCGCCGAGCAGGCCGCTCTCCACGCGTTTGCGCAGGAAGATAGCGCCCGTTTCGTCTTCCGCCACGAAGGCCGCGCCCAATCGGACCGGCTTTTCCTTCTTAGCGGCCTTGCGCGGATAAAGTTCCGGATCGTCCTGGCCAAGCACCCGACATTGCGCGTTGAAGGGACAGAGCGCGCAGGCCGGCCGGCGCGGCGCGCAGATCGTGGCGCCGAGATCCATCATACCCTGGGCGAAATCGCCCGGCCGGTCCTGCGGCGTCATCGCGGCCACCAGCGCCCGCATTTCCGGCTTGGCCGCGGGCAACGGCGTCTCGATGGCATGGAGGCGGGAAATGACGCGCTCCACATTGCCGTCGAGCACCGCGCTGTGGCGGTTGAAGGCGATGGCGGCGATCGCGGCTGCGGTATAGTCGCCGATGCCGGGCAGGGCTTTCAACCCTTCCTCGGTATCGGGAAACACACCACCATGCTCGAAGGCGACGGCCTCGGCGCATTTCTTGAGGTTGCGCGCACGGGCGTAGTAGCCGAGCCCGGCCCACGACTTCATCACGTCCTCGTTGTCCGCCTTGGCGAGATCCGTGACCGTCGGCCAGCGCGACGTGAAGAGGGCGAAATAGGATTTCACCGCCTGAACGGTCGTCTGCTGCAGCATGACCTCCGACAGCCAGACGCGGTAGGGATCGGCCGTCTCGCCGCGCGCCGCCATCGGCGGGCTGACCCGCCAGGGCAGATCGCGATGGTGCCGGTCGTACCAGGCAAGAAGCAGGTCGGCGAGCGCCGTCGTTCGGTGAGGCTTGGTCATGATCGGCCTGAACGGGGTCGGATCACCCCTCTTTGTATCGCTGAATCGGCGCAAAACCCTGCACACTTTTGCTGGAATTGTTCTATAACTGGCGGAGTGGTCCGCGCTCTTCAAGGTGCTTCGCGGGCATGGCAGGAATATTTTCCCGCAAGGGGTAAACCGTGAACAACAAGGCGTCAAGACGCGGCATCGTGCAGATCAGCGAAGTCGCCAACGGTCTCATCGATCCGGTGCTGGCCAAGCGTGCGGGCATCAATACGATGCTTCTGGGCTCGTGGGACGAGATCGCCGGAACGCAGTTTTCCGACTGCACGCGGCCGGAACGCATTTCCTGGCCGCGCCGGGCCTCCGAAATCACGGGTGAGGGCGGCGGCCACCAGCCGGGCGTGCTGACCATTGCCTGCGAAGGCGCCCGCGCGCTCTTCCTCAGCCACCAGCAGGGCGAGATCATCCAGCGCATCAACGGCTTCTTCGGCTTTCCCGCGATCAATCAGGTCCGGATCGTGCAGAAGCCGGTAAGCCAGCAGTCGCGCCACCGCGCAAAGCCGCGCCCGCTGACCGGCGAGGCCGCCCGCCATCTCGACGGCCTCGTTGAGGGTATCGAGGGCGATGCCCTGAAGGCAGCGCTGAAGCGGCTCGGTACGGCGGTGCTCGGCCGGCGTCGCTAGAACCATCGAACGGTCACAATTCTTTGAAGTTACTGGCCTCCACGCAGCTTGTTCGCGCCCCAAAGCAGGTATATCGGGAGTGCGAAGAGCAATTCTTGCGAAAAGACTTGAACCGTCTTTCCTCAAGAATTGCGTCCATCCCAAGAATTTCCATCCCACAGGAGAGACCATGTCCCTTTCCGAAATGAGCCTGATGAAGCGCCTTCTCACCGGCGTTGCCGTAGCGGGGCTTGCCGTGACGCTCGCCGCCTGCTCCGACGACAAGAAGGAGCAGGCTGCGCAGGATCCGGCGACCAACCAGTCGACATCGACTGAAACCACGGGCTCGACGACCTCGGCCGCCACGACCGGAACGACCGAGGTCGCCCAGGCCGACACGGCAGCGGCCGCCCCTGCCGAACTGCCGACCGCCGAGGGCGACGTCGACATGGCTGAAGTGCTGAAGCCCGGCGCCCTGCCGGACATGGCGCTGGGTGAAGCCAACGCGCCGGTGACGATCGTCGAATACATGTCGACGACCTGCCCGCATTGCGCCGCATTCCACAACAATACCTTCGACGCGATCAAGACGAAGTATGTCGACAGCGGCAAGGTCCGTTTCGTGATCCGCGAATTCCCTTTTGATCCGCGTGCCGCCGCAGCCTTCATGCTGGCGCGCTGCAAGCCGCAGAACCCGGCAGAACTGACGGACGCCGCGCAGTACTTCCCGATGATCTCCATGCTCATGAAGCAGCAGGAAGTCTGGGCCGCCGCGCAGGATGGCCGCGAAGCGCTGCTGCAGATGTCGAAACTCGCCGGTTTTACACAGGAGAGCTTCCAGGCCTGCTTGACGAACCAGAAGCTTCTGGATGATGTGAACGCGGTACGGGAACGCGGTGCCAAGGAATTCGGCGTCGCAGCGACCCCGACCTTCCTGATCAATGGCAAGCGCTATTCGGGAGACATGTCGGTTGGCACCATGTCGGCCCTCATCGACAGCATGCTCTGATCCTTCGACCGGATTGACGGCGGGCGACGGCGGAAGCCGTGTGCCCGCTTTTTATTTTTCGTCGGCGTCCGTGGCTCACCCCCCTCTGGCCTGCCGGCCATCTCCCCCACCGGTGGGGAGATCGGCTGGAGGCAAGGCGTGGCCACGATTCAATCTCCACCCTTGTGGGGGAGATGGCCGGCAGGCCAGAGGGGGGTATCCCACCCTCGAGGCGGCCGCATGAAGTTCAACAAGCTCCGTCTTCTCGGCTTCAAGTCCTTCGTCGAACCAACCGAATTCGTCATCGAGCGCGGCCTGACCGGCGTGGTCGGTCCCAATGGCTGCGGCAAGTCGAACCTTGTCGAGGCGCTGCGCTGGGTAATGGGGGAAAACTCTTACAAGAATATGCGCGCGTCCGGCATGGACGACGTCATCTTCTCCGGTTCCGGCAACCGCCCGGCGCGCAACACCGCCGAAGTCGGCCTCTATCTCGACAATTCCGACCGTACGGCTCCGGCTGCCTTCAACGACGAGGACGAGATCCAGGTCTCGCGTCGCATCGAGCGCGAAAACGGCTCGATCTACCGCATCAACGGCAAGGAAGCGCGCGCCAAGGATGTGCAGCTGCTGTTTGCCGACGCCTCCACCGGCGCCCGTTCGCCCTCCATGGTGGGGCAGGGCCGGATCGGTGAACTCATCCAGGCCAAGCCCCAGGCGCGTCGCCAGCTGCTCGAAGAGGCGGCCGGCATTTCCGGCCTGCATTCCCGTCGCCATGAGGCGGAATTGCGTCTGCGCGCGGCTGAAACCAATCTCGAACGGCTCGACGACGTCACTTCCCAACTCGAAAGCCAGATCGAAAGCCTGAAGCGTCAGTCGCGTCAGGCAAATCGCTTCAAGGCGCTGTCGGCCGATATCCGCCGCCACGAGGCGATGCTTCTGCATATCCGCTGGGTGCAGGCGAAGGAGGCGGAAGGCGAGGCGGAAAGCCAGCTCAATCAGGCCACCTCGCTCGTCGCCGAGCGGGCGAACGCCCAGATGCAGGCCGCCAAGGACCAGGCCGTCGCCAGCCTCAAGCTGCCGGAACTGCGCGAGAACGAGGCGAAGCTCGCCGCCGCGCTCCAGCGCCTGCAGATCGCAAGAGCGCAGCTCGAAGAAGATTCCGCGCGCCTGCTGCGCCGCCGCGACGAACTCGGCCGCCGCATGGCGCAGCTTGCCGAGGATATCGTGCGCGAGGAACGCATGGTGGCTGATAATGCCGCCGTGCTGGAGCGCCTTGAGGCCGAGGAGGCCGAAATCGGCGAAATCCTAGCCGAGGCCGACGAGCGTGCCGAAGCCGCCCGCGAGACGATGGACGAGGCGGCGGCCAGGCTTGCAACGAGCGAAGCCGCTCTTGCCACAGTCACCGCCGAGCGCGCCGAAGCGCAGGCCGTGCGCAACCAGCTGGAAAAGGCGATCCGCGATCTTTCCGAGCGCCATCTGCGGCTTGGCCAGCAGCTTGATGCGCAGGCGCGCGAGCTTGCCGAAATGGATGCGCGCATCGCGGCACTTCCCGACCCGGAAGAGCGCCGCGCCGCCGTGCAGGAGGCCGAGGAAGCGCTGGAAGCCGCCGGCGAGATGCTGGCCGCCGTCGAGGAGGCGCTGGAGGAGGCCCGCTTCAGCGAAGCCGCCCTGCGCGGCCCCGTCGACACGGCGCGCGCCCGGCTTGCCGGCATCGAGACGGAAGCCCGCACCATCCGTCGCATGCTGGAGGCCGGAACGAGCGCGGGTTCGTCTGCGCCCGTTGTCGAGGATGTCGAGGTCGACCGCGGCTATGAGACGGCGCTCGGTGCCGCGCTCGGCGACGATCTTGAATCGCCTGCCGATGTGGACGCGCCCGTTCACTGGCGCGCGTCGGGCGATGCCTCCGCCGATGCGGCCCTGCCGGGCGGCGTGCCGGCTCTCATCGCCCATGTCCGTGCACCTGCGGTTCTGCATCGTCGCCTTGCCCAGGTCGGTATTGCCGGCAATGTCGAACATGCGCTTGCCCTCCTGCCGCAGCTCAGGCCCGGTCAGCGGCTCGTGACCCGCGAGGGCGCGGTGTTCCGTTGGGATGGCCATGTCACCGGCGCTGATGCGCCGAGTGCCGCGGCGCTGCGCCTGGAGCAGAAGAACCGCCTCGCCGAACTGGAAGCCGAACTGGACGACGCCCGCGCCGCACTTGCGGATGCCGAGGCTGACCTTGCCCGTGCCGCCGAGACGATCCGCGCCGAAATGCAGCGCCAGCAGGCGGCCCGCGAGGCGCAGCGTGTCGCCACCCGCGCGCTTGCCGAGGCCCGCGAGGCGCTGGAAACGGCCGAGCGCGCCTCGGGCGATCTCATCCGCCGCCGCGCCGTTCTCGGCGAGACGCGCGCGCAGATCGAGGGGCAGGTGGAAGAGGCGGCCGAGGCGCTTGAGGATGCCCGCGCAGCCCTTGAAGACGCGCCCGACCTTGCCGATCTCGACCTTCGCCTGCGCACCCACACCATGGATGTCGCGACCGACCGCGCGACGTTGGCGGAAGCCCGCGCCGCCCATGACGGCCTCGCCCGCGAAATGGCCGACCGCCGCCGTCGCCTGATGGCGATCTCGGCCGAGCGTGAGACCTGGACGACGCGCGCCATGAGCGCGGAAAGCCACATCGCCACGCTGCGTGACCGTGAGGCGGAAGCGCGCGAGGAAATGGAGGAGTTGGCCGAGGCACCCGACGAGATCGAGGAAAAGCGCCGCGAACTGCTGACCGGCCTCACCAATGCCGAGGCCGCGCGCCGCGAAGCCGCCGACGCGCTTCAGGAGGCCGAGAACCGCCAGCGCGAGGCCGATCGCACAGCCACGACCGCGCTCTCGCAGCTGGCTGAGTCGCGCGAAACCCGCGGCCGTGCCGAAGAGCGCCTCGTCTCGGCGCGCGAACGCCGCATCGAAGGCGAGACACGCATTCGCGAGGCGCTGAACTGCGCGCCGCACGAGGCCCTGCGGCTGACCGGCCATGCCGTCGACGCGCCGCTTCCCGATCCGCGCGAGACCGAACGGGACCTCGACCGCCTCAGGATCGAGCGCGAGCGTCTAGGCGCCGTCAACCTGCGCGCCGAGGAAGAGCAGCGCGAACTGTCCGAAAAGCTCGATGCCATCGTCACCGAGCGCGAGGATATCATCGAGGCGATCCGCAAGCTGCGGTCTGCCATCCAGAGCCTGAACCGCGAGGGGCGCGAGCGCTTGCTCGCCGCCTTCGATGTGGTCAACGCGCAGTTCCAGCGCCTGTTTACCCACCTGTTCGGCGGCGGCACGGCAGAGCTTCAGCTCATCGAGAGCGAGGATCCGCTGGATGCCGGGCTGGAGATCCTCGCCCGCCCGCCCGGCAAGAAGCCGCAGACCATGACGCTGCTTTCGGGCGGCGAGCAGGCGCTGACGGCGATGGCCCTCATCTTTGCCGTCTTTCTCACCAATCCCGCGCCGATCTGCGTGTTGGACGAGGTGGACGCGCCGCTCGACGACCACAATGTCGAGCGTTACTGCAACCTGATGGACGAGATGGCGGCCTCCACCGAGACGCGCTTCATCATCATCACCCACAATCCCATCACCATGGCCCGCATGAACCGCCTCTTCGGCGTCACCATGGCCGAACAGGGTGTTTCCCAGCTCGTCTCCGTCGACCTCCAGACCGCAGAACAGCTGCGCGAAGCATCCTGACGCCGGAACAATAGCCTCTCTGAAGCGTTTATCTTGGCCTGCAGGGTTTGCAGCGCTGCATACGCAATTGGGGATCACACGTGAACAGAAACGCACTCTACATGATCATCGGCGCCCTTGTCGTCGTGGTGGCCGGCTTCGCCTACTATGCCTATCAGCAGGAAAAGAAGCCCGATGGGGTCGAGATCAAGCTCAACGATCAGGGGCTTTCGATCGAGGGCAACTGACGCTGGCGCGTAACCTCTGAAGCCGTGTTCTGCCTTCGAACGCGGCTTTTCCATCTCAATCAGAGCTATATTGCATTGCCGTCGCATTTTTGACGCAGTGCAGCATAATTCCCATCATGCCGCGTTTTCAAAGGGATGCACTTCCTGTAGATTGCGAGCGCGCATGTGGGAGGCGTTGATGGAGAAGTGGGTCTACACCTTTGGGGACGGCCGTGCCGAGGGCAGTGCGGAAGACCGTAACCTGCTCGGCGGCAAGGGCGCGAACCTGGCCGAAATGTGCAATCTCGGCCTGCCGGTCCCGCCCGGTCTCACCATCGTCACCGATGCCTGCAATCACTATTACGAAAATGACCGCACGTTGCCGGAAGGCCTGAAGGATCAGGTCCGTGCCGGCCTGCGCCGGATGGAGACCATCACCGGCCGCATCTTCGGCGATACGCAAAAGCCGCTGTTGCTTTCCGTCCGCTCCGGCTCGCGCGCTTCCATGCCGGGCATGATGGACACGGTTCTCAATCTTGGCCTCAACGACGCGACGGTCGCGGGGTTGGGCGAGGATGCCGGCGATGCGCGCTTTGCCTGGGACAGCTACCGCCGCTTCATTCAGATGTACGGCGATGTCGTCATGGGCCTCGACCACGAGGTCTTCGTCGAAATCCTGGAAGACGAGAAGGGCCGGCTCGGGCACGAGAACGACACCGAGCTCTCGGCCGTGGAATGGCAGGAGGTCGTCGCCCGCTACAAGGAAGCCATCCGCGAGGAACTGGATGAAGAGTTTCCGCAGGACCCTGAGGTCCAGCTGTGGCGCGCGATCGGCGCCGTCTTCGCCAGCTGGATGAATGCCCGTGCCGTCACCTACCGCACGCTGCACAACATTCCGGCCGTCTGGGGCACGGCTGTCAATGTGCAGGCGATGGTCTTCGGCAATCTCGGTAATTCCTCCGCCACGGGCGTTGCCTTCACGCGCAATCCCTCGACGGGTGAAAATGCGCTCTATGGCGAATTCCTCGTCAATGCACAGGGCGAGGATGTCGTCGCCGGCATCCGCACGCCGCAGAACATAACCGAGGAAGCCCGCATCGCCTCCGGTTCCGACCGGCCGTCGCTGGAAAAGCTGATGCCGGAAGCCTTCGGTGAATTCCGCGCCATCTGCGACCGGCTGGAGCGGCACTACCGCGACATGCAGGACCTCGAATTCACCATCGAGCGCGGCAAGCTGTGGATGCTGCAAACCCGCGCGGGCAAGCGCACCGCCAAGGCCGCACTCAAGATCTCGGTCGATATGGCGACGGAAGGTCTGATCAGCCAGGGCGAGGCGGTCAGCCGCATCGATCCCGCCTCTCTCGACCAGCTTCTACACCCCACCATCGATCCGCGCGCCCGCCGCGACGTCATCGGCTCGGGCCTGCCGGCCTCGCCGGGGGCGGCAACCGGCGAGATCGTCTTCACCTCGGAAGATGCCGTGAAGGCGCAGGACGAGGGGCGCAAGGTCATTCTCGTGCGCATCGAAACGAGCCCGGAAGACATTCACGGCATGCATGCTGCGCAGGGCATCCTCACGACACGCGGCGGCATGACGAGCCATGCGGCGGTCGTCGCGCGCGGCATGGGCACGCCCTGCGTTTCCGGCGCCGGTACGCTGCGCGTCGACCTGCGCAACGAACTGCTCGTCGCCCATGGCGTGACGCTGCGCAAGGGCGACGTCATCACCATCGATGGCTCGTCCGGCCAGGTGCTGAAGGGTGCGATCCCCATGCTCCAGCCGGAACTGTCAGGCGATTTCGGCCGCCTCATGGAATGGGCCGACCGCACGCGCCGCATGAAGGTGCGCACCAATGCCGAAACGCCGGCGGATGCGCGCGCTGCGCGCTCCTTCGGTGCCGAGGGTATCGGCCTCTGCCGCACCGAGCACATGTTCTTCGAGGGCAGCCGCATCAATGTGATGCGCGAGATGATCCTCGCCGAGGACGAGGCCGGCCGTCGTGCCTCGCTGGCAAAGCTCCTGCCCATGCAGCGTTCGGACTTTGCCGAGCTGTTCGAGATCATGCACGGCCTGCCGGTGACCATCCGCATGCTCGATCCGCCGTTGCACGAGTTCCTGCCGAAGAGCGACGAGGAGATTGCCGAGGTTGCCGCGGCCCTGTCCATCGAGGAGGCCGTGCTGCGCCGCCGCGTCGATACGCTGCATGAGTTCAACCCCATGCTTGGCCATCGCGGCTGCCGCCTCGCGATCTCCTATCCCGAGATCGCCGAGATGCAGGCCCGCGCCATCTTCGAGGCCGCAGTGGAAGCGGCGAAGAAGACGGGGGCCGCCGTGGTGCCCGAAATCATGGTGCCGCTTGTCGGCCTGAAGGCCGAGCTCGACTACGTGAAAGCCCGCATCGAGGCCGTCGCAAAGGCGGTCATCGCCGAAAGCGGCGTAAAGATCGATTATCTCGTCGGCACGATGATCGAGCTGCCGCGCGCGGCGTTGCGCGCCCATGTCATCGCCGAATCGGCGGAGTTCTTCTCCTTCGGCACCAACGACCTGACGCAGACCACCTTCGGCATTTCCCGTGACGACGCCTCGGCGTTCCTCTCGACCTATATCCAGAAGGGCATCGTCGAGCAGGACCCGTTCGTGCAACTCGATTTCGACGGCGTGGGCGAACTGATCCGCATTGCCGCCGAGCGCGGACGACGCACGCGCAACGACCTCAAGCTCGGCATTTGCGGCGAACATGGCGGTGACCCGGCGTCGATCCATTTCTGCGAGGATGCGGGGCTGGATTATGTTTCTTGCTCGCCGTTCCGCGTGCCGATCGCACGACTTGCCGCCGCCCAGGCGGCATTTAACAACGGCAAGGTTTGAACGCGTAGGCTTAGACAGTCAGCGACGGTAGGTCCGCACGACATAGACCGGCTGCGGCATGAACAGCGCATCGCGGCTTGCCGCGCGCAGTTCCGCCCGTCGGTCGAGATCGATGCGTTGCAGGCATGCCGCGAAAGCGTCCGTGCGCGGACGGAAGCCGTAGGAGGCACAACGATTTTCATCGGAGGCGCGGATTTCCTCGGCGGTCTGGCACCCAGCCAGCACAAGCATTACCGCCGCAAGGGCGATCAGGCGGGATGAGATCGGTGACATGCTGGCTCCGGCGATCAGTTGCTGGCTTGAAGTAGGCGAGCGCCGCCGTTTCGGCAAGTGCTAGATCCGTTGCAGCACATCCACAAATGCGTCGGCGAAACGCTTCAGGTCTGCCGTCTTTTCGTCGGGGTTTTCCACGCGAATGGATGATGCCTCCGCATCGAGCAACGCAAAAACCACCTCCAGCGCACCGTTCTCGCCCTTGGGCACACGCAGCGCCGCGATGCGCTGGCAGTCTTCCGCAAGGCCGGAAGCCGGCAACTCGAACAGGAAATCGCCGTCCAGCTGGCTGGCGGCATTCCGCACGGCATCGGCGAACGCGTCTGCGTCGCCGGAAAAGCCGTCGAGCGAAAGCTCCAGTTCCAAAAGTTCGAGCGGGAGGGCGGATTCCCCGCTATTGGCAGCGGTTGTGGTGTCGGCGGCTGTCGGCGTCGGCAACATTGTCTTTCTCCTAAGGCGACCCCTGCAAGAATGAAAAGCGGCCTTCGGCCGGAGTCGCGTTAAAGATGAACTACCCCCGTCCCGGGAAAGTTCGTTAAGGAGCGTGGCAATTTTGCGGCAGGCGCGGTTTCTTCGCGTCTGTTGCTGCCTGACAACATCCCGTCCGGTGGTTCTGGCGGATGGAAAAATGCGCGACCCTGCGCTAGGGAAGGGAGCCGCGGCTTCGCCGTCGGCGCATCCGGTTCTGGCGCGTGCCCTTTCGCACCAGGAACGGCGTGACGCAGGAAAGGCGCTTGCGGTGAACGGGTTTCACCAAAGCGCATCGACACTTGGTGAGGCCATGGCGATAACGATCCAATACGAACGGCCCGTTTCCTACGCCGCGCAGTGGGCGCGTCGCCTGTCGCTGTTCTCCTGCGCGCTCTTTGTCGTCGTCGTCGCAGCCCATCGCTTCGGCCCGCTGACGACGCCGCATTTTCTTGTGCTTGCCGCCTTCGCCTGTGGCGTTGCGGGCCTCGCCGTGCTGATGGCGGCTGTCGGGCTTGCCCGCCTCTGGCATGTCGGCGCACGCGGCGGAAAGGCCTCGCTCATCGCGCTGCTCTTTGCGCTGTTGCCGCTCGGTGTGGCGGCCGCTGCCGTCTATTCCTACATCTACAAGCCCGCGCTCTACGACGTGACGACCGATACGAACGCCCCGCCGCCATGGATCGTCGAGCCGGTGGCGGAAAAGGGCTGGCGGGCCCGTGCCCAGACGATCACGCCGCAGGACCGGCAGCTGCAACTCGATGCCTATCCGGCTCTTTCCGGCCGGCGCTACGAGGGCGCGCTCGATCGCGTCTATCAGGGTGTGCGCAAGGTGTCCGACGCCTATGGCATCAGGATCGTCGCGGAAGACGGGCTGGACAACATCCTGACCGATCTTGAGGACCTTGCCGTCGATCCCGCAAAGGCGGGGCAGGGGGCCGAGGCGCTGGGCGAGGTGCCGATACCCGAAGCACGCCCGCTCGAAACGCCTTTGATGCCGCATCTCGGCAGCGCGGGCGATGTGCTGGTGCAGGGCGAGTGGCGCAGCCTGGTCTTCGGCCTGCGCTTCGACGTCGTCATTCGCCTGCGCGAAGAAGCCGAAACCACCCTGGTCGACATGCGCGCCGCCTCCCGCACAGGCGCACATGACCTCGGTATCGGCGCGGATCTGGTGGAAGGGTATCTGAAGGCGCTCGACGCTGAACTGCTCGGCATCGCAGGCGACTGATCAGAGGCCCGGCGCGGGGAAATAGAGGCCCGAAAGCGAGGACGCCCCCTCCGTCACCACCTCGCCGCGGGCGATGAGGTCTTCCAGATGCGCCAGCACCGAGAGGGCTGCAGCACCATGCAGGCGCGGATCGGTCTCGCGGTAGATGACCTTCACCATATCGGCAATCAGCCGGTCGCCGGCGCGAATGCGCTCACGCACCGCCCGCTCACGCATGCGCCGGTGGGTACGCAGGCCGCGCAGGAAAGCCGCCGGTTCCGTCACCGGTCCGCCATGGCCGGGAAAATACAGCCGGTCGTCCCGCTGCAGCAGCCGCTCGAGCGAGGCCATGTAGTCCGCCATGGACCCATCTGGCGGCGCGACGATGGAGGTCGCCCAGGCCATGACATGATCGGCCGAGAAGACGATGCCTTCGGGCCCCTCCAGTGCAAAGGCCGCATGGTTTGCGGTGTGGCCCGGTGTCAAAAGCGCCGTTAGCGCCCAGCCGTCGCCTTCCACCCGCTCGCCATGCGCCAGCGCGACATCGGGCACGAAAGCGGTGTCCGAGCTTTCGGCGAAGGGATTGCTCTCGCCGGCATGCAGCGGCCGTGCGGCGCGATGCGGCCCCTCCGCGACGATGATGGCGCCGGTCTCGGCCTTCAGCCTGCGGGCAAGCGGCGAGTGATCGCGATGCGTATGGCTGACCGCGATATGTGTTACCTCGCGCCCGGAAAGTGCCGCCATCAGCGCCTGGAAATGCGCCTCGTCCTCCGGTCCGGGATCGATCACCGCCACGGATCGGTCGCCGACGATATAGCTGTTTGTGCCGTGGAACGTGAAGGGGCTCGGATTGTTGACGGTGAGGCGCTGCACGCCCGGCGCCACGGCAACGGCTTCGCCATAGGCCGGCCTGAAATCGCGCTCAAAACGCGGGCTTTCGTCCTTTTCGCCGCGCATGGCAGCCGTCACTTGTATTCGATCTCGATGAAGCTCATCGGCTTGTCACCGCCATTGACGACATTGTGCGCCACGCCCGCCTCGCGCCGATAGACGGCACCCGCTTTCGTGGGCACGCGCCGCTCGCCCGTCTCATCCTCGATCAGGAAATCGCAATCCGTCATCGGCACGACGACATAGCCGAGGCCATGGACATGATGGCCGGTATCGGCACCCGGCTCGAAATCCCACCGCGTGACACGCACCATCGCATCGTCAAGAAGAACGGTGGGGACGGCCGGTGGACGGGCGCGGAACTGGGACATGAGGGCTCCTTGCGGAATTGGATGTCGGGACGGAAAAACGCACAGACGCGCTCACATGCGAAGCCGTGCAGATCGGGCCGACACAAATCCTATCGCCCGTCACCAGTCCTTGCCAAGCACCAAGCTCGCACCGCCGTGCAAATCCCGCTACTCGGCACAAGATAATCGCAGAAAAGCAGAACATAAGCATTGTCCACGCCCCCCCGCTTTGCTATCAGGCTCCCGCAAGTTGGGGCGTCGCCAAGCGGTAAGGCACCGGTTTTTGGTACCGGCATTCCCAGGTTCGAATCCTGGCGCCCCAGCCAAGGTCTTCTGTTTTTCGTAAATGCCCCGGGTTTCAAGGCTTCCAGCACAGCTGGGAATCTAAAATTCGCGATTGTCATATAGGAATGTCATATTCCATTGTCTGACACGAATTGCCCTTGAGCGCCTGCTTACCCTCCAAAACAGGGTTTTCGCATGGCAGTGGCTCAAAATGTTTTCAAGCGTGGTGCAATCTACTGGTGGCGTCGCCGTTTACCGGATGGAACAAGTTCGCGTGCTTTGGTGCTGGTCGAAATCAGCCTGCGCACAAAAAGCGTTGAGCTGGCGAAACTGCTCGCTGCGGAAGTGACGCTTGTTAGCGAGCATCTCATTCGGGACATTCGGCGCGAGATGATCAACCCTGAAGACGCAAAACAAATACTCGTCACGGTGGCCAAAAGACAAAGTGCCAAATTGGACGCCATTGCAGCAGCAGATGTAGCTTATGGAGATGATGTCGAGGCGTCTCGATTGGCCGATGTGGTGGCTGGATGGACCAATCGAATTTTTGCAGCGCATGGTGACGCGGCAAGAATCGGGGAACATGAAGAACGCGAGATGAAGGCTGCCGGTCTTGATCAAACGGTGATCGACACAGTCAAGCAACACCTCGATTTCTATCGACTGCAAGGTATTTATCCGCCGCCGCCAGGACGTATCTCGGACCTGTTAGAAGAGCGCGGAATTCCTGACACGAAAGTCAATTTTCAGCAGGCTCAGCAACTCTACCTTCGAGGTGTATCTGCCGCATTGCTGGATACTCGTAGGCGATGGACTGGCATCCGGCCAGACGATGACGCGCTTCTTCAGGCTGCGCTTGTTGCTGATGCAGGTGCCATAGCGCCGCCCGCACATCTGCGTCCTTCATCCGCACCTTTACCTGCGAGGCAAATGCCGGAATTCCAGCAGGAAGAAGATGATTTCGATGTCGAAGATGAAATCGAAGAGGATGACGACGATCTGGAGGAACCCACGAGAGGCCTGGTCGAGATCGTAGAAAGGGCAGCCGGTCAAAATGTAAAATCTGATGATTGGACGGATAAAACGGCAAAGCAGCATGTCGCGCTGGCAAAGCTATTCGTACGTTTTGTCGGACATGATAACCCCGCGAAGATGCGGCAGTCCCATATCTCGGACTTCAAGGTAACGCTGTCCGTAATGCCCAAAAATTACGGCAAGTCTCCGAGAGACCACGTTATCCCTCTTATCGACATTTTGGCACGCGCCAAGGATATGCCGCCGGAGCAGGTTGGTTTGTCACAGGGAACGTTGAACCGGCACATGACGCAGATGGGCAATATTGCCGACATTTGCAAACATGCTGGGTTCCCGTTCGGAAATTTTGAGGGCGTTTCTGGTTTGCGGTCGAAAAAGAAAGGCAGCGGGCGGGGCGAACGGGCTCGCTTTTCGACGGACGAACTTCGGCTGCTTTTTAACCTGCCCATCTGGAATGGATGTGACGGCGAGGACGGCCGGTTGTCGCCTGGAGAATTGACATTCCATGACGCGAGCTACTGGGCTCCGATGTTGGCCCTCTATCACGGCCCACGTCGGGAGGAATATTGCGGTTTGCTGGTTTCCGAAGTGGAGGCGGATGCTGAAGTTCCCGCCATCCGCATCGAGCCGAATTTCGTGCGCGGTCTGAAGAATGCAGATTCTAAACGCCGCGTTCCGATTCACCCTGAGTTGATCCGGTTAGGCTTCCTGGAATACGTCGCCGCGCTCAAGGACATTGGGCATGTTCTGTTATTCCCGGAACTCAGAGCGGCAGCGCCTTCCACGCCGATGGGTGACGTTTTCGATGAAGCTTGGCAAGACATGCGGGTAGCAGCCATTCCATCTGCGAAAGAGGATGGCAAAGTGCTGCATTCCCTTCGGCATTGGTGCAATAACGAAATGAAGCAGGTCGGAGTGGCTGCGGAAATCAGGAAGGATATTCTCGGGCATACTAACGACGACACCAATGAAGGACGCTATTCTGATGCCGCCCGACTGCGCGTCATGGCCGAGGCTCTGGCTCAGTTGCCTCAACCGACCGCTCACATTTCGCGATTTCCAGTTCGTCTGATCGAGCGAGTTGAAAAACATCTGGCACCGCCGACCAAAGCGAGGAAGTCGGCTCCATGACCGCCGCGCAATCGCCATTTGCCAAAGCAATAGCATTGGCCAAACGCCTCGTTGATTTAGGAATAAATCCCTTTCAATCTGATGCTGAACGTTACGTCGTCTTGCTGGATGGCGGCGGTGGGGAAATCCTCAACTGGGGAAAGCCTCTGAAGGGCACCCGATTTTTTGAGCCAAATGCCATTCGCAAGGATCGGCCAATGGTCGCCGATTTTGAGGCCTTTGCAAATCGGTATGGGCTCAACGACTGCGTTTTCTGGGGCGTCGGGCTCACGGGGGCGAAGGCCGATCCCGAATGCTTGGATGCCGCACTGAAAAGCTTCAACGCCAAGATAAATATTGAATTCAGCGAGTT
>Ga0160495_100592_pt1 | contig 15437 bp, 10 predicted proteins | sample DID4MG_4_FD_108251 | JGI IMG/M metagenome (GOLD analysis project Ga0160495, IMG submission 108251) | Enriched soil microbial communities from UW Madison campus, WI, USA - DID2933_E24_FP4 MG | ecosystem: Environmental > Terrestrial > Soil > Unclassified | place: USA: Madison, Wisconsin | collected... | reverse complement strand
TCCTTTACTGGCGAGGACTGCGCAGAACTGCAAATTCACGGTGGGCGTGCGACCGTTGCCGCCGTGCTCGGTGAACTGGGCTCCATAGGCGACTTACGCATGGCCGAGGCCGGCGAGTTCTCCCGTAGGGCCTTTCTCAATGGGCGCATGGATCTGGTCGAGGTGGAAGGCCTGGCTGATCTTATAGCTGCGGAAACCGAGATGCAGCGCCGGCTGGCGGCCGAACAAGCTTCTGGCGGCCTATCCCGCTTGTACGATTCGTGGGCGAAACGATTGACCTATGCACGCGCCATGATCGAGGCGGAGCTCGATTTTGCGGACGAAGAGGACGTTCCCGGTTCGGTTGCTGCGTCTATCTGGTCGGATATGCACATTCTGGCGCAAGACATTTTTAACCATATCGACGGAGCGCGGGCTGGCGAAATTGTCCGCGACGGGCTGAAGGTAGTCATCGCCGGTCCTCCTAACGCTGGGAAATCCAGCCTTCTCAACTATTTGGCGCAGCGGGATGTAGCGATCGTGACGGATGTGCCCGGTACGACCCGCGACGTTTTGCACGTCGATCTCGATATTGGTGGTTACGTCGTCCGTCTCTATGACACGGCTGGTCTGCGGGAAACCGATGACGTGGTTGAACGGGAAGGGATTCGCCGGACCCATCTGTCGCTTGAACAAGCCGACCTGGTTCTTCTGCTGTCGGAGAATGACACAACGGACTGGATTGGACTGTTGGGGAACTTTACCGGTCCCATTCTCCGGGTCCGGACCAAATCCGACCTTTCCGATGAGACTTTGCCGAATAGCCCGGTCAATGTTATGATCTCGACGAAATCTGGTGTTGGTATCGATCAACTCATCGCCCGGATGAGCGAGCATCTACCTTCTCTTGACGTAGGCGGCTCGTTGGCGCTCCCGACCCGCGAGCGTCACCGGATTGGCCTTGAGACGTGCCGGCAGCACATTCAGGCGGCATTGGATAATGCGGCAGCGGGGCTGGATATCCAGGCGGAGCATCTCCGTCTGGCAGGTCACGCGCTTGGAAGGATCACAGGCCGGGTGGATGTCGAGAATTTGCTCGATGTCATTTTCTCGGAATTCTGCATCGGAAAATGATTCACGTGAAACAGTACAACGTGTGCGAGTCGCGACGGGCGTTTCACGTGAAACAGGTGGAAGCACTATGACTATAAAAGATACATATGATGTCATCGTCATCGGTGGTGGTCACGCGGGTATGGAAGCCGCCGCCGCCGCTGCCCGTTTTGGCGCTTCGACGGCTCTTGTCACCCACAAAGCGACTACGATTGGTGTTATGTCCTGCAACCCTGCTATTGGCGGCCTTGGCAAGGGTCACCTTGTCAGGGAGGTTGATGCACTTGATGGGCTGATGGGACGTGCTGCAGACAAGGCCGGAATCCAGTTCCGCCTGTTGAACCGTCGGAAAGGCCCAGCTGTGCGAGGTCCCCGCACTCAAGCGGACCGAAGGCTTTATCGCGAGGCGATGCAGGATGAGGCACGCCTCATCGCGAATTTGGACATCATCGAAGGCGATGCCTTCGATCTTGTCATCGATCAGGGAGGCGTCGCCGGATTGACGCTTAAGGATGGCCGATCGCTTTTATGTCGAGCGGTTGTCGTGACGACCGGGACCTTCCTGCGCGGCCTCATTCATATCGGCAACGAAAAGATTCCTGCGGGCCGAGTGGGCGAATCCCCTTCTCTTGGGCTTTCAGCGACCTTCGAACGCCTTGGCCTGGCGTTGGGACGGCTGAAGACCGGAACACCGGCGCGACTGGATGGCCGCACCATTGACTGGGCTTCGATTGGCCGACAGGCGGCCGATGAGGATCCTGTGCCTTTCTCGTTCATGACGGACCGTATCACCACACCGCAGATCGAGTGCGGCGTCACGCGAACGACGCCAGCGACACATCGGATCATCGAAGAGAACATCGGCAAATCCGCCATGTATTCCGGACAGATCGAGGGCGTCGGTCCACGCTATTGCCCATCCATAGAGGACAAGATCGTCAAGTTCGGTGAGCGAGACGGGCATCAGATCTTCCTTGAGCCGGAAGGACTGGATGATCCCACGGTGTATCCCAATGGCATTTCGACCTCGCTGCCCGCAGACGTGCAGGCTGATTTCATCCACACAATCCCCGGGCTGGAGGCAGTTACGATTTTGCAGCCCGGTTACGCCATCGAATATGATCATGTCGATCCGCGCGAACTTTCCCCGACACTTGAAGTGAAGCGGCAGGAGGGGCTTTTCCTTGCTGGGCAGATCAATGGGACGACGGGCTATGAGGAAGCCGCGGCGCAGGGACTCGTTGCCGGCCTGAACGCTGCGCGCCGCGCCGCCGGCCGAGAGGGCCACGTCTTCAGCCGGACGGACAGCTATATCGGCGTGATGATTGACGACCTCACATCACGCGGCGTTACCGAGCCCTACCGCATGTTCACCTCACGCGCGGAATATCGCCTGTCGCTTCGCGCGGATAATGCGGATGTTCGCCTCACACCTCTGGGTATCGAGCTTGGTATTGTCGGCCGGGAGCGTGAGGTACGTTTTTCATCCTGGTCTGTCGACATGCGGATAACGCGTGAGAAACTACATTCATTGAAGCTGTCTCCGAACGAAGCAGCGGCCCATGGCATTCGTCTGAATCAGGACGGTGTCCGTCGGAGCGCCTATGAGCTGCTGGCCTATCCCGACATCGACTATAAGCGTCTCGCAGCCGTATGGCCTGAAGTTCTTGGAAATGTGCCCGGCCGGGTCTCCCAGGCGGTCGAGATCGAAGCAGCTTATGCGGTTTACATGAACCGGCAGGAAGCGGACATCTCGGAAGCCCGTCGGGAGGAAAAGCGGCAGATTCCCGATGATTTCGATTTCAACACGCTCCCGGGCCTCTCCATCGAACTGCGGCATAAATTGACCGTGGCGCGACCTGCCAATCTTGCGCAGGCAGCGCGCGTAGATGGCGTTACGCCCGCCGCCCTGACCCTTCTCCTGGCCTATCTCAAGCGTCTGGACAACGATTCGGCGCAAAGAACTGCAAAGATATGAGTGCACTTCCCCGACTTCTACGCGACCTCAATGTTTCACGTGAAACTGAAGAACGACTGACGGTCTTTGTCGCGCTGTTCCAGAAATGGGCGAAGACGATCAATCTCGTTGCGCCCTCCACCCTGTCCGAAGTCTGGAACCGGCATATCGTCGACAGTGCGCAGATCTACGCCCTTCGCCCGGGAGCGCACACCTGGGCCGATCTCGGGAGCGGAGGTGGATTTCCAGGGATTGTCACGGGAATCCTGCTGGCCGGGATCGGTGACGGATGGGTTCATCTGGTTGAAAGCAATAACAAGAAGGCGGCATTTCTGCGCACGGCGATCCTGGAAACCGGCGCTCGTGCGTCGGTTCACGCCATCCGAATCGAGGATGCACCCGCTACTATAGAAGACTGCGACGCGATCTCGGCGCGGGCGCTGGCTGATCTCGATCTGCTATTGCAATTCGGTCTGCCCTGGGCTGAGCGAAACCCAGACCTCACCTTTTTCCTGCACAAAGGGCGGGATTACCAACGCGAGATCGATAAAGCGCATGGTCGCTGGAGATTCGATCTGGTAAAACATGCCAGTGTGGTCGAGCCGGATTCTGTCGTGCTCGAAATTTCAAAGCTTTCGCGACAACCTCAGTGAGACTGGCAGCGTCCATGATAGGCGAGAAGAACCGGATCATCACCATCGCAAACCAGAAGGGTGGCGTCGGCAAGACGACGACGGCCATCAACCTGGCCACCGCCCTCGCCGCTATCGGCGAACGCGTCCTGATCGTCGACCTCGATCCGCAAGGCAATGCCAGCACGGGTCTTGGTATCGACCGACGCAATCGCGAGCTGTCGTCCTACGATCTTCTGGTCGGCAGCCATGGTGTGGCGGAAACAGCGCTGGCGACGGCCGTGCCGAACCTGTCGATCATTCCATCAACGATGGATCTGCTCGGCATCGAAATGGAGATCGCGCAGCAGAACGATCGCGTGTTTCGACTCAAGCGCGCGCTCGCATCGGCCGATGCGATGTCTTACTCTTACGTACTGGTCGACTGCCCGCCGTCCTTCAATTTGCTTACGATGAACGCGCTGGCGGCAGCGCATTCGGTTCTTGTGCCGCTGCAGTGCGAGTTCTTCGCGCTGGAAGGTTTGAGCCAGTTGCTGGAAACTGTCGATCAGGTGCGTCGCACCGTCAATCCGCGCCTGGATATCCAGGGTATCGTGCTGACCATGTTCGACTCGCGTAACAATCTGGCCCAACAGGTCGTCAACGACGTTCGCACACATCTCGGCGAGAAGGTGTATCATACGCTTATTCCCCGCAATGTGCGGGTGTCGGAAGCGCCATCTTATGGCAAACCGGCTATTTTGTACGATCTCAAATGCGCCGGAAGTCAGGCCTATCTTCAGCTGGCTTCCGAGGTCATTCAGCGTGAAAGGCAGCGCAAGGCGGCCTGACATTCGTATCTGTGAGTAGAATCGATGAATGAAGACAACTCAAAGAGGCGGCTTGGCCGCGGACTCGCCGCCCTGATCGGTGAGATGGACCAGATCCCGGCCGCCGAAATCGGCGCGGCACCTGCGGTCAACCCGGATCGGCTCGTCCCTATCGAGTTTGTCGGACGCAATCCGCGCAATCCTCGCCGCTACTTCGATGAGTCGGAACTTCAGGATCTCGCGTCCTCGATCCGCCAACATGGTATCGTCCAGCCGGTCGTCGTGCGCACCACGTCGGACAACCGTTACGAAATCATCGCCGGTGAACGACGCTGGCGCGCGGCGCAGCTTGCGGGCCTGACCGATATTCCCGTCATCATCCGCGATGTCGATGACCGCACGGCGCTGGAAATCGCCATCGTGGAGAACGTGCAGCGATCCGATCTCAACCCGCTTGAAGAGGCGATGGGGTACGAGCTGCTGATCGCTGATCACGGTTATACGCAAAACGACCTCGGTGAAATCATCGGCAAGAGCCGCAGCCATGTGGCAAACAGCCTTCGCTTGCTGAAGCTTCCCGACCCCGTCCGGGAGATGCTGGCGTCCGGCACGCTTTCAGCAGGTCATGCGCGCGCGCTCGTGCCAACCTCCGACCCCGTTGCACTGGCCCGTGCCATTGTCGCGAAGGGAATGTCGGTTCGCGATGCCGAGCGTCTGGCGCAGAACGACATCAAATCGCAGAACGATCCAAACCACGGCCAGGCGCCGCGTAAAGACGAAAAGGACGCCGATACGCTCGCGCTGGAGCGTACGCTGTCGGACGTTCTGGGTCTTGACGTAACAGTCAACCACAAGGGCAGCGGCGGGCATCTGAAGATTTCCTACAAGACACTGGAACAGCTTGAGGAAATCTGCCGGCTTCTGGAGCGTCGGTAACTTTCTTAGCCGGATTCAGCGCCGCGCTGATTGCAGCACCGTTGCTAGTAAAGTCTGCATGGCAATGGTGTCTTCCAGCGCGGGCCGCTGGCGGCTTTGCAGGATCGCTGCCTGCAAACGCTGCGTTTCACGACGGATCGCGGGCGAAGCCCATGTCTTCAACGCGTTCTCCACGATGGGTTTGCGCCGGAAATGCAGATGGCGGCCGAGCGTTGCCATAGCCTGGGCGGCCGGTGCGCGCTTCTCGTCCATCTCCGCGCGCATCAACTCGAGCAGCTGAAACTGCCTGAGACAGCCCTGCAGCACCAGGAAGACCGGCGTCTTCGATGACACGATCTTCTGGATCGCATGTAGAAAGCCATCCTTGTCGCCCTTCAGAATGGCGTCGATCGCGTCATCCGTGGAGATGGCGCTGGCGTCTCCCACGATTTCCTCGACATCCTGCTCTTCGATGAGCTCACGGCCACGGCAATAGAGCGCGAGTTTGCGCAGTTCGTTGCGGGAAGCCAACCGGTCGCCGCCGATTGTTTCGACGAGGCGTTGGCGCGCTGCAGGCGAGATGCGCAAGCCCTCTGCGGCAAGCTCCTGGTCGATCAAAGATTGGAGCGCACGTCCATCGTCGGCGTAACAGGGGATTGCAACGGCTTGGGACGTGGTTTCCACTACCTTCCGCAGGGCCGAACCCTTTTTGAGGTCACCTGCCTCGATGACGAGCGTCGACGGGCCCGGGGATTGGCTTGCGAGGATATCGATGGCGTCGGCGATGCCCTTCTCGCTTGCGGCATTGCGGACCCAGACCAGACGTTCACCGCCGAAAAGGCCGATGGCGTTCATCTCGTCGATCAGGCGTCCTGGGTGGCTGCCGATTTCGCCAGCATCAAGCTTGACGACCGAAAAGGCGTCATCGAGATCGACGCCGCTGGCTGCGGCGATTGCCGCCGCACGCTCGGAAACAAGGCCCCTGTCCGGGCCGTAGATCAGAAAAAGCCGCACGGGCAACGGCTTCCGTTTCAGGAAGGCGTCAAATTCGTGCGACTTGACCTCTGCCATGACAGGCTCAGCGACGGCTCAGCGCGGTCGCGACGTCGGCGCGGATTAGCTCCGCGAGCTCACGGGCGGCGCGGTTTTCCGCGTCGCGAATGGCCCTGAGCTTGGCGAATTCCTGCTTCGGGAAGTCCACGAGTGCAATCGCAGAGCGCTTTCCAGATGTCACCGTTTCGCCCGTATCGACCCTCACCAGGGTGAAGGTTCCCGAAACGGTCGTGCGGCCCGCGCGCATGGTGTCGGTCGCGGGATCGTTGAGCACACCGCCTGTTCCGGCGCTGACGCTCAGGTCAAGCCGATAGGCGGCGTTCCGCGCCTCGCCTGCGCCACCGGCGAAGAGGAAGATCAGGTCGTTGCGAACCTGTTGCCCGACGCGGTTGTTGATCTCCGGTATCGACACGGATGCAAGCTTGCCTTCCGTGTCGCTCGCCGTGGAATAGAGGGGGCGCACCTGGCAGCCGGCGACTGTGGCCAGAAGCAGGATGCCGGCGAGGGTCTTTCCAAGCCGCGAGAAACCGGTTCCGTTAGACAACAACATTCACGATCCTCTGCGGTACGACGATGATCTTCTTCGGGCGCTGACCGGCAAGAGCAGCCTGAACGGCCTCTATGGCGAGAACGGCCGCCTCGACCGCACTCTGGTCTGCGTCGCGACCGATTGTCAAATCCGCGCGCTTCTTGCCATTGATCTGTACGGGCAGCGTGATTTCGTTTTCGGCGACCAGGCGCTCTTCGTAGCTGGGCCATGGGCTCATGGCGATGAGGCCTTCGCCGCCGATCGCGCGCCAGCATTCCTCGGCAAGGTGCGGCGTCATCGGCGCGACGATGCGGATCAGGATATCGACCGCGTCACGCAGGGCGGAGATGAGATCGTCCGAGGCCTTGCCGGCAGCAGCAGCCGTCAACGGGGAAGCCAGGGCATTGACGAACTCGTAGATGCGGGCCACGGCCTTGTTGAAGGCGAGCTTGTCATAATCGCCCTGTACGGCCTTCAACGTGCGATGTGCGACCTGAGAGACGGCCAGCGCCTCTCCTTCCATGCCCGGGCGACCTTTCGCGGCCGTCAGGGCCGGAGCGGCTTCCGAGAGCAGGCGCCAGACGCGCTGTACGAAACGGTGCGCGCCTTCGACGCCGGCTTCCGACCAGATCACGTCACGGTCCGGCGGGGAATCGGACAGCATGAAGAAGCGGGCGGTATCGGCGCCGTACGAGGCTATGATGTCGTCCGGATCGACGACGTTCTTCTTGGACTTCGACATCTTCTCGATGGAGCCGATGGCGATTTCTTCGCCGGATTCAACATGAACCGCACGCCGCTTGCCGTCGATATCCTCGATGCGGATTTCGGCCGGCGTCACCCATTCGCGCTTGGCGCCCTCGCCGCGGCTATAGGTTTCATGCACGACCATGCCCTGCGTGAAGAGACCCTTGAAAGGCTCCTTGAGGTCCAGATGGCCGGTCGCCTGCATGGCACGGGTGAAGAAGCGCGAATAGAGCAGGTGCAGGATCGCATGCTCGATGCCGCCGATATACTGGTCGACCGGCAGCCAGGCATTGGCGGCAGCCGGATCGGTCGGGTTGTTTTCCCACGGTGCGGTGAAGCGGGCAAAGTACCAGGACGAATCGACGAACGTATCCATCGTGTCCGTCTCGCGGCGCGCATCCTTGCCGCAATTCGGGCAGGCGACATGGCGCCAGGTCGGGTGGCGGTCGAGAGGGTTACCCGGCTTGTCGAAGGTGACGTCATCAGGCAGCTTCACCGGCAGGTCAGCCTTCGGTACGGGCACCACGCCGCAGTCCTCGCAGTGGATGACCGGGATCGGGCAGCCCCAATAGCGCTGGCGCGAAATGCCCCAGTCGCGCAGACGGAAATTCACCTTGCGCTCGCCAACCGGGCGATTGCCGAGGGTGGCGGCGCTGAGGCGGTTGGCGACTTCGTCGAAGGCTTCCTTCGTGCCGAGACCATCGAGGAAGCGCGAATTGATCATGATGCCGTCGCCGACATAGGCTTCGTCACCAATGGTGAAGCTGGCGGCGTCCGCGTCCTTCGGCATGACCACCGGTACGACGGGCAGATCGTATTTGCGGGCGAAATCCAGGTCGCGCTGGTCGCCGGACGGGCAGCCGAAAATGGCGCCCGTGCCGTAGTCCATCAGCACGAAATTGGCGATGTAGACCGGCAGCTCCCATTCGGGGTCGAACGGATGACGCACGCGAATGCCGGTGTCGACGCCCTTCTTCTCTGCCGTTTCGAGCGCGGCAAGCGACGTGCCGGCACGTCGGCACTCCTCGGCGAACTCTTCGATAGCCGGATTCTGCGCGGCGGCGGCCTTGGCCCAGGGATGGTCTGCGGCGATCGCGATGAAGGATGCACCGAAAAGCGTATCCGGGCGGGTCGTATAGACGGTGATTTCAGCAGAAAGCTGCTCTTCGGCGCTCAGCGCCGCGGCGGCGAGCTTGGCATCCTTGACCACTTCCCAGCGGACCAGCATGCCTTCCGAGCGGCCGATCCAGTTGCTCTGCATGAGGCGGACCTTCTCCGGCCACTGGTCGAGCGTCTCCAGCGAATCAAGCAGATCCTGGCTGAAATCGGTGATGCGGAAAAACCACTGCGTCAGCTCGCGCTGTTCGACGAGCGCGCCGGAACGCCAGCCGCGGCCGTCGATGACCTGCTCGTTGGCGAGAACGGTATGATCGACCGGATCCCAGTTCACCTTGGACTGCTTGCGGTAGACTAGACCCTTTTCCAGGAAGTCCAGGAACAGGTGCTGCTGGCGCTGATAGTATTCGACGTCGCAGGTGGCGAATTCGCGGGACCAGTCCAGCGACAGGCCCATCGATTTCAGCTGGCCGCGCATCGTCGCGATGTTTTCGTAGGTCCAGCCCTTGGGGTGGACCTTATTCTGCATGGCGGCGTTTTCGGCCGGCATGCCGAAGGCGTCCCAGCCCATCGGATGCAGCACGTTGTAGCCGCGCGCGCGCTTGTAGCGGGCAACCACATCGCCCATGGCGTAATTGCGCACATGGCCCATATGGATGCGGCCCGAGGGATAGGGGAACATCTCGAGGACGTAGTACTTCTCGCGCGGGTCGTCGTTGTCGGTCAGGAAGACGTTTTCATCGTTCCATTTTGCCTGCCAGCGGGGTTCGGCATCGCGCGGGTTGTAACGTTCGGTGGCCATGTCTTTGATGTTCCGGAAGTCTTTTGGGAGTCTTGGAGGGCGGTTCGCCCCTGCGAATATGGTGTCGAGACCTTCATCATGAAACCACCGAAGCGTCAAGTTTTCCGGGCTTGCGGCGCTTGGCAAGGCGTGCCGTTTTCGCTAGGTCCGGGGTCTGTACGCCCGTGCATGCCGTTTCCGCAGATTTGCCCATTGCGTCTGCGCGGCTGCCTTCGCCGATGGAGAGTGATCATGGAACTTCAGGACCGTCTCGAAGACGTGCGCAGCCGCGTGCAAAAGGCTGCGAGCGAGGCTGGCCGCAAGCCCGAGCAGGTTACGCTCGTTGCCGTGTCGAAGACCTTCGATGCCGAGGCGATCCGGCCGGCCATTGCCGCCGGACAGCGTGTGTTCGGCGAAAACCGCGTGCAGGAAGCGCAAGGCAAGTGGCCGGAACTGCGCGCGCATACCGCCGGCATCGAGCTGCACCTGATCGGCCCCTTGCAATCGAACAAGGCCGCGGATGCCGTTGCCCTGTTCGACGTGATCGAGACGGTCGACCGGGAGAAGATCGCGCGCAGCATCGCCGACGAGATGAAGCGGCAGGGACGGGCGCTACGGCTCTATGTGCAGGTCAATACGGGGCTCGAGCCCCAGAAGGCCGGCATCGCGCCTGATGAGACCCTTTCCTTCGTGACCTTCTGCCGTGAAGAACTGGGCCTGACCATCGAGGGCCTTATGTGCATTCCGCCGGCGGATGAAAATCCCGGCCCACATTTCGCTTTGCTCGCCAAGCTCGCCGCCCGTTGCAGCCTCGACCGGCTGTCGATGGGCATGTCGGGTGACTACGAGGTCGCTATCGGTTTCGGCGCGACCAGCGTGCGCGTCGGTTCGGCGATCTTCGGCACACGCTGAGACAAGCCGCGTTCTGACAAACCGCAAGGTCCGGCCATCCATCTCAGGCTTTGGTCTGGCTTTGCGGCGGTGCCGCCCTCCCCTATTCTTCCTGTCGGAGGACCCGGCCATGGCCGGGCATGTGGAGGAGTCGATGCAAAAGACCTATGCCGAGATCTATCGTGCGTGGAAGGACGATCACAAGCGCCACTGGGCCGACGCCGCGCAGGCGATAGACTGGTTCACGCCACCGGATGAGATTTTCGACGACCGGCAGGGTGTCTATGGCCGCTGGTTTCCCGATGCGAGCGGCAATACCTGCCACAATTGCGTGGATCGCCATGTCGCGGCCGGCCGCGGCGACCAGGCGGCGCTGATCTATGACAGCCCGGTGACCGGCCGAAAGGTGATCTACAGCTATAACAACCTGCTTTCGAATGTCAGCGCAATGGCGGCCGTTCTTGTCGATCACGGCGTGGAAAAGGGCGATCGCGTCATTCTCTACATGCCGATGATCCCGGAGGCGGTGTTCGCCATGCTGGCCTGCGCGCGAATCGGCGCCATCCATTCGGTGGTCTTCGGCGGCTTTGCGGCGAGCGAGCTTGCAACGCGCATCGACGATTCGTCGGCCAAGGTGGTCGTCTCCGCAAGCTGCGGCATCGAGCCGAACCGGGTGGTGGCGTACAAACCGCTGCTGGATACTGCCGTCAGGCTGGCCAAGCACAAGCCCGCGCGATGCCTTGTCCTGCAACGGCCGGAACTTATTGCTGACCTCGATCCCGCGCGCGATGTCGATCTTGGTTCGGCGCTGGCGGCGGCAAGCGGTCGGACGGTGCCTTGCGCGGATCTAGCCGCGACCGATCCGCTCTATATTCTCTACACGTCGGGCACGACTGGCCAGCCGAAGGGCGTCATCCGCGACAATGGCGGCCACATGGTGGCGCTCGCCTGGACGATGCGGGCGCTTTACGGCGTCGAACCTGGCGAGGTCTATTGGGCGGCTTCGGATATCGGCTGGGTCGTCGGCCATTCCTATATCGTCTATGCGCCACTACTGAACGGCAGCACGACGGTGCTCTACGAGGGAAAGCCGGTCGGTACGCCGGATGCCGGCGCCTTCTGGCGCGTGGTCGAAGAGTACAAGGTCTCGGTGCTGTTCACCGCGCCCACCGCCTTTCGCGCCATCCGCAAGGAAGACCCCGACGGCGTTCTCGTCAAACGGTACGACCTCTCCAGCCTGCGGGCGCTGTTTCTGGCGGGCGAGCGGGCCGATCCCGATACGGTGCGTTGGGCCGAGACCGTGCTTGGCGTGCCCGTCATCGATCACTGGTGGCAGACGGAAACGGGTTGGGCCATCGTCGGAAATCCGCTCGGGCTCGACCGGTTGCCCGTGAAACATGGCTCGCCCACCGTGCCGATGCCGGGCTACGAGCTGCATGTCCTCGACGACGCCGGCCACGAGGTGGCGGCAGGCACGCTTGGCAATATCGCCATCAAACTGCCCCTGCCCCCCGGCTGTCTCCCGACCTTCTGGAATGCGGATACGCGGTTTCGCGATGCCTGCCTTTCAGAATTTCCCGGTTACTACAAGACGGCGGATGCCGGCTATGTCGATGAGGACGGCTACGTCTTCATCATGTCGCGCACCGACGACATCATCAATGTCGCCGGCCATCGCCTTTCCACGGGGGCGATGGAGGAGATCTGCGCCAGCCATCGCGACGTTGCCGAGTGTGCGGTCATCGGCGTGGCCGACGCGGTGAAGGGACAGATCCCCGCCGGCTTCCTTGTTCTGAAGAGCGGTGTTTCACGTGAATCATCGGATGTGGAGCAGGAAGTCGTTGCGATGGTGCGTGAACAGATCGGCCCGGTTGCCGCCTTCAAGACGGCGATCTGCGTGAGGCGGCTGCCGAAAACCCGTTCGGGGAAAATTCTGCGCGGCACCATGCAGAAGATCGCAGACGGGCAGGACTGGAAGATGCCCGCGACCATCGATGATCCGGCCATCCTGGACGAAATCGCCGAGGCTTTGTCGGGGCGCAGGATCTGCTGAGACATAACCCGGCTGGAGGCCGGAGGCGGTCTTCAAGCGCCGCATCCAGAGACAAAAAAACCGGCCGCTTGTGGCGACCGGTTCTATCACTCCGACATGACGGAATGCTCAGAACTTGTCGTCTTCGTCCTCGTCCGGCGTAGACGACTTCAGCGATTTGAGCTTGGCAAAGACGGCATCGGCGTTGATTTCCTGCTCGTCCTCGCGATCAGTGCTGTAGGGAAGCTTTTCCGTTTCCTGAGCCGACTCGAGGGTGGCGCCGAGTTCGGCAGCGGTCGGCAGCGGCCGGCCCTTGGAGGCGCGCTCGACTTCAAGGTCGAGATCGATCTGCGAGCAAAGGCCCAGCGTGACCGGATCCATCGGCGCCAGATTGGCCGAGTTCCAGTGAGTGCGGTCGCGGATCTGCTCGATCGTCGACTTGGTGGTGCCGACGAGACGCGAGATCTGGGCGTCCTTCAATTCCGGATGGTTGCGAACCAGCCAGAGGATGGCGTTGGGACGATCCTGACGCTTGGAAACCGGCGTGTAACGCGGGCCTTTGCGCTTGGATTCGGGAACGCGGACCTTCGGGTCGGAAAGCTTCAGCTTGTGGGCGGGATTGGCTTCCGCGCGGGCGATCTCGTCGCGTGAGAGCTGGCCGGTCGCGATCGGGTCGAGACCCTTGATGCCCTGGGCCGATTCGCCGTCGGCGATGGCCTTCACTTCGAGCGGGTGCAGTTTGCAGAATGTCGCGATCTGTTCGAAAGACAGCGCCGTGTTGTCGACCAACCAGACCGCGGTTGCTTTTGGCATGAGGAGCTGCTGAGCCATGCATATAGTCCTTCTGTCCGTCCGCGCCGGGGTCGCGGGCCGTGGGTCGTAAACCACAATGTTCCGGGAATTCGGCCCTCTATAACCTCACTGTCTCAGAAATGCAATTCTTCAAGCACAAATGACCTTTTGTCTAATTGCCGGAAGGATTTGACCTGATATGTATGTTGCCGGAATTGCCGGGGCCGGAGGAAAAGCGGTGTCCCGCGCATGCGCAGTGAGGAGGAATCCATGTCCGCAAAGACCTATCCGGTCCTGAAATCCGCGAAAAGCCGCACGTTGATCGATAATGACACCTACCAGAAATGGTATCGCGAAAGCATCGAGAACCCGGAGCGTTTCTGGGACAAGCACGGCATGCGGATCGACTGGTTCAAGCCCTATACGAAGGTCAAGAACACTTCGTTTACCGGCAAGGTCTCGATCAAGTGGTTCGAGGATGGCATCACCAACGTCTCCTACAACTGTATCGACCGCCATCTGAAGGCGCATGGCGACGACATCGCCATCATCTGGGAAGGCGACAACCCATATATCGACAAGAAGATCACCTATAACGAGCTTCACGAGCATGTCTGCCGCATGGCGAACGTGATGAAGAAGCACGGCGTGAAGAAGGGCGATCGCGTCACCATCTACATGCCGATGATCCCGGAAGCGGCCTACGCCATGCTCGCCTGCGCGCGCATCGGCGCCATTCATTCGGTGGTTTTCGGTGGCTTCTCGCCGGACGCCCTGGCTGGCCGCATCGTCGACTGCGAATCGACCTTCGTCGTGACCTGCGACGAGGGCGTGCGCGGCGGCAAGCCGATCCCGCTCAAGGAAAACACCGACACGGCCATCGATATTGCCGCGAAGAACCATGTCATCGTCAACAAGGTTCTCGTCGTGCGCCGCACCGGCGGCAAGACCGGCTGGGCGCCCGGCCGCGACATCTGGTACCACAAGGAAGTGCTGACCGTGCCGCGCGATTGTCCGCCGGCCAAGATGAAGGCGGAAGATCCGCTGTTCATCCTGTATACGTCGGGCTCGACCGGCAAGCCGAAGGGCGTGCTGCACACCACCGGCGGCTACCTCGTCTATGCCTCGATGACGCACAAATATGTCTTCGACTACCAGGACGGCGATATCTACTGGTGCACGGCCGATGTGGGCTGGGTCACCGGCCATTCCTATATCGTCTACGGGCCGCTCGCCAACCGCGCGACGACCGTGATGTTCGAAGGCGTGCCGAACTTCCCGGATGCCGGCCGCTTCTGGGAAGTGGTCGACAAGCACAAGGTCAACATCTTCTATACCGCTCCGACGGCCATCCGCGCACTCATGGGCGCAGGCGACGATTTCGTGAAGCGTTCATCGCGTTCGTCGCTACGCCTGCTCGGCTCGGTCGGTGAGCCGATCAACCCCGAGGCCTGGGAGTGGTATTATAACGTGGTTGGCGAAGGCCGTTCGCCGATCGTCGATACCTGGTGGCAGACGGAGACCGGCGGTATCCTCATCACCCCCCTGCCCGGTGCAACCGAGCTGAAGCCCGGCTCGGCAACCCGGCCCTTCTTCGGCGTCAAGCCTGAGCTGGTCGACAATGAAGGCCACGTGCTGGAAGGCGTCGCTGACGGCAATCTGTGCATCACCGACAGCTGGCCCGGCCAGATGCGCTCGGTCTATGGCGATCACAAGCGCTTCGTCGAAACCTACTTCTCCACCTACAAGGGCAAGTACTTTACCGGCGACGGCTGCCGCCGCGACGAGGACGGCTACTACTGGATCACCGGCCGCGTCGATGACGTGCTCAACATTTCCGGTCACCGCCTCGGCACGGCGGAAATCGAATCGGCGCTCGTATCGCACCATCTGGTGTCGGAAGCGGCTGTTGTCGGCTACCCGCACAGTCTCAAGGGCCAGGGCATTTATTGCTACGTGTCGCTTATGGCCGGCGAGGAAGGCAACGATGCGCTACGCCAAGACCTGGTCAAGCATGTCCGCAAGGAGATCGGCCCCATCGCGACGCCTGATAAAATCCAGTTCGCGCCGGGCCTGCCGAAGACCCGTTCC
>Ga0160495_100590_pt1 | contig 15558 bp, 10 predicted proteins | sample DID4MG_4_FD_108251 | JGI IMG/M metagenome (GOLD analysis project Ga0160495, IMG submission 108251) | Enriched soil microbial communities from UW Madison campus, WI, USA - DID2933_E24_FP4 MG | ecosystem: Environmental > Terrestrial > Soil > Unclassified | place: USA: Madison, Wisconsin | collected... | reverse complement strand
GAGGAAGGCGGCCAGCGCGTCCGGGCAGGCGAGATCACGGTCGAGCGCCTCGATTTCGGCGGAAAGCGGCCGGTCCTTGCGGTAGAACGGGCTGATGGCGCGCGTGCGCTGATAGGCGATGGCGGCCACGCCCTCGACATTGTCGCCCGCAAGGTCCACCGCCTGCGCCGACAGCATGGCTTCGAGCGCGGCAAGCTGGCGCAGGTCGCGCACCTGGCTTTCCATGCGCTCGACGATCAGCGGCAGGAAGGTCGCCTCTTCCTCCAGCCCGCCCGCCACGACGATGGATTGCGCGGAAATCGGCACCGCCAGCGACTGGATGCGCATGTAGAGCTCGACGGCGAGTTTCAGCAGCGGCCCGAAGCCCGTCGCCGCCTCGCCGGGCGCCACGAGATTGACCGGCAGGTTGCGGCGCACGCCGTTCGCCAGCAGCACGCAGCGGTTCAGCACGTTGCGGGCAAGATGCGCGAAACCCGTCTGCGCAGCCTCGACATAGAGCGTGGTGGAGAGCGGCAGCGAGCCGCCCGATGCCATGATCACGCCGTCGATGACGACGGGGTTGTCATCCGATTGCGCGGTCGCCTCGACGATGCGCTCTGCAGCATTCATCAGCGTATCGAGGCTGGCGCCGAAGACCTGCGCGGTCATGCGCAGGCTGAGCGGATCGTGGATCGCCGATGGCTTGGGCCAGTGGCCCGAGGCGGCCTGCGCCTCGAACCAGCGCCCGGCCATCGCCTCGCCATGGGCCGAAAGGCGCGCGGCGACCCGCCAAGGATCGGCAGATGCCCCGAGCGCCAGCGACGAGAGAACGCCTGTCACCATGAGGTTGCGGATTGCCTTGGCCGCCTCGCGCACCACGTCGGCTGCGGCGGCATGCGAGATGGCGTTGACACTGAGGGCGGCGAGCGCATCGCGCGGCTGCATGTGATGGGGTTTCAACCCGGCGCGCTCCAGCGCCTCGGCGGCCGGCAGGCGGTCGCCGCGATACCACGCCTCGCCCTCGCCCATCAGCACGGCAGCGATCTGGCCCATTAGGCCAATATCGGCGCAGCCCATAGACCCGTGCCGGCGCACAACGGGCACGACATCCTTTTCGAGCAGCGCGAGGAAGGCATCGATCAGCTCCGGGCTGCACCCGGAATAACCACCGAGCGCCGTGTTCACGCGGATCGCCATGGCCTTGCGCACGATCGGCAGCGTGAAGGGCTCGCCCGTGCCGAAGTGATGCGCCTTGACGAGGTTATTGTTGAACTCGACGAGATCGTCGGCCGTCCACAGTTTGTCCTTCATCGATCCGACGCCGGTATTGGCACCGTAGATGGGCAGGCCGGTGGCGAGTCGATCGGTCACGACATGCCGCGCCGTCATGATGCGCCCCATGCCCTTCTCGCAGGCCACCGCATGCCGGCCCGCCCGGCCGATGGCCTCCAGCGCGGTGAAATCGAGCGGCTGACCGGTGAGATAGAGCGTATCGGCGGAAGCGAGCATGTCCCCAAAGCCTGTATCGAGTGCAGCATCGGAAAAGCCGCGCGGGCTTATTCGGCAATTGCAGAAAAGTACGGGATGGATGTTAAGCGCAACGCAGCACAAACAGATATCCCAAAATCCGCACGCCCTATGCTATAAGCCGAACATCATCCGCTAAACGAAGGCGCCGCCCGTGGATCTGGCCACCCTCAGCCTCGTGCACGACATACTCGAACAGCGCGGCATTCGCCGGGCCGCCGCCCGCGCCGGCCGGCCGGCCTCCAGCGCAAGTGCGGCACTGCGACGGGTCGAAGCCGCCGTTTCGGTGCCGCTTGTTCGGCGCGACGGGCAGGCGCTGGTGCCCACGCTGGAGGGGGAAACCCGCTTGCCACATTTTGCCGAGATCGCGCGCGCCGCGGCGACGCTTTTGTCGCTCGGGCAAGGCACATCGGCCGGGCGCGCCATCCCGCTCGCATCGCTCTCTCGCTTCGCCGCCGCTGCCAAGGCCGGCAGCATCAATGCCGCTGCCAGAAGCCACGGCCTCGGCCAGCCGCAGCTGACCCGCCAGCTCGCGCATCTTGAGAAGGCCATCGGCTGCACGCTGTTCGACCGTTCGGCAAAGGGCATTAGCTGCACGCCGGCGGGCCTTGAAGCCCTTGCCCTTGCCGAGCACATCACCACCGCCTGGGAAACGCTCGCCGCTGCCTCCACGGAGCGTTTCAGGCGCAGCGCCGCCACCTGGCGGCTCGGCGCCATCATCCCTTTCGGCCATGAAAGCGAGATCGCCGGCATGCTGGCGCGGCTCGCGGTCGAGTGGCGCGCCGCCCGCCCGCGCCAGCCGCTCTTCCTGTCCTCGACAACGGCCGACGAGCTGGTTTCCGGTCTCAAGAACCGCCGTTTCGACCTGATCCTGCTCGATACCGACCGCTATCCCGTGGAGTTCGATGGCTGCCTGATCGACCAGTCGCAACTCGCCCTCGCCGCCCCCCGCGACCTGAAGGAAGACGACCGGCAGGACCTCGCGGCTCTCCTGCGCCGCTATCCGATTGCCGTACCGAGCCCACGCAGCGGCCTGCGCCAGATGACGGACCGTTTTCTGGAGGCCACGCTCACGCCGGCCGAGCGGGCACGCCTGACGCTGGTGGAGGTGGATTCCATCCCCGTCATCATCAACCTCGTGCTGAAACACGGCCACCTTGCCATCCTGCCGGAGAACTCGCTGGCCAATATCAGCCCGCCGCCGGCGCTGCTGCCGCTCGGCCCGGCCTACCGCCAATCGCTGAGCCTCGTCTGGCCGCGTGACACGCTGTCCCGCCAGGCGGCGGAAACGGTGATCCCCATCCTGTCGCGGCGTGCGCCTTAAACCTTGGCGCCTGCGCGCAGCCGCCGACGCGTCTCCGTCGGGCTTTCGTGATAGTGCGCGCGGTAGCTGCGCGAGAAGGCCGATGACGAGTTGAAGCCGGTGAGCGCGGCGATGTCGGCAAACTCCGCCTTGGTCTCGATGACCTTGCGCCGGGCCGCGTTGAGGCGCAGCGCCAGATAGTGCTGGTGCGGCGCCACACCCATCGATTCCTGAAACAGGTCCTGCAGATGCCGCGCGCTGATGCCCACGCGTTTGGCCAGCCGCGCCAGCGTCAGCGGCGCATCGACCGTCTCTTCCATCAGCCGCACCGACTGGCTGACGCGCTGGTCGGCAACGCGCATGTTGCCGAGCGCCGGCACCTGCAGGAGACCGCCGGTGCGCTCATGCTCGTAGATGAACAGCCGCGACACCTCCAGCGCGAGCGAATAGCCCTGCCTTCGGCGAATGATTTCCAGCATCAGGTCGAGCGTCGGCAGCGATCCGCCGGAGGTGACACGCTTTCCGTCGATGACATAGCGCTCCCGCATCACGGCAATCTGCGGATAGCACGAAGCGAATTCCTCCATGTCCTCCCAGTGAACGGTCACGGAGTAGCCGTCCAAGAGGCTCGCCTCCGCCAGCAGCCAGCTTCCCGATTCGATACCCGCCATCATCGTCCGGTAGCGCGCGGTCTGTGAAAGCTGGCGCCGCAACAGGGGCGTCGCACTCATCTGCCATTGATAGCTCGACAGGACGAAAAGCGGCGCCGTCTCCTTCTCCGGCCGGAAAACGCCGTCGACGGGAACGGGAATGCGGCTGCGCGTCTCGATGGGGTGGCCATCCGGCGAGAACATCCGCCAGCGGTAAAGCGCTTGGCCGGAAATGCGGTTGGCCGCGCGCAGGGGTTCGATGACCGAGGCGACGAGGATGAGGTTCGTCTCGGGCAGGATGAGAAGATCGATGTCGAGCGTATCGGAGGAGAGGTCGAGCATGACGCAAGCATGCAAATGCACCTCTCAAATTGTCAAGGATAGATCTGAAAAGTGAAAGCATTGCGCCGTCTCTTGGCTCGTAATGGCCTTAACGAGAATACTGGGAGAACGAGAATGCCTCTTTCGATGAACCGCGACGTCTTCATTACCTGCGCTGTTACCGGCTCCGGCGATACCGCAGGCAAGTCGCCGCATGTGCCGCGCTCACCCAAGCAGATCGCCGAATCCGCGATCGACGCCGCCAAGGCGGGTGCCGCCGTCGTGCACTGCCATGTGCGCGACCCCGAGACCGGCGCGCCCAGCCGCCGCAACGATCTCTATCGCGAAGTCACCGAGCGCATCCGTGACGCCGAAGTCGACGTGGTGCTCAACCTCACCGCCGGCATGGGCGGCGACATGATCTTCGGCGGCACCGAACAGCCGCTGCCGCTGAACCCTGTCGGCACCGACATGGTGGGCGCCACCGAGCGCGTGTCCCACGTTGCCGAATGCCTGCCGGAAATCTGCACGCTCGATTGCGGCACCATGAACTTCTCGCTCGGCGACTATGTGATGACCAACACGCCGTCGATGCTGCGCGCCATGGGCAAGATGATGACCGATCTCGGCGTGCGCCCCGAAATCGAAGCCTTCGATACCGGCCATCTCTGGTTCGCCAAGCAGCTCGTCGAAGAAGGCGTCATCGAGGATCCGGTCCTCATCCAGCTGTGCATGGGCATTCCGTGGGGCGCGCCTGACGATCTCAACACCTTCATGGCGATGGTCAACAACGTGCCGTCGAACTGGACCTTTTCGGCCTTCTCCATCGGCCGTAACGCCATGGCCTATCCGGCTGCGGCCGTACTTGCCGGCGGCAATGTCCGCGTCGGCCTTGAGGACAATCTCTATGTTGGCAAGGGCCAGCTCGCCACCAATGCGCAGCTCGTCGACAAGGCCGTCAACATCATCGAAAGCATGGGCGCCCGCGTCATCGGCCCGGCCGAAGTGCGCGAGAAGCTGAAACTGACGAAGCGCGCGCCGCGCGGATGACCGGAACGGCAGCGCCGACCCCTCATCCGCCCTTCGGGCACCTTCTCCCCACAGGGGGAGAAGGTGAATGTGGCAAGGCGGCGCATCCTTCCCTTCTCCCCGCCGGGAAGAAGGTGCCGGCAGGCGGATGAGGGGGCGGCCGCTCCATGTGTAAAAGCACGCGGGCGCAGGCAAACGAGCACAAAGTACAAGGGAACGCATCAGCATGAGCACCATCCACAAGGCAGCCTGCATCGGCGGCGGCGTCATCGGCGGGGCCTGGGTCGCGCGTTTCGCGCTGGCCGGCATCGATGTGAAGATTTTCGATCCGCACCCGGAAGCCGAGCGCATCATCGGCGAAGTCATGGCCAATGCCGAGCGTGCCTATGGCATGCTCACCATGGCGCCGCTGCCGCCGAAGGGAAAGGTCACCTTCGCCAAGAGCATTGAGGAAGCCGTCGAAGGCGCTGACTGGATTCAGGAAAGCGTGCCCGAGCGCCTCGAACTGAAGCGCAGCGTGCTGAACCAGATCGATGCCGCCGCCGACCCCAAGGCGCTGATCGGCTCCTCCACCTCGGGCCTCATGCCGACCGACCTGCAGCGCGACATGAAGCATCCCGAACGCCTGTTCGTGGCGCATCCATACAACCCCGTCTATCTCCTGCCGCTTGCCGAACTCGTCGGTGGCCAGAAGACGTCGCGCGCGGTTCTCGAAGACGCCAAGGCCAAGCTGGCGCCCATCGGCATGAAGGGCGTGATCATCAACAAGGAGATCGAGGCCTTTGTCGGCGATCGTCTTCTGGAAGCCGTCTGGCGCGAGGGCCTCTGGCTCATCAAGGACGATATCTGCGATACCGAGACGCTCGACGACGTGATCCGCTATTCGTTCGGCATGCGCTGGGCGCAGATGGGCATGTTCGAGACCTATCGCATCGCAGGCGGCGAAGCGGGCATGCGCCACTTCCTCGCGCAGTTCGGTCCCTGCCTGTCCTGGCCGTGGACGAAGCTCACCGATGTCGTCGACCTCAACGACGAACTGGTCGCGAAGATCGCCGACCAGTCGGACGCCCAGTCCGGCGCACGCGGCATCCGCGAGCTGGAGCGCATCCGCGACCAGAACCTCGTCGGCATCATGCACGCGCTGAAGGCCGGCGATGACGGCAAGGGTTGGGGCTCCGGCAAGCTGCTCGCCGATTTCGAGGCGCACCTGTGGGCCAAGGCCGGCAAGGCGAAGGTCGAGGTCTCCGCTGCCGAACCGCTGCGCCTGCTCGATACCAAGGTCAACGCCGCCTGGGTTGATTACAACGGCCACATGACCGAACACCGCTATCTTCAGCTGTTCGGCGACACCTCAGACGCGCTGCTGCGTCTCATCGGTGTCGATTTCGATTACGTCGAGGCCGGCCACAGCTACTACACGGTGGAAACCCACATCCGCCATCTCGGCGAGGGCAAGCTCGGCCAGGCGCTCTACACGACGCTCCAGCTTCTGTCGTCCGACGCCAAGCGCCTGCACTTCTTCACCCGCATCCATGACGCGGCGACGGACGACGTCATCGCCACCGCCGAGCAGATGATGGTCCATGTCGACTCGAAGGCCGGCAAGAGCGTCGAGGCACCGGCGGAAGTGCTCGCGAAGATCAAGCCGATCGCCGACGCCCACGCGACGCTCCCGGTGCCGGAAGGTGCCGGCCGGAGCGTCGGGCAGAAGCGCGCGTAGGGCGCAAGCCCTTACCCCCCTCTGCCCTGCCGGGCATCTCCCCCACAAGGGGGGAGATCGGCTGGAGGCAAAGCGGTGCCACGATTCAATCTCCCCCCTTGTGGGGGAGATGGCCGGCAGGCCAGAGGGGGGTGACCAAACGCACCTCCAGTAAAGAGAATACTGGGAGAACACTGCAATGAACTTCGCACTTACAGACGAACAGCAGATGATCGTGGACACGGTTCGCCTGTTTGTCGAAACGGAAATCTATCCGCATGAAAACGAGGTCGAGCGTACAGGTCATGTGCCCCCGGAGCTCGGCCAGGAGATCGCGCGCAAGTGCAAGGACATCGGCTTCTTCGGCTGCAACATGCCGGAAGAGGTAGGCGGTGCCGGCCTCGACCACACCTCCTTCACCCTCGTAGAGCGTGAGCTTGGCCGCGGCTCCATGGCGCTCACCGTCTTTTTCGGCCGTCCCTCGGGCATCCTGATGGCCTGCGAAGGCGAGCAGCGTGAGAAATACCTGTTGCCGGCCGTCAGCGGCGAGAAGTTCGACGCGCTCGCCATGACCGAGCCCGATGCCGGCTCCGACGTGCGCGGCATGAAATGCTTTGCCCGCAAGGACGGCGACGACTGGGTCGTCAACGGCACCAAGCACTTCATCAGCCACGCCAATATCGCCGATTTCGTCATCGTCTTCATCGCGACGGGCGAGGAGGATACGCCGCGCGGCAAGAAGAAGCTCATCACCTGCTTCCTCGTCGATCGCGGCACGCCCGGCTTCGAAATCCGCGAGGGCTACAATTCGGTTTCGCACCGTGGCTACAAGAACTGCATCCTGAATTTCGACGAATGCCGCCTGCCCTCCTCCCAGATCCTGGGCGAGGTGCACAAGGGCTTCGACATCGCCAACGACTGGCTCTATGCGACGCGCCTGACGGTCGCCGCGACATCCGTCGGCCGCGCCCGCCGCGCCTTCGACTACGCGCTCAACTACGCCGCCGAGCGCAAACAGTTCGGCAAGCCGATCGGTGCGAACCAGGGTGTGTCCTTCAAGCTGGCCGACATGATCACCGAAATCGATGCCGCCGACCTGCTGACGCTCTCGGCCGCCTGGCGACTCGATCAGGGCCTGCCGTCGAACCGCGAAATCGCCTCGGCCAAGGTCTATGCCACGGAAATGCTCGCCCGCGTCACCGACGAGGCGATCCAGATCTTCGGCGGCATGGGCCTGATGGACGACCTGCCGCTCGCCCGATTCTGGCGCGATGCCCGCGTGGAGCGCATCTGGGACGGCACATCGGAAATCCAGCGCCACATCATCAGCCGCGACCTGCTGCGGCCACTGGGAGCGTAGTCATAGATGACCCGTTCCCTCGACCGTCTGATCCGGCCCAAATCTATCGCCGTTTTCGGCGGCAAGGAGGCGCGGCGCGTCATCTTCCAGTGCGACAAGATGGGCTTTTCCGGCGAGATCTGGCCGGTGCATCCGCGCGAGGACGAAATCCTCGGCCGCAAATGCTACCGGTCGGTGGCGGAGCTGCCCGGCGCGCCGGATGCCTCCTTCGTCGGCGTCAACCGCGAGCTGACCATCGGTATCATCCGTGACCTCGCCGCACGCGGCGCTGGCGGCGCCGTGTGCTACGCCTCGGGTTTCCGCGAGGCCGTCAGCGAACTCGCCGATGGCGACGACCTGCAGAAGGCGCTGGTGGAGGCCGCCGGCGACATGCCGATCCTCGGGCCGAACTGCTACGGCTTCATCAACATGCTCGACGGCGCCCTGCTCTGGCCCGACCAGCACGGCATGCTGCGCATCGACAAGGGCGTGGCCGTCCTCACGCAGTCGTCCAACATCGCCTGCAACATCTCCATGCAGCAGCGCGGCCTGCCGCTCGCCTACATCCTGACGGCCGGCAATCAGGCGCAGACCGGCCTCGCCGATCTCGCCTGCGCCGTGCTGGAAGACCCGCGCGTCACCGCCGTGGGCCTGCATATCGAAGGCTTCGACAGTCTCGAATCGCTGGAACGGCTGGCGCTTCGTTCGCGTGAACTAAAGAAGCCGGTAGTGACGCTGAAGGTCGGCAAATCGGAGCAGGCGCAGCTCGCGACGGTCTCACACACGGCATCGCTGGCCGGCAACGACGCCGTCTCCTCCGCCCTGCTGGCCCGCCTCGGCATCGGCCGCGTGGAAACGCTGCCGGAACTGCTGGAAACGTTGAAACTGCTGCACATCGCAGGCCCCTTGCCCAGCCATGACATCTCCTCAATGTCCTGCTCGGGCGGCGAGGCCTCGCTGATGGCGGATGCCGGGGTAAAGCGCAAGGTGAACTACCGTGCGCTCAAGGACTTCCAGCTCCAGCCGCTGCGCGAGACGCTCGGCCAGATGGTGACGATCTCCAATCCGCTCGATTACCACACCTTCGTCTGGGGCAACCGCGAGAAGCAGACGGCGGCGTTCACCTCCATGATGCAGGGCGGCTACGCCCTGAACCTCATCGTGCTCGATTTCCCCCGCCTCGACCGCTGCGATGCTGAGGACTGGATCACCACCTGCCACGCCGTCATCGATGCATCGAAGGCGACCGGGGCCAATGCCGGCATCGTCGCCTCCATGGGTGAAAATATGCCGGAGGCGACCGCCGAAATGCTGATGCAGAACGGTGTCGTTCCCTTCTACGGTATCGAGGAGGCGCTTGCCGCCGCCGACGCAGCCGCGGGCATCGGCGAGGCCTGGGCCCGGCCACAATCGGCCCCGCTCCTCAAGAGTGCCGCCGGTGGAGGCGAAGCCGTCACGCTCACCGAACATGAGGCCAAGCGGGCGCTCGCCGCCCATGGCCTGACCGTGCCGAAGGGCCTGGCCGCCCAAACGCCGCAAGCCGCTACCGACGCAGCCGAAACGCTCGGCTTCCCCGTCGTGCTGAAGGGGCTCGGCGTGGCCCACAAGACCGAAGCCGGCGCGGTGAAGCTCAACCTGCAAAGCCGCGAGGCCGTCACGCAGGCTGCTGAGAGCATGGCCGACGTCGCCTCCGGTTTCCTCGTGGAAAAGATGGTCGGAAAGCCCGTCGCAGAACTCATTGTTGGCGCCATGCGCGATCCGGTCGCCGGACCGGTTCTTACCATCGGCGCCGGCGGCATCCTCGTCGAGCTGCTCGAGGATTCGGCCATCCTGACCCTGCCAACCGATGAAAAGGCGATCCGAGAAGCCATCGCCCGCCTCAGGGTTGCAAGGCTTCTCGATGGCTATCGCGGCGGCCCGAAGGGGGATTTCGACGCCCTTGTGGCCGCCGTCGCATCAGCGGCATCCTATGTCGTTTCAAACGCTTCAATAATCGAAGAACTGGACGTTAATCCTATAATGGTGCTGCCTGCTGGCGACGGTGTCGTCGCAGCCGACGCACTGATCCGTCTGAGGGAGAACCCATGACCGGACCGATCCTGCAACGCCGCGAAGGCGGCATCCTTGAAGTAACCATCGATCGCCCCAAAGCGAACGCAATCGACCTTGTGACCAGCCGCATCATGGGCGAAGTCTTCGCGAATTTCCGCGATGACGACAGCCTGCGCGTCGCCATCATCACCGGTGCGGGGGAGAAATTCTTCTGTCCGGGATGGGATTTGAAGGCGGCGGCCGCGGGCGACGCGGTCGATGGCGATTACGGCATCGGCGGATTCGGCGGCATGCAGGAACTGCGCGACCTCAACAAGCCGATCATCTGCGCCGTGAACGGGATATGCTGCGGCGGCGGCCTCGAAATTGCGCTTTCCACAGATTTGATCCTCGCGGCCGAGCACGCCACCTTCGCGCTGCCGGAAATCCGCTCGGGAACGGTGGCCGATGCGGCCTCGATCAAGCTGCCCAAGCGCATCCCCTATCACATTGCAATGGACATGCTCCTGACCGGCCGCTGGCTCGATGTGCAGGAGGCCCACCGGTGGGGTTTCGTCAACGAGATCCTTCCCGCCGACAAGCTGATGGACCGGGCCTGGGAGCTCGCCCGCCTGCTCGAAAGCGGCCCGCCGCTCGTCTACGCCGCCATCAAGGAAGTGGTGCGCGCCGCGGAGGGTGAAACCTTCCAGACGACGATGAACAGGATCACCAAACGGCAGTTCCGCACAGTCGATATTCTCTACTCCAGCGAGGACCAGCTTGAGGGCGCACGCGCCTTTTCCGAAAAGCGCGACCCCGTCTGGAAGGGACGATGAGAAAATCAGTGGCCGGCCCCAATGCGGGCCAGCCACTGCGAAAAGCATAAACGTTTGAAAAGAATTAAGAAATTTTTCATGCCCACCATGCATCAGGCATCGAAATTTGCAAAAGGAGGATCCGCTTCGCGGTAAAGAAATCAGGTTTTCGCGAAACCGCTGAATGCGCCCGCACCGGGATAAAAACCGGCCTGCACGGTTGATTTAAAAGCCAAAAACAGAAATTCTGCCAATCACAACGACAAATGCTCGCCCGCAAGAGCACAGCAAAGGGAACAGGGGAATGACTGATTACACCAAATACCTCACGAGCCAGGTCTCGCTCGGCAAGATGAACCGCCGCGAGTTCCTGGGCCGCACAGCTGCCTTCGGCATCACGCTCGCCGCCGCCGGCACCATGTTCGACACCGCAGCCCGCGCGCAGGAGCCCAAGCGCGGCGGCAACCTGAAGCTCGGCCTGGAAGGCGCAGCCGCCACCGACTCGAAGGATCCCGCCAAGGCGCTGTCGCAGTTCATGTTCGTCGTCGGTCGCAACTGGGGCGACATGCTCGTCGAATCCGAGCCGCTGACCGGCCAGCCCGTTCCGGCACTTGCCGAATCCTGGGAGCCGTCCGCCGACGCCGCCACCTGGACCTTCACCATCCGCAAGGGCGTGAAGTTCCATGACGGCAAGGAGCTGACCGTTGACGACGTCATCAAGACCCTGCAGCGCCACACCGATGAGAAATCGGAGTCGGGCGCGCTCGGCGTCATGAAGTCGATCAAGGAAATCAAGGCCGACGGCGACAAGCTCGTGCTCGTGCTGTCGGAAGGCAATGCCGACCTGCCGCTGCTTTTGACCGACTACCACCTCATCATCCAGCCGAATGGCGGCCTGGACGATCCGAACGCCATGATCGGTACCGGCCCCTACAAGGTCGTGAACTTCGAGGCGGGCGTGCGCGCCACCTTCGAGCGCAACAAGGATGACTGGCGCCAGGACCGTGGCTATGTCGACACGATCGAAATGATCGCGATGAACGACGCCACCGCCCGTATCGCCGCACTGTCCTCCGGCCAGGTCCACTACATCAACCGCGTCAGCCCGAAGACCGTGGACCTCCTGAAGCGCGCCCCGACCGTGGATATCCTCTCCACCTCCGGCCGCGGCCACTACGTGTTCATCATGCATTGCAACACGGCGCCGTTCGACAACAACGACCTGCGCATGGCTCTCAAGTATGCGATGGATCGCGAGACCATGCTGGAGAAGGTGCTCGGCGGTTACGGTAAGGTTGGCAACGACTTCCCGATCAACGAGACCTACGCCCTGTTCCCCGAAGGCATCGAGCAGCGCAAATACGATCCGGACAAGGCCGCCTTCCACTACAAGAAGTCGGGCCACAGCGGTTCCGTTCTGCTGCGCACCTCCGACGTCGCCTTCCCCGGCGCCGTCGATGCGGCGGTCCTCTATCAGGAGAGCGCCAAGAAGGCCGGCATTGATATCGAGGTGAAGCGCGAGCCGGGCGACGGCTACTGGTCGAACGTCTGGAACGTCCAGCCCTTCTCCACCTCCTACTGGGGCGGCCGCCCGACCCAGGACCAGATGTACTCCACCGCCTATCTCTCGACGGCCGACTGGAACGACACGCGCTTCCAGCGCGAAGACTTCGACAAGCTGCTGCTCGAGGCACGTTCGGAACTCGACGAGGCCAAGCGCAAGGACATGTACCGCACCATGGCCATGATGGTGCGTGACGAAGGCGGCCTGATCCTGCCGATGTTCAACGACTTCGTGAACGCGTCCAGCAAGAGCGTGAAGGGCTACGTGCACGACATCGGCAACGACATGTCGAACGGCTATGTCGCCACCCGCGTGTGGCTCGAAGCCTGATGACCGGCGGCGGACCGGCGCACGGTCCGGAACTGACAGCAACGGCGGCTGCGGGCGATAGCCCGCAGTCTGCCGGCGCTGCCGGGTCGGTTGCGTCCCCAGGAACCCCTTTTGTCGAAGCCAAGCCTTCCGTCTGGGCGAAATTCGCCAAGAGCAGCCCGCTCGCGGCGCTGATCACGCAACGCCTCGCGCTCAGCGTGGCCTTGCTCTTCGCCGTGTCCCTGATGATCTTCGGGGGCGTGGAAGCCTTGCCCGGCGACTTCGCCACGACCTATCTCGGCCAATCCGCCACGCCGCAGGCGGTAGAGAACATCCGCAAGGAACTCGGTCTCGACCAGTCCGCCACCACCCGCTACTTCCAGTGGCTTGGCGGCGCGCTGCAGGGTGATTTCGGCACTTCCTGGGCCTCGCGAAACTCCGTAAGCGAGCAGATCGGCAAGCGCCTCGGCAATTCCCTGTTCCTCGCCTTCTTCGCAGCCATCATATCGGTGCCGCTCGCCGTCGGGCTCGGCATGCTGGCGGTGCAATACCGAAACCGGCTGCCCGACAAGATCATCAACGTCGTCTCGCTGGCGGCGATCTCGCTTCCGGAATTCTTCGTCGGATACCTGCTGATCCTGTTCTTCGCCGTGCAGATGGGTGTCGCGACCTTCCCTGCGACGGTCTATGAATCCATGACCTTCGGCCAGCGGCTGTCGGCCATCGCCCTGCCAACGGCGACGCTCGTCCTCGTCGTGCTTGCCCACATGATGCGCATGACACGTGCGGCGATCCTCAATGTGATGTCCTCGGCCTATGTCGAGACGGCGGAACTGAAGGGCCTGTCCAGCCTGCGCATCATCGCCAAGCATGCCGCGCCCAACGCCGTGGCACCCGTCATCAACGTCATTGCGCTTAACCTCGCCTATCTCGTGGTCGGCGTCGTCGTGGTGGAAGTGGTGTTCGTCTATCCCGGCATGGGCCAGTATATGGTCGACGCCGTGACGGTGCGTGACATGCCTGTCGTGCAGGCCTGCGGCCTGATCTTCGCCGCCTTCTACATTTTCCTCAACATGTTCGCCGATATCCTCGCCATCATCGCGAACCCCAGATTGAGGCATCCGCGATGAGACTAAGCTCCATTCCCGTCAGCGCATGGATCGGCATCCTGGGCATCGTGCTCGCCCTGTTCTGCGCCATCTTCGCCCCCCTCATCGCGCCCTACAGCGAAAGCCAGATCGTCGGTTCCGTCTGGGAGCCGATGGGCGGCCAGTATCTGCTCGGAACCGACAATCTCGGGCGCGACCTGTTCTCGCGCCTGATCTTCGGCGCCCGCACCACCATCTTCGTGGCGCTGGCGGCGACCGTTCTGTCCTTCTCGCTCGGCATGCTGCTGTCGTTCATCGCGGCGGTGACGGGCGGGTTCATCGACCAGATCTTCTCGCGTTTCAACGACCTGATGATGGCGATCCCCACACTCATCTTCGCCCTCGTCGTGCTGGCCGTGCTGCCGCAGCAGCTCTGGATCCTCATCCTCGTGATGGCGATCCTGGACTCGACCCGCGTCTACCGCATCGGCCGGGCCGTGGCGCTCGATGTCGCGGTCATGGAATTCGTCGAGGCCGCGCGCCTGCGCGGTGAAGGCACCGGCTGGATCATCTTCAAGGAAATCCTGCCCAACACGCTCTCACCGCTGCTTGCTGAGTTCGGCCTGCGCTTCGCCTTCTCGATCCTGTTCCTGTCCACCCTCTCCTTCCTCGGCCTCGGCATCCAGCCGCCGGCGGCGGACTGGGGCGGCATGGTCAAGGACAACAAGGACGGCATCATCTTCGGCATTTCCGCCGCCCTCATTCCGGGCGGGGCTATTGCGGGATTGGCCATCTGCGTCAACCTCGTCGTCGACTGGCTGATGAAACGAACCTCCAGCCTCAAGGGAGGGCGTGGCGATGCCTGATCTTCTTTCCGTCAGAAACCTCAAGATCGAGGCCACCAGCTACCCGCCGGGCGAAGCACCACGGACCGTGACGCTTGTCGAGGGGATTAACTTCGATGTCGAGAAAGGCAAGGTTCTCGGCCTGATCGGCGAGTCCGGTGCAGGTAAGTCGACCATCGGGCTTACCGCGCTCGCCTATGGACGCGGCGGCGTGCGTATCACCGGAGGCGAGGTCAAGCTTAACGGCGAAGACCTCCTCAAGCTCTCGCCGTCGGGCATCCGCAAGGTGCGCGGCGCCAAGGTCTGCTACGTCGCGCAATCGGCCGCAGCCGCCTTCAACCCCGCCCACCGGCTCGGCGAACAGGTCATCGAGGCCTCGCTGAAACACGGCATCATGAACCGTGCAGAGGCGGAAAAACGCGCGCTCTACCTGTTCAAGGTGCTCGGCCTGCCGAACCCGGAAACCTTCGGCCAGCGCTATCCGCACCAGGTCTCCGGCGGCCAGCTGCAGCGCGCCATGACCGCCATGGCGCTCTGCCCCAACCCGGAACTCATCGTCTTCGACGAGCCGACCACCGCGCTGGACGTCACGACGCAGATCGATGTGCTCGCCGCCATCAAGCACGCCATCGAGGAGACCAACACCGCGGCTCTCTACATCACCCACGACCTTGCCGTCGTCGCCCAGATCACGGACGACATCCTGGTGCTGCGGCATGGCAAGATGGTGGAATACGGCTCGGTCAAGGACATCATCGAGGCGCCGAAGGAAGAGTATACCCGCGCGCTCGTCAACGTGCGCGGCACCGCCCGCGACGAGGCGCCCGACCAGACGGATACGCTGCTGAAAGTCGAGAACATCACCGCCGGCTATTCCAACGGCTTCAAGGTGTTGCAGAATGTTTCGCTGCACCTGCCGAAGGGGCAAACGCTGGCGGTGGTGGGTGAGTCCGGTTCGGGCAAATCCACGCTGGCCCGTGTCATCACCGGCCTCCTGCCGCCGCAGGACGGCACGATCAGCTTCGAGGGCACTGTGCTGCCCAAGTCGTTGAAAGGCCG
>Ga0160495_100587_pt1 | contig 15687 bp, 15 predicted proteins | sample DID4MG_4_FD_108251 | JGI IMG/M metagenome (GOLD analysis project Ga0160495, IMG submission 108251) | Enriched soil microbial communities from UW Madison campus, WI, USA - DID2933_E24_FP4 MG | ecosystem: Environmental > Terrestrial > Soil > Unclassified | place: USA: Madison, Wisconsin | collected... | reverse complement strand
GCCGCCGCCACCAAGACCAGCGCCGAACTCATCGATGCGATGAAGAAGGCCTACCCCGCGGCGCCCATGGGCCTGTCGCTGGACATCGGCGCCAAGGTGAACAAGGGTGAAATGAAGTGGTAAGCCAACCCTCAGACTGCCACGCACACAGCTTTCCCGTTCCGTCCTTCAAGTCCCCGTCCCAACCCAAGGAGTTCCCATGAAGCCCGTCAAGACCTTGCTCGTTGCCGCATCGCTCGTGGCAGCCTTTGCGTCGGCCAGCGCCTTTGCCCAGACCACCAACAAAGAGATCGTGGTGGCCGGCATGAAAGGCCTGTTCATCACGCGTGACGCGTCGGTCATCGACAAGTACTGGTCGCCCGGCTACATCCAGCACAACCCCGCCGTGCCCAATGGGGCCGAGGTGCTGCGCGGATGGATCAAAAGCCTGCCGCCCGACTTCAAGTACGAGCCCGGCATGGTGGTGGCCGAGGGCGACCTGGTCATGATGCACGGCCGCTACTCCGGCATGGGCCCCAAGCCCATGGTGGGGGTGGACATCTTCCGCCTGTCCGGTGGCAAGATCGTCGAGCACTGGGACGTGCTGCAGCAAGAGGTCACCCCGACCGCCAGCGGCAACCCCATGTTCACCACGCCTGCGAACTAAACCAAAGTAGGAGCACCCGATCGTGACCGCCACCCACCCCCTTCACCAGGTCCTGCAGCACCTGCACGCCGGGCGCTGGAACGCGGCGCACGATCTGGTTCAGCACGACGGCTCCATGCTTGCAGCGTGGCTGCACGGCATCCTGCACCTGCAAGAGGGCGACCTGGAAGACGCCGAAAACTGGTACGACCGCGCCGCCCGCCATTTCCGCAGCCGGGGCACGCTGGCCGAAGAAATTGCAGCGTTGGAAGCCGCGCTGGCCGCACACATGGCCCAACGTGCCCAGGCTGCGCCCCCAGGGGCACCAGCCGCCTCCACGCCGCCCGATTCTGAAGATTCTGAAGAGAGACCCTGATCCATGCCCTCCACGCCCACCGTCACCGTGACGTACCTGTTCGACCCCCTGTGCGGCTGGTGCTACGCCGCCGCACCCGTGCTGGCCCGCTTGCAAGCCACGCCCGGCCTGCAGGCGGTGCTGGCGCCCACGGGCTTGTTTGCAGGCGCAGGCGCCCGACCCATGGACGCGCAATTTGCCGCCTACGCCTGGTCCAACGACCAGCGCATCGCGCAGCTCACCGGCCAGCCGTTCAGCCAGGCCTATCGCGAGCAGGTGCTGGGCCAGCCGGCCGGGCGTTTTGACTCGGGCCCTGCCACGCTGGCCCTCACCGCCGTGGCCCAGACCGAGCCCGCGCGCGAGCTGGAGGCACTGCACGCCTTGCAGCACGCACGGTATGTGGACGGGCGCGACACCACGGCGCCCACCGTGCTGGCCGATGTGCTGAGCGCCCTGGGCCTGCATGCAGCCGCAGAGTTGGTGCGCGAGCCCACCGATGCCCTGCGCGCCGCCATGCTGCAGCGCGTGGCCGCAGCCCGGGCCGACATGCAAGCCCTGGGTGCGCAAGGCGTGCCGCAACTGGCAGTGGGCGACGCCGCCACCGGCCGCCGCCGTGTGCTGGGCAGCCAGGCCCTGCACGGCAACTTCGACGCATTGCTGCAGCAGGTGGCCCAGGCCTGAGCGGCGCGGTTGGCACGGCGCGGCTCGGGCTGCGCCGTTGCCCGCACTGCAAATTGCAGCCAGGCCAGCGCCATGTCCTCAAGCCCCGTGGTCCGCCACGGGCACCCACACCACGGTGTGGTTCGCGCACTCCACTTCGTCCGGTGGCTGCCACAGGTCGCTGGCCAGCTCGAAGATGTTCGGCGGCACCACCATCGAAAACGTTGCGCCCTGTTCAGCGTTGCGCCGCAACACACGCGCGCGCCGCACCTCGCGCGGGGCGTCCAGTACATACACCACCATGGCATCGGCCCATGGCCCCATGCGCGCGTAAAACGCATCGCGCTGGTGCTGCTGGATCAGGCCCACCTCTAGCACCACATCGTCACCCGAGTTCAGCACGGCCTCGGCCGTCTTACAGATCTGCTCCAAGCAACGCAGCGTGCGGGGCACATACCAGGCCATGACGTCCGCCGCATCGGGCCGGTCTGGCGAGAACAGCGTGGCCATCCAGTCGTCCAGGTTCAGCGGCACGGCGCGGTGCTGCTGCACCAGCTGGCGGGCAAAGGTGGACTTGCCTGCGCCCACGGGGCCGATGACCAGATGGATGCGCGGGGAGGGGGCAGCTGCGCCTGCAGGGGCCGTGTGTGTGGAAGTGGTGTGCATCAAAAAGGGCTCCAGAAATGCGAAAAGCCCTCTCTGCAAGCAGGGAGAGCCCTCAATGCGATGGACCAAAAAGAAAAGCCCTCAACGGTGGTGGAGGGCTTTGCTGTTCGCTCAGGCCCAAAGGGCCGGACGCGATAGGGCAGTGTAGGTGCCCGCTGCGGGCTGCGTCAACCGTTGGTCCGAGCGCCGTGTGTTGAGTCCCCCAGTCACACCCTGCGCGCACCCGGCAAGCTGGGTCACGCCCCAAACACCAGCGCCTGGTGCGCCCCCACACCCGCCAGCACGCCTTCGGCCGATGCCAGCGTGGCGTTGTGCCGCATCAGGGTCAGGTCGCCTGCGGCATACACGCCGGGCACGGTGGTCATCTTGTTGGCATCGGTGCGGAGGTACGGGCCCATCGGCCTATCGTCAAACGCGCAGCCCAGCTGCTCGGCAAGCGGGCTGGCGGGGCGCGTGGTGGCGGCCACATACAGCGCAGCCAGCGGCACCACGCGCGCATCGCCGCCGCCAGTGGCTTGCAGCCGCACACCCTGCAGCGCCTGGCCTGGGCCTTCCAGCGCGGCGATAGGCGCGGGCTCGATGGTTATGCCCAGCGCCAGCAGCCGCTCGCGCTCGGCGCTTTCCAGCGTGGTGTCGCCATTCAGAAAGAGGGTGGTCGGGCCCCAGTCGGCAATCAACTGCGCGTGCATGGCCGAGCCTGCCGAGTGGTACAGCACGCCCAGCCGCTGGCCCGCGAATTCATAACCATGGCAATACGGGCAGTGCAAAACCGATGCGCCCCAGCGCTCGCGCAGGCCCGCAATCTCAGGCAAACCATCCTGCACGCCAAACGCCAGCACCAGCTTGTGAGCCTCCAGGGTTGCGCCATCGCCCAGCACCACTTCAAACCCGTTCTCGGGTGACCCGGCGCGTTGCTGCGCCGTGGCCGACACCACCGTGCCCTGTACAAAACCCACCGTGGGGTAAGCCGCCAGCTTGCGCCGGGCCTGCTCGATCATCGCCAGCGGCGGCTCGCCGTCTTGTCCGAAGAAACCGTGCGACGCTGCCGCAAACCGGTTGCGCGGCTGGCCTGCATCCACCACACACACCCGCCGCCGGGCACGTGCCAGCTGCATTGCGGCCGACAGGCCGGCAAAGCTGCCGCCTATCACGATCACCTCATACGCCTGGGTGGTTGCCATTGCTGCCGTCGCCATGTTCAATCTCCTTGTGACCGTGGCACCCGGCCACCATGCGTTCATGAAACTCGGCCGACAGCTGCGCCAGCGTTACCTCGCCCAGCCGCGCCAGCAGCGCTTCTTCGGCCGCTTGGTAGGCATCGGTCAGCGCGCGGTTCACCGCCTGCTCCACGATGCAGCCGGGGCTCTCCACGCGGTTGCCCACCGCCAGCAGCGTGGGCGCGCCCAGCGCCTCGTAGATGTCGCGCAGCGTGATGTCGGTGAGCGGGCACGACAGTACCCACCCGCCGCCATGGCCCTTGGCCGAGGTGACAAAACCCGCATACCGCAGCCCCGCCATCAGGCGGCGCACCACCACGGGGTTGGTCTGCATGGCCTGCGCCATCGCCTCAGACGTGGCGGGCCCCTCCATCTCTGCCATGTGCAGCAGCGCGTGGAGAACGTTGGAAAGTCGGCTATCTCGTTTCATGTAACATTAAAAGTTGCGTGATGGTAGCATGCGCCGAGAAGCCGCGTGTGGCTTGCGGCTTGCTATCAATAGCGTAGCTTCTGCCGCATATTGCACTAGCGCTTGCGGCCCATTTGACTCAAAAAATGCGTCCACGGGCCGCCACGCCTCAGCGAGGCCCGCCCGCCAGCACCACTGCCACACCACCAGCCACATGACCCACCCCAACACCGCGTCCGCCTTCACCGACCCCGCGGCCGTCGCCCGCTATGCCGAAGGGCCCCGCCGCAACGTGCCCGGCTACGACAGCCTGCTGCGCATGTCGCGCATCCTGCTGGCCGAGCGCGTGCCCGCCAACGGTCGCGTGCTGGTGGTGGGCGCAGGCGGCGGGCTGGAGCTGGAAGACATGGCGCTGGCGCACCCCGGCTGGCGTTTTGACGGCGTGGACCCCAGCCAGCCCATGCTGGACTTGGCGGCGCAGCGGCTGCAAAGCGCGGGCGTTGCTGGTGATCGCGTGGCGCTGCACCACGGCTATGTGCAGACCGCACCGGCCGGGCCGTTCGATGGCGCGACGTGTTTACTGACTTTTCACTTTGTGCCCCGCGAGGAGCGTGCGGCCATGGTGGCCGAGATCCGGCGACGGCTGAAGCCCGGGGCGCCGTTCGTCGCGGTGCACTTGAGCGTGGCGGATGGTGAAGGTGCTGGGGGCGGAGACGGGGCAGGGGAGCGCGACCTTTGGCTGTCGCGCTATTCGGCATTTCAGGTGGCGTCTGGCATGGCGCCGGAGATGGCCGAGCGGGGGCGGGCCAAGGTGGCTGCGGAGTTGGCTGTGCTGACGCCGGAGGAGGACGAGGCGATTTTGCGGGAGGCTGGGTTTAGCGGTTTGCGGATGTTTTATATGGGGTTTGCGTTTAAAGGGTGGGTGGCGTGCAAGTCGCTTGACGTCGGTTCCGGGTAAGGGTTATTAGTGTAAAGGTGGCATTTACCATCTGCACGTCCTGATCAAAATTTAATCTTTCTCGCTTATAAATTTTTTGAAATCTTCAAAATCGAATTCTTTCACTGGTCCGGTGCAATTTATGATCCGCTCGCTTTCATGCGGAGTCCCTAATTCACTTCCCAAAAGGCGAAATCGTAGTCGTACGGTGCCTGGACTTTCGAGAATGATTGCAAGTGTCTCTGTCGATCTCCCTTCCTCGCCAGGAAGAAGTAATCCAAATCGGACTTGGCAAATAGGATCTAAACCTTCGTTGTCAACTATAAGTCGCGGGTTCTGATTGATCCGAATATCTGGTAGGCGTGACATGTGCTCCAATTGACTCCACTGGCTTCGCGGCTCTTCTGCCATGTCTGATCCGACAATCATCTGATAACGCTGTTCGCTTAGGAGTTCAACAGACACCTCAAGCTTGGCATTTGAAAGCTGGATAGCCGAACGGTTACGAAGCACAAATTTCATCTCAATGGTTGCCTCTTTTAGCTTTATATACTCGGCGTATTCTCTCCAATAGCTCCTGTTAGCGTGCCAGATGGATGCAATTTCGTACTCTGATCGTCGGCGTCCTTCGTAGTCAGGGAATGTCTCTAGTAACCGAATGTAGTTTAGTTCAATATTTTCAGGCAGTTCATTGTTGTCGGGTGTTAAAATAGAGAGATCTACTTGAATATCGCTTCTTCCAGCATCGGCCAAAGTCATAGCTGTAATTTCAGGTGGTTCAGCCTCATCGGTGCTGCTCCCGCGACGAACATATACAACGTTACTTTTTAATTTTCCATAAGCATGGGCCAAGTAGAATGCACGCCGCTGTTTGGGGATGATTATCATGCCGATGGTTTTGCCATCATAAATATGCTCTTCATAGCGAAACGTTATCTTCGGTTTTACCTTTGAATTGATGAACTGTTGTAGCTGTGCATCGTCAATGCTATCAAATATACCAACTACTTCTGCTGGGTGTGGCCGTTGATCTTTAAAACCCAAGAGGATGTACCCAGGCCCATCACGCCAAGCGTTAGCCATGGCAAGAACATCTTTTAGAATCTCAGCTTTGACCTCCTCGGTGGCGCCATTAAATCGATATTGAGCCGACTTGAAATCAATATCGGTGCCTTCGCTTTTGTAGCGCAATGAGGTTAATAGTTCATCCATCAAGGTTGTCTCTCCTTTAATAATTGATATGTAGAATAATAATGGGACTGCTCATGAGGATCTCGCATTTTTATTGCAATATATCAATTTCGATAGTTCAGTCAAATCCAGAAGTGTCAATACATTGATCAAATTTAGGTCAAAGTTAAGTCTTGCCCGGCCAAAGTAGACCGCATAGCATCCCTGTCAAGCACCCCCCCCATGAGGTGCTGCACAACAATGACAGGAGACAAGCCTTGCCATCCACCCGCTGGAGTCACTGCGGCGCCGAAGACCTGGACGTCTTGCAGACCATCTTCTGGTCGGCCGGCGCGTCGCGCAATGCGCTGGCGCAGCGCCTGGCCTATTCCAAGAGCAAGGCGAACGCCATGGTGGCGGCGTTGCTGGACGAAGGCCTGCTCGACGAAGTGGGCCTGCAGGAATCCTCTGGCGGCCGGCGTGCCGAAACCCTGCGTTTGAGCGAAACCCTGGGCGTGGTGATTGGCGCCGACCTGGGCGCCACCAGCATGCAGATTGCGGTGATGCGGCCCGACATGACGGTGCTGGCGCGGCACCGCGAGCCGATTGATGTGCGCCAGGGGCCGGGCGTGATCCTGGCGCGGGTGCGGGGGCTGATGCGGGAACTGCTGGCGCGCTGCGGGGTGCAGGCTTCGCAGGTCATCGCCATCGGCATGGGCCTGCCGGGGCCGGTGGATTTTGAAAGCGGGCAGCTCGTCAACCCGCCGCTGATGCCCGACTGGGACGGCTTCTCGATCCGCGACTACCTGCGCGAGGCGTTTGCCGCGCCGGTGTTTGTGGACAACGATGTGAACCTGATGGCGCTGGGCGAGATGTACCGGCTGCAGCGCAATCTGCCCAACTTCCTGGTCATCAAGGTGGGCACCGGCATTGGCTGCGGCATTGTGTGCCACGGGCAGGTGTACCGGGGCGCCAATGGCTCGGCGGGCGATGTGGGCCACATCTGCGTGGACCAGCACGGCCCGCGCTGCCACTGCGGCAACCAGGGTTGTGTGGAGGCGATGGCCGCAGCGCCCGCCATGGCGCGCATGGCCATCGAGGCCGCGCAGCGCGGCGAAAGCGCCCTGCTGGCCGAGCGGCTGCAAAGCACGGGCACGCTGACGATTGAAGACGTGGCCCAGGCCAGCCGGGCGGGCGATGTGGCGGCCAACGCCATCATCCAGCGCGCGGGCAGCCTGGTGGGGCAGATGCTGGCGTCCATCGTGAACTTCTTCAACCCATCGCATGTGTTCATTGCGGGGCGTGTGACGGACATGGGGCCGCTGTTCCTCGCGTCGGTGCGGCAGAGCGTGTACCACCGTTCGCTGGCGCTTTCCACGCGGCACCTGGAGATTCAATACGCGCCGCTGGCCGACGATGCGGGCGTGGTGGGGGCGGGTGTGCTGGCGATGCAGGAGAGCCTGTCGCGTGCTGGCTCGGTGGCGGGTGCGGGCGTTGGAGCAGTTGTAGGAACAGGGGCAGCGCGATGAGCGTAGCCGTCGAGTTCCGCAACGTCACCAAGGAGTTTGGCCCCGTGCGCGTGCTGCACGGGGTGGGCTTTGCGCTGCAGCCGGGCCGCGTCTATGGCCTGCTGGGCGAGAACGGCGCGGGCAAGTCCACGCTGATGAAGATTCTGGCGGGGTACGAGAGCCCGACCACCGGCGAGGTGGTGGTGGACGGCGCGGTGCGCGCCCCGGGCGGCGGATCGCGCGCGGCCGAGGCGCAGGGCATTGTGCTGATCCACCAGGAGTTCAACCTGGCGGACGACCTGACGATTGCGCAGAACATCTTCCTGGGCCATGAGATCAAGAGGGGCCCCTTCCTTGACGACAAGGCGATGCGCGAGAAGACGCGCGCTGCCTTGGCACAGGTGGGTTTGCCGCTGGACCCGGACACGCGGGTGCGCAAGCTCATCGTGGCAGAAAAGCAGCTGGTGGAGATTGCCCGCGCGCTGGCCCGCAATGCGCGCCTGCTCATCATGGACGAGCCCACCGCCACGCTGACCCCGGGCGAGACGGAGCGCCTGTTTGCGCTGATGGCCGGGCTGAAGGCCGCGGGTGTGACCATCATCTACATATCGCACAAGCTCGACGAAGTGGAGCGCACCACCGACGAGGTGGTGGTGATGCGCGACGGCCTGCTGGTGGCGCGCGAGGCCACGGCCAGCGTGACGCGGCGGCAGATGGCCAACCTGATGGTGGGCCGCGAGCTGGCCGATTTGTTCCCGCCCAAGCTGCCTGCACCGCAGGATGGCGCACCGGCCATCAAGGTGCGCGGCCTCACGGTGCCGGGCTGGGCCGAGGACGTGAGCTTTGACGTGCGGCGCGGCGAGATTCTGGGCTTTGCCGGGCTGGTGGGCGCGGGCCGCACCGAGCTGTTCGAGGGACTGCTGGGCCTGCGCCCGCGATCAGCCGGCACGGTGGAGATTGCTGGCAAACCTGTGCAGCTCAAAAGCCCGCGCGATGCGGCGCGCCATGGCCTGACCTATCTGAGTGAAGACCGCAAGGGCAAGGGCCTGCATGTGCACTTCAGCCTGCGGCCCAACCTGACACTGATGGCGCTGGAGCGCTACGCCAAGCCCTGGCTCGACCCGGCGGCCGAGCAGGCTGCGCTGCGCTATGCGGTGCAGGAGTTCGGCATCCGCACCGGGTCACTGGAGGTGCGCGCGTCGTCGCTGTCGGGCGGCAACCAGCAAAAGCTGGCGCTGGCCAAGGTGCTGCACCCCGGCCCCAGCGTGGTGGTGCTGGACGAGCCCACGCGCGGCGTGGACGTGGGCGCCAAGCGAGAGATCTACCACCTGGTGCAGCGCCTGGCAGAGCAGGGCCTGGCGGTGGTGGTGATTTCGTCTGAACTGATGGAGCTGATTGGCCTGTGCCACCGCGTGGCGGTGATGCGCGCCGGGCGGCTGCAGACCACGCTGCATGAGCCCAATTTGACCGAAGAGGAGTTGATTGCACATGCCACAGGTACCCGCTGAAAACGCACCCACCGCAGCGGCTGCGGCAGCGCCCGCCGCACCCGGTGCAGGCCGCCACGGCGGCGCCACGGCCTGGTGGGGCAAGCTGCACGGCCTGGGCCCCGTCATCGGCCTGGTGCTGCTGTGCATTGCCGGCACGCTGCTCAACAGCAACTTCGCCACCTACGACAACGTGATGAACGTGCTCACGCGCACGGCCTTCATCGGCATCATCGCGGTGGGCATGTGCTTTGTGATCATCTCGGGCGGCATCGATTTGTCGGTGGGGTCGATGGCGGCGCTGATCGCGGGCTCGGTCATCCTGTTCATGAACGCGATGGCGCCCGTGCTGGGCTCGCCGATGGCGGCCGTGGTGGTGGGCATGCTGCTGGCCGTGGTGCTGGGCGCGGTGTTCGGGCTGGTGCATGGTCTGCTCATCACCAAGGGCCGCATCGAGCCCTTCATCGTGACGCTGGGCACGCTGGGCATCTTCCGCGCGTACCTCACGTATTTTTCGAACGGCGGGGCGATCACGCTGGAGAACGACCTGTCGGACATCTACAGCCCGGTGTACTACGCCAACCTGCTGGGCGTGCCCATCCCCGTGTGGGTCTTTCTGCTGGTCGCCATCGTGGGCGGCGTCATCCTGAACCGCACGGCCTATGGCCGCTATGTGCAGGCCATCGGCTCCAACGAGCAGGTGGCGCAGTACGCGGCGGTGGACGTGCACAAGATCAAGATCCTGACGTACATGCTGCTCGGCGTGTGCGTAGGCATTGCCACGCTGCTGTACGTGCCGCGCCTGGGCTCTGCATCGCCCACCACGGGCTTGCTGTGGGAGCTGGAGGCTATCGCTGCGGTGATCGTGGGCGGCACGGTGTTGAAGGGCGGGGCGGGCAGCATCACCGGCACGGTGTTGGGGGCGATCCTGCTGTCGGTCATCAGCAACATCCTCAACCTCACCAGCATCATCAGTGTGTACCTGAATGCGGCGGTGCAGGGCTTCGTGATCATTGCGGTTGCCTTCATGCAGAGGGGCAAGCGGTGATGGAGTGGCTGGAACAACTCTCCTGGCGTTGTTGCTGTGTCTTGCCGTGCTACTCGCACTGTCTGCGACACAGCGCCTAGCCAGGACCGCTGCGCTGAGTTTTCCAGCCACTCTTTGCGTGCATTTGTTTTTCAAGGTGTTCCCCAGCCGGCCAGCTTTCTTGGCCATATTCCAAAGCAACAGGAGACAACGCATGAACAGCCAACTTTCTTTCACCCGCCGCCTGGCCCTATCGGCCGTGGGCGCCGCCGCCTTGGCATTGGCCGCCCCCGCCATGGCGCAGGCCAACAAGACGGTGGTGGGCGTGGCCATTCCGTCGGCCACGCACGGCTTTACCGGCGGCATCGTGTACTGGGCCAACCAGGCCAAGAAGGACCTGGAGAAGGCCCACCCCGGCCTGCAGGTGATCGTGAAGACGGCAGGCGGTGCGCCCGAGCAGGCCAACCAGCTGCAAGACCTGGTGACGGTGAACAAGATCAACGCATTGGTCATCTTCCCGTTCGAATCCGCCGCGCTGACCAAGCCCGTGGCCCAGGTCAAGGCCAAGGGCGTGTACGTGACGGTGGTGGACCGGGGTCTGACCGACACCAGCGCGCAGGACGCATATGTGGCGGGTGACAACACGGCCTTCGGCAAGATTCCGGCCGAGTACATCGCCAAGGCGCTGAACGGCAAGGGCAATGTGGTGGCCATGCGCGGCATTGCGACCACGCTGGACAACGAGCGCATGGACGCGTTCAACAGCGTGCTGAAGAACCACCCCGGCATCAAGCTGCTGGACGCCAAGTACGCCAACTGGAACCGCGACGACGCCTTCAAGGTGATGCAGGACTACCTCACCCGCTTCCCACAGATCGACGCCGTGTGGGCCGCCGACGACGACATGGCCGTGGGCGTGCTCAAGGCCATCGAGCAGGCCAAGCGCAAGGACATCAAGCTGGTGTTTGGTGGCGCGGGGGCCAAGGGCATGATCAAGACGCTGATGGACGGCAGCAACCCGCTCATCCAGGCCAACGTGTCGTACAGCCCCAAGTTCATCTACGACTCGATCAAGCTCACGGCCGAGGCGAGGATCAAGGGCGAGAAGCTGCCCGCCAACACCATCATTCCGTCGGTGCTGATCACCAAGGAAACGGCGAAGGACTTCTACTTCCCTGACTCTCCATTCTGATGGTTTTTTTGAACCAAATAGGCAGATAGCGCCTATTCATAGAGCGCAAGCAGCTATCGAAATAATAGCTGCTTGCCGCCATGCAACTGCAACCCCCGCCCCTTGGAGCCGCCATGCCAAGACCCGTCACCCTCTTCACCGGCCAGTGGGCCGACCTGCCTTTGGCAGAACTTGCGCCCCTGGCCAAAAGCATGGGCTACGACGGCCTGGAGCTGGCCTGCTGGGGCGACCATTTCAACGTGCAGGAGGCGCTGTCGTCGCCCCAGTACGTCAAAGACAAACATGCGCTGCTGGCCCAGCACGGCCTGCAGTGTTTTGCCATCGGTAACCACCTGGTGGGCCAGGCCGTGTGCGATCTGATCGACGAGCGCCACCAGTCCATCCTGCCGCCCCATGTGTGGGGCGATGGCGAGCCCGATGGCGTGCGCCAGCGCGCTGCGGCCGAGCTGGCCGACACCGCGCGTGCAGCGGCCAGGTTCGGCGTGAAGACAGTCACAGGCTTCACCGGCTCGTCGGTGTGGCATTCGATCTATGCCTTTCCGCCCACCACGCAGGCGTACTGGGACAAGGGCTTTGCTGATTTTGCGAAGCGCTTCGGCCCCATCCTCGATGTGTTCGAGCAGCACGACATCAACTTTGCGCTCGAAGTGCACCCCACCGAGATCGCGTTTGACATCGCATCGGCCGAGCGCGCGATTGCAGCCGTGGGCGGTAACAAGCGCTTCGGCTTCAACTACGACCCCAGCCACCTGGCCTACCAGGGCGTGGACTACGTGAAGTTCATCCGCCAGTTTGGCAATCGCATCTACAACGCCCACATGAAGGACGTGTGGTGGGGCAAGGGCGACGGCACGGTGGGTGTGTTTGGCGGGCACACCAGCTTTGGCGATGCGCGCCGCAACTGGGACTTTCGCAGCGTGGGGCGCGGGATGATCAATTTCGAATCCATCATCGTCGCGCTCAACGACATCGGCTACCAGGGCCCGCTCTCGGTGGAGTGGGAGGACAGCCGCATGGACCGCGTGCACGGCGCCACCGAGAGCGCGGCGTTCTGCAAGCGGCTCGACTTCAAGCCCGCCGCCGGTGCATTCGACGCCGTGTTTGCGCGCGACAAGCAGGCCTAGCCGCGCTCCGTCCATAAAACCGATAACAACAACACACAGCGAGCAAAGGCGTTTCGTATGTCCAGTCCCCAAAAGCTCCGCTACGCCATGGTGGGCGGCGGCCATGGCGCCTTCATCGGCGCGGTGCACCGCAAGGCGATGGCGCTCGACGGCCAGTTTGAGCTGGTGGCGGGTGCGCTCTCGTCATCGCCCGAGCGGGCGCGCGCATCCGGCGCCGAACTGGGCCTGGCGGACGAGCGCAACCACGGCAGCTGGCAGGACCTGCTGGCAGACGAACTGCGCCGCCCTGCGCATGAGCGCATCGACCTGGTGAGCATCGTCACCCCCAACCATGTGCACCACCCTGTGGCGTTGGCGTTTGTGCAGGCGGGCTTCCATGTGGTGTGCGACAAGCCGCTGGTGCACACCCGCGCGCAGGCCGACGAGCTGGTGGCCGCCGTGAAGAAGGCGGGCACCGTGTTTGGCGTCACCTACAACTACACCGGCTACCCCATGGTGCGCGAGGCGCGCCACCTGGTGCACAGCGGCGCGCTGGGCCAGCTCCGCAAGATCACCGTCGAATACAACCAGGGCTGGCTGGCCACCGCCGTGGAGGAGGGCGGCGCCAACAAGCAGGCCGACTGGCGGCTGGACCCGGCGCGCAGCGGCAGCGCAGGCACCCTGGGCGACATCGGATCACACGCCGAAAACCTGGCCGCCACCGTCACCGGCCAGCACCCCGCCTGGGTGTGTGCCGACCTCACCACCTTTGGCGCCGGGCGGCAGCTGGACGACGACGCCCAGCTGCTGCTGCGCTACGACAGCGGCGCACGCGGCTTCATCGTGGCGTCGCAAGTGGCAGCGGGGCTGGAGAACGACCTGCGCCTGCAGGTGTCCGGCACGCTGGGCACCATCACCTGGCGGCAGGAGGAGCCCAACCAGCTCATCCACTCCCCGGTGGACGGCCCGCGCCGCATCCTCACGCGCGGCTCGCCCTGGCTCAGCCCTGCAGCGCTGCGCGCAGGGCGCATTCCTGCGGGCCACCCCGAGGCCTTCATCGAAGCCTTTGCCAACGTCTACCTGGGCGTAGCCGCCGACATCCGTGCGCCGCAGGCAGGCACGGCGGCCGGCCCGCTGCACGCCGACTACCCGCGCGTGGAAGACGGGGCGCGTGGCGTGCACTTTATCGAGCGGGTGTTGGCCTCTGCTGCCAGTGAGCAGAAGTGGACGGCGGTGGGGTGACCTGGCTCCAGGTCGGCTGAGAACCTGAACAGGCTCTGAAATCAGGGGTAGCCGTCCGCCAGCTGAAACCGCTGGTCAAAGTTCATCTTGCCCAGCACGCGCAGCGCCGCGTTGCGAGTGGCGTTGTCCACCTTGCTGATGTCCAGGCTGTAGCGCTTGGCGGTGGACACTACGTCCACACATTTGTGGCCCCATTGCACCGCGACCAGCAGGGCGGGGCGCTGGCCTGCCTCGGCACCCACCGACACGCCGCGTTGCTCGGGCCGCAGCATGAATTCGAGGTGGGGGGTGCGCACCAGGGTGAGGCGGTCGGCCCCTCGGGGGCCCAGGGCGAACGAGATAACCCAGTCGTCTTCGTCTTCCACCGTCACAAACGGAACATGCTGGGGTGCGGCCATGGTGCGGGGCGTTGGGGTTGGAGGGCGGGGCGGGTGGTCCGCCGTGGTGCACTGCCCGGGGTATGGGCGGGCGTCAGTATGCCGCTGCAAGCGCCGTGCCTGCTGCGGGAGAACCCGAGGTTGGGCTTTTCCAACGCGGTGCGTGGGATGTCAGCCTGGTGCAAGGCAGGCGCAGCGTGTGTTGGGTTGTGCGATGCAGTGTGGTCGGGCGAGGGGGCTGCACGCCGGGTTTGGGGCCAGGGTTTTGATAAAAATCGGCCTGTGCGCTGGTTCGGTATGTCTTTGTAGCTATTGTTTTGATAGCTTTTTTGGCCGCGCCGGCCTCCCTGCCACGGCGGTCGCCAAGCCCGTGGCCAGTTGGCCCACGGTGCGCAGTGCTGGTTCCTGCCGCCCGTGCGCTGGATGCCCGTAGTTGATGCGTACGCAGTGCGCAAACCGCTGGTCGGCCGAGAAGATCTGCCCAGGCGCGAGGCTGATGCCCTGCTGCAGTGCCAGTCGATGCAGTTCCAGCGCGTTCACTTCAGGCGGCAGCTCCACCCACAAGAAGTACCCACCCTCAGGCCGCGATACGCGGGTGCCGGGTGGGAAGTGCTGCGCTACGGCCGCCAGGGCCATCGCCTGCTGCTCGGCCAGGCTGCGGCGCAGCTGGCGCAGGTGCCGGTCGTAGCCGCCCTGGGCCAGGTACTCCGACAGCGCCTGCTGTGACGGCGTGGCAGCCGATAGCGTGGTCATCAGCTTGAGCCGCTGCACCGCCTTGGCCTGGCGGCCCGCCGCCACCCAGCCCACCCGGTAGCCGGGCGCCAGGCTTTTGCTGAATGAGCTGCAGTGCATCACCAGCCCCTCGGTATCAAACGCCTTGGCTGGGGGCGGGCGCTGGGGGCCAAAGTGCAGCTCGCCATACACGTCATCCTCGATCAGCGGCACGCCGTGGCGCGCCAGCAGGGCGACCAGCTCGCGCTTCTTGTCCTCGGGCATCAGGCTGCCCAGCGGGTTCTGAAAACTGGGCATGAGCCAGCAGGCCTTGATGGGCTGGTGGGGTGTTTGCCGCTCCAGTGCTTGCGCCAACGCCGCCAGGTCGATGCCATCGCGCGGGTGGGTGGCGATTTCCAGCGCCTGCAGGTTCAGCCGCTCCAGGGCCTGCAAAGCGGCGTAAAAGGTGGGCGATTCGACCACCACCACGTCACCGGGCTGGGTGACGGCCTCCAGGCAGAGGTTGAGCGCCTCCATGGCGCCGTTGGTGATGATGATTTCTTCCACATCCACCGCCATGCCGTGCACGCCGTAGCGCAGGGCAATCTGCTGGCGCAGGCGTTCGTCGCCGGGCGGCAGGCTTTGCACGATGGTCCACGGGTCGAGCTTGCGCATGCCGCTGCCCAGGCAGCGCGCCAGGCGCTCCAGTGGAAACAGCTCCAGCCCTGGAAAGGCCGAGCCCAGCGGCACCAGGTCGCGGTCGCGCGCCAGGCCCAGCACCTCGAACACCAGGTCGCTGATGGCCACGCCGGTGGAGGTGGCGGCGGGCTGCGAGGGCTGGGGCTCCGCGGGTCGAACCTCGGCCGTACCCGGTAGCCGGGCGCTGACGTAGTAGCCCGAGCGCGGGCGCGCATGGATCAGGCCCTGGGCCTCCAGCAGGTAATACGCCTCGAACACGGTGGACGGGCTGATGCCCCGTGTGCGGCTGGCCTCGCGCACCG